>Ga0192235_1005_pt1 | contig 97506 bp, 99 predicted proteins | sample Koala_Koa27_C3_FD_131230 | JGI IMG/M metagenome (GOLD analysis project Ga0192235, IMG submission 131230) | Enriched cells from koala feces incubated with labeled cellulose particles, San Francisco Zoo, California, United States - Koala_Koa2-7_C3 ... | reverse complement strand
TAGAAATTTCGGTGAAAGTGAGGTAGGATCACATGAGTAACTTCAAACCTATCCCGATTGGCGTAGAGGATTTTAAGCGTCTGGTAGATGATGGCTATTACTTTGTGGATAAAACGCTCATGATAAAAGAAATCTTAGACAAAAAGGGTGCTGTTAATTTGTTTACACGTCCCAGACGATTTGGCAAGACACTTAACATCAGTATACTGCAGCGATTCTTTGAAAAGACGGATGAGGATAATGCATACTTGTTTGATGGTCTGAACATCTCTCAAGCTGGCGAGAAATATATGCAGCATCAGGGGCAATATCCGGTTTTCGCTTAAGAGCATGAAGCAGCCAAATTTTGAATATGCTTTTTCTGAATTTAAGAAGTTAATCCTATCAGAGTTTATTCGGCATGAGGAGATATTGGATTCTAATCGCTTAAGCATATCATACAAAGAGTGATTTCAAGAGATTTTTGAAAATAAGGCTGCGGATAAGGAATATGTTTCAGCAATTCGATTGCTATCCGATTGCCTGTATGCCACTTATCAAAAGAAAGTCATCATCCTCATCGATGAATATAACGTACCGCTAGAAGCATCACATTTTCGAGGCTCTTATGATGAGATGATAGATTTGATTCGTTCGGTTTTCGAGAGCGCATTAAAGACAAATCCCTATCTGGAATTTGGCGTACTGACAGGTTGTTTGCGAGTTTCAAAGGAGAGTATTTTTACTGGACTCAATAATTTGAATGTGTATACAGTTTTAAATAATGATTTTTCTCATAGTTTTGGCTTTACACAGCAAGATGTGGAAAAAATTGCAGATGATTTTGGGATACAAGCTAAATTGTCGGAAATGAAAGAATGGTATGACGGATATCGTTTTGGAAAAACAGAGATTTACAATCCGTGGAGTATTCTGAAATATGTGCAATCTGCTGTCAGTGATGAAGAATGCCCATCGCAGCCCTACTGAAGCAACACCAGTTCAAACGACATCATTCATGAACTTGTCGTGAATGGCGATGCAGAGGATTTTGAAGATGAAGTGAATAATTGGCTTGTTTCAAGCATCAGTTATCAGGACAATTATGAGAGTTTTTATCATGGATTTTTAGCTGGTCTTCTGCTTGGGAAGCGTGGCTATCGTGTGGAATCCAATCGTGAAAATGGCAAGGGCAGGACGGATATTACAATTTGCGAGTACCGGAAGCGTACCTTTGCTGTGGTGATTGAAGTGAAAATTGCAAAAAATTATTTGGATTTAAATGCTGCTTGTGACAGAACGATGAAGCAGATTGCAGATAGAAAGTATGTAGCAAATCTTAAGCAGCAGTACTACAAGAAAGTGCTAAAGTACGGCATGGCGTTCTGTAGTGAAAAGATTTGCAGGGTGAAGCTTGCAATTGCAGAATAATCAAAAAGATTCTTCGCTACAGTCTGTATTTTAGAGGGTAGAACCAACCTAAAACTCAAAATGACAAATGAGAAAAAATCATGTAAATACGTAACGCCTCATTTTTGAAACTTGTATTTTTGCATTTAAGGGTGGGGATGGGTGTCCCCACCACAAAAGACAAAAAATTCCACGTTTCTGGGCTATTTGAGTGCTTCAATTTGTTGATGATTGGACTATATGCGTGCGGATTTGTATGAACGAACACTCATAAACGCCCATAAAAGCTATGGACTAGCGGATACAATTGTGCATTCCGATCGTGGAAGCTAGTATACAAACGAGAAATATTCTTGATGCAGTACGCAAATGTGGCGACAAATACCGCAATAATACACGCTGCAAAAATATGTGGATGAGAATGAAGGAAAAATTATTTTACAGCAGAAAGAGGAAACAGAATTTCGCCCGATTGATACTCTATATCAATTATACCATGAATATTGACAAACCGATAGATAAATTTTTTACTTTATTTTATATTATACGAGGAGAAATAAAAATGAAAATTGCATTAGCACCTGTAAAACTAAAAAATAAAGATGTTGCGTTTAATATGAGCCAAATAAAGCATTATATGCAGCAGGCGAAAGAAAATAATGCGATTTTGATTTGCTTCGGGGAAAGCTATCTATAGGGCTTTCATTGCCTTACGTGGAATTATGACGTGGATTGCAAGATTGCAATATCTGTGCATTCTCCGATATTTCAACTTCTCTTAAATCTCACGAAAGAAATAGGTATTGACCTTTTAATCGGATTTTATGAATTAGATATCAATTCGATTTACTCTTCTTGTGCATTGCTTTCAAATGGAAAAATTTTTCATAAATACAGATATATCTTAAAGGGCTGGAAAAATACATCGAAAGCAGATGCACATTATAGAGAAGGAAATACAGTCACTTGTTTTACATATCACGATAAAAAATGTTTACTTGCACTTTGCGGTGATGTATGGGATCAGCCGAAACGATTTTCTCTGGGACAAGATTTATTCTTTTGGCTTGTATATGTTGGATGGACGAAAGAAAAGTGGAATTCTTCAGAAAAAAATGCGTATGCCAAGCAAGCAAAATGCTGCTGCAAAACAACGCTTTATGTAAATTCTATCTGTATCAATGATGCAAATGGTGGTGCAGCTTTATGGATGGATGGAACCATTCAAGCTGAAGTGCCTATGGATACAGAAAAATTACTGATTGTTGAAATAGATGATAATAAAAATTGAGAAAGGATGTTCTATCATGGATTTCAAAGCGATAACATTAGATTATTATTCCCATTGGATTGGAGACAAGAAGATTCTATTGAAAGAGTCTCCCAAAATTTTATTTCTCCAATCGGACGAACGCAATAACATACAAAATGGCTATTCCAAACGATTCGATCTATATGTTTGGATAGAAACCGATCGAATATTTGTTTCTTACGGTGAAAAGGCTGCTCCAAAAATAGCGTTGTTACAAAATAAAATAAAAAATAATTTTTCACTTGATATGATAAAGAAATCAATTTTAAAAGTTTATGAAAATACGCTATCCCATAACATTAAATTCGTATATGCAGGAAATTGCAGCTCTTGTGAAATGGCACATGCTTTGGTAAAAACAGACTATGAAGCATATCTTTCCTTTTTTAAGGCAGTAAATCCATACTGCCGAAATACAGATTGGGTTAAAGATTACTTTGATGAAATGATTGTAATGCAGCTATGTTGTGGTGTTTTTGACAATGGCAAGCTTGTTAGCTGTACGGATGCGCCAATGATGGCTTATATGGAAAGAGAAGTGCAGGAAATCGGAATTCATACGCTGGAAAAATTCCGAAATAAAGGTTATGCCATGCACGCAGCCATGCTTTGTGCTGAGAATATCATTAGAAGTGGAAAGTATTCGCAATGGTCATGCGCAGCAAATAATATCGCTTCTGCCCGTCTTGCAGAAAAGATTGGATTTATAAAGCTTTCTGATGCATTCACGTTAACAATTGAAAACTTTTAGATTGAGCTTTTCGTATTTGATAACATCCGAAAAAATGCCTATCCTGTATTGCTTGATCGATATCTTTATATCTTCGTTACTTAATGCAGGTTTTCTTCCTCTTTTTTAACGTCTATAATTTCACCGAATCGGAAAGAGTGCCTTCTGTGATTGTTCATCCCCAACCTTTTTCACAATCTCGAAAGGCGATTTTTTTTAGTACACAGCTGCAATCAATTCTACGCATTTATCCAATCCAAACGCACTGCTATCCAACGCCAAATGATAGTTTCTGCAATCCCCAAACTTCATATCCGTATAATACTGATAGTATGCACTGCGACGTTTATCCTTGTCTTTCAAACGTTTTTCCGGTGTCACCTCTTGCTCACCGTACACCTGTACAATTCGTTGCGCACGATACGCCAGAGATGCGTGAATGAACACTTTTAGACAATCCGCAAACGCCGCATCACGCAAAATGTAGTCTGCACAGCGTCCCACAATGACGCAAGGTTCTCTTTCAGCAAGCTCAAGAATGATTTTTTTCTGGATATTCCAAATATAATCTTGATTGGTCATGTGACTTCCGTTCTGTCCTGTGGTGAAAGCATTAAAAAACCAATTACTGTATGGACGATATTCACCACTCTCTTTAAGATATTCCTTGGCAAAACCACTTTCTTGTGCGATTTTATCGATCAGCTCCACATCATAACATGGAACTTCTAATGTTTCTGCTAATCGTTTCCCGATGGCTCTACCACCGCTACCAAACTGACGACTGATGGTTACAATTTTGTTTTGCATAATTTAACCCTCCATTGCATTTACTTTTTTTCGATATGTTGGTATAAACATTAAAATAGAAATAACAAGTGTAGCTCCTTCTCCAATTAAGAATGTCCACCAAACCAACGATGCATTTGAAGCACCATTTATCAACTGCACCAATGCCCAAGCAACCGGTAAAATGAAGATGATTTGTCTACAAAGAGAAACCACGAGAGATTCCATTCCTCTCTCTAATGCTTGAAAAACACCCTGAAAAGCAACATTTAATCCTGCAAACAAAAATGAAAGTAAAATAATCCGCATACAAGACAAACACAATCCATAAGATTGATCTGATAGAGAAAACAACTTCGTCAAAGGAATTGCAATCGATTCAATTAAAATCGTACCGAAAATCATAAGAATTGCCGTATAGACTAAACCATAACGAATACCATCCTTGACACGCTGTTTGGAATGCATTCCGTGGTTAAATGAAACAATTGGTGTTATGGCGTCTCGCAAGCCAAAAGCTGCAAACGTCACAAGCTGTTGTACTTTACAGTACAAACCATACACAGTGATAGCATTTTCTCCAACCTCCGGAATTTTTCCAAGGATTATGTTCATGCCATAAGTCATCACGGTCATAACCGCTTGTGCAATAATTGCCGGAAAACCGACGGCATAGATGCTCTTGAGTGTCGTACCAGATATCTTCATATATTTGGGACTTTTGTCTATTTCATGATTGAACTTCATATGGAAAATAAATGCCACAATGCCGGAGACAAATTGTCCAATAACAGTAGCATATGCGGCACCTTTGACGCCGCATTCCGGCAATCCCAGCCAACCGTAAATCAAAATCGGATCGAGTAAAATATTTGTAGCTGCACCGGCGATTTGTGCAATGGTCGAATAAAGAGAACGTCCTGTCGCCTGCAGCATTTTTTCCAATACAGAAAATGTGCATTGACCCAAAGAAAACCAGCAGCAAATCTGCAAATAGTCTACTGCCATATCAACAACTGCAGCACTAACCGTACCATTACCACTTTGAGATGCAATATAAGGTCTTACACCTAAAAAGCCGAACAAAACGAATACAACGGTATAAATCAAAACAAGCGTCAACCCATTTCCCACTGTTTTGCTCGCCTTTTCTTTGTCACCTTGTCCAAGGCTACGTGCAAGTAACCCATTAACACCGACGCCTGTGCCGACACCAATCGCTACCATCAACAGTTGAATAGGAAACGCAAGGCTGAGTGCCGTCAATACAGCCTCACCATTTTCTTTCATGTTAGATAGAAAGGCACTGTCTATGATGTTATATGCCGCCTGCAGCATCATAGACAGTACAATCGGCGTTCCCATTGTAATAAACAATTTTTGAATTGGGACAATTGCCATCTTACTTGATTTTTTGGTTTCTTCCATGAAAACACTCCTCATCTTTGAAAAAATTACCAAACAAAAGCTACACTTGATACAATATACAACGTAATATCTGTTATTTGGCAAAAATTGCATAAAAAAGTAACCAAATGCGACTGGACTTACGCAAATAGCTACGCATCTTTATGTTATTATTATACTACACTTTTTGCTTTTTATCAAATGACATTTTGCACAAATCAAAGATATTATGTCATTTTATTTTGATTACAAAAATGAGAATCTACTGCATTATTTTGCAATTGATTCTCATTTTTCGCTAAAATTTAGTTTTCGGCTTCCTCCTCTGCTGGTGCAGCCGTTTCAGCAACAGATTCTTCTGCGGCAGCCGTTGTTGCAGCTTCTGTTTCTACCACTTCTGTTTCTTCCATCGTAGCTGCCGTCGTGGCCGCCGTCGTGGCCGCCGTCGTAGCCGGAGGATTATATGCATAATATACAATCAACGAATAGCCGTCGTTCATGTCGATGGTATCCCCTGCAGCTAATTCTGTTTCGTCCACGTCATTTTTTGTTTTTGTCACCTTTACCACCACATTATTTGTATAAGAAGAAGTTGCAACATAAGAAACCGTATAAGGTACACCCAATTCATCAAGTTCTGCACAATAAGTGCTATAAAGTGTATTGCTATAGCTTGGAATTTCAATCGTTGCCGGACCTTTGCTCACTTGTATTTTTACAGATTTTGATGAATCGAATGATTCCCCCGCTTCATACTCCTGCCAACAAATAATACCTGCATTATAGTTATCATTATAAACCTCTTCCACATCAAATGTAATCCAAGAAGAGTACTGTGCTTTTTGATTCTCATAATTTTTTCCAACTAAGTTTGGCATAATGCTGTCACCAGTTTCTGCTTCCGTCGTTGCTTCTTGTGTCTCGCTCGTCATTGTCGTAGTCGTAGAAACAGCCGCAGTAGAAGATGTACTGCCGTCATCATCAAACATACTGGATGCAAAGACAAAAACTGCAATCAGCATAATCAAAAGCAAAACAATACCCACAATAATCGGAACCTTCAACCGATCAATTGCACCTGCTTTTTCTTGATTGTATTTAGAATTCGTATCAGAATCATAATCATCATAAGAATAATCTTCTGAATAACCTGTGTCATAATCCGGATATTCCTGATTGTCATAAGTTTCATAATTATTTTCAGCATAACCGCTATTTGAACTGTCTTGTGAAATATTATAACCATTGTATGGGATGTCATAATCCATGACGTTTTCGTCAAACAAATCTGTAACAAGTTTAGTAACACTTTGAATACGAGCATCTCCATTTAGATGCATTCCTTGCATAATAATATTTGAAATATGCTTAGGCACATTTGGATTCATTACATAAGGTGCAACTAAATTGTCGTTTTCCATACGACTAATTGCAGATGGCGGCATACTGCCAGTCAACACACGATAAAGCACTGCACACACAGCATAGATATCTGTCCATGTACCTTGTCTAGTGTTAGCTGCATACTGTTCCGGCGCAGCATAACCATTATAAAGCTCACATTCCAATTCAGTATTTTCCGTTCGTGCCGCTGCTGTGGAAAATGCCGTCAAAACAAGCTCATCTTTTTCCGTGACATATATCGTATTAGGTGAAATTGCACGATGGATAACACCAGAATTATGTAACAAACTAAGTGTTGTCATCAGCAGAGGCAGCATTTGTGAAAACTGATTCCAAGTTAATTCTCCAGCATTATCCTTTAAATAGTCAATGAGTCGAACGCTTTCAATGTATTCATCTACTACATAGGTCGTATTGTTTTCTGCGAATAAATCAACAACAGTACAAATATGTACTTGTCCACGCAGCTTTGCAAGCGATTTATGCAATTCTGTGAATTCTGCCATCAATGCTTTATACTGTGCCAAACGTAACGGAATTACACGAACTGTCGGTGAATCTGCAACACGAGAACAAAGATTGTGTGGCATATATTCCCGTAATTTTACTTTACAGCCAGTAGATTGATCATAAGCCAGATACGTAATACCTTCTCCGTTCACGGACAAAACAACACCAACAATATATCGATTGTGCAGTTGTGTTCCAGGTATAATAAAAGACGGGTCACTTGGAGAATTTTCATAATATCCACAATGTGGGCAAACGCCGCCAGTAAATTCCGTTCGTTCCATACAACCATAACAAAGTTTGCGTTCTCCCAAAGCGATTCCTCCTGTTTCTTTGCATATATTCTTTACACGCAATTGATTGTGCCAAAAGCACTCTAGCTAATTATCATTTCCTCATTTTAATTGTACCAGCAACACGCTTTTCTGTCAACTGTTTTTTGAAAATTTTCGTATTCATCGGCTTAAATTGTATCCATTTGTAATATTTTTGACACCATTCTGCTAAAAAAAGTTATCCTAAATGGAAAGAAGATTTTTTTCAAATAAACACTGTGCCGCAAGTAGAACACCAATTTTTCCGCTGGTATAAGTAATACCACCTTGCAACCACACTGCATATGGTGGGCGAATTGGTGCATCAGCAGACAATTCAATAGAAGCACCAGCAGTAAACGTACCAGCCGCCATAATTACCTGATTGGCATAACCCGGCATATCCCATGGTTCGGGTATCACATAGGCATCAATCGGTGAACCTTTTTGAATACCTTGACAAAAAGCCGTCAAGTGTGCCTCGTCACCGAGACAAATTGCTTCCACAATATCACCACGTGTTTCTCCTATCCTAGGATAACAAGGAAACCCAAGTCGCTGAAACAGAGCCGCAGCAAAATTTGCAGTTTTTAAGGCATTTGCTGTAGTGTGCGGCGCATGAAAAAAACCAAGATATAATTCACGATTCATATCCAAAGTACAGCCGACTTCTTTTCCCATACCGATGCACGTCAGTCGCTGTGCACACTGCTCCACATATTTTGCCTTACCAGCAATATATCCACCTGTTCGTGCAATTCCACCGCCGACATTTTTGATCATCGAACCAATCATCAGATCGGCTCCAACTTGCACTGGTTCTTTTTCTTCGACAAATTCGCCATAACAGTTGTCTACCATGAGAATAGCACGTGGGTTCGCCTTTCGCACAAGTTTGGCAATCTGTTCGATCTGATCAGTGGTCAGTGCCGGTCGGAGAGAGTAACCACGAGAACGCTGGACATACGCAACCTTCACATTTTCACCTTTTACTGCATTTGAAATAGCAGCATAATCTGGTGTTCCGTCTGGCAAAAGAGAAACTTCTTCGTAAGTGACACCAAAATTTCGCAGAGAACCGTTTTCTTTATTTCCATCAAGACCAATAACTTCGGTTAACGTGTCATATGGTCTACCAGTCAGGGACACCATGACATCGCCACTACGCAACATACCAAATAATGCAACCGTCAAAGCATGAGTACCGGAAACAAAATTATGACGTACCAGTGCATCCTCTGCTCCAAATACACAAGCTACTGCCTTATCCAAAGTATCCCTGCCTTGGTCGCCATAGCCATAGCCTGTGGTACCGGAAAGACATTGGGTATTGACTCGATTTTTTTGATACGCCGATAACACTTTTGCACCATTATAGAAAGAAATTTCTTCGATTTTTCGGAAAACCTCCTGACAATCCTGTTCCGCTTGTTCCGCCAATTTCCATAAACGATTATTTACTTGAAAAAAATCTTGTATATCTATGATTATAACACTCCTTTTTCTTGTTTTTCTTTTGGAATATCCTGTCGTTCTAGAACGTATTCAGTTGCAATTGCTTGAAAACCAATTTCTCGATAAAAACTATCTCGCACATCCAATGCATAGAGTACCGCATATTTCCCATTTCGAGAAAGCTCGTTTGCAGTCCACCGCAAAAGATCTCGAGCATATCCGCTCCCTCGATGAGCAGAACACGTTGCTACCTGCCCCACCAAAACAGTATCATTCCAATCATATTGCCACGCTAATGTGGAGATGTCTTTATACGTAAAAAATTTGCTGATCCCATGTCGCAATCGATGAGAAGCATCCGTCAGCCATAAACCATACTCCAGCAAATTCGGAAAGCCCTCTTTTAAAATTTGATAAACTGTATCTAATCTGGGAATGCGATTTAGAGCAGATTCCAGAAACTGATCTGACAGTGGTTTAGGGACAAGGTGAAACGTCGTGCGGTGCAGCTTTTGATAACTGGAAAGTTGCAACAGATCATCCACCAAAAAGGAATCACATTCCACTCGAAAAGGCATATGCATAGCGACAAATGATTGAATTTCATCTGTAGGCAATTTTCCTTCTGTACAGATGAAAAGCGTCGCATTAAAAAGCAGCATCCAGCCCTTTCCAGTTGGATAACGCAATCGAAAGAAACGGCAAAAGCCATAATTACCTCCGTAAGCTTTTTGATAACTGAGAATCTGCATTCCTCGAAAAGAGCGTTCCAATACAATAATTTCTGTTGGGAGAAACGATGTGATTTGTTGTATCATATCGAATCCTTGTGAGGAATTTGTAACATCTGTGTGACAAGAAGAGGAAGAAATTTAGATAAAGCATCTATGTCCGCCAAATTTGCAACACTAGCTGGAGAATGAAGGTATCGACAGGGCAAGGACACAGATAGTGTCCGCACACCACCACGACTCAAGTGTATTGCTCCGCTATCATTTCCACCAGCAATGCGAGATTTGGTCTGACACGGTATATCGTGTACTTTTCCAATAGAAAACGCCATCTGAACAAGTGCCGAATCGTAAATCGTACTGTGATCCATGAACGAAATTACCGGTCCCTTGCCCAAAGTACATACCTTTTCATCCTCTTTTGCGTCCACTAAATCTGCAGCAGTTGTAGCTTCTAATACCAATGCAAAATCAGGTGCAATGGTATATGCTGCCGTTTTTGCACCACGCAAGCCAATTTCCTCTTGTACCAAAAAAGCCCCTGTAAAATCATACGGTGTTTCTTGTTCTAACAAATACAATAACAATGCACAGCCTACACGATCGTCAATCGCTTTGCTACATATACATTCCTTGCCAAACTGTCGAAAATTTGACATGAAATAGACATAAGTACCAGGAGGTGCAATTTCCTCCGCTTGTTCACGGTTTTCTGCACCAATATCTAAAACAAAGCCCCCAAACTCCGGAATCATTTTCTTCTCTTCATCAGTCAGCAAATGAACCGGTTTAACGCCGATCACTCCAGGAATATGGTTCTTTCCAACCAAAACCTGACGTCCAATGACCACAGATGCATCTACACCACCCACAGCAGCGACGCTGAGCGTGCCATCCGAAAAAATATGCGTGACAATCAGTCCTACTTCGTCCATATGCGCACTGACCATAAGACGATGGGGCGCACGTGATGCACCACGTTTTTGTACTAAAAGATTCCCCAATGGGTCAATTTCCCATGAAACGCCATTTGTCCGTTCCAAAATCCGTATGATATACTGTCGAATTTCTGATTCATCACCAGAACAACCACAAAGGTTGCATAATTCTTGCAAATGTTTCAGCATTCCAATTTCCTTCATATATACAAAATGTATGTCTTTATTATTGCAGCAAATAAGCTGTCAAAAGCTTTCCAGTCGCTTCTAAATCTGAAATTTGAATCAGCTCCGAAGGGGTGTGCATATATCGAAGTGGAATAGAAACCGTCCCTGTGAGGACACCTTCTCGTGTTACTGAAAAACGATCCGCATTTGTGCCGGTCATACCGGACATCACTTCAGGTTGCCATGGAATTCGATTTTTCTTCGCTGTTGCAATCAAATCACGGCTGATTTCGGGTGATAATGAAGGAGATATGCCAATCATCGGACCACCGCCTAATTTCCCACATTTTGTCGGATCGTCACCATGTCCTTTGGCAAAAGTAACGTCAACTGCCAACGCAATATCCGGATTAACCCGATAAGCACCAATCATTGCACCACGTTCTCCTACTTCTTCTTGGGTAGAAAATAAAACACTGATTGTACAAGATAAATCTTGTCCCTGTAGCTGTTCCAAAGCGTAGAGAATTGCTGCCATGCCGCAACGATCGTCAAGCGATGCACCCGTGACACAGCCATTTTCCAACCTCTGTAATGGCATATCGAAGGAAACCGCATCGCCCGGTGAAAGAATTTTTTCCAACATTTCTTTTGGATAACCAGTATCAATTGCAAGCTCCGTGACAGATGGGACGTGTTCTTTTCCATCTTGCAAATGCGGCGGTACACAACTGATTACACCGGAAATCTCTTCTTTTCCATGTAGAATAACTCGCTGCGCCGGCATTAAGCGATAATCTAGTCCACCGATATTCCCAACTCGAACAAAGCCATTTTCTGTGATTGCTGTGACGAAAAATCCCACTTGATCTAGATGTGCATCCAGCAAAATATGCGGCTTTGACGGAGTTCGATGACCGATATAACCGCAGACATTACCTTGATAAATTTCTACCTGATCGCAAGTTGATTCCAGCAATTTTTTTGCCGTCTCTGCAACAGTTGTTTCCCTACCAGAAACACCTGCTGGTGCAGTCAGCAATTTTAATGTTTTTATCCAGTCCATTGACTTAGCTTAGCTTCTTCACAAGATTTTTATAATGCACGCCTCTTGCTTCGAAATTGGGATAAAGGTCAAAACTTGCACATACCGGTGACAATGTGACAATATCTCCAGTAACTGCTCGCTTACGTGCCTCTTGTACAGCTTCTTCCATTGAGAAAACGTGTACAAGCTCCGGTACCCCTTCTTGATAAAAGTCGCTACCACGAATTGCAGCTTCGATTTTGTTTGCTGTAACACCCATAAGCAATACAAGCTTTACCTGCTGGCAAATGGCATCTGCCATCGGTTCAAAAGGAATTTTTTTATCATAACCACCCATAATCACAATTAACTTTTGCGAGAAAGCGTGTAATCCTGCCAGCACTCTGGTAGGACTTGTGGCAATGCTGTCATTATACCATTTTACACCGTCCAATTCCCGAACAAATTCAATACGATGTTCCACACCACCAAAATTTTTTGCTACATCACCAATTACATCAATCGAAACATTTCCCCAAACAGCAGTAATTGCCGCCAAATAATTCTCCACATTATGCATTCCAGGAATGCGAATTTCATCTTTATGCACAATTGGTGTAATGTCGCCATTGTTTGAATAACAAACCATACCGTCCGCACGCAAAAACGCACCATAAGTAGGCTGGTCTTTTCTGGAAAATGTAGTTAACATTCCCCTTACCATAGTAGAAAGCTTTATGGTTTCTGCATTGTCCTGATTTAGTACTGTCTTCGAAAAAGCATCTTGATGTGCAATCAAGTTTGTTTTGGCGTATATATATTCTTCCATGGTGCCGTGTACGTCCAAATGATTTGGTGCAATATTCGTAATAACTGCAACGTCCGGCGATTGTCGCATAGAAAGCAACTGAAAACTAGAAAGTTCCACCACTGCAACATCATTTTCTTGGATGTCTTCAATAATCGGCAGTAAAGCACGACCAATATTACCACCCTTATGTACACGAAATCCAGCATGAGACAAAAATTCAGAAATTAAAGTTGTTGTTGTTGTTTTTCCATCTGAGCCTGTAACAGCATAGATTTTACAAGGACAAAGAGAAAAGAAAGCCTCCATTTCAGAAGTAATGACAACGCCTGCCGCACGAGCCGCCTGCAGTCGTTCATGGTAATAATACATCCCTGGGGAACGAAATACCACATCAAAATCAGTCAAGTGATCTAAGTAGCCGTTTCCCAATTGAAACGACACCCCAAGCGATTGAAATTCTTCGTATACGTCTCCCAATTGATCCGATGACTTTTGATCCAGCAATGTTACGTCAATTCCCTTTTTACAAAACAATCGAATAACATCGCTATTCGTTACACCATAGCCAATAAAAGCAATGCGCTTTTTCTGCATAACTTCAAAATATTTTTCTATACTCCTCATTTGCTACTCCTCCAATATACTGACAACATGACAGGCACGCTTGGTAGCATCTTTATCAAGATCCCGGCATGTCTGCCAACGTCTGTTTTTAATTATAATAAATTAGTCTTCGTCTAGGAAATCGTTCATCGTCAATTGAACACGTGGATTCCCGTCTTCGTCATCCTCAATCATGACAGCCGATTCAATAATAATATCATTATCCGGAACAGCAACTTCTCCGCCGGAATTCAAAGAACGAGAAACCTCTAAAAAGGAATCGACAACATCCATGCCCTCTGTCACCTCTCCAAAAGCAGCATAACTACCATCTAAGAATATACAGTCATCGGTATAACAAATGAAAAACTGGCTAGAAGCACTGTTATAATCTGTTGAACGTGCCATGGATACAATGCCTCTTGTGTGAGACAAGTCATTTTCGATTCCATTTTCCGCAAACTCACCTGTAATGGTTTCATCACTTCCACCAGTACCATCTCCGTTGGGATCACCACCCTGCGCCATAAAATCCTCTACAACTCGATGAAAAGTCAGACCATCATAAAAACCTTCTTCCACCAAGTTTTCAAAATTCTCGCAAGTAATTGGCGCATAATCCGGATAAAGCGTAATTACAATAATATTGTCGCCATTACTTGTAGTCACTTCCGTTTCGTCAGAGCTTTCACCGCTACTGCTTGTATTTGCTTTTATTTCTTCAGAGCTCTCATCGCCACATCCAGTTATAACACCTGCCAACATAACAGCACTTACCGAAAATGCCAGACATTTCAAAAGATTCCGTTTCATAATTGTTTTCCCTTTCCACTTCAAAGAAATTTGCCAAAAGCTTTTGATATCATTCTTTCAGCTGATTGTTTTTTTATTATATCACACCTTCGGAAAAAATGCAAGTGTTTTTCCATGGCATTTCAGAAGTTTTTAGAAGTCATCATAAACTATAAATAGTATATTTTTATTAAAGATAAATATCGAAGAAATATTTAATTCATGTTTTTTGCCTTTAAAAAAATATTATTTCGAAATTGACAATTACTCTGTCTCATGATATAATTAAGTATAATCACGATCAAATAAAATTGTTGCAGTACAAGTTGGGTCTTCTCTCTGTAATTCTGTTTGGATTATAGTTTCGAGTTCCGCATCATCATAATCGCAGGAAAAAGGAACAACTAGATCAAATACCAATCGCTTTGTACTTGTACCACATACCAAGCGAAAATCGTGTAAACTAAAACTGTTGTCTAGCTTGTGAATAATAGATTCCATCTGCTCTTTATACGCTTGCACTTCTTCATTATCGAATTCCATTGGATCCATGTGTATTGTCATCAGGATATGCATACTGTTATAGATTTCACGTTCAATAGAATCTACTACCGAATGAATTTGCACAAGATTTGCATCAGCTTGCACTTCTACGTGACAGCTTCCGAGTATTTTTCCAGGTCCATAATCGTGGAGTACCAAATCGTGTATTCCCTCAATTCTAGAATGCGACAAAATTCGAGTACGAATTTCTTTTACCACTTCCGAATCTGCCGGTTTTCCTAACAAATCATTCACTGCGTCTCGCAAAATATCAAACGCAGACTTTAATATAAGCAGGGATACAAGAATACCAATAATTCCATCTACTGGAAAATCTGTAACCAACGAAGAGATTAACGCAAAAATTGTAGCGGTTGTTGCGATTACATCATTGCGGCTGTCCTTTACAACAGCAAGCAAAGTGGAAGCATGAATTTTATCATCCAAAACAGTATTGAAATGCATCATCCACAGTTTAACGCCAATAGAAAGAAGCAAAATAATCAGAGATAGAAATTGAAAAGTAATTGTTTCTTGGTGAATTAACTTTTTGATGCTATTTCGTAACAGTTCAAAACCAACAAGAGCGATAATTACTGCCATAATGAGAGAAGTAAAATATTCCATACGCCCATAACCAAATGGGTGTCCATTGTCGGCAGGCTTTGCTACCAACTTGTAGCCGAATATGGTGATAAAACAAGTGGCACAATCGGATAGATTATTAAACGCATCAGAAATAATGGCAATCGAACCGGACAATACACCGGCAAGATACTTGATAAAAAAAGTAGTAGGTTACAGCAAATTCCAATAACACTACTGCAAGTACCATATGCTTTTCGAACAATCGGATCTTTGATATTATCGCTATCTGGAATCCATTTGCGTAATAAAAAACGAATCATGAAACCAACTCCTAATCTAAAAAAGGGGTAATGTCATCTAAAAAACAGGAGGAAAAAATTTTGAATTGGAGAAATCACTATCAAAAAGCAATTACATTTAGTTTTGATGATGGGAACGAACAAGATTTACATTTGTTAGAACTGTTGCAGCAATATGGTCTGAAAGCTACATTTCATGTCAATACTGGACTCAATAGCCAAAATGGTTCGTGAATATATCAAAATAAATTAGAAGTACACCGTTTGGACTTGGAAACATATGCATCTTGCTATCAAGGGCAAGAAGTGGCAGTCCATGGAAAGCTACATCAAAATTTGACAACACTTTCGCCAAAGGAACTAGAAGAAGAAATCGGCGAAGATGTCGCCGCAATTACGAAAATTTTTGGAGAAAAACCGGTTGGTATATCTTATGCGTATGGCGTCTATAATGAAACTGTTCTGCAAATGGTACAAAAATATGGGTTACGGTACGGTCGTGGTGTTAATGATACGCACGCCTTTTCTGAGCAATTTAACTTGTTAGAATTTCAACCTACCTGTCATTATGACGATCCACAAATTTTTGCACTTGCAGATAGATTTTTACAAATGCACCCAAAAGAACCTCAGATTTTTTGCATATGGGGACATAGCTATGAAATGGACGGAAAAAATAATTGGTCGGATTTAGAATGCTTTTTCAACAAAATCAGCGGAAAATCTGATATTTTTTACGGCACCTGCCGTGAAGTACTGTTACGTTAGGAGAAGATGAAAATGAACGGATATGGATTGATCCATGTGTATTGTGGAAATGGTAAAGGCAAAACAACTGCTGCAATGGGTTTAGCATTGCGCTGCTTAGGACAAGAAGGATGTGTGATGATTCTACAGTTTCTGAAACGTGATGATTCCGGCGAACGATTTGTCTTGAAAAAATTGAACAATATTACACTTTGGGAAAGCTACCCAGAAGTAAAGTTTACGTTTCATATGACAAAATCGGAAAAAAATGTGCGGCAGATTGGTACACCGCTACATTTCAAAAAGCCGTAGCGCAGGTACAACAAGAATCATATCAACTGTTGATTCTAGATGAAATCCTGCCATGTATACAGGAGCATTTTTTGCCAGAATCTCTGTTGCTCGACTTTTTGGAACACAAGCCAGAGGGGATAGAGATCGTTTTGACTGGTCGCAGTGCCAGTAATGCCATTCGGCAAAAAGCCGATTATATTACAGAAATGAAAGAAGAAAAACATCCATATACCAAAGGTATTCCGTCAAGAATCGGTATCGAATTCTAAGGCGTCCCCCCAATCGTACTTCGTTAGATTTCCTTCACCAGATAGGTTTGGATAGTCCCACTGTCGCAATACTTCATATGTAGCAATCGCAACGGGATTGGAAAGGTTTAAACTCCGCAGCGTATTCCGCATAGGAATTCGAACACATTCATTCGGGTGATGATAAAGCAACGTTTCGTCTAATCCCTTGTCTTCTCGTCCAAAGACAAGATAGACAGATTTTTCTTGCGGATACGATACATCACTATGTATGTGCCGACCTTTTGTAGTAAAATAGAAATATGCTCCATTTTTATTTTTTGAAAAAAATTCCTCTAAATTTGCATAGTATGTAATATCCAACTTATCCCAATAGTCCAATCCTGCACGCTTTAAATGTTTATCTGTCACAGTGAACCCCAACGGTTCAATCAGATGCAGCCGTGCGCCGGTGACAGCACAGGTTCTTGCAATATTTCCAGTATTTTGCGGAATTTGCGGTTCTACCAATACAATATTCAATTGTACATTCATTTTCAAAATCCTTTTCTTTCTTACTATTTTACTTCGCATAAAATCTACTTGCTTTTCACATACTAGAATCGGAATCTTAGCAACATAGATTCTCAAAATTCAAAACGGCAATATGCCGTCAAAAAGGAGTGGATTTTTATGTCGATAAAAACCGCGATCAGTAGCATTACAGTTGGTGCTGCAGTTGGAGGTGCTTGCTATATGATGTCAAAAGCTACGTCAAAGCAAAAACACGATATTAAGAAAAATGCCGGCAAAGCAATCAAAGCAGCCGGCTGTGTCCTCGACGACATTTCAGCTCTCATTTGGTAAGCTGATTTTTTCGATAACCCAGATAACTTTCCAGCAAAATGGCTGCCGCAACTGCATCTAGTTTTTCTTTTCGCTTTTTCCCACGGGTATTTGTATCGTTCATGCATATGTGTGCTGAAATTGTGGTACAACGCTCGTCCCAAAGTTTCACGGAAATACCCGTGCGCTCGTGCAGCTTTTCTACAAAATCTTGACAGCGTTTCGCTTTTTCGCCAACAGTATTATTCATGTTCTTCGGATACCCAACTAACAGCAGTTCTGCCTGAAACTCTTTGGCAGCAGCTGCTGTTTTTATAAGCCGCTGCTCGTCATTCCGTTCGTTGATAATCCGAACTGGACTAGCCATATTCTCCCATTTGTCACAGACAGCAATTCCAGTTCTTGTTTCTCCAAAATCAATTGCCATAATGATCATATACTAACTCTCCTGTTTTCTACCAAGGCTGCACTGTTCCAATAATCTCTTTTATGGAGGAAATATTATGCATATCCAACCAATCGTTCATTTCTTCTATAATGTGAATCGGCGCATAAGGATCCGTAAAAATTGCTGCGCCAACCTGTACTGCACTAGCACCCGCCATCATCATTTCAATGGCGTCTGCACCAGTGGAAATGCCGCCAATTCCTATTATTGGAATCGATATAGCTTCACTCGTTTGCCATACCATACGTACTGCCAGTGGAAAAATTGCAGGTCCAGACATACCTCCTACATTGTTGTGTAAAATTGGTCGTTTGGTTTCAATATTAATACGCATCCCTAAAAGTGTATTGATAAGCGATACTGCATCTGCGCCAGCAAATTCCACCGCTTTTGCAATTTCAGTAATACTTGTGACATTTGGCGAAAGCTTTACAATAAGAGGCTTATTCGTTGTTTTCCGCACTGCTGCCGTCACCGCTTCTGCACTCTCACAGTGTACGCCAAACGCTGCACCACCTTGTTTTACATTTGGACAAGAGATATTCAATTCAATCATATGCACATTCGTATCATTCAGTTTTTCTGCAACAGAAACGCACTCTTCTACAGTAGAACCAGCAATATTAGCAAGAATCACCGTGTCCTTTGTCAACAAGTTCGGTAGTTCTCGTTCTAAAAACGCATCAATGCCTGGATTTTGTAGCCCTACAGAATTTAGTATACCACTCGGCGTCTCTGCAATGCGAGGAGCTGGATTGCCTAAACGCTGTTGTCCAGTTGTACCCTTTGTAGCAATACCACCTAATGCAGAAAGCGGAAATAACTGTTCATATTCTCTGCCATAACCAAACACTCCAGATGCCGGAATGACCGGATTTTTAAATTCAACACCAGCAATATTTACAGATAAATCAGCCATTACCAAACCACCTCCTCTGCTCGAAATACGGGACCATCCTTGCAGACGTGTCCCGTCCGTTTTTCGCCATTTTGTTCCAATTCGCAGGCACAAACCAGACACGCACCAATTCCACAGCCCATACGTTCTTCCAACGATACTTCACAAGGTACGTCAAATACTTGTGCAGCATGAGCTGTGCATTTTAACATGATATGAGGACCACAAGCGTAAATCATATCCACTTTCTGTGATTCTAAAATTTCTTGGAGTGGCTGTATTACCAATCCCTTTCTACCGACAGTGCCATCATCTGTGCAGAGTATCGTTTTTGCACCGGTACTTTGAAATTCAGACTGTAACATCACAATATTAGCGGAATGGAATCCACAAATAGCTGTGGCACGTTTTCCGTAAAAATTCGTCAAGGACAACATCGGCGGATTTCCAATACCACCGCCTACAAGTACAACGTGTTCCGCCTCAGGCAAAAGTGTAAATCCGTGTCCCAATGGTCCTAAAATATTCATGGTATCTCCCGGATTCAATTGAGAAAGCACACGAGTTCCCTCTCCTTTTATTTCAAATACAAGCGTCAGTGTTCCTTGCTTTTTATCGATTTCACATATTGAAATCGGACGACGCAAGGTAGACATTGGCGGCAAAATATGCACAAACTGTCCTGGCTGAGCAACTTCTGCCAAAGGTGCGCCGAATACAACAAAGCGAAAAATGCGCTTCGCCAACGTCTCTTTTTGTAGAATCGGTGCAAGTATTTGTTGATATGCCATACACATCAACTCCTTTCTCAAACAGTAAGCGAGATCCCTCCCGTTCGCTGCGGATTTAGATTTTTGTAATATCTATCATTTCCACATCGTCAATGCTTCTGCCAGATTCTAATACATTGGCAAGAGCAGATGCTGTATCAATTGCCGTCAAACAACAAATCGAACGTTCTACCGATTTCCGACGCATTTTCACACTGTCCCTTGCCGGTAGACGACCTTTTTCTGAAGTGGAAATCATATAATGAATCTTTCCACTTTCCAGAAGTGTAATGGTGTTTGGTTCACCGTCCGAAATTTTTTTAACGAGATTTGTGGCAATCATATTATGATTCAAAACCGCTGCCGTACCGCTTGTGCCATATAGTTCAAATCCCATACGAGATAGCTTGTCTGCAATTGGAATAATTTCTTGTTTATCGCTATCTCGTACAGAAATCAAAACTCCACCCTCTCGTTTCAAGTCATATCCTGCAGCAATCAGACCTTTCAGCAATGCATCTTCTAAATTGGTTGCAATACCTAAGCATTCACCAGTAGATTTCATTTCAGGTCCAAGCATAGTGTCTACATCTTGCAGCTTTTCAAAACTGAATACCGGCACTTTGACAGCGACATATTTTCCCTTGGGGTATAACCCAGGCTGATAACCGAGACTTTCCAAGGTTTCACCTAACATGATTTTTGTAGCAAGATCAACCATAGGTACACCAGTTACTTTGCTGATATACGGCACTGTTCGTGAAGAACGTGGATTTACTTCGATGACGTAAACCTCATTATTGTAAACCACATATTGAATGTTAATGAGTCCTACCGCATGGAGTTCCTTTGCAAGTAATCCAGTATAACGGACAATCGTCTCCGTAACACTTTCACTTAGATTTTGCGCTGGATAAATGGAAATAGAGTCGCCAGAGTGAACACCTGCACGCTCGACATGTTCCATGATGCCTGGAATCAGATAGTTTTTACCATCACAAATGGCATCAACTTCTACTTCTGTCCCCATCATATATTTATCAATGAGTACCGGATTTTCAATCATATGACTGGTGATGATTTCCATATACTCCACAATATCTTTATTAGAGTGTGCAATAATCATGTTCTGTCCACCCAGTACATAGGATGGGCGCATCAAAACCGGATATCCCAATTCGTTTGCAGCTTTCAGTGCTTCCTCCGTATTCATGACGGTTTCGCCTTGCGGACGAGGAATGCCACAACGTCCGAGTAATTCATCAAAGCATTCTCTATCCTCTGCTGCATTAATATCATCTGCGGATGTTCCCAAAATATGTACACCCATATCGACTAGGTAGCGTGTCAATTTGATTGCAGTTTGTCCGCCAAATTGCACGACTACACCATATGGCTTTTCTGTATTGATAATATTTGCTACATCCTCTTGTGTCAATGGATCAAAATATAAGCGATCGCCAGTGTCAAAATCCGTGGAAACGGTTTCTGGGTTGTTGTTGCAAATAACTGCCTCATATCCCATTTCTTTTAGTGTCCAAACACAGTGTACGGAACAATAGTCAAATTCAATTCCCTGTCCGATTCGAATCGGACCTGAACCGAATACAATCACCTTTTTCTTTCCGCTATTTTGACGTTCGATAAATTCTTCTGCCTCATTTTCATCATCGTACGTAGAATAAAAATAAGGTGTTTCCGCTTTGAATTCTCCGGCACAGGTGTCAACCATTTTATAGACCGCATGACGATGCGTCGGACATTTTTCTCCGGAAATTCGTTCAATCGTCTTATCTAGATAACCATACTGTTTTGCCAGTAAGTATAGATCTTCTGTCAACGGTTCACTTGTCATTTCTTGTTTCAGTTCCACCAGATTTTGTAACTTATTTAAAAACCAACAATCTATCATAGTTAGCGTATGCAGTTCTTCTACTGTCACGCCACGCTTTAATGCTTCATATAGTTGGAATGCACGTTCATCATCCACCACCTGTAAATGTTCCATAATTTCTTCCAATGACATTTTTTCATACTTCTTCATGTTCATGGAATCCACGCCAAGTTCTGTAGAACGAACCGCCTTCATAATAGCCTGTTCAAAACTCGTGCCAATTGCCATCACTTCACCAGTTGCTTTCATTTGCGTGCCTAAAGTACGCTTTGCATATACAAATTTGTCAAATGCCCATTTTGGATACTTAACAACTACATAGTCCAGTGTTGGCTCAAAACAAGCATATGTTTCACCAGTAACTTGGTTAATGATTTCATCTAGGGTGTATCCTATAGCAATTCGAGCGGCAACCTTTGCAATCGGATAGCCGGTTGCCTTTGAAGCCAGTGCCGAGGAACGAGAAACTCTAGGATTTACTTCAATCACCGCATAATCCATACTTGTAGAATGTAGTGCAAATTGACAGTTACAACCGCCCTCGACTTTCAATTCAGAAATAATATTCAGTGCCGCTGTACGAAGCATTTGATATTCTCGATCAGTCAGCGTCACTGCTGGTGCGATAACAATACTATCCCCAGTATGAACGCCAACAGGATCAAAATTTTCCATCGAGCAGACGGTGATCACATTGCCTTTGCGATCCCGAATGACTTCAAACTCAATTTCCTTCCATCCGCTAATACACTTTTCAATCAATACTTGTGTGATTGGCGAAAGACGAAGTCCATTCTTTGCGATATCTCGCAACATCTCTTCATTATCAGCAATGCCACCACCTGTACCGCCAAGGGTAAATGCCGGACGGACAATCACCGGATAATCAATCTCTTTTGCAAAATTTACTGCATCGTCAATCGTTTCCACAACCTTGGATGGAATACACGGCTGATGAATCTTTTCCATTGTGTCCTTGAATGCTTGGCGATCTTCTGCCTTATGAATGGTCAGGGGATCTGCACCCAGCAGCTTTACACCATTTGCTTCTAAAAAGCCTTCTTCTGCCAACTGCATGGAAAGCGTCAAACCGGTCTGACCACCCATAGTAGAAAGCAAACTATCCGGCTTTTCAATTTGAATAATTCGTTTTATGACTTCTAATGTCAACGGTTCAATATAAACCTTATCTGCTATCGCTTTGTCAGTCATGATGGTTGCCGGATTAGAATTGATAAGAACCACTTCAAGTCCTTCTTGTTTCAGTGCACGGCAAGCCTGTGTACCGGCATAATCAAACTCTGCGGCTTGTCCAATGATAATTGGACCGGAGCCAATAACCAAAACCTTATGAATATCGTTTCTCAGTGGCATAGCTTTTCTTTCTCCTTTTCCATGACTGCAACAAATTCATCAAACAAATAAGCGGTATCTAATGGACCACCATGTGCCTCTGGGTGAAATTGTACTGTAAAAGCGTTAATATTATGATAGCGAATTCCCTCACAGGTCTGATCATTTGCATTGATATGTGAAACGCAACCGATATTCGGATCCAAGCTATCACCAACAACCGCATAACCATGATTTTGGCTAGTAACATAAGTGCGATGACTATTTAAATCAATTACCGGCTGGTTCGCACCACGATGACCATATTTTAACTTTTCTGTGCGACATCCCTGAGAAAGTGCCATTAACTGATGCCCCAAACAGATTCCAAAAATCGGAATATCTAATTTTACAATATCACGGATATTTTGAATGATTCTCTGATTTTCTGTAGGATCTCCAGGACCATTAGAAAGCATGATGCCATTTGGATATAATTTTTCTAATTCCTTTGCAGAGGTTTCTGCCGGCAAAACAATTACTTCACAACTGCGTTTCACCAATTCTTCCCGAATGTTTCGCTTATAGCCGAAATCATAAAGTGCTACACGATATCTAGGATTATGATTTGAATAGGTACGTAGCTTTTTTCCAGTGACAGTTGAAATAGCATTCTGAATCACATATCTTTTCACTTGCGTTAGCAGCTCTTCTTTTTTTGCATAGACATCTTCTGTTGTAATCACACCGTTCATAACGCCTACTTCTCGAATAATTCGAGTAAGTCGTCGGGTATCAATGTTGTAGATACCGACAATATTCTGTTCTTTCAAAAAAGAATCAATGTCGCCTTCCATTCGAAAATTTGATGGTGTGTCGCACCACTCTCGCACAATGTATCCACTAATATAGGATTGTGTCGATTCGTTATCCGCTTGATTGACACCGTAATTTCCAATGAGTGGGAATGTCTGCGTGACCAGCTGCCCATAGTAACTCGGGTCAGTCATCGTTTCTTGATAGGCTGTCATTCCAGTAGTGAATACAACTTCGCCAATGGCCGTCCCCTTTATGCCAAAGTGTAACCCTTCAAAAATTGTCCCGTCTGCTAAAAGCAAATATGCTTTCTCACCACGTTTGAATAATGACATGACACTAGTCCTTTCCAATACAATTTCTTTTTATGTGAACGAATGCAAATAAGATGTGATATCATCTCGCATTCGAATTGCTTCTCTTCTTGCCGCTCCGGCAAAATCAGTTTCCGAACAATTCGGATCTTTTTTCCAAGCACACAAGATTGCACGAGAAGAATTAACAACTGCACCTCTCCCCTGCATATCAAAAGCAGCTGCAACGCCTTGCGCACCACCGCCTTGTGCACCATAGCCAGGAACTAAAAACATGGTATGAGGCAATCTTTCTCGCAATTGTGCCAACTGTTTCGGATAAGTCGCCCCTACAACAGCCCCTACAGCTGAGTAACCATAACTGCCAATTTGATCCTTTCCCCAAGTCTCACACATATCTCCCATAACAGAATAAATCGGCGTACCATTGATTTGTTGGTCTTGTAATTCACCACTGGAGGGATTTGACGTCTTTGCCAAAACAAAAATACCCTTGTCCTGTTTTTCGCAAATGTCCAGCAACGGCGTAATACCATCACTGCCTAAATAACCATTTACTGTCAATGCATCTGCACCAAAGGGAATTTGAGAGATTCCATCCACTTCAACTGTTCCTAAATGAGCCGCTGCATACGCCGTCATAGTAGCACCAATATCATTGCGTTTTCCATCAGTAATAACGAACATTCCTTTTTTCTGGGCATAGCGAATGGTTTCTGACAACGTACGCATTCCAGCCCAACCATACATTTCATAATAAGCAGCCTGCGGTTTAATTGCCGGAACAATATCATAGAGTGCATCGATCAGTGCCTTATTATACGCCAAAATCGCATCTGCTGCAGCTTCCAGCGTGCGTCCTTTCATTACAAAAAATTTATCTTGTATAAACCGTGGAATATATTCTAACTTTGGATCCAATCCTGCAACAGACGGATTATGTATTTCGTCAATCCGTTTCATTAATCTATCCAGTGACATAACATCGATTCCTTTCTATTCTTATCCCTAGGAAAAATATTCCGTATCTTGATATCGAATCTCACCATCTATAATTGTACAAACAGATTTTCCCTGTAGAGTCTTTCCCTTCCAGATGACATTGCGTGCTTTGGAGTATAACTTTTCCGGTTCAACTGTCCAAGCAAAATCCAAATCTGCCAAAATCATTTCCGCCGGTTCTCCGACTGCAATTTGCACCTGTGGTAAGCCTAAAATATGCCGTGGATTTTCCGCCATCAATTTCACTAGTTGTGGCAACGTAAGCATTTTTGCATGAACAAGTTTTAATGCAGCTGCAAAAGAAGTTTCCATTCCAATAACACCATTGGGTGCGTGCAAAAAATCTGCCTTTTCCTCTTGTGTATGAGGTGCATGATCTGTTACAATACAATCGATCGTTCCGTCTAGAATGCCAGCCAAAACTGCCCTGCGATCTTCTTCCGTTCGAAGCGGTGGATTCATGCGATAATCTGCATCACGAGATAAAACTGCCTCCTCTGTCATTAGGAAATAATGAGGACAAGTTTCGCAGGTCACTTGCACGCCAAGAGATTTTGCATGACGAATAATTTCTACACTACCTTTTGTACTGACGTGCGCAATATGAATTCGTGTACCGGTTGATGCAGTTAAGATAATTTCACGAGCAGTGATATAGTCTTCGGAAGAACGATCCATGCCATTTACGCCTAGCAATTCAGAGGCAAGTCCACGGTTAACAATACCACCGTTAATAATCGATAAGTCCTCGCAGTGAGAAATCACAGGAATATTCTGCTGATAAGCAGCAATGAGTGCTTGACGCATGGTTTCAGCACGTTCTACTGGTTTACCGTCATCAGAAATAGCGCAAATGCCGGCTTCCTTTAGTGCAACATAATCACAGAGAGACTCCCCTTTCATACCATGTGTGATACAGCCAACCGGATGAATTTTCACACCAGTCTGAACAGCTTTCTTATAAATATATTGTACTGTTTTTACATTGTCAATCGCCGGTATGGTATTAGGCATACAAGCAACACCTGTTATACCGCCTGCCAAAGCAGCGGCGGCCCCAGTGAAAATATCCTCCTTATAAGTCTGTCCTGGGTCACGCAAATGGACGTGCATATCAAAAAGTCCAGGAAGTGCCGTTAATTTTGTACCATCAATGACAATGCCAGTATCATGCACATCCAGTGTATTGGGTACACCGATTTGCTGAATATTGCCATTTTTAAGCAATATATCACACCTCGATACGCCTGTCGAAGTCAATGACTGTACATTTTGAATCAAAATAGTTGGTTTCATGAAAAGCCTCTTTCTAAACTTCCAATTAGAACAATATATCATTTTTGATATATTGCCGCAAAATCCTCTCCATCTATTTCACGTACAAACACTTGTACGATTTCAGTTTGTGCTGTTGGGACATTCTTTCCAGTATAATCCGGTCGGATAGGAAGTTCCCGATGCCCCCGATCAATAAGTACCGCAAGCTGCATACACTGCGGTCGTCCAAGTGCCAAAATTGCATCAATTGCAGCATGACAGCTGCGCCCTGTATAAAGTACATCGTCTACAATAACGACACACTTGTCCTGCACTGAAAAATCAATTGTCGTTTGCACATTTTCTCGTGTACCCGCTGTACGATCGTCCCGATATGGCGTAATATCCAGTGCGCCAAAATCAACCTGAACGTGTTCCAACTCTTCAATTTTCTTTGCAATGCGTTCCGCTAAAATCACACCCCGGGATAAAATTCCCACTATGCAAAGCTGATATGCACCATGATTACGTTCCAAAATCTCATAGGTAATCCGTGTGACAGCACGACGAATGGCATTTTCGTCCATAATGATTGCTTTTTTCTTCATATGCACCTCCAAATAAAAAACACTCACCCATCTCTGTAACAGGCAAGCGCTTACAATTACAATTTCACGATTGAAATCGCTGCATATAAAGTATGCTTTATTCTTGAAACGCCTTGTCAACCTCACGGGATCAACTTAAAGGATTCATCAAGTTTTATTATATCACATCTCTTTTGATTTGTCTAGTACTTTTTAAAAAAATCAAAAAAGTTTTTGTCATATTACATTCTAGTACAAAAAAATACCAGCGTTATTCTTTTGAATGATACATACATAGACGGTTACTCAATTCAATCAACTGATCCATGGTTAACTGTTCAATTCGTACTTTCCATGGTAAATCCAGATCCAGCACCAACTGTTCAAGCATTTCTTTGTCATAGCCCATGGTTGCGGCAAGACTATTGGAAATCATCTTTCTCCGCTGAGAAAAGCCACATTTCACCATAGAAAAGAAGTGTCTCTCATCTTTTATCATTTCCGTGTAGCGACGTTTTACCTGAATTTGAATGACTGCCGAATCCACATTTGGTTCCGGCATGAAGCTTGTACGTGGAACAGAAAACAGCTGCTCAACAGTGCCATAATAATTTATCGCAATTGTAATTGCCCCCGCCTCTCTCGTTCCAACTTTCGCTTGCAATTTGTCAGCAACCTCTTTTTGTACCATAACAGTAATTGCATCTACATTTGCACCAGATTCTAGCAAGTGCATCAAAATCGGTGTTGTAATATAATATGGCAAATTTGCACAAACAGAAACCGGTATGTCTGGAAATTCCTGTTCCAAAATTTGTGAAATATTTTGCTGCAAAATATCACCATGAATAATATGCAGATTTTTAAATTCGCCGACCGTTTCTTCCAACATTGGAAACAGACGTTTATCCAGTTCAATCGCAGCAACCTTATCTGCGTGTAGTGCCAGCTGTTGTGTCAACGTACCAATACCAGGACCTATTTCCAGAATACCGTGTCCCGACGTTGCACCTCCAAGTTTAGCAATTTTAGGACATACTGTTTCGTCAATCAAAAAATTTTGCCCGAGTCCTTTTAAAAAATGAAAGCCATATTTCGAAAGCAGTGATTTTACTGTGCGAATATCTGTTAAATTCATCATAATAATTTTCCTTTCCATGAGGAGATCTGTTTCTATCTCAATGACGACTCAATATACCAAAATACTTTTTTTTAGATGAGTACTGTATAAGTAGCATTCCGAAACAGGCAGTCCAGTAATGCAAAAAATTGCAGCTTTATAAATCATCAGCTGTTCTCGATAATGTTCCACTAAGGTTTCTGCCTGTACCACATAATCTGTTTTATAATCCATCAGAATAAATTGATCCTCTTCTTGGAACGCCAAATCGATAATGCCTTTTATCATGCTGTCGGAGTCTTGGTATTGCGATAAAATTTCTGCCATTTCCTTGTCGCTGTTCAAATCGTTGCAACGCACAAGAAATTTCTGTTCTCGCAAAACTCTTCTGGATTTTTCCATGCGTGTGAAAATAGGATCGTGAAAAAACGCATCTACAATCTCTGTCGTTACTGTTGCTGCTTCCGTTTCTGTAAGAAAACCGCACTGTACCAAACGTTTTAATTCAGCAAATAAATCTTGTCTTGCATTATGAAAATTGGCATACTCAAAAAAAGAATGAATTGCTGTACCACGTTCCGCACCAGTCAAACTGCCGCTTTTCTGTTGCAAGAACACGGGACGTTTCCAAGTCGGTACTTGTTGCTTCTTGATTTCTTGTAGTTTCGAAGCACTGAGTAAAGATTGTTTGTCACTGTCTGCAGAACGACAAGAATGCTGTATCACTCGTTGCATTTCCACCATTTTTGCATGATCTACCTGAGTTTCCTCCAAAGTAGACTGTGTTCCTAAAACCACTTCAGATTTCTCCGGTAAACCGTCTGTGAATGTAATGTATAACTTTTCACTCCATGCCGGTCTCTTCCATCGTATTTTTGGTAATTCAACAATTTTTTCCAATTGTATTGGATGCAACAACAACATACACATCCAAATCCATTCTGCCATAGAATTTGCAGATTGTACCATAGACGGTGGAATGGTTCCATTGCTGGTGATGCTAGCAGCATACTGTGTAAAATTTGAAACCGGTTTATCCGATATTGGAATCCATAACTGCTGTTTTGCTCTCGTCATTGCCACATAAAGCAAACGCAGTTCTTCACTTTTTGTATTATTTTTCTCATCCTCTTCAATTAATTGCAGCATTAGTGTTTTAGCATTTATAAATGTTTCCGGATCTTTGATGCGAAAGCCAATTTTACCGTCACTGGAAAATAATGCGGTTTTTTTTCTATCCTCTTTTGAAAAAGTACTGTCAATACACCCAAGAATGACAAATGGATATTCCAATCCTTTGGATTTGTGCATTGTTTTCACTGTAACTACATTTTCTGATGATGCAGACGCCGACATTTGTTGGAAATCCTTTCCATTTTCTAAAAGCCAATCCACATAATTTAAAAATCCAGAAATTCCTTTATGGGCAGAATCCGTATTTTTTTCGTATTGCTTTGCGTATTGCAACAATAATTCCAAATTTGCACGCTTGTGACTGCCATCATCTGTCAGTTGTATCACAGAAATGAAGTCAGTCATATCGTAAATTTTACGGATTAGGGATTCTAATGTCATCATACTGGAAGCCTGACGGAGTTTTTGAATTGTATCGTAAAGGCGGCGACATTTCTGGAGCAATACCATATTAATGGAAGAATTAGTTTCTTCTGGTGTGACACCAATTTGTTGACAAAGAGCAAGATAAAGTGGCTGTTGTTTTGACGATGTCATGCGAATTTGCAAAAGCTCTTGTGCCGTAAACCAAAACATAGGAGAAAGCATGACCGCTGCCATGGAGGTATCCAATAGCGGATTGTCCAATACACGAAGCATATTTAATAGTATCTGCACTTCCTTCGCCTTCAAATATGCCTTTTCTTCCGGATTTTGCACCGGAATATCTGCTTCTTTCAGAGCACGAATAAAATTCTGGCATTGTTTATTATTTCGTACTAGAATACTGAAATCGCTATAACGACAAGGTCGTTTGGTACCATCCTTATCAACAACAGTTGCCATAGAGCGAATTTTATTTTGGATAATACGAATGGCGTATTGAATATGCTGACTCTGATCATTGGGCGCATCTCGCAAAATCGCAATCTGAACTGTTTGATCCTCGATTGGCAAATCGTCAAATAATTTTGAACCAAGGTATAATGCTTCAGTCGCATCATACTGCACATCACCACACACCGTTGACATCAAATTCCCACAGATAAAATTGACAAAAGATAAAACGCTGGGCGCACTCCGAAAATTTTGATTTAGAACAATGTGTTGACATAAACTATTTTTCTGACTAGATTCGGAAATGGCACGGACAAAGTTTTGCGGATTTGCCAAACGAAATCGATAAATCGATTGTTTTACGTCTCCGACCAGAAATATGTTGCTTCCATAACGCAAGTCACCGGTTTCGGGATCGATAGCATTTTGTGAAAGCAGTTTAAAAATTTGATCCTGTTTGTTATTCGAATCTTGATATTCGTCGATCATAATGAGCTGATAAAATTCAGACATTTCTTTCGCCAATGGGGATGGCATCATCTTTTCCGGATTATTCGGATTAGGCTGCGTCAGCATTTCAAGTACCAGTCGTTCTCCGTCTTCAAAACTCAATGCGTTTTTCTGCACTTTCTCTGCCCAGATAGCATTTGCAACATCTTCCTCCATTTCAAACAACAACGGAACAATTTTGCAATGCTCCTCTAAATCAGATGCCGCAAAAGGTTGAACAGATTGAATCAGTTTCACCAGATAATCAGATTTCTTTTTATATTGTTTTCGCATTTCCTTGATTTGATCAAAAGTCTCTACATCAAGCAATGTTTTCTTTTTCCTTGGAAATTGATTTTTCTTCCGATTTTTGAAAATTTCCAATAGAGAAAGCAAACATGATTCTAAATCGGACTGAATCTCAATTTCTTGTAAGATTCCTTCATAAAATTCATAATCCTTTTCTAAATAAGTATACAGCGTGTTTTCTTTCAATGTGGGATAAAGATCATAGGACAACTCCAATGCACTAGAGTTCTGCGTGATAATATCGCTGACAATCATATGCAGTTGGTGTATAAATTGTTTGCAATAAATCGATTGGTTCAGAGGCATTTTCAAGTTTTTCAACGTCATATCTTTCCATAACTTACGGAATGGAACAGAGGATAAAAAATGATGCAAATCCATTAAAATTTTTTCTATTGGTTGATCATTCGTCTCGCAAAAGCATCTCCAGAGATATTCCATCTCCGCACTATGCGTTATATGCCAATCATTGAGTACCTGATCCGCCGCTTTGGCTTCTATTAAACTGCTTTCCGCTTCACTAAGAATGCGAAAACCTGAAGTAATTTCTTGATCTGTCAAATTATCCCGAATAAAATCAAAGCAAAAGGAGCTGATGGTTGAAATATGCGCACTTTGCAATAAAATTTGTTGTTGTTGCAGCCAATTGTTCTCCGGCTGTTGCTGCAATTGTTTTTCCAGTGTTTGGGTTAAACGTATTTTCACTTCAGATGCTGCGTCACTGGTAAACGTAACAACAACAAGCCAATTTGCCGGAATACGTGTTTCCGGTGCGTCGTCCATCAAAATTTGTATCAATCGTTCAACCAACACAGAGGTTTTTCCACTGCCGGCTGCTGCAGATACAATAAGTCCACAATTGCGCATTGTAATCGCTTTTTCTTGTTCGCTTGTCCATACCATTTATACTTCACCTTCTTTCGGCTGCTTTTCGTTTTCATGTATTGGTTTTGCTTGTTGCTCCAACAACTGAAGAAAATGTTCTTCCCTTTCATTTTCTTTTTCTACCACGAGTCGACAGTGAACATGATCGTGATTACCACAAATACTGGAATAATCACAATTGGAACAATGACTTCCCTTTTCTTCACCCATATTTTCTACTATTTCTTCTTCCATCACGATAGGGTTAGCATCTATGTTACCAGCATAAATTTGCTCTGCAGTTGATTGTAGTGCATCCAAAACGAAATTGCGCAACGCTTCCAATTGTTCCTCCGTCAACACGATATCATCTCGGTCTTCCATCGGTATTGATTCCATTTCTTTATTCTGCAACGTAATACCGTTCATCCGATATGTCATATCGCATTTTTTTCTCGGTGAAATTTTCCCATCTCTAGGTAAATTGCTCTTTACACCGCCGGAAGGCATATACAAAACGCCTGCCGGATGACCTTCGTGCAATTTCGTATGCGGTTGCAAAATTGTGAATAAATAAATAAGCATTTGCATATCCAAACCATAAAGCAAATTTCCCAAAGAAAACTTCTTTTCCCCTGTTTTATAGTCTACCACACGCACCCAAATTTGTTCATCTTGTTGACAAATATCCACACGATCTACCTTTCCAATTAAATATACCCGTTTTCCATCCTTTGTTTTTAGCTCCATCGAGGGGAAATCTGGTTGGTCAATAGAGATATTCAACTCCGTATATTTTGGAAAAAAAGGCGTCTTTTGAAATTCACGCTGTAAATATTGAAACAGATTCTGCATATCTGCAACGATATGCCGATAGGAAGCAATTTCACGCTTACTCTTAGAAAACATCCCACCCATCGATGTATTCCAATATGCACGAGCGTATTCCTGTGTGACGTGTTTTAGCGTATCATCATCCATTTGTAAAAATGCTTCTCGAGAATACATACGAAACAACTGCTCTAGACAATAATGTACCAAATTGCCCTGTTCAACGTTAGAAAGCTCCATGCGGCGACGTTGATGTAAATACAGAATATCATTGCAGTAATATTGAAACGGGCAAATTTGGTAGCGATCCAAACTGGATGCAGATAGGCACAAATCATTTCCTAGATATTGTTCCAAAATCGCAGGATTTTCAATTTTAAACAGTGGTGCATCTGCATCTTTTTCATGTGCTTTTGCAATCTCATTCAAGGCACGGAGACGACTTCTGTAAAACGGATCTTCTAAAAGAATCTGTTCGATGCTACGCATCTCTGTGCTGTATTCTGCATAATTTTGAATGTAGTAATAATATGCTGCGTGCAGCGTTGTTGCATAGTACGCACTTCCAAGATCTGCACACCGTACAGTTTGCGCAGAATTTGAAGGAAACATTTTCTGAATTTGCGCAATCACTGGAGAAGGATAACACTTCTGCTGAGCAATGTCATATTGAGGATAAGTCAAATAAAGTGTGTGCGAGGCTGACGAAAGTAGCTTATATGCAGAATATCTCGCATCGATCATCTGCGTTTCCTTCGATTTTTTTACGGTAACATTTAAATTTTCTAGCGTCAGACAATCTGACTCGGAAAAAATTATACTGCCTGTGGGATTCTGTGGAAAAACGCCCTCACAAGCACCAATCAGAAAGACAATCTTAGGTGAATTGAGTCGTGCGGTGTTTCCTTTTGTGACCAAAATAGCATCTAACGTTGCCGGCGGAATGGCACGCTTTACATTCTTTAATAATGTGGCGAGAACATCACAAAACGTAGGAAGTGTCAACAGCTTCTGTGCATACAATTCGCTGACGTGTTCCATGATTTCAATCCAACTGTTCCAGGCGAACGTCCATTCCTCCATCGTCTTTATCCGCTGAGATTCATCTGCAATGAATAAAATCTGTTGATTCAAACGCATTTGAATTTGTGCCTTTTCCAAAAATTGATAAAGTGATTGACAAAGCACTGTACCACTTTGCTTTCCCTCACAAGTCTTTCTAAATGCCAACAAAGGGTCGACCAGTTTTTTTCGAATATACTCTGCCGTTTCATATCTACCGCCAGTAAAAGGCTCCTCCCATGTTTTTCCTTTTACTTGCCAAATGTATGCGTAATTTTCCAATTCTGCAATCTCCATTGCAGAACAATCCGTTAATCCTGTCTTACCCAATCGCAAGAGCAATTCTGTATCCAAATATTTGATGCGGAAAAGCTCCAACAACGTATGTAGGTAAACCATTAATGGCAAATAGCTCACAGATTGTTTCATGTCCAGATGATAGGGCAAGTCATACCGTTCCATTGCCGTTTCTAATACGCTTTGATATGCCGAAAGCTGATCTGTTACAATAATAATATCCCTACACCTGAGATTCCCGTGATCAGTCAGGAGTCGCCGAATGGTTGTACAAACGTAGTCTACTTCTTCGTTTGGCGAATACGCCTCCACAATGTGTAAATGAGTTACCATCTGCGAACAAACTTCCGATTGCCGAAAAATATGCCCACTAACCCATGACAAGTCCACAAATTGAAAGCGATAAGGCGTATCAAACTGTGTAATGTCAACATCAATATGCAGCTCACTTGCCCGTCGTTTCAAACAATGATAAGTTTGATTCACGGATGAAAATAGACCGAGGGAAAAATCCTGTTCAATAGATTCCGTCCCAAGTGCAATATAAACATCTTTGCAAGAGGAGAGAAGTACATCTAACATTTCGTACTCATCTTTTGTAAAACTTTCAAACTCATCCAAAAAGACAACATTTCCCAAAAAAGCATCCTGACCGTTTGCAATAGCAGAAGTTTCGGTTAAGTCCGTTTCTGTATCCCTTAAATGATGTTCCGTCAAAAGATGATCATATTGCAGATAAATTTGAAAAAGATCCATTGTTTTATCCAACAGATGACCATTTAGAGAGGTACAGGACTGATAGAGCAAAACCGGCGTAATACCATTTTGCCGAAAATCCGCAAATAGACTGTTGATTTCTTCAATGAAAGAAGATTGACGACATTGCTTTTCCAGTACACGCAGCGCATGTATTTCATCAGTGGTGTACAAAATCGCCTGATAGAGCAAAATAAATTTTGTCAAATCGTCCGCATATGTCTGAGTGGAATCCTGCGTACCATATTGTCGATAAATTTCTCGTGCCAAAGATTTGAAACTATACGTTTGAATCTGATTAAAAAGAGACGATCCAAGCACCTGATAAAGCTTTTGATCATATTCATAAGAAAACTGTTCCGGTACAAGTGTGATAACAGTCTCGCCGAGAGCAGCTTGTCGTCGAATTTCCTGCATCATATATTCTGATTTTCCACAGCCGGCACCGCCGATCATTATATGAATCATACTATGTTCCTCCAAGCACTTGTATCACTAAAAAAACGCAACTTCCAAACAAATACTTTTTCATAGAAAGGATTCTATCATATCTGTTCTAAAGCTGCGGTAATCATATTGAGACTCGTCGTTTATTTGTACAATCCCACAAGAACAATTCATTTACGTTCTTTTACGGGTGCGTTGCTATTATTTGATAAAATTACACATTTGGCTCTACCATAATTTCTCGATGTGGAACCGGTGTAGAAAATACAATTTGGGTTGAAGTGTTTCCAAAGCGTTGGATTTTTCCAATAAAAGTATCTAACTCCTGAGTCGAATGAAACGCAACCTTAATTAGCATAGAATAAACACCAGTCACACAATTACATTCTAGTACATTCGGACAATTGGTGATAAATGGATAAAATTCTGCCTTCTGTGCTGCAGCTAGTTCTAAGTTAATAAAAGCTATAATATGATATCCCAGCTTCTGCCGATCAATAATAGTATTATATCCTAAAATAATCCCCTGTTTTTCCAACTTATCAATACGTGAAGAAACAGCTGGAGCAGATAAAAAGACCTTTGAAGCTAATAGCTTCAATGGTGTTCTTGCATTTTCCTGCAAAAGAGTGATAAGCATTGCATCAATTTTGTCCATATTGTATATCGCATCCTTTCGTGTATCGGCAGTTTTCCAGATACATCAATTAAGTTCTTAGTAGTTATGATACCAAAAAAATATGTCTATTCTTTATGTATCATATGAATTTTTCGCATAAGACTTCATTTTTTACTTTTTTACGTTTTCAATACATTGTTTTGTTTGCTGTATCTCTTGTAATGCACTTTGAAAATACTCTTGCGCATTATCAAGTAAACGACTGACATATTTTTCCGCTGCCAGTTTCACATCATTTGAACCACTTTGCGCCTTTGTCAACATATCCAGCGAACGCTGTTTTGCCTCTTGCAACACCGCTTCTTTAGAAATCAACTGTTTCACACGAGATTCCGCTTCTTGAATAATCACTTCTGCCTTATTTCTTGCTTCGTTAATGATTCGGTCGCAGTCCGAATCAATCAGCTTTGCACGCTTGATTTCTGCCGGAACATTGAGTTGCGCTTCGTTTAAAAGTTCACGCATCCGATCTGCATCTATCACTGCTTTATGAGCTGCAAAAGGAAGCGGTCTTGCATGATCCAGCAAATCGTCCATTTCATCTAGCAATTCTTCTATATTCATGATAACTTCTCCTTCACCAATCTCTTTGTAATGACATCCAATATTTCTGATGGTATAAAATAACTGATATCTCCACCAAATGCAGCTATTTGTTTTACAACGCTGGAACTCAGATACATATTTTCTGCTGTAGTTGTCAGAAAAACCGTTTCTGCACCTGCGTAAAGTTTTCGATTGGCAAGTGCCATTTGAAATTCATATTCAAAGTCACTGACTGCACGTAAGCCTTTCACAATCGCAATTGCGCCTGCTTCTCGCACATAGTCCGCCAAAAGTCCATCAAAAATATCCACAGAAACATTTGGTAAATCTGCTGTAACGCACGCTATCAGTTCCTTGCGTTCTTGAGGTGTAAAGCATTCATGCTGCTTCATCATATTTTTTGAAACCAAAACAATCACTTGGTCAAATAGCTTTGAAGCTCGTGTAATAATGTCTAAATGTCCAATTGTCACCGGATCAAAGCTTCCCGGACAAATTGCAATTCGTTCCATTTAAGCTTCACCTCTTTTATATATTGTAACGGTAATTGTACCGTATTTACGTTCTTTTTGAATTGACCATTCTTTCATCGTATTTGGAAGGACAAGTGCCGTTTCATGTTCACAAACGATCCAACCATCCTTTTGCATATGCGATATCAACAATGGTAAAATCTTTTTAATGATACCCTTACGATAAGGAGGGTCTAAAATTGCAATATCAATTTTTGAAGAAAGCATCTGTAAAAAAGCCTCTGCTTCTGTCTGATAAATCTGCGCACGTTCTGTAAAATGCGTGACCTCTAAATTCTCACGTGTTACTGCCAGCGATCGTGGAGAATGGTCTACAAATATTGCACGCACTGCACCACGACTCAGAGCTTCAATGCCCATTTGTCCACTTCCTGCAAACAAATCCAGAACAACGCTCCCGGAAATTTCGAATTGCAAGGAGGAAAAAATTGCTTCTTTTACCTTATCCGTCGTAGGACGAACCTCTTGTCCATCGAGTGTTTTTAATTTTCTACCTCGTTCGATTCCGGAAATGACACGCATACAACTTTAATCTCCTTTTATCTTCTCTTGTTATGTGGAATCTGTAGCAATGCTTTGCAGCAATTGATACAACTCTTTTCCAGTTTCTTCACCAACTCCTGCTACGCTTCTCAATTCCTCTAGCGACGCTTTTTGCATATTGGCAATTGTTTTATAATGTAGTAACAGTTTTTGTGCCTTTTTTTCGCCAATACCATGCACCTTTGTCAATTCTAATTGATAAGACGATTTTGCGTGCAACTTGTGCATATATGCTACAGAAAAGCGATGCACCTCATCTTGAATTCGTGTCAACAGATGAAAGGAAGCACTATTCGCCGACAGCAAAATTTCTCCGCCTGTTGTTGAAATCGCTCTCGTGCGATGTTTTTGATCCTTAACCATGCCAAAAACAGGTATATTTAGTCCCATTTCACGTACAATTGGAACAATTGTATTAACATGGTTCTGCCCACCATCCAACAAAATTAAATCTGGCAGACGGGAAAAGCCCTCCTCGTCCTGCGCCAAATAATGATTCAAACGTCTTGTCAACGCTTCACGCATACAAGCATAGTCATCCTGTATCTGATTTTCTTTCATGCGAAAGCGTTTATATGCTTTCTTCAAAGGACGACCATTTTCGAATACTACCATACCACAGACAATCGATGTAGAAGAAAGATTTGAAATATCGTACGCCTCGATATAAGATGGCGGTTCCGATAGCCCTAGAGCCTTTCCTAGCTCCTCCAGTGCCTGCACTTCTTTTCCCGTTCGTCCAAAACGCAGTGCCAATTCTTCATTGGCATTGTTTCGGGAAAGCTGTACATATTGTAAATATGTGCCACGTTGTGGTACAATAATATGAATGCGGAAATTGCTAAATTCCGAAAAAAGCTTCTCATAATTCGCTTGGTTGGGCAAAATAAATTCCAGAATCAATAACTTCGGAATGCTAGAACGGTGACGCTCATAGTATTGTAACAAGAAAGTATCCATTAATTCTACTTGTGATACTGTCTCTTGAAAGAAAAAAGTCTGTTTATCGAAAAGCCTTTGATTACGGTAACACAGTACTGAGATACATTGTGTACCACTATGTTCTGCCATAGCAATGACATCAGCTTCTTGTACAGATGCATCTCGAATTTTTTGCGTCTCCCCTGCCCTCGTAACCGCCTGTATACGGTCACGATAAATGGCGGCTCGCTCAAAGTCCAGCGATTCTACCGCTTTTTCCATTTCCTCTTGCATTTTTTTTATAGAATCCTTGCTTCCTACTTGAATATAATTTTTCGCCTGACGGATAATATCTCGATAAGCTTCTTCGGAGATATTTCCACGACAAACACCCATACACTGGTTAATATAATAATTCAGACAAGGACGAGATTTATGAAAATCCTGTGGAAATTTTTTTCGACAAGTTGGCAGACAAAAGACACGATTTACTTCTTTTACAGTTTCTCTTGTGACAAAACCACTCATGTATGGTCCTAAATAATCGCCCATTTTTTCCTTATTTTTTTCTGCGGTAAGTCTAGGATATGGTTCATCTGAAAAACAAATATAACTATAACCTTTGTCATCTTTTAATAAAATATTATACTTTGGCTGATGCTGCTTAATCAAGCTACACTCCAAAACCAGTGCTTCGTATTCCGAATCTGTGACAATAAAATCGTAATCATAGACATGATCCACCATACTTGCCACTTTCGGTGTATGATCGGCAAACTCACGAAAATAACTTGTTACACGATTCTTTAAATTTTTTGCTTTTCCAATATAGATGATTTCCAATTTCTGATTTTTCATCAGATAGACACCGGGAGAAGACGTCAACTTCGCAGTTTTTTCTTTCAAAAAAGGCAAACGTGAATTCATACCTTCCTCCGAACCTATACACATCCAGTTAAGAAAAGACTTTTAGTGCCTTTTGTCCAATATCTTTTCGGTAGTGGACATTTTCAAATTGAATTTGTTCCACACCGGCATATGCTTTTTTCAGTGCCTCCTGCAATGTTTTTGCCGTTGCTGTGACACCCAAAACACGTCCTCCGGCAGTTAAAATGACATCACCGTTTGATTTTGTTCCAGCATGATATACCAGACAGCCATCCAACTGTCCATTTTCATCTAATCCGGAGATGGTCAAACCGGTTGCATATTTTTTTGGATAACCACCACTTGCCATAACTACGCATACAGCACAATCGCTTTTCCATTGTATCGACAGCTGATCCAATGTTTCGTTTTCTGTTGCCAAGATAATATCTACTAGATCTGTCTCCAAAAGCGGCAAAACCACCTGCGTTTCTGGATCACCAAATCGACAGTTATATTCAATTACCTTTGGTCCCTTTGGCGTTAACATCAAGCCAAAATAGAGACATCCATGAAACGATCTGCCTTCTTTTTCCATTGCACGAATGGTCGGTAAGAAAATTTGATCCATGCACATCTGTGCAATTTCCGGTGTATAATATGGATTCGGTGCAACCGTTCCCATACCACCAGTATTTTGTCCCTGATCACCGTCCAATGCACGTTTATGATCCATAGAAGAAACCATGGGCTTTATCGTCTTTCCATCTGTGAAACAGAGTACCGATACTTCCGGCCCCGTTAAAAATTCTTCAATGACAACTTTCGCACCACTCTCGCCAAAAATACGATCTTCCATAATGGAGTGAATACCGTCTACTGCTTCATCAAAATTTTGTGCCAGAATCACACCTTTCCCTAAGGCGAGACCATCCGCTTTGATGACAGTAGGATATGTATTTTGACTCTTTAAATATGCAATTGCCTTTATAGGGTCATCAAACACTTGATATTCCGCTGTAGGAATCCGATACTTCTGCATCAATTCTTTTGAGAATACTTTACTGCCTTCAATGATTGCCGCATTTTTTTTCGGCCCAAACGTCTGAAAACCCTCTGCTTGTAATGCGTCCACCATGCCAGCAACCAAAGGATCATCCGGTGCAACAAATACCAAATCCACCGTCAGTTCTTTCGCCAGCGCAATGACACCATCAATATCAGTTGCCTTCACTGGATAACACGTAGCAAATTTTGCAATGCCCCCATTACCTGGTGCGCAATATAATGCATCTACTTTGGAGCTTTCTGCCAATTTCATGACAATAGTGTGTTCACGACCGCCGCCACCTACTACTAAAATTTTCATTTTTTCTGTCCTTTCTATGCCATTAGAAACAACAGCATTTCTATTTATCGGAATCTAGATAAACAGTTTTTTTACATCAAAGTCCATGGAATTCAAAACATTTTCGGTTGCTTTATCAGAAGACTCTGTATAGCCATCAAGTCCTCCATAAGTAATAACGAAAAGTGTATCCTCTTTTTATAACACAATTTGCGTTATATCCATATACAACGTCGAATCGCTGATGTCGTATCCATAAGAAACCGTATATTGATACGTTGGTACTCCGTCCAATTCACCTTCTGTTACATCCGTCACTTCATATCCGTCCATTGTTTCATAGTTTTCTCTTAAAATATCGTCAACATATTCCATAGTGTCCATACCATTCAGATAGCTAGATGACACCGTCATCACATTTATGCTAGACAAACATTCTAAGTAATTATCTGAAACATAAGTAAGCACAGGATACCCACTGCTGTCATTCAGGTCCCAAATTTCCGGATCTGCTACGAATGAAAATCCATCTCCTTCATAATAGCCAGTGCGTGTAGCATCTGAGGCATAAGCACTCTCTTCAGCAGCTGTAATCTTTGATTCAGTTGTTTCCGACGATATGTTTGTAGTAATCATTGTTGTCTCTGTTTCAATGCTTGCTTCTGTTGTCACTGCTACTTCTCTACTTGTATCAGAATCATCATCTTCGTCATCCAACAGACCACAACCACTCGTTGAAACCATAGTCAAAACCGTAAAAGCTATAAAAAGCTTCTTCTTCGTATTCATTACTTTTCTCCTTTTTTGATTAAAAAATTCCCATTGCCAATTCCTGTTTTTTGAGACATCACAATTAATGGTGGAACAAACGAATTCCCGTGAATGCCATTGCTATATGATATTTATTGCAAGTTTCGATGACATTGTCATCACGAATGGAACCACCCGGTTCAGCGATATAAGCGACACCACTCTTTCTTGCACGTTCGATATTGTCACCAAATGGAAAAAATGCATCTGAACCGAGAGATACGTCTGTATTCATTTTCAACCACTCTTGCTGTTCTTCCTTGGTGAATACCTCTGGCTTTACCCGAAACGTCTTTTCCCATTCGCCATCTGCCAGAATGTCCATATACTCATCAGAAATGTAAACGTCAATGGCGTTGTCTCGATCTGGACGACGGATTCCGCCTATAAACTGCAAACCCATAACCTTTGGATGTTGCCGCAGCCACCATATGTCGGCTTTATCTCCTGCGAATCTGGTGCAATGTATTCGGGACTGCTGTCCGGCACCGACACCAATTGCCTGACCATCTTTCACATAGCAAACTGAGTTAGACTGTGTGTACTTCAGCGTAATCAAGGAAATTAATAAATCTCTCTGAAATGCCTTCGGAATAATTTTGTTTTCGGTCACAATATTAGACAACATTTCCTTGTTAATTTCCAGGAAATTATGTCCCTGTTCAAAAGTAACACCGAAAACCTGTTTCCGTTCTAACTCTGCTGGACGATAATTTGCATCAATTTGAATGATATTATAGGTACCCTTTCGCTTTGACTTTAAAATATTCAATGCTTCCGGCTCATAGCCAGGGGCAATAATGCCATCAGAAACCTCTCTTTGTATCATTTTAGCTGTTGGCACATCGCATATGTCCGATAAAGCGATAAAATCCCCGTAAGAGCAAAGCCTGTCTGCACCTCTCGCTCTGGCATATGCACAAGCCAGCGGAGAAAGTTCTAAATCATCAACAAAATAAATCTTTTTTAATGTGTCCGATAATGGTACACCTATAGCTGCACCTACCGGCGAAACGTGCTTGAACGACGTAGCAGCGCAAAGACCTGTTGCAGTCTTTAACTCTGATACTAACTGCCAACCATTAAAAGCATCCAGCAAATTAATATAACCAGGCTTTCCGTTCAAAACAGTAATCGGTAAATCGCTACCATCCTCCATGTAAACACGAGACGGCTTCTGATTCGGATTACAGCCATATTTCAATTGCATTTCCTGAGACATAAGTGAATACCTCCTTGAATCACTGATTTTTATTGTATATTCTCGTTTCACACTGCTTCGTTTTCAAGCAGATATACCGTACAAACAACGATACTTTATTGTCCGCATTCAAACTGTTCCACAACATTTCGCCAAATCCATCGATGTCCCCCACAATTTCCACTTTTTTCGGTTCACCCTGAAAGCTTGGCAGCGGATTGCCATCACCCTCATAAGTATGAATAAAATGCCCAACACCCACCTGCGGATTGCCATAAGAAAATGTGTAACGTTGACAAGAAGAAGGATTGCCATCCGCACTTTTGAGAATTGACAACGCATAGGAAAAACCATTGTTAGATTGGTCAATAATACCGGAAATACGAGATGTATAGTTCGGCGCATCCGGCTCAAATTCACGAGTACGTAAAGATTCTTCAAATGACTTTCCAGCCTGCAACAGCTGATATACCGTATCGGTTTGATCGCCATTTGTAACGATAGTATAGTCACCCAACACTCGAACCGGCGCATAAATAATCAAGCTCGGATCAACCATTTTAGAAGGATCAAACGCTTCAGTACGAATACCGTTTCCTTCTTCTACAAAGATACGATTCCGGCTATTTTCACTTCTGCCCATGATAAAATAAGCGGAAACAGCATATTTTCCATCTGCCGAACGACCGAGGACAATTCCTCTGCCCGGGTAAGCGTTTTGTTTTAATTCTTTTTGCAACGATACAATATTCATAATTTTCCTCCAGTCTTATTTTCACTTGATGATGACCGTGCGGTCTTGTACCTCCAACCTATTTGCGCAAAACAAGCGAACTGCTTCAGGAAGAATTTGCCACTCTGCCTCTTCCATAACACGCTGCTGCAACGTTTGTGGTGTGTCATTCGGACGAACAGCAACGGGCTTTTGTAAAATAATCGGACCATCGTCAGCAATTTCATTGACAAAGTGTACTGTTGCACCAGTATATTTCACGCCACGCTCCAATACTTGTTCATGTACATGAATTCCATAATATCCTACACCACAAAATGCCGGAATTAAAGATGGATGTACATTGATAATCTGGTTGTGATATGCACGAATAATTTGTGCATCCAAAATTGTCATAAAGCCTGCCAGTACAATTAAATCTGCATATTCCTGAAACAGTGCCTCCATCAACGCTTGCATATACTGTACTTTTGAAGAAAAACTCTTCAGCTCAATAACTCGTGTACTAATACCGACGTCTTTCGCACGGTTTAATGCGTGTGCCTTAGGATTGGAGGAAATAACGCAGCTAATTCGTCCATTTGGCAACTTTCCAGCCTTTTGTGCATCAATCAGTGCCTGCAAGTTTGTTCCACCGCCAGAAACCAACACAACAATGTTTTTCATCGTTTGTTCCCCCTTTCTTTTTATTATTTCAAGATAATGCCCTCGTTAGATTCCACTAGTTCACCTAAAATATAAGCAGTTTCACCAGCATCTCTCAATGTCTGAATTGCTTTATCAACGTCCTCCGACGCAACACAAACTGCCATACCTACGCCCATGTTAAATGTGTTGAACATATCATGCTCTGGAATTTTACCAGTTTTGGCAATCAAATCAAAAATGGGCAACACCTGTACATCACAACGCTGAATTCTTGCAGAAAGTCCTTTTTTTAATGCTCTAGGAATATTCTCATAAAATCCACCACCAGTAATATGAGCAATGGACTTTACGGTCACTTCCTGCAACAGCTTCTGAATTGCCGTGACATAAATTTTTGTCGGTGTCAAAAGACATTCTCCAAGAGTACAGCCAAGATCCGAGAAATGACGTGCTAAGTTGCCACTATTGACCGTAAAAACTTTCCGAATCAGCGAATAACCATTGGAATGTACACCGCTGGACTGCAATGCAATCAACACGTCCCCCGCTTTTTGCGTGTTGCTATTTAAAATTTTACTTTGATCTACGACACCCACCGCAAAACCTGCAACGTCGTATTCATCTTCAGGGTAAAATCCCGGCATTTCTGCTGTTTCGCCACCAATCAAAGCACATCCTACCTGTACGCAGCCCTCTGCTACACCAGAAACAATTTCTGCAACTTTTTTCGGGAAGTTTTTTCCAAGTGCAATATAGTCCAGAAAAAACTGTGGCTTTGCACCACAACAAATGATATCATTGACACACATTGCCACACAATCGATACCTATTGTAGTGTGTTTGTCCATCAAAAAAGCAATTTTCAATTTCGTTCCTACACCATCTGTACTGGAAACAAGTACCGGCTGTTTCATTCCTGAAACGTCAAGTGCATATAGGCCACCAAATCCGCCAATATCTGTCAACACATTTTTTGACATTGTTCTGGCAATGTGCGACTTCATCAGTTCAACTGCCTGATAACCTGCGGTAACGTCTACTCCGGCTTTTTTATAGCTTTCCGAATAGCTTTCCATATTTATGATACCTCCGTATTTTTCGAAGTTTTTTCATCTGCTCATAAAATAGGCAGATTTCGTGTCATTCACCAATTTTTGATTCAAATTTATCCTTTGGCATTTCCTTTGGCACCGAAATCGGATACTCCCCTGTAAAGCAAGCCGTACAAAAACTGGGTTGTGGTTTTAGAGATTCAGAAGTTAACGACTGTACGCCGTTCACACTCAAATATCCCAGTGTATCTGCACCAATGTGCTGACAAATTTCTGGTATAGTCATCTGACAAGCTATCAGTTTTTCTTTACTGTCGATGTTTGTTCCGAAATAGCAAGGATTGGTAAATGGTGGGCATGAAATCCGCATATGCACCTCTTTTGCACCTGCCTCACGTAACAAGCTGACAATACGCTGGCACGTTGTACCACGCACGATACTATCGTCAACCAGAATAACACGTTTTCCTGCAACCACACTTTTGACAGCGTTCAACTTAATATGCACTGCATTCGTCCGCATTTTTTGTGATGGCTGAATAAACGTACGTCCCACATAACGATTTTTGACGAACCCCACCTCATACGGGATTCCAGATGCTTGTGACAGTCCTAAGGCAGCATCAAGTCCACTGTCCGGAACGCCAATTACGACATCTGCATCCACCGGATGTTCTTTCCAGAGCAATTTCCCAGCACGAATTCTTGCATCATGAACACAAGTACCCTCAATAATCGAATCTGGACGTGCGAAGTAAACATATTCAAAGACGCACAATGATTTTTTCTTTTTACAATGTGTCCGAATAGAACGAATGCCATCCTTGTTCACAATTACAATTTCGCCCGGATCAATATCCCGATTAAATGTAGCATCAATGCTGTCAAGTGCACAACTTTCCGAAGCAAAGACAATGCTGCCGTCTTTACAGTGTCCCATACAAAGAGGACGAAAACCATTCGGATCTCGTACAGCAATAAGTTTTTGTGGCGACATGATGACCAAAGAATAAGCACCCTTTAAAGAATACATAGCGTATTCTATGGATTCTTCTATGGAAGAGCGTTTTAACCGTTGTTCTGTAATCGCATAGGCAATAACTTCTGTATCATTGGTTGTATGAAAAATTGCACCTCTCAACTCGTAGTGTTTTCGCAATTCATGCGCATTGACCAGATTCCCATTATGTGCAATGGATATCGGACCCTTCACATGACGTACTACAATTGGCTGTGCATTGGAGCGACTGGACTTTCCAGTTGTGGAATAACGAACATGACCGATCGAAATATTCCCTTGTCCGAGCTTTTCGATGTGATCCTTGTCGAATACATCTGGAACCAATCCTAGATCCTTTCGATGCGTAAATACACCTTTATCATTAACAACAATGCCATAGCTTTCCTGTCCACGATGTTGTAAAGCATAAAGTGCCACGTAAGTCATCGAGGCTACATCTGTCGTTGTATTTGCATAGACACCGAAAACACCGCATTCTTCATTGAGTTTCCGAAACATATGATTCTTTTCTCCCATCCGCAAAATTAATGTTTTAGGTTTCGCTTTATTCACCAAAAATTCGCTTCATGACTTCCTGATAAGCCTCTTCTGTGCCACCAAGATCTCTACGAAACCGATCTTTATCCAGTTTCTCATTGGTCTTTATATCCCACAGGCGACAAGTATCCGGTGAGATTTCATCTGCCAGAATAATGCTTCCATTAGACAAACGCCCAAATTCGATTTTAAAATCGATCAAGCGAATACCAATGGAAAGAAAGAACTTTTGTAAAACCTCATTCACCTTATGCGTGTAGGTCTTGATGGTGTTCAGTTCATCCTGTGTAGCAAGTCCCAGTGCCAGCGCATAATCATCATTAATAAATGGGTCGTCCAATTCATCGCACTTATAGCTGAATTCTAGGATTGAACATAATAAATCCGTTCCCTCTGCAACACCCATACGCTTCAAAAAGCTACCAGCAGCAACGTTTCGAATGATCACTTCCAGCGGAACAATAGAAACTTTTTTTACGGCTGTCTCCCGATCACTCAGTTCCTCCACCAGATGCGTAGGTACGCCTTCAATCTCCAACTGCTTCATGATGTAATTAGACATCCGATTATTGATGACACCTTTACCACGGATTGTCCCCTTCTTTTTACCATTGAAAGCAGTTGCATCATCTTTATAGTCTACAATAACAACTTCCGGATCCTCCGTTGCAAATACTTTTTTTGCCTTACCCTCATAAAGCTGTTCTAATTTTTTCCAATCTGACATTTGATTTTCCTCCATACAAAAATATCATTCATTTCACATTTTTTCAGTGCTTTTAAATTCTGCCGAAATTTTTGCGTCCTTTTCCTTCACGCCCTGTGCCATATCCAGTTTCATTTGCTCCAACTTTACGTCAATAGCTGGGTCGGAAAGTGCCAAAATCTGTGCAGCCAAAATCGCTGCATTTGCTGCACCATCAATTGCCACCGTTGCTACTGGGACACCTTTCGGCATCTGTACCGTTGCAAGCAAAGCATCCAACCCATCCAAAGTCGAAGACTTGATCGGAATTCCAATAATCGGCAGTGTCGTATGCGCTGCAAGAACACCGCCCAAATGTGCAGCTTTTCCAGCTGCTGAAAGAATAACACCAAATCCATTCTTTTTTGCGTTTGCAGCAAATTCCGCAGCAAGCGTTGGGGTGCGATGTGCACTCATCACATGCACTTCATATGGAATTTCGAATTTGTTCAGTTCAGCCAAAGCACCTTTTACAATCGGCAAATCGCTGTCACTGCCCATAATGACTGCTACTTTTTTCGACATACTTTCCTCCTAAATCCGAGCATACAGCTCCTATAGTAAACAGGCGAACTTGTTTTTAAATTGACTTATTCACAAGGAATGCGAATATAAAATGTAATATGTAAACAACTGACAGCATTATTGTAGCTGTACATCTGTTACAATCCAAACTTCATTCTGATTTTGTTCCATTGTCGCTATGAGCATTTGTTTTTTTTGTCCCTCATCTGCAAGGCGAATGTTCATATCGATTTGCCATGTTAAAATTGGAGATTTTCCCTCTTCGGTAGTGACGATGACAGTAGCATTTCGATCAATACGTAAAATCGTACGATTTTCCCGCACAAGAATGGACGCAATTGTATCCGCATTTTCTTCATCCGTAATTTCCAAAACAGCAGCATCATCATTATTTGTCATGATATTTAGCATCTGCTGAAATTGCGTTGCAACATAAATCCAAGCGTCTGCGGAAATCGAATCCACACCAGTATCCATCTCCTGCGTTATGGTTATTGTCGTATTATTTATGCTGCGCTGTAAACGCACGTCAGTTAGCAGAAGTCCCTTTTCTTCGTCATTAGTATAAACAAAGCTATCATTTTCGTTAATCAGCGTAATTGCCGTTTCACTAAGCGTATAGCTGTCCCACACCACAGCACTAATCGGTTGAAAATTTGAATCATACAAGACATAAGATTCTTCATCTGCAAATTCTGCCAGAAAACTAGTAGAAAATAATACCTGTACATTTTGGTACACAAAAGGGGCGACGAGATTCCCGTTTAAGTCCAGCACACCAAAAGGCTCTCCATCTGTAGCAGATTCCGCTGTACAAAAAACAGCCAAATAATCTGCGCTAAGAAAACGTAACTTCACCCAATCTGCCGTTACAAGTGTATTCTCATTTTCGTCTCGGACACCGTATAGATCATTTTCGTCTTGGAACACTTCGTTTCCGCCAATACGAATCGATGTGTCCAAATCATCGCTTTGGTTTCCCTTAGAATTTTTAGAAATGCCCACTGAAAAACTAATGGTTCCAACCACTAGGAGAACGAAAATCGAAATCAAAAAGCCGGCAAACAGCCTCATATGCTTATTCATACAAAAACAGCCTACACCCTTTCTCAGAATTCCTCTGTCTTTCTGGCATCCTCTTCTGTTTCACTCACCAAATAAATTGGTCTTTTTTTCGTCTCCAAGTATGTTTTTGCAAGATATTGTCCGGAAATGCCCGTGCAAAATAGCTGTAAGCCACCCACTAAGAAAATAGCACAAATCAATGTCGTAAAACCTTGTACCGGATCACCAAAGCAAAGTTTTTTTACTATAATTACCACTATCATAACGAATGCAGCCAAACAGCTGATAATGCCCAGTACGAATGCAAGAGTAAGTGGTGCCGTAGAAAACGCAAAAAAACCCTCCAGTGCATAGCAAAACAATTTCCAAAAAGACCATGTACTCGTGCCGGCTGCTCGCTCTACATTTTCGTATTCGATATATTTCGTACGAAAACCAACCCAACTAAATATACCTTTTGAAAAACGATTATATTCTTTCATGGATAAAATAGAATCCACCATTTTGCGAGTCATAAAGCGAAAATCCTGTGCGCCATCTACGATTTCTGTTTGTGAAATTTTATTGATAATTTTATAGAACTTTCTCGAAAACCAAGAAAGCAGCTTTGGCTCGCCTTTTCGACTAACCCGACGTGTAGTGGCACAGTCATATTTGCCGCTTAGCACTGTGTTATACATCAACGGCAAAAACTTTGGCGGATGTTGCAAATCTGCGTCCATAATGACCACATAGTCTCCTTTGGCATTCTCCATGCCAGCAAACATTCCTGCTTCTTTTCCAAAATTTCTCGAAAAAGAAACATAGCGCACACGCTCGTCCTTCTTTGCCATTTCACGTAGAATTTGCAGTGTATTATCCTTAGAGCCATCGTTGATAAACAATAACTCGAAATTAGTGTCTGTATGTTCCTCTTGAATTTGTAGCATTACCTTTTGAATTTCTTCATAAAAGAGTGGCAATACCTCTTGTTCGTTATAACAAGGTACGACGATGGATATTTTTTTCATGACATCCCTTCCTATTTCGGGTGAAATCCCCTAAAATCGTTTTATTATCAAAAGAAAGCTGGATCTTTCCACTTCTTTTTTCGATAGCCTGTCTTTTATTATAACACTTTTCCTTTTGTTTTACAACCCTATCCACAATTATTTTTTTATTTTTTCTGCTTGTGGTATCAAAAGCGAAGAAAAATATCTCTCATGATTTCGATATTGTTCCATTTTGTAGAAATTGTGTAATCGTTTTCTTGTAATTGTCAGAACGGTGTGACATTTTTTGTATCAATGTAGAGAGTTCCTCAGCAAAAACCAGTCTCAATGCCTGTACTTCAGATGCTTGCATCGTACAATCCTCTAACCGAAACGGCAAGGATGCATAGTACATATCGTGAAAACAGCAGCGCAATCGATCACGAAAAAGAAAATGCAGTTTATCTTTTTTTAAGATAAGTCCAACCTCTTCTTGTGTTTCACGTATTGCGGCGACAAGACTGTCCTCACCGGAGTCTACTGCACCGGCAGTAATGTCCCACTGCCCGGGACGAGTCAATTTCTCGTTAGAGCGTTGCTGGATAAGAAATTGATGATTCATATTTTCCAAAAAAATATGTGTACACAAGAAAAAATTTCCATCCGGCAGTATTGTACCACGAGGTGCCATCTGACCAGTTGGTTTCCCATTTATATTATAAACATCGAGCATCTCCATCAAATCATCCATCCTTTTTACACATAATATGAACTTTATCTATTGTATCACGAAAGCACTGATTTCGTCAAGGATAAAATTGTGATATTTTATAAAATATCATATTTTTATATTTCCACATTTATTTATTCATTGAAGTGGTTAAAATATATCATTATATATTCATTTTTATCTAGACCTAATTTTTCTCTTCAACGGTTACCAATTCTACATGAGTCTTTCTTCTCAACTGAGTCCTATAGAAATTCTGATTTTCTGAAAATTAAGTGAAATTTCAGAAAAAGCCCTTTTATTCTGTAACACATTATGTTATACTAATAATGTTAAATATAGATGATTATGCATATAGAGGATTGTTATTACAAAATATATGACAGTGTTGGTGTCCAGCTTGGAGTACTGGATTCAAAAAGGAGTGTAGTATCATGTCAAAATTGAAACAAAGATTTATAAATTTTATGCAAGGCAGATACGGTGGAAATGATAGCCTAAATAAATGGTTGCTCGGTGCATTTATTGTCCTGTTGCTGCTTTCAATTTTATTACAGAGCAGCATTCTGGATTTCTTGTCAATTCTTGTACTTATTTATTCCTACTTTCGCATTTTTTCCAAAAACATTTCGAAACGTTCTACAGAAAACCAGAAATTTTTAGAAATCAAGCAAAAGGTGATTTCTTTTTTTAGAGGAAAAAAATTTGCTGCTATAGATCACACCCACCACATTTATCGCTGCCCTAACTGTAAACAAAAGGTGCGTGTACCAAAAGGTCGTGGAAAAATCTGTATCACCTGCCCAAAATGTCAGACAGAATTTATCAAGCGGAGCTAAACGATGTACGGATATGTACAATTATATAAATCAGATTTACGATTTCGAGAATATGACGAATACAGAGGATATTATTGTGGTTTGTGCGAGGCAATTCAAAATCAGTACGGTTCACTAGCAAGGTTAACACTAAGCTATGACATGACCTTTTTGATTTTGCTACTGAACGGTCTGTACGAACCGGAAATTAGTTGTAGCAATAGCCGCTGCGTTGCGCATCCTCTCAAAAAACAATGCCATCTTTCCAGTCCTGTCACAGCATATGCTGCTGATATGTCTATTTTGCTTGCTTACGAAAAAGGTCAGGATGATTGGACAGACGAAAAAAAATTATCTAAAAAGGTTGCATCGGATATATTGAAGCGTAACTATCGGCAAGTAGTGGAAAAATATCCCGAAAAAATACACATTATACAAGAACAATTTAACGCACTCCACGAAATAGAAAAGCGAGGAAAACAGAATTTGGATTTATCGGCGGGTTGTTTTGGTACGATACTTGGCGAGATTTTTGTTTGGAGATCTGACGAATGGGAAACAATACTCCGAAAACTGGGATTTTATTTAGGAAAATTTATCTACTTACTAGACGCATACGATGACTTAGAACGGGATATCAAGAAAAATTGCTATAATCCACTGATCCCATTGTCCAATGAGCCGGATTTTGATCAAACCTGTGAACATTTGCTTCAAATGATGATTAGTGATTGTGCAGAACAGTTTGAACGTCTCCCTATCCTCAAGAACGAGGAAATTATACGAAATATTTTGTACGCAGGTGTCTGGACTGGTTTTCACCGTGCACATCAAAAAAAAGAAAAACAAAAGGAGAATGGAAATGGATCCATATGAAATATTAGGTGTTTCTCACAATGCAACCGATCAGGAAATTAAAAAGGCGTATCGTGCGTTAAGCCGAAAATATCATCCGGACGCAAACGTAGACAAGCCAAATGCCAATGAATATGCAGAAAAATTCAAACAAATTCAACAAGCATATCAGACAATTATGGATGAACGAAAAGGAGGAAATTTCCAAAGTGGATACGGTGGATTCCGCTCTCGCAATCGTTCTTCCTCTGGTTACACGGACGAAAATGACGCACATTTACAGGCAGCCGTAAATTTTATCCGAAATGGTCGTTTTTCTGAAGCATTGCGTGTGCTGGACAGCATCGAAAACCGCAACGCTTCATGGTACTACACTGCTGCTGTCGCTAATTCCGGCAATGGAAACAATGCAACTGCACTGCAATATGCCCGTACCGCCGCACAAATGGAACCAAACAACCAAGAATATCAAAAACTAGTAGAACAATTGGAAACGCCAGGATTTTCTTACCGAAATATGCAACAGTCTTACATGGGTAGTAGTTTCGGTGACGACAGTTGCGTTCGCTGCTGTGCTGCAAATCTAGCCTTTAACATTTTCTTGAACTGCTGCTGTAATTGTATGTAACCCGATGGTTGATGTTTTTGGCGATTTCACTTTTTTGTACAATTTACACAAAAATTGTTTTGAATAGTGTTCAATGTGAAGAAAAACTGTCGTTATCTCAAGAAAATTTCTGAAAAGTGTTTACTTTTTTCGAAAAATGCGGTATAATATATCAGTATATTAGGATGAGGAGATTCTTAACATGATGTTTTTTCATCACAAAAGTGAAATACCGAATCAAAATCCATTTTTTTACTATGGCGGAAATTACCCTGAAGAGACAGCAGAACCATTCTATCATTCTGGTTTAACGGATTATGTTTTACGTGTTTCTGTAGCAACGCATATTGGAAAAGTACGTGGCAATCACGAGGATAACTTCTATTTAGAAGAACTATACATGAGCGACCTATTTCGTAACGATTTTTCTGCAACTTATACCATATCCTCTGCTGATGGTATGAGCTTTGCAGTTTTTGATGGTATGGGTGGTGCTGCGTATGGTGAAGTAGCATCTGAAATTGCCGTGCGAACACTTCGAGAATATGAAAAAAAATTGAAAGAAGCAGACGGTATTCGAATGCTGGATCAGTTGGTAAGCGCATATACTGCGGAAGCAAATGATGCGATTTGCGATATGTTAACGCAAAAGCATTGCCAAGTCGGTGGCACGACTTTTTCCATGCTCTATTTCATGGGCGATGCCGTAAAGCTTTATTATTTGGGTGATAGCCGTATCTATTGTTACAAAACTAATACACTGACTCGTCTAACAAGAGATCATACAGTTGCAAATCAAAAGGTAGATGCTTCAATTTATACCGAGGAAGAAGCACTGAAAAGTCCTGATCAACATCGTATCACTTTATATATTGGTTCTGATCGAAAAAAGACAGGATTAAATGCAGATAGCAGACCACCTATTCCATTGGAAATCGGTAACAAGTTTCTGCTGTGTACAGACGGTCTGACAAATATGTGTACAGATGACGAAATCAAAGATTTACTCTCACAAAATTATTATAATGAAGCATCAATTCTCATTCAAGCCGCCTTACAAAATGGCGGAACAGATAATGTAACTTGTATTGTATTAGAAATTCTACCGGCGAGGTCAGAAAAGGACGAAGAAACGAATTAATTTCACTATAACAGTACTGCACAAAAATGTGTAGTGCTGTTTTTATAAAAATATGGTATGTACTGTCCGTACATACCGTGTTTGCATCTGATTTTATATTGTCTACGTCAATCATCATCGCAGACATCTTCTACTGTCGTTTTATAGACCGATTTTTCTGTCCCTTGTATAGTACTTTCTGCATCCTTTGTATCGGCACTGGCAGTCCGTTGTTCCGATTGCCATTTCCCATAGGAGACATTTTTACAGCCACACTCCGGACAAAACTTTTGTAAATCATCCACTTTCGCACCGCAAGACGGACAAATCGTTGCATGATCCAATCCTGCAAGCTCGGCTTTCAACGTGTCCATTTGCATCCATAAGTCGGTTACTTGTTCGAACAATCCGACGTACGACTGATCCGGATCCCGCTGATTTTCCGCATAATATTTTAATCCGATTTCTTGATAGACTTCTGCCAAATCGCTTTTACAACGACTCATCATACGACGAATTCTTGCTCTCGCCGAAGCTTTTTTTGAAGCTTCCTCGATATTTTGCGTAAGTTTACTCGTCGTTTCACTCATTCGATGAAATTGATCTCTAAAATCCATCCTGTTTTCCCTCCAACGGAATCTATACTTTCAGCACACCTTGTGCCGGTGTAATACAAAGCGTAACAACTAGAATATGTGCGACCTAGTTTATATTTTGAGGTAGTTATCCCCCTCATTATGCTATGCTTGTTTTGGTAAAAAAATTCTCGCAATCATTTTCACTTTATCCAATTACATAAGCAAACTTCGCACTACGTAAACCTAACACGCTGCTGAAGGATTTTCCGTTGACAATTTTTTGCCCATCGATGGTAACAGAACGAACATAACCACTATCGCCAACCTCTACTTGAATCCAATTAGAAACATTAGAAGAAAGCGTAATGCCATAGGCACTTTGAATACGTGAACGAACTTCATCCACAGACATATTCGTTACTTCACCATAATACGGATCATACTGTGCATCGTAATCGCACTGTACACTAACTAAGTAAGGGTAATTTGTACCAAAAATGTCATTGGAGCTTGCTGTTGCACCACCACTGGATGCACCATAAACTGTAAGAGCATAGCTGCCGTCATAGTAGAGTGCTTGTCCTAAAACAGAAGTAACAGCATCAATAACATTTTGCGGTGGATTTGCCTTTAGCGCAAGTCCTGTCGCACTACCACCATAGAACATAATATAGCTATATGCAGCGACAGTCTGCGCTTTCATTGCTTCTACATCCATAGTGGAACTCATTTCTGCATATACAATTTGAGAAAGAATATCCACAAGGCTACCAGTCACGCCATTGGCAGTAATCGTGCCAGAAGTGCTTTCTTGTACCAATGTAGTACCTGGATAGTAATGGAATAAAATCTGCTGATAGTCATAGCCACCATAGGTTGCATAATAATTTGCGCCATTTTGGCTCATTCCCACACAGTGACCATATCCATACGTCGTAAATGCAAATTGCCCGGACTCCGGCGAGCCTAGGGAAACAGCATAACCAGAATCAGTGCTGCCGGTTGCACTGGAGGAAGCAAGTTCTCCTTCCGTAACAGCATTCGTCGCCTCTTCGATTGTGAGTGCATCTTCGGAATCTACAAGGGTCGTTGCTTCTTCCATTTCCGCAACCTCTTCATCGGTGGGTGTCACTTCTTCGTACTCAACCAATGATAAGCTGGAATCGTAATCTGAAATTTCAGCTTTCCACATAGTACTGGAACCAGAAGTTATATCAGTCGTAGTTTCAACCGTACTTGTGGATTCTAAGACAGTCGTACCTGTTTCTTCCGATACGGCATATACTTGACTTACTGACGCACTGGCAAGCAGTACTACTATTGCGAGTGCAATACTCACATGCGGGTAACGTACTTTCATATCAAAACTCCAATTTGTACCGGTTTACACCGGGTAGTAATTCTGCACAAGATATACCGGAGTACGCATCACATAATCGTATATATGTATGCATTTCAAAGAAAAGATGTAAAACAGGAAAAATTTCTCCTAAATCCGGTCGTGCATATCAAGTGCAGGCTCATGAACACTTTATGATTCAGAAGAGTCTTCTTCAGAATCACCCTGAATCAGTTCTAATAATTCGTCGGTGGTTTCGCCTTCCCTCAGTCGCCTCAATACGATGATAAAACGTGAATTATCCTCATCAGAATAGCAAGTAGACAATGTCAATAAGCTATCGCCATACTGTACATCGATGGGATTATCAATCATATTTTTTTCTTCCACCGCCGACATATAGCCGTCGAAAGCTTCTTTATCATCCAGTTCTTCCATGCGCCAGTATGGGAAATCTGCATCTGCATCACCACTGGTAATGACAAGTCCTACCATGACATAGGTGTAATCTGCATAGTTTGAACTGAATGTGATAAACGGATAATCCTTGTAATAAGAAGGATCTTGTCGATACTTCCGCAGAGAACCAAACATCGTATTATCTGCCATGTTATGACCATACAGAACAATATTTTCCGACCAAGTATCTGTATCTGCGCCGAACACATCAGTATAGTCCATAAACACAGTGCCAGCACGGAATTCTTGTCCATCGAAACCAACCGACAAGTAGTAATCATTATCAGTGGTCTGTACCACAGGATTATCCACTTCTGTACCTTCCACTGTAATATAACCAACAGTATCCGGATTTTGTGTCAAAAGCTCCTTGGCACGTTCTGTCATTTCTGGTTCTGTGGTTTCCTCTACGGTTTCCACTTCAGTCTCTTCTTCAGTGGTAGTCGTTACAGTATTTGCCGTCTGGTCAATTTCTTTTCCACAGCCAGCCGCTAACATGGAGACACATAAAAGCAACGCCAATATAGAAGTTTTCCGTTTTCTCATTTGTGATTCCTCTTTTCTTCCGATTTGTCTTTCACATTTTTCCATTAACCATAAGGTGCAAACGCTGCATCCGGATCATATTTCTCCGCATCATTAAATAGATAATAAACATTTGGCCACTTAATGTTCTGATTAATGGTACTCCCGGCAACACGAGCATAAGAATCTTCGCCTTCTCGCACACGTCTTGCCACAATGACCAGTCGTGCCGTATCGAAAGCACTGTTACAGGTCGCTAATGTCAGAAGCTGATCACCGTATTCCACATCAATATTTGTGATTCGTATCGTACGACGTTTTACTTCATTGACATAATCATAAAATTCTGTTTCATTCGCAAAATTGATATCATTCCAATAATCAAATCTCGTATCTGTAGTATCCTCTGCATCTGCAATAAAGTACGCAAAAATTTTGTACTGATACGTTTCATAATTGGAGTTCAATTCAATAATCGGGTGTTCTTCATAATAATCTGCATCAGACTTATAATATTTCAGCGATCCAAACATAGATAAGTCACGCATATTATGTCCATATAAAATCAGATTGTCTGAATTTTCCACAGCAAGCGTTCCATCGTCACCTACCTGATCAAAAGAGCATCGATAATCCAAAAAAATGGAACCAGAATTCGACTTTTCACCATAAATATTTCGGTAGAGATAATATTCATCTCCCTCCGAGTCCGTCAAGTGCTGCATTATCGGATAATCTACTTCGGTATCCGGAATTGTAATCCAGCCTGCAACTTCTTCATTAATTTCAAGTAAATCCGCCGCATTGAAGAGCAGTTTGTATATTTTCTCCTCTGCCTCGGTTTCTGTCTCGATTTCTTCCACATCATTGGAATCAGCCGTTTCCGTACTAGTGATTGTGGTTGTTTGGGAAACACCAGCGTGATAAGAAGAAGCCAGTTCCTCATGAAGGTTATCAGCACGGTACAGGTTGATAAGATAATTCAATGCAATCACAATACATGCCAAAAATACAATTGCTGAAAAAATAAAAACACACTTACGCACCACTTCGCCGGTGCTGTCCGATGCTTGGGGCAATATCTCCAAAACTCGTCTGCCGAAAGATTGCTTTTGTTTCGGATGACCTCTTGCAGACATTGATGGTTTCAAAACATTTTTGTGTGGCTTTAATTTCGAATATTTTTCCGGATGCTCTTTTTTATCTTTTACCTGTTTTATCTGCCACGCCACACGAAGTGAAACAGCCTCTTCTTCTTCTTCTTTGGAAATTTGATAAAGACTCGAACGAATCGCCATAATTTTTTCTTCAGAAGATCTTTTTTCCTCTGTCGATTCCGTTAACGCTGTTTCCGTTTTCGCCTCTTTCTCGGTGTCTTCTACTATTATGGTATCTTCTTGATCGGAAATCAAAGACATTGGATTTGACGATGTTTCTATTGCAGTTTTTTCTTCTTCCTGCATACTGATTCCTCCATCAAACACCACTGAACCAATCCAAATGCACAAATTGCCGTCCCCTGTCGAATTTCATCACGGGTTTTCAAGCCAAAGTGCCACAGTTCCAAAGGTACAACACTTTGCCATTTTCCAACACGCAATCCCAAATAAACCGTTCCAACCGGTTGTTTCGGTGTACCGCCACTCGGCCCTGCAAGCCCCGTAACTGACAAACAGACATCCGCTCCAGACTGCTTATGCAGTCCTTCCAGCATAGCAAGTGCCACTTTAGTACTCACAACGCCATAACGTTCGATCAAACTTTTCGGAACGTCTAGCAATTTGGTCTTCATAGATGCGGCATATGTCACTAAACCCAATTCAAAAACACGAGACGCCCCTGAAACACTGGTGAGAAGCTGCGATAACAACCCACCAGTACAGCTTTCAGCAGTCGCAATCGTTTTCCCTTCTCTATCTAATAATTGTACTACATTTGATATGGTCTTGTCAAGTGCTTTTTCAGTTTCTTGATAGAATTGTCGCATTTTTCGGGAATCTATCACAAAATTCTGTTCCATTCGACACCGCCTTTCTACAATTCGTAAAATCCAACAGAAAATTCAATTCGTTTCCACAGTAAATATTTTTAATGTTGTCCCATTCACGGACTTTTCTATCATCTCAGAAAAATCAAATTTTCCCTGTGCTTTTTCTACATCGTCCAATGTCGGTCGCACCTTTGGGTGTTTCGGTATAAAAACGGTACAACAGTCCTCATAGGGCAACGTGGATGTCTCAAATGTGCCGATACGCCGTGCTGTTTCGATAATTTCTGTTTTGTCCAGCCCTACCAGCGGACGCAATACAGGAATTTTACAAACCGCATCCGTACAGGCGATGGCGTGCATCGTTTGACTTGCCACCTGTCCTACGCTCTCGCCGGTAATTAACGCCAAACATTTTTCTTTTGCCGCTACTCGTTGTGCAATTTCCATCATGAGTCGGCGCATTATAATTGTAAAATACCCATTCGGACAATGCGTCTTGATTGCCTCCTGAATTTCCGTAAATGGCACACAAAAAAAAGCGATATTGCCACAATACGCTGTTAGTTCTTGACAAAGCGTTTCCACTTTTTCCAGTGCTCGATCAGAAGTATAAGGAGGACTTATAAAGTGAATCGCCGTGATTTGTACACCACGTCTTGCCATGCGATAGCCGGCAACTGGACTATCAATGCCGCCGGAAAGCAAGAGCATTGCTTTCCCACTAGTCCCTACTGGAAGTCCTCCAGCACCTTTTCTGTCAGCACCGTGAATAAATGCGTACTGATCTCGGATCTCTGCTGTAACAATAAATTCCGGATTATGAACATCGACTTTTAAATGTGGGTAGGCATCGATCAGATCGCCACCTAACTCTGCACAAATTTCAAGAGATTTCAGTGGAAAAAGCTTGTCCGCACGCTTTGCTTCTACTTTAAATGTATCGATGGTGGTCAGATCGTCCTCTAAATAAGAAATTGCTTTACAAGAAATATCCTCCATAGATTTTTCGCAAACGCAAGCACGACATAGCATAGCAATTCCGAATACACGCTGTAAATCTTCTAGTATTTCATCAAGATCTACATTCACCATCTCCGATTCAATATAAATCGTAGATTGCGCCTTTGTGAGACGAAACTTACCATATTTTCGCAGTTTTCGGCGAAGGTTTTTCATCAATACATCCTCAAATATACTACGGTTCAAGCCTTTTAACGCCATTTCACCATATTTTGCTAAAATAATTTCTTTTTCCATTTCTAACATTCTCCTTTATTTGTGCAATAATGTATGCTGTGCCTCTTCAAGTCCTTGTCGCAATGCGAGTAAATCTTCTTCTTGATTTTCCGAGGAAAAGCTAATGCGCAGCATACTATCTACCTGCACATCATTTGCCCCAAATGCCTCCAGCACACCGCTGCTCGCCCCTTTTGAACACGCCGAACCACTGGAGAGGAAAATATCCCGCTTCTCCAAAAAATGCATCACAGTTTCGGAACGATATCCCAAAAGAGAAATATTCAGCACATATGGGGAAGCACCGGGAATATCCTGAATTTCTAACTCTCTCATAGATTGCAGCAGTGCAATCAAATGTTTTTTCAAATCAGATACGTACGCAAAGCGATCATCAAGAGTAGGAAAGAGCGTCTCCACTGCTGCCCCAAAAGAGGCAATCAGCGGTACACTTTCTGTTCCAGGTCGAACACCGTTTTCTTGATGCCCACCAAATAAAATCGGATTCAGTAAAACGCCCTGTTTTTGATAGAGAGCTCCAACACCCTTGATACCGTGTACCTTATGCCCACTGATAGAAATTAAGTCAGCCTGCAGTGTCCGCACACGAAACGGTATTTTCAAAAACCCTTGTACTCCATCGCAGTGTGTGATAACATCAGGAAAGCTGCGTTTCACGCTGCGAAATACCTGTTCCACCGGTAAGCGATAACCATTTTCGTTATTGACAAGCATTATACTCACAAGACAAGTATTCTTGTCCACTACGTTTAAAAAATCTTCTGCATAAAAAAGCCCATCCGTACGTGGCATGACTTCCGTTATGTCAAATCCTTCTGTCCGCAAATATCGCAGCGTTTGCTTCACAGAGGCATGTTCTACACCACTAACCACGATTTTTTTTCGCCACTTACCATAGCGTGCTGCCGTACCACGCAAAGCAAGATTGTTACTCTCCGTCGCACCAGAGGTGAACAAAATCTCCTGTGGTTTACAACCAAGGGCTTTGGCAATAATTCGTCTGGCATTGTCCACCTCATGTTGCGCATCTAAGCCCTTTCGATGTAAACTTGAGGGATTCCCATAATTTTCTTCGACACATCGGATCATTGCTCTTTTGGCAGCCTCACAAGGTTTTGTCGTTGCGGCATTATCCAAATAATGTTCCATAATTTTTTCTCCATTCAAGTGCATGAAACACACTTTTTCTACTTTATTATTATATCACAAACTTCGATGTAATGCAAGTCTTGCAGAAGGTATCAAAAGAAATTTTTTTCCCTTAACGAAAAAACATATAGCATAACTCAAGTCTGCCACTTAAACCTGCTTATAAAAGTCAACGCCTAAAATCAAAATTTCGAAAGAAAAATAAACACACAAAACAGGTCATTTCAAATTTAATTTTGAAATGACCTACAAATGCAAACATTTTTTCGCATATCTGCAATGTTTATGAGAAAACTTTCAATGTTCTCTATCTAAATTTCGTTATATCATATCCGGAGAAAGCGTCACATCTTCACCATTCAGAATTTTTTTCGAAGTCCGCATCGCACACATCTTTCCACACATAGAACAGGTGTATTGATCTGCCGGCGGACGGCTCTCGAAATAACGTCGTGCTTTTTCCGGATCAATCGCTTGGGAGAACATCCCTTCCCAATCCACGTCACAGCGTGCTCGACTCATAGCATTATCCCAATCCCTTGCACCTGGCAAACCATTCGCCACATCCGCAGCGTGTGCTGCGATTTTTGAAGCGACAATGCCCTCTCGTACATCATCCAAATCCGGCAAGCGAAGATGTTCTGCGGGAGTCACGTAGCATAAAAAATCCGCTCCATTCATTGCTGCAATTGCCCCACCAATTGCAGCGGTGATATGGTCATATCCTGGTGCAACATCCGTCACAAGTGGTCCTAACACATAAAATGGCGCATTATGACACAATCTTTTTTGCAATTTCATGTTCGCCGCAATTTCATCCATCGACATATGTCCGGGACCTTCTACCATAACTTGAACATCTCGATCCCACGCACGTTTCGTAAGTTCGCCTAATTCTACAAGTTCCGATATTTGTGCTTGATCTGTACTGTCCGCAATTGATCCTGGACGCAATGCATCTCCCAGGCTAATCGTGACGTCATAAGTACGAAGAATATCCAGAACATCGTCGTAATATTCATAAAACGGATTTTCATTTCCGGTCATTTCCATCCATGCAAGTAACAACGATCCTCCACGAGAAACGACGTTTGTTGTACGTTTTTGTCGCTTGAGTGCTTCTACTGCACGACGATTGATTCCAGCATGAATTGTCTGAAAATCCACACCTTCTTTGGCGTGTGCCTCTACAACTTTCAAAAAGTCTTCCGATTGGATATTCGTCAATTCCTTTTCTAAATAGCCAATTGCATCGTACATAGGAACAGTACCGATCATGGCAGGTGACATATCAAGAAGCTCTGCTCGAAAGGTATGTGTTTTTCCATAATTCGATAAATCCATAATAGCTTCACAATGAAATTTTAGTGCCATTTTTACTTTTTCAAATTCCACCGTATAATCATGATAATCACCGGAAATTCCAAGATTCACATTCACCTTCGTCCGCAGACCTTCACCAATGCCAGCAGCGTGCAACTGTTTATGATGGATATTTGTGGGAATACAAATCGTCCCTTTTGCCACACGCATTCGAATCAAATCCGGTGACAGGTGTTCGTCCTGCGCTACCATTTCCATCTCTGGCGTGATGATATTTTGCTTTGCCGCATCCATTTGTGTTGCATAATTTTTCATGAATTTTCTTCCTTTCTTATACAATAATTATGCATTAACGGACCGTTCCCATGACCAATTTCTAGTCCGGCTTTTAATGCACCCGTTAAATAAGCTTTTGCCTTAAAGACGCTATCTTCTAAAGTGTACCCTTTTGCAACATACGCTGCAATTCCCGCTGACAATGTACAACCTGTCCCGTGCGTATTTTCTGTTTCTATTGGCTTTTCACGCAGACGCTGTAATCCACGCTCTGATGATAGAAAATCCACCGCACGTTCTGCACTGTGTCCACCCTTTAATAAAACTGCGGTATGATACCTTTGTGATAATGTTTTTGCAGCTTGCTCCATTTCTATCGACGTATCAATAGACGTTTCCAATAGCCTTTCCGCCTCAGGTATATTTGGCGTTAACAAATCAGAAAGTGGAAATAGCACCTGTTGTAAAGTATTCAGTGCCTGTTTTTTCAGCAGCGAATCACCACTCGTAGAGAACATCACCGGATCAATTACTACAAAAGGTATCGAAAATTTTCGCAACATTTCCGCAATTTTTTGAATTTGTGGTATATCATAAATCATGCCAATTTTTACTGCCATGGGAGGAATATCACTGCAAACAGATTCGATTTGTTTCTCGACAAATTCCGCTGATACGGAAAAAATATCCTGTACACCAAGCGTATTTTGTGCTGTCAGTGCCGTAACTACGCTCATTCCATAGCAGCCCAAGCATGTAATCGTTTTCAAATCTGCTTGCAATCCGGCACCACCACTGGAATCACTGCCGGCAATTGTTAAAACCGTCGGTATAGCTGATACTTTCTTTCCCATGCTTTCACCCTCTATTTTACAATTTTATCAACAATTTTTCGCAATTCTCTCGTCGATTGAAGAACGTCCGATTGTCCAAAAATTGCGGAGACCACTGCAATTCCATTGATACCGGAATTTTTCAGCATATGCACATTTTTTAGTCCGATTCCACCAATCGCCACCACTGGAATTTCTATTTCGCAGCAAATTCGATGTAACATTTGCAGTGATAAAAAGCTCGCATCTGCTTTTGTCTTTGAATCAAACACCGCACCACAACCGATATAATCTGCACCATCTGCCTGTGCTTGCCGTGCTTCCTCTACATTATGCACACTTGTTCCAATAAAGACTTTATCCCCAAGTATTTTTCTTGCTACTCGAATAGACATATCACTTTGTCCTACATGAACACCATCTGCACCGAGAATTTTAGCAGCATTCACATCGTCATTTATCACACAAGGAATTCTATATTTCCGACAAAGTGCAAGTAGTGGCTGTGCGTGACGAACTCTCACTTCTGTGGCGCAATTTTTTTCACGGATTTGCAGCATGGTAATTCCACCACCAATTGCCGCTTCCACTTGCTGTAAAAGGCTATCACAAGGAGTTGTTACTGCATAAAGTCGATAGTCCAAATTCTTCATTTTTATATAAACACCCTTCCATAAAAAAGCGTACCAAAAATGGCACGCACGTAATCGCTCTTGAATAAAAATCCCTACGTTGGCATTACCCATATCAGGTGTAGTTGAGAATGTCTGCATTCTCTCTCAGCCTGCGTGCAGCAAGCACCCATTCAAAAATATACTCTTGTATGTATAGTATAGCAGATTTCAATAATCTTGTCAAGTAAAAATCAAAATAACATACCCATCTTTGCTATCTAATCAATATGTTGACATTTTCACCAGCTCATGTTATAATGAAACAGAAGCAGTAAAGCCTCGAAAATCCAAGCTTTGAAATAGATGCGAGAGAACCTCGAGTTCTAGCTTTTTGTTGCTATTCACCTAGTTTCTGTTAAAGGAGACGTTACAATGTGTACCAAGAAAATTTTCAATTTTTGTATCAGTATCATAGAAAGTATGCTACTTATGCTAACCGCTTGCACTACAGAAAAATCAGGAACAAAAACAACGGAACAAACGGAAACGATAACTGAAACAACAGCTGAATCGTCATGGATGCAGATAGACATTCTGGACGTAGGAAAAGCGGATGCGATAGTCATACAGACGCAGTCCCATGCTGTAGAAATCGACTGTGGTGAAAAAGATAACGGCATGGACGTAGTAACTTTTTACAGGATAATCATGTGGAAACACTAGATGATTTAATTATCACCCACTATGACCAAGATCATGTAGGCGGTGCAGCAAAGGTTATTCGAAAGGTCGGCGTACAAACAGTCATTGCACCGAATTATATTGAAAACAGCAGTAAATATGAAAAATATACAACGGCAATGTCTGATACAGGCATCATGCCAATCCTTCTCACGAAAAATATGACATTTACATTAGATGATGTTGTTTTTACAGTTTATGCCTCTCATCCAGAAAATTACACGAAAAATAAAGACAACAATTCTTCGCTGGTGGTTTGGATAGAACATGGAGAAAATACTTTTCTGTTCATGGGTGATGCGATGGAGGAACGCATCACCGAACTAATGCAATAAGAGGATATTGGTACGTGTACATTTTTGAAAGTTCCCTATCACGGTCGGACAATTGAAAATTTAACGAGTTTTTTGGAATTCGTACAGCCATCTACAGCAGTGATTTCGTCAAAAGCTTCTGAAATTTCTGAAAGCACGGTAAATACATTGGCGGCAGTTGGTGCCGAGGTATATTCTACAGCGGAAAACGGACGAGTAACTGTAATCAGCGATGGCAATTCCATTACAGTACAAACAGAAAAATAAACCTGGAGGTTTGAAATCGTGAAATTTGATTATGCAATTTTTGATTTGGATGGTACACTGGTAGATTCTGTAGAGGATTTGGCAAATGCCGTAAACTATGGATTACAACAAATGCATCTTCCCATACATCCAGTAGAAAAATATTATCATTTTGTTGGAAATGGCGTACCAAAATTATGTCAAAGTGCGTTGCCAAACAATGCTACACCGGAACAATTGGAACAGCTTTTAACCATTTTCAATACTTATTACATGACACACTGTTTAGAATGTACACACCCTTATAATGGTATCGTTGATGTTCTAAAACAAATGCAGTGCAGTGGAATCGGGCTTGCAGTGGCATCCAACAAAACCACAGATTTCAGTAAAAAAATTGTAACACACCTGTTTGGAGAAAACTTGTTTTCACAGATTCTCGGTGGAAATGAAAGCCGTCCTAAAAAACCATCTCCGGAAATTATCTATGAAATCATAAAAAAAGTGGTATTGATTCTTCACAAGTGGTCATGATTGGAGACTCAGATGTAGACATTATCACAGCAAAAAACGCTGGCATTCCCTCTATTGGCTGCGTCTGGGGATTTCGAGGTCGAGAAGAGCTAGAAAATGCAGGTGCAGACTTTTTAGCAGAAACACCAGCAGACTTGCTGGAAATCATACTCTAAAACAAATATAACCCGCACTATTTCGCATTTTTACGAAATAGTACGGGTTTAGATCTATCTGTTTATCTCTCTATTTTCCCAAATAATCATTCCTTGTCGCTTCTTCGACTCAATCTGTCTCTATGACAACACCACACACATTAGCAGACCAGTTTAAGAAATACTGTCCCTCATTTTTAAGAGAGTAATAGGCCGATTCTAATCCATTGTATGCCGCACACATACAGAATCCAGCTTGAATCTGATGTGCATCCTGTATATCGATATCACCATCTGCATCAGCATCCATCAAATTTAATGTCACTTCATCAATTGTAATATCAATTGCAAACGGATATGCATCTTCCAATTCCAATCCAGCAGCGTTCACAGCAATGTACAGACTCACATAGTACGCATCAAACAAATGCCCTCTTCCGCTACCATCCACATCACCTAACTGATAAACTTCTGCATCGTGAATCAAATCTGCATCCGTTTGATCGACTGTGCCGTCTTCGTTGATGTCTGCCAAAGTCAATTATTCTTCTGTCAACTCGATGTCGCCTAACATGAGATAACGGGAAACCAGTGCCGAATCATGACCGGTAATGACACCATCCATGTCCACATCGCCCAGCTCGTAGTCTTCTGCACTTGCAGACAGACCAGCCAGCGGCAGTGCCGTCAACGTCAACGTCTGCCGCTTCTGCACAAACCAAGTCAGGATATGACTTCTGGAGTGTGGTCAAATATTTGTTGTTCAGCGTAGTAACCGAACCGTCACCATAATCTGCCATTACCTTGATAACATATGCATCTGTAATAGAGATGTTCCCGTCATTGTCAATGTCACCTAGAGAATAGGTTACACCAGAAGTTTCTATTGCTGCATCAACAACAACATTTGCTCCTAAATCGTATTCCGTTCCATCAGCAAACCCGATATATCCAATGCCAGCAGAGAACGAGTGTTCGCTATCTGCAGAGTCTGTCGTATCAAAGTAGTAAGTTGTCGAGAAATCAGATGAGAAAGAACTAGAAGTAAAGAAAGAAACAAAAATAAGATTTGTCTCTTCATTCACTGCCGTATAAGCCGTGCCGGGTAGATTTACACTTGTGATTGCATCCTCATCCAACACGCAATTTGAATCGTACTGGAAAGAAAACGTCAGCATAACTACTCCTGGATTTTCAGTAACATCAAAGTGAAGCGCAATTCGACTGTCACTCACTTTTTCCACCGTCAGCTGATATTCAAAACCAGCTGTGTTTACCGTGTACGCATCGGCGGTTACTGCACCAACGCTGCACACACCGAGTACGGATACTGCTACCACAGCAACAACTCGGTTAGAGATTTTTTAGGCATTTAAATGTCCTCCTAATTTTAAAATTATAAAGAAAATCATTCTTTATAACTCTAATTATAGCATAAGGAAATGAAAAAAGCAAAGTAAAATTAGGCTAATTTTAAAAAACATTTTAAATAATCTAACGTGTCTTTCTTTTTGAATAGAATGATATTTAAAAACAAAATCATCCCATTTTACTAAAACAACCTCTTTCTTACAATTCTATTATACCACATTTCATAGGAAGCATCAACAAAAGTATACGTTAATTTCTGGTTAAATCTGTGTAAATTTACACCATGAATGATTACTTTCATAAGTGCCAAATCGTTCTATCTCTATCCTGTATTTATTATATCACAATAAACGCCATCTTATCAATCAAATTTGTCCGCTGTTTTTTTTTTTTTTTTTTTTTGCATATTGCATAATTTTTGATTTATTTTTACGCTAAAATTATATATGTTGAACAAAATCACAAATATTTTATCGAATACAAAACCACCGTTCCAACACCTCAGAAACGATGGTTTTGATTTCATTCAAATTTAAATCATAATTAGCTGAACATAATCTCATTCATAGTTGCTTCCAGCAGCTCTTGTCTGCCGCTGGAGAGCGAGTCAGTAACCTCACCCTTTTCTACAGCGTATTTTTCCAGATCTGCCATAGTTAATTTACCTGCGATAATGTCTGCGCCAATGCCGCTGTTCCAGCTTGCATAGCGATCATCCACAAACCTGTCGATTCGTCCATCTGTAATCATCTTATCCGCCACACGCAGACCCAACGCAAATGCATCCATACCTGCAATATAGCTGTGGAAAATGTCCTCCAATTCAAACGAACCTCTGCGTGCCTTTGCATCAAAGTTCAAGCCACCGTTTGTAAAGCCGCCTGCCTTCAATACTTCATACATACACAGTGTCGTATCATAGACATTTGTCGGGAATTGATCCGTATCCCAACCCAGCAGTGGGTCGCCTTGATTGGCATCGATAGAGCCGAACATTCCGTTCACCCGTGCTACACGCAGTTCGTGCTGGAATGTATGCTGTGCCAGCGTCGCATGATTTGCCTCAATATTCAGCTTGAAATCTTTCTTCAAGCCATATTTGTTAAGGAATCCGATCACCGTTGCAGAATCAAAGTCATATTGATGCTTTGTGGGTTCCTTCGGCTTTGGTTCTACATAGAAATCGCCAGTAAAGCCAATGCTTCTTGCATAATCCACAGCCAGATGCATCAAGCGTGCCATGTTATCTAGTTCCAGTCCCATATTGGTATTGAGAAGGGTTTCATAGCCCTCTCTGCCACCCCAGAACACATAACCCTGTCCACCAAGCTTTACAGTTGCATCAATAGCGTTCTTAATCTGTGCAGCAGCATAAGCAAAGACGTCCGCACTCGGCGAAGTACCAGCACCATGCATAAAACGTGGATGGTCAAAACACTTTGCCGTACCCCACAAAAGCTTCTTGCCAGTCTTGTCCTGCATTTCTTTACATAGATCTACAATTTCAGCAAGCTTTTCATTGGTTTCACCAAGTGAACCATATTCCGGTGACAAATCACGGTCGTGGAAACAGTAATAATCAATCCCAAGTTTTTCCATAATTTCAAATGCCGCATTGACCTTTGCCTTTGCACGCTCCGTCGGATCATCACAACCCCAAGTTTTGTCGGTCGTGCCACAGCCAAACATATCCGTGCCGTCACCGCCCATAGTATGCCACCAAGACAACGCAAACTTTAACTGTTCTCGCATGGTCTTTCCGGCAATCACTTCATCAGGATTATAAAATTTGAATGCAAGTGGATTCTTCGAATCCTTTCCCTCGTACGCAATGACAGGGATGTTAGAGAAAAATTCGCTCATTTTGAGTTTCCTCCTAAAATTAGATTAGAATAGTAATGGCGATGCCACCGATTGTATAGAAAAAGCAATCTGATAAAAAACAGACTACATTTCTTGCAAATAGAATCTAAATCATTCCAGAATCTGCAATTCTCGATTGCTAATATCGAAATAGTTTTCTAATATGGCGATATAGGAGCGAAAACAAACCTCTCCACGGAATGTTAGAACGTCGTTTTCCTCCGGTACGCCAAGCTTTGCTAGCTGTGCATCAGAAATATCCTTTAAGTAGACAGCTTCTGTATCTGCTGACAGACCCAAAATTTCCTTTTGGTCGTCACTCAATTCGATTTGTAAATTCGACGAAATGGCCAAAAACTCCTTTGTGATTTCCGTACGGGATTGGGTTGTCCACGTCACCTCCAAATCGTCAGTTGTAGCAGGACGTTCCATAAATACAGTTCGGTCATAGCCTACAGCAACAAATGTGATGAACGGAAGGGAAATATCTTTATCGTTCGGTTCTACATGGATTTTAATGTTGCCACCGGAACTGTCATCAGTTTGTATCAATTCATATCGATAGTCGCCAGACAGAGATGTACCAGTTTCCAAAACCGTTTGTTCTACAGAAGAGGCAAAAAATGAAATCACCATAAAATAACCCAGCGATCCCAGAATATACAGCAACAAATAAATCACACCGAAAATCGTCTTCCAAGTTTCTTTTGAACCAGATAAGAAAAAAACGAGAAGTACTGTAATGGAAATTGGGATAATCAATGTCCACTCGCCAAAACAGAGCATAATTATTGGAAATGCAACGGGGAGCAATAGTATTCCAACGAGCTTGGTTAATACCTGAAAACGACTGTAGAGCATTGCCGCCAATGCCACAAAGGAGATAGCAGACAATGCCACACAAAAAAGAATTTGATTCGGAATAGATACTTCATAAAAAATAGATAAATAGGAGAACCAACAGATTAACGCACAATATGCCCCACCGACAAGTGCGCACGCTCTTTTACTCCAAAGTTTCATTGTTTCACTCATGTATAACAATCCCATCTGCCCTGATCTGAAAACGCCAAAGCAGATTTTTCCTTTCTTTTTGGCGAACAAAATGACTGAATCGTTCCAATCAAAAGTCGCTTATACGACATTATATAATATGTGGTTTTTTCAATGTCTTCTATTCGAGCAGCTTGATCAATCGAAAGATACCTACACAAAATATTATAACATTTTTTTTCATCCATGGCAAGTACTAATTCCAAAAAAATCGAATTTTTCTAAAAAAGTCCGTTCCAAATATGAATTAAAATGTAAATTCATTATAAATATTAAACAATATTATACTGTTTCCGCAGCTTTTCGATTGCGTGTTTTTCCAAACGAGAGACATAAGACCTAGAAATCCCCATTTTTTTCGCTACCTCTCGCTGCGTCAAAGGCACACCACCATACAAACCATACCGCTGCACTAGAATTTCCACTTCTCGCAGTTCCAATATTTCGCCTAGAAATTGATACAGTTGTTTTGATTGCATCCGAGTATCCACCAGTTCTACTAAATCTGTACCGTCTTCCATGATGTCCATTAACGTCAATTGATTGCCGTCTCCGTCCGTTTCAATGGGTTCGCCCATTGAAATCTGATCCGCATACTTTTTCTGTGAGCGAAAATTCATCAGAATTTCGTTTTCGATACATCGCCCGGCATAAGTGGCAAATCGAGTACCTTTCGATGGATCGAAAGTGTCTACCGCTTTCATCAACCCGATTGTGCCAATAGAAATCAGCTCCTCCTGTTTACTTATTGAAACACCGTATTTTTTTGTCAAATGTGCTACTAACCGCATATTATGCAAAATCAGTTTCTCTCTGGCTTGTTTGTCTCCCGCTGCCATTGCCAAAAAGCAATTCATTTCTTGTTGTTTCGACAGTGGCTTACGAAACGAACCGGTTTCTCCCACATGGAGAAAAAAGAAAACAAAGTGTTGTATCAACTGTAGCAACATACTGCATCACCTCACACTAGAATATGCGAGTAGGCTTGACTATGTTACACGATCATCATGGCATCTCCAAAACTGAAAAAGCGATACTGCTCCTGTACAGCAATTTCATAGGCACGCATCGTTTTTTCGTATCCCAGAAAAGCGGCAACTAACATAATTAAAGTGCTTTCGGGTAAATGAAAATTCGTAATGAGCCCATCTAATACTTTGAATTGATATCCAGGGTAGATGAATATGTCCGTATAGCCATCATCTGCCACAAGTTTCCCATTATGCGCTGTGGCTACTGCTTCTAACGTACGACAAGAAGTCGTACCCACAGCAAAAACCCTGCCGCCGTTCTTCTTTGTCTCCTGAATAGACGTCACCGTCTCTTGTGGCAGCATATAGTGTTCGCTGTGCATCTTATGTTCCAAGACATCATCTTCTTTGACCGGACGAAATGTACCCAATCCCACATGAAGTGTCACATAAGCTTGATTCACACCCTTTTCTTTCAATTTTTGAAGCATTTCTTTTGTGAAATGAAGTCCTGCCGTAGGTGCTGCAGCGGAACCCAATTCTTTGGAATAAACTGTCTGATAACGTTCATTGTCCTTGAGCTTCTCATGAATATACGGTGGCAGTGGCATTTGCCCTATTTCTTCCAAAGCGGTATAAAAATTCCCCTCGCAGATGAACTGTACGAGACGATTTCCGTCCGATTTTACCGCAACGATTTCGCCAAGAAGCCGCCCATTTCCAAAAGAAAATTTCACCCCGGGTTTTGCCTTCTTTCCAGGACGACAAATAATCTCCCAAAGTTTGTCGCCCTTTTCCTCTAATAATAAAAACTCAATAAACGTTCCATTCTCCATTTTTTCTCCGTACAAACGAGCTGGAAGTACCCGAGAATCATTCATGACAAGCAAATCCCCAGGCTGTAAAATGTTGCACAAATCATAGAAATACTTATGCATTATCTCACCACTCTCACGGTCGATTTGCATAAGCCTGGAATGATCTCGTGTCGTAATTGGCGTTTGTGCAATTAAGTTTTCTGGAAGTGCATAATAAAAATCTGATTTTTTCATGGTTATTTCCCTCTTTTTTTAAAATAATGATTGACAAATTTTTGTCATAGTGCTATACTAGATAATAAGAGAAGATGTTTCTAGCTTCTAGCGTCTTAATCTCTGATTATCTAAAATTATCTAACTAGGTAGAGGCGCACGTACGATGAGTATGCTTTGATAGGGTGACCATCCCGTTTTGGTAAAGCAAAAAGGCGTATCGTGCCGAAGAGGCTGCCGTGGTAACACAGTCTCTGGGCATAGTGCCGAAAGGACTATGACTGTCATCGCTTATGATGGAGTGCTATCTGAAAGGTGCAATATCACGGCATCAAGGATTCTATTCTATTATATCGCATGAGCTACCGGTTTTCAACCGGTTTTTTCATATTTTCAGAAATTTTTTGGAGGAACACAAATGAAACAATTTCAAGTGGGAATTATTGGTGCTACTGGCATGGTGGGACAGCGTTTTGCCACACTTTTGGCGCAGCACCCATGGTTTCATGTAGCCGCTCTAGCAGCATCCCCCCGTTCAGCAGGCAAAACTTATAAAGAAGCTGCCGGAAGTAGATGGGCAATGCAAACACCTATGCCAGCAGAAATGCGGGAAATGGTTCTGATGGACGCCACAAAAGATGTGGAAACAATTGCAGGAATGGTAGATTTTGTCTTTTGCGCTGTAGACATGAAAAAAGACGAAATTCGTGCGCTGGAAGAAAAATATGCCAAGGCGGAATGCCCTGTTATCTCGAACAATTCTGCACATCGTTTTACATCAGACGTACCAATGGTTATCCCTGAAGTAAATCCAGAGCATATTGAAATTATCGAAAGTCAACGGAAACGTCTGGAAACAAAGCGTGGCTTCATCGCAGTAAAATCAAACTGTTCTATTCAGAGTTATGTACCGGCACTGTCGCCGTTGCGACAATATGGCATTCAAAATATTCTGGCTTGCACCTATCAAGCAATTTCTGGTGCAGGAAAGACCTTTGAACGCTGGCCGGATATTTTAGACAATATTGTCCCTTACATCGGTGGCGAAGAGGAAAAATCCGAAAAAGAACCTCTAAAAGTCTGGGGCAACATTCAAAACGGTGAAATCGTCAGTGCAGCGTCGCCACTGATTACAACACAGTGTCTCCGTGTACCGGTTTCTGACGGACATACTGCGGCTGTATTTGTATCGTTCGAAAATAAACCAGCAAAAGAGGAAATTCTTGAGATTTGGAAAAATTTTAAAGGCGTACCGCAGGAATTGGAGCTTCCCTCAGCACCGAAACAATTTATCCATTATTTCCAAGAAGATGATCGTCCTCAAGCAAAACTCGACCATAACATTGAAAATGGTATGGCTGTTTCTGTCGGTCGTTTGAGAGAGGATACCATGTTTGATTATAAATTCGTCTGCCTGTCTCACAACACACTCCGTGGCGCAGCCGGTGGTGGCATACTGCTGGCGGAGTTGTTAGCAGCAAAAGGCTATCTTGATTAACACTTTAAAGGAGGTTATCATATGAAAAATACAATTTTTACCGGTGCTGGCGTTGCAATTATTACGCCAATGCTAGAGGATGGTTCTGTCGATTTTGACGGATTGGGCAAAAACATCGACTTTCAAATTGAAAATGGAACAGATGCGATTATTATCTGTGGTACAACCGGAGAGTCTTCGACGCTTTCTGATGAAGAACATCGTGCTTGCATCAAGTATGCGGTAGAACATACCCACAATCGTGTACCTGTCGTTGCTGGTACAGGCAGCAACGACACGAAGTATGCCATTGAGCTATCTCAGGAAGCGCAGGAACTCGGTGTAGATGCGTTGCTTTTGGTGACGCCATATTACAATAAGACAACTCAGCGTGGTCTTGTGGCACACTACACAGCAATTGCTGACAGCGTAGATTTGCCTAGCATTCTCTACAACATTCCTAGCAGAACCGGCGTTGGTTTCGATGTTTCTACCATTGCCACGCTGGCACAGCATAAGAACATTGTCGCAGTAAAAGAAGCAAGCGGAAGTATCAGCTATACAGCAAAACTTGCGGCAAAGTGCGGCGATATGGTCGACATCTACAGTGGCAACGATGATATGATTGTACCAATTATGTCGTTAGGAGGCAAGGGCGTCATTTCCGTACTGTCCAATATGATTCCAAAAGAAACCCATCAGATGGCACAATATTGTCTGGAAAACGATTTCGCCGCTGGTTCGGCAATGCAGCTGGAATATTTGCAGCTCTGCAATGATTTATTTATGGAAGTCAATCCAATTCCAGTAAAAGAAGCAATGAACCAAATGGGACTGCCGGCAGGTCCGTGCAGAATGCCTCTCGTAGAAATGAGCGACGAACACAAGGTACAACTGCATCAAACACTGTTGACATATGGTTTGGTGAAGGACTAAATCAAAACAAAACGTGGAAAGGACAGGACTATGGTAAAAATTGCAATATGCGGTGCGAACGGCAAGATGGGTCATGCAGTGGCGGCTTGTATCAAAGAACGCAGCGACTGTTTTATTGCAGCTGGCATTGACGCATATACGGAATGTTATGGGGACTTCCCTATTGTAAAAACGCCAGTGGAACTGCCAGAAAAGCCGGATGTAATCGTGGATTTTTCGAATCCGGCAGTACTGGACAACTTGTTGGAATATGCACTGATAAATAATACAGCGTTGGTACTGGCAACAACAGGTTACAGTGAGGAGCAGATTGTACAAATTCACAAGGCGGCAGAACAAGTGCCAATATTTTTTACGTTCAATATGTCGCTGGGCATCAATTTGCTGGTGGAACTGGCAAAAAAAGCTGCCTCGATTTTGGGCGGACAATTTGATATTGAAATTGTCGAGAAGCACCACAATCAGAAAATTGATGCGCCAAGTGGCACAGCGTTGATGTTGGCAGATGCCCTGAATGAGACACTGGAGGAAAAATGCTCCTACGTCTATGACCGTCACGCAAGACGAATGAAAAGAGTGAAAAACGAGATCGGTATTCACTCCATCCGTGGCGGCACGATTGTCGGAGAACATGATGTGATCTTTGCTGGCAATGATGAGGTGATTACGTTATCCCACAGTGCTGCATCTAAAAAGGTATTTGCGGTAGGTGCTGTGAATGCGGCGGTTTATCTCCATGGCAAGCCGGCTGGACTGTATGATATGAAACAGTTGGTGCAAAGCAGCGAAGCATAGGATAAATTTTTTTGAAAACAAATAGAAAAGCACATTCCAGTAGAAAAGTATTCTATCGGAATGTGCTTTTTTTACAGAGATTTTTTCAAAGAGCCACTAAACAATGCTTTTCAGACAATTAAGATATCGGAATTGTTTCAATCGCTTGCACGATGAATTTTAATAAATACATAGCATCCATGCTCGTAATTTCGTCGTCTGCATAAACATTGGCATTTGCCGTTTGCTCTGCATTCAATTGAATACCGCTCACCAGCGACTTATTCAAAAGTATTGCATCTGCAAGTGTCACATACCCATCCAAATCCACATCACCGCATTGTGTCGGGTTACCAATGGCAGTCGTAGTGGTTTCGGTGGTTGTGGTTTCTGTTGTGGCGGTGGTACGTAATGTGAACGTTGTGAATGTAATGCTGCTTGTATTGCCGTTGTCGTCCATAACATAAATTGTCACAGTGCCCTCGCCGACAATTGTCACCTCGCCGGTCTGTGAAATGGTAGCAACTGTAGAATCGCTCGTATGCCAAGCCGCACCGCCGGTATAACCATCTTCGGTATCATATTCCAATTGGAATGTATTACCAACATAGAGGTCGCCGGTATACGGTTCTTTCAGCGTGAAAGCGCAGGACCTTTTCTCGGTGGTTGTGGTGTTGGTTGTTGTGGTAGATTGTGTAGTAGTTGTAGTTGTCGTTTGGGTCGTTGTTATGGTAGATTCTGTGGTAGTTGTGGTCTCTTTCGTTGTGGTGGTGGATTCGCTTGGCTCAATCGTTGTAATCGGCGTTGCAATTGGTGTTGATGCTTCTGCTTCCCAAGCCAATAGCGGATAACCGCCTTCGTTATACACAAAGGCTTCACCCAAAGATTCCGCAAAAGATTCTTTTTGCATATTCGCCGAGGTTTTGGAGATACCGTATTCGCCGATTAAGTTGCCGATGCCAGATACACCGGAAAGGAAATAGTAGTTTGTTAGAGTTGATGTTCCGGAACAATAACCAATTAGACCTCCGGTATAGCTGCTACCGGAAATCTCACCTGTGTTGTAAACGTTTGTTAATGTAGAAGATAAAGAAGAACTATCATATCCTATAATTCCGCCGGCGTATTTTGCTTCAGCACTTCCCCAATTGTAGCAATTTGTGATACTAGCAGAATATCCTTTGCCCAAAATACCACCACAACTTGCTAATTCATTTGCACTTAAAGACGTAATCCCTTCATTTGTATTTGTCTGCATTATACTTCCGGTATTCATACTTTTTTCTATTGATGATCCTGATGAAGCGTAACCACACACTCCGCCGGTAGCACCGTTTACATTGCGGAAAGCTGTTTTCACGTTATATTTCCTAAAATATCGCCAATATTCCCGCAACTCTCTATGTTTCCTCCCCTATTTCCTCCGCATACACCACCTGCATATAAAATTCGGCTTTTTGCATAGATAGAACTGCTGGAAATATAATGGGTACTTTCATCATCTATTTGAACTTCTACAGAAGAAGCATTATAACAATTTTTTATGCTACCTTCATTGATTCCACAAATACATCCTACCCATAAAGAAATCGTAATATATGTATTTTCAGTGAATTCTAATTTAATTACTGTATTTGATTCTACAACATTACAATTATCTATCTCACCATAAAGATAGTCACAAATCCCACCGCTTACATATTTTGTGACGCTTGATGAAATGTTGTAATAATAATTTATATATAAAAACGATAAAGTAATATTAGAAATTAACCCCTCTGCTCCAACATAACCAAATAGGCCGTCTTGATACATACCATAGATCGTATAATTTTGTCCATCAAAAGTGCCACAAAATGCCGTATCTTCACTATCTCCAATTGTCGTCCAATTCCTTGCCGGTGCTGTCTCACTCCAATTATCAAAATCCGATATATCGTTCAAATAAATATCGTTCGTCAAATAGAAAGTTTGACCTTCCATAGTATAGCCGGCATTGACCTTTTCCGCCAAGCCTGCCAGCTCTTCTGGCGTAGACAGATATAATTCCGTCTCTTCGGCATCATACCAGCTGACGTCGCTCGTTCCATCCCAAATATACACTTCATCATCTGCAAAAGCAAATAGTCCATTTTCCGTCAGCGTCCCAACCGCCAGAGTCACCGCAAAAAACTTCTTCAACCGTATCATAATTTCCTCCAATTCGTTAACCTTTTTTTCGTTTTTTCAGCCATGAAAAGACACCGCTTAAAATTTCCGAGCCAACTTCTCCAAAGGGCAGCTTCTCTAATACTTCGCACAAAACGCCCTCTGCCGACTGGGCGACCAGCTCTTTGAATCCGTCTTCAAAGTCATGGTCTAAAATCTTTTCGATGGCACTTCGTTCATCTTCATTTGCTTCGAGTTCCCGCAGCTTTTGTTTGTCACTGTCCGTGAATACAATTTCACCATCAAGCTTCGAACAGAGCAGCAAAAAATAATCCAGTTTACATTGAAACAGGCGTGGATTTCGGGAAAACTCATCGTACCAACCGTTTTGTTGAATAAAATGCCGCACTTCTTTCATTAAGTTTACGTCTTCAATCGGCATCTTCACCAGCTTTGTAACCTCGTCATACTTTGCATATAGCACAAGTTTTGCAAAAGCTTTTTGCCAGCAATACGCTCTGGGATACTTTAACTGTTTTCGTTCTTTCAGCGTGCGAATGCGTGTTTCCGAAACACCGAGTGCAATTGACATGGTGTAATCGTCACAAGGCAAGTGATTGTCTAACAGGTGTTCCAAGTAAATCGAAAACAACAGCGTTTCAAAATCCGCCTTTGTCATTGTACCGAAATTTCGGTTGTAGTACAAATCTGCAATGGCATCAAATGCTTTTTCTTTTTCCGCAGATGAAAAATCTTGTTTCTGACACATCTTTTATTTGTGTTTTCACTTCCTTTTTATATGACAATTTTTTCGGAAAAGTCGTCTTTTTTGATTCGCCAAGTTTCACCAAATCTGCACAAATCACACAATTTCAGCAAAAAAGACACATACTATTATGTATTTTCTATGTAAAAAAGCGAAATTTTGGTGAAACTCATTTCACATAACGAACACATTTCGAATGCTTCTGCATCCGTAAAAAACTTTGCAGCAGAGCGTATGAAATACAAGAACTTGACAACAGATATCAGCTGTGATAAAATGAAGAAAGAAACAAATTGATATGATATAAAGTCCTAGAAAGGAGTGTCTAAAATGACATTTGATTTACAAACTCGTATTGAAAATATTTTAGAGCGAGGCGTTCGAGAAAATAAAATTCCCGGTGCTTGCGTTAGTATTAGCCGAGGACAGAAGGAACTCGTGTATATGGCATATGATATGGCGGACAAAGAAAGGAAAATCCCGATGCAAACGGATTCCTTATTTCGCATTTTTTCAATGACAAAGCCCGTTACAGCAGTAGCAACTATGATGCTCTGGGAACAAGGCGTTTTACAACTGGATGATCCGATTAGCTGGTATATTCCCTCTTTTCAAAAAAAACAGGTTGATCATAATGGCACACTTGTTCCGGCGAATCGGGAAATTTTGATACAGGATTTGCTCAACATGACTTCGGGTATCCCCTATCCCGATTGCTGGAGCCTGTCACAAAAAGCGATGGGTGCGTTTTATGACGAAATTAACAATCGTTGGCAGACAGAACATCCCGTAACAACACAGGAATTCGCATCTCGTGTGGGCAGCGATGTGCCGCTTCTGTTTCAACCAGGCGAGAAGTGGTTTTATGGTGCATCAGCGGATATCTTGGGTGCTGTTTTGGAACGTGCAGCCGATAAACCGTTAGATGCGTTATTTCGAGAAATGATTTTTGAGCCACTTGATATGCAAGATACCGATTTTTATATACCGAAGGAGAAACAAAGTCGTCTTGCACAACTTTATATTTGGGATAACCAAAAAAATGACTTGCGAGTCGAACCAGATCCACACTTGGGCATGACAGACTATCGAAAAAAACCTGCATTTTTTTCCGGCGGTGCGGGACTTGTTTCGACGCTACGAGACTATACGAACTTTTCCAATATGTTAGCGGGAAAAGGGCAACTCCGAAAAAGCGGTGTCAGACTGATAAGTGAACATACTTGGCGATATCTCACCTCGCCACAATTAACCAGCACGCAAAAAAAATCTATCGACTGGCCTCAATTATCCGGGTATTCTTATGGAAATCTATTGCGTGTTTTGGAAGAACCACAAGTGTTTTTTACCAATGCTCCAAAAGGTGAATTTGGTTGGGATGGCTGGACAGGACCTTATTTTTGTGTATCGCCATGCGATGATGAAACGGTCATGGTTTATCTGATTCAAGTATGCGATGGCAGTACGAGCGATATTATGCGTCGTTTACGTACAGCTGCATTTGGAATTTAATATCTAAAACATATATATATATTCGTGAAAGTTGCAAATTCTTTTTATAAGGATGCAACTTTTTTTGTGAAATTGGTTGACATTTTTATCTGTATATGCTATAATAAATAAAATAAAAATTTTTTTGGGAGGTTCGTTTATGAAATTTCAATTTGGAAAAAGGCTTGTTGCCGGTCTGCTTTGTACAGTTATTGCAGCAGTGTCATTTCCCACAAGCGCAGCAGTAACATCTGCGGAAGACAGCGATGATGGTACGACACAAGTGTATTACAACGATTTTGAGGAAAATGTCGGTGAATTTTCTGGTCGTGGTGGCGTAGAAATACTGGAAATCTCTTCGGAGCAGGTTTACGACGGAGATTATGCACTAAAAGTCAGTGACAGAACAAAAAGTTGGCACGGTCCATGGATCGAAGTTTCTGGTATGTTGGAAGCTGGTGTACAATATACTGTCTCGGCTTATGTACGGACAGAATGGTACAACACAATTACGTTGAGTACAGACTGCACAGATAGTGATGACAATCGTACTTATGCAAATCTGTCTTCTGCTACTTGTGACGGATCTGGTTGGGTTGAGTTTTCTGACATCAAATTTTCTGTTCCATCTGACGTAGAGAGCTTTTATTTGTACTTTGAGTGCAACGACACTGCTACAATTTATCTGGATGATTTTGAAATTCGAACAGCGCAGGTTTACGAACCGGAAGACATTGCTGCTTTGAAAGATGTATATGCCGATTATTTTAAGATTGGTACTGCTGTAACTGCAACTGAATTAGCATCTCAATCCTCAAAGAGCTTGATCACAAAGCATTTTAACAGTATTACTGCCGGAAACGAATTAAAGCCGGACAGCGTGCTGGATCAATTCGCAACGCTTGCAAACTATGAGGCGACTGGCGACAACACGACCATGAAAATATCGCTTTCGTCTGCAAGCAGCATTTTAAATTTTGCGGCAGAAAACAACATACCAATGCGTGGTCATGTTTTAGTATGGCATCAGCAAACACCACTGTGGTTCTTTAAAGAGGGCTTCGATGAGGATGCTGATTGGGTAGATGCTGATACAATGACGGCACGTTTGGAAAGCTACATTAAAACAGTTATGGAAACCTTAGCAGAAGAATATCCGGATGTAGAGTTTTATGCGTGGGATGTTGTCAATGAAGCAGCTTCAGATTCCGGAACCATTCGTACTGCTGGTTCAGATTCTGACAATGGGCAATCTCCTTGGGTACAGGTATATGGTGACCAGTCTTATATTATTAAAGCATTTGAATTTGCAAGAAAATATGCACCGGAAGGCTGCAAACTGTATTACAACGATTACAACGAATATATCACCAATAAAATGAATTATATCGTCAGCGATATTTTGGAGCCATTGATTGAAGAAGGCTTGATCGATGGTATGGGAATGCAATCACACTTGGATATTTCTTATCCGAGCATTTCACTTTATGAAAAGGCATTACAAACTTATATCGATCTTGGTTTGGATGTCCAAATTACAGAATTAGACGCAACGGTTTCTGATAATTCTGACAGCAGCTTTAAAGAACAAGCGCAATATTACAGTGACCTGTTTGATTTGTATGTGAAGTATTCTGATAATATTTCGGCAGTCGTACTTTGGGGAACAACCGACGATCAAAGCTGGCGTGCTTCGAAATACCCACTACTGTTTAACGAAGATTATACGGCAAAACCGGCGTATTACTCTATTGTGGATGGAATTGAATACATAACAACAGAAACGACAGAAACAACAACGACGACAACAACAACGGCAGAAACGACGGAAATAACAGAATCTACTGATGAAAGCACAACAGAAAGTACTGCATCAGAAACAGAAACCACAATTAGCGAAGAAACAACTACAACAGAAATGACAGATTCTAGTGAAACTACAACCTATACAACTACAGAAGATTTAACTAGTGACAGTTCAATCGACAGCACAACATCTACAACCACCACAGAAACGACAACGACTGAATCGACTACAGATAGTACAAGTGACGCCACAACCTTGATGTATGGCGATGTGAATCTAGATGGTTTTGTTTCTTTGTCAGACGTGGTTATGCTGAATCGGATTCTTTCTGGCTCTGTTGAACCGAACGATAAGGCAAAAGCAAATGCAGATGTCAATGCAAATGATGGAATTGATGCTGATGATGCATTAACATTACTTAAATTTCAAGTGCAACTCATTGACTATTTGCCTTATAGTGGATAATTTCTGACTATATTTTTCATATTGAAAAGTTCTCCAATCGAACAAAGTGTTTCGATTAGAGAACTTTTTTTCACAAACAAAACAACCTTGAATTTTTGAGAAATTCAAGGTTGTTGGAAATAGTTTATGAAAGATTGATATCTTCTTTTAATTTTTTACTTGCTTTAAAGACAGGAGCCTTACAAGCGGCAACGTTCACCGACTCACCTGTATGAGGATTTTTGCAAACCTTTTCACTGCGTTCCCGTACTTTAAATGTACCGAACTTTGAAATAGTTACTTTATCCCCCGAAGCCAGTGCTTCTCGAATTGTATCGAACACTGCATTTACCAATATTTCTGCATCTTTCTTTGTGCAAATATAATCATTGGAAAGTTTTTCAATCAAATCTGTCTTTGTCATAAATTTGCTCCCTTCGGTTTTTCGAGGATTTCTATACAATGAAATCAAACTTCTACAATACATTATAAACCTTTCATATAAATTTGTCAAGATCTTTGAAAAAAAATGACGTTTGCACGGAATTTCGGGGGTTTGGTGTAAGATTTTTATGAAAAAGTACAGAAGAAGTCAATAATATACGAGAATTTTAAAAAGGAAGATTTGTGTCAGCTTTCAGAAACAGCAAACAGTTTATTCCCGCCATAGTCGATTTTAATTTCTGTTTCTGGCATAGGATCATCAGCGATGATTTTTCTAGCCACGAGAACTTCTAACTTGGATTGGATAACCCTTTTTAGCGGTCTAGCACCATAGTTTGAATCGTATCCGGTATCGATAAGATATGCTTTTGCTACGTCAGATACTGTTAGTTTCAAATGCTTTTCTTCAGCCATGCGTTTTGCCAAACGATTCAATAACAAATCTGTAATTTGAAGAATTTCTTTTCTTTGCAAAGGCTTATAGAAAACAATTTCATCCAATCGATTGAGAAACTCCGGACGGAACTTACGATGTAGAAGTAATTCTACTTGTTTTTTTGTTTCATCCGAAATATTTCCGTTTTCATCGATTCCTTCTAGGATATTTTCTGAACCAAGATTAGACGTTAAAATAATGATGGTATTTTTAAAATCTACCGTACGTCCTTGAGAATCCGTGATTCTACCATCGTCTAGTACCTGCAATAAAATGTTAAATACATCTGGATGCGCTTTTTCTACTTCATCTAATAGTACAACTGCATACGGTTTTCTACGGACAGCTTCTGTGAGCTGTCCGCCTTCGTCATAGCCAACATATCCGGGAGGTGCCCCGATCAGGCGGCTGACGCTAAATTTTTCCATATATTCGCTCATATCAATTCGTATGATATTATTTTCATTATCAAACAATGCTTCCGCTAATGCTTTTGCCAATTCTGTTTTGCCAACACCGGTTGGACCAAGGAACAAGAACGATCCCAATGGTCGATTCGGATCTTGAATGCCTGCACGAGAACGAAGTATTGCTTCGCTAACACGCTCTACCGCTTCATTTTGCCCGATGACACGACGATGTAGCACATCCTCCATGTGAAGTAGCTTTTCTCGCTCTCCTTCCATTAATTTTGAAACAGGAATCCCCGTCCAGCGTGCAACAATACGAGCGATTTCTTCTTCTGTCACTTTGTCACGAAGCAACGTATTCTTGGACGCATTTTGTCTTTCTGTAATTTCCTCCTCATTCAAAGCCTTCTGTAATGCAGGCAGACGTCCGTACTTGAGTTCTGCTGCTTTATCCAAGTCATATTCACACTCTGCACGTTCGATTTCACCGTTCACCTGTTCTAGTTCTTCACGGAGTTTTTGTACCTTTGAGATTGCCTCTTTTTCGTTTTCCCACTTGGCTTTCATCTCGTGAAATTGATCTCGCATTTCAGATAATTCACGTTGTACCTCCACCAAATGTGCTTTAGATAGATTATCGTCCTCTTTTTTTAGAGCGGCCTCTTCAATTTTGTGTTGCATGATTTTACGGCGAATTTCATCCATCTCAGTGGGCATGGAGTCCATTTCCGTTCGAATCATAGCACAAGCTTCATCAACCAAATCAATCGCTTTATCAGGCAAAAAACGATCCGTAATATAACGGTTCGATAAAGTCGCCGCTGCAATTAGAGCCTGATCCTGAATTTTTACACCATGAAAAACCTCATAACGTTCTTTTAAACCACGCAATATCGAAATGGTGTCTTCTACCGTCGGTTCATTGACCATTACCGGTTGAAAGCGTCGCTCCAGCGCAGCATCCTTTTCGATATATTGTCGATATTCATTTAGTGTCGTCGCACCAATGCAATGCAAATCTCCTCGTGCCAGCATTGGTTTTAATAAATTTCCTGCATCCATAGCACCGTCCGATTTTCCAGCACCTACAATCGTATGCAGTTCATCAATGAATAGAATAATACCACCGTTGCTTTTCTTGATTTCATTTAATACAGCTTTTAAGCGTTCTTCAAACTCGCCACGATATTTTGCTCCGGCAATCAATGATCCTAAATCCAGCGAGAAAATTTTTCGTTCTTTTAGATTGTCAGGTACATCACCTCGTACAATACGCAAAGCCAATCCTTCCGCAATTGCAGTTTTCCCAACGCCTGGTTCTCCAATGAGTACGGGGTTATTTTTCGTTTTTCTAGAAAGGATCCGAATCACGTTGCGAATTTCATTATCTCTGCCGATAACTGGATCCAATTTTCCGGCTCTCGCACACTCTACAAGCTCCTGTCCATATTTTTTCAGAACGTCATAGGTTTCCTCAGGGTTTTGACCCGTAACCTGCTGATTTCCTCGCACCTGCATTAATGCTTTTAAGAAGGCGTCTTTTGTAATCGAAAATGTTTTTAAGATTTCCTTCAAATTTTGATCTGGCACTTCCAATAGTCCTAATGTTAAATGTTCTACAGAAATATAAGCGTCCTTCATTCGATTTGCTTGTTTTTCTGCTTCTTGTAATGCACGGTCGACAGACTGTGTAACATAGACTTCATCCGACTTTCGACCACTTCCAGTGACAGCTGACAGCGCATCAATCGTGTTTTTTAATTGAATCTGCAAATTGTCAACCGATATGCCCATTTTTTCAATGAGTTGCGGAATCAAGCCGTCATTTTGCCCTAGCAATGCGCTAAGCAAATGCACTTGTTCGATTTGTTGATTTTGGTTTTCAATCGCCAAAGCATTCGCCTCTTGAATGGCTTCCAGTGACTTTTGTGTAAATTTTTATGCATTCATAAAATAATCCTCCTCGTAAATTTATTGTTTTTATTTTCATTTGTATGTACTGACTACAAATGCTGTATTTGTTGTGACAGCATTGCACGGTACTGCATCGTCAATGTATGACGTAAAATAAAGTCTGGAATTTCATTTTGTAAACCGATAAAATAAGATTGAAGTATACTATGAAACATTTGGATATACACTCCTACTGCTTCACCAAGTACAGTGTCATCAGTCATACCACGCCGAAGCATAAGACGTGTCATTCGTCCGTTTCTTACAGTGTACAATTCTTCCACACGCATATCAGTAGGGTCTTCTCTCTGTTCTAGTTGTATCCAAAATTGAAAAAAATCATTCATAGCAGATAAAAGCGTTTTGCTTTGCGTACGACAAGAGATTTTCAATTGCCCCACAATTTCATTTTGCATTTCACGAATAAGTTCTATCTGATAACGAATATTCGGACGGTATCTGTATTGCACTGTGCCAAAAATCGATAAGATAGCATTTGAACCTTGTTCTTGAATGCGAAATATGCCTTGCATACGTTCCATTTGATCAATTAGACAAGTAAAGAATTGTTGCATTCGTTGTTCTGGTGTAACAAAACAGATGTGGTTCGCTAAAATCTGATTAATATAATTTGAGCGGCTCGTCCCCTGTTTAGACGCCAAGCAGTCAATCGCTTGAATGATATCATCTGTTAAAATCAAACTATACATACTGCGTTTCATATATTCACTCCTTCCTGTTTCGTCTGATTATATTATATCATCTCATCAATAATTTGTCAAGCGATTTATATAAATGCCTTATAAGGTTTTTGATATATAAAGAAAAGCCACGAAAAAACGTGACTTTTCTTTATATAAATTAGCAAAAATTTAAATGATTCGTGACTAATATTTGTTTTTGAAAGAAATTAATCCTTTGTATCAAACACCATATCTTCATAGCGGAAAAGCGACAAGATAACTGTCAAGTTTCCATTCAACTTTCGTAAATCATCAATAAACTGTTTTTGATCTACATTGTCTTTCATTTGAATCACATAAACTAGTTCAAACAAAGAGCCATAGCTGGTTGTCTTCACCCGCTTTAATTTCCATGCAGTTGTATTTTTTGTCAGTGTATCATCAAATAAACCTGCATAATTCAGATTTTCCGGAATGGTAATCTTCAAAGTCATTGTACTAGATTTACATCTGCCATAATTGGAAAATTCAACAATGATGAGTACTGCTGCAATTACAGCAAAGAACACAAATACAGACCACCAATACTCTTGTTCACTGATACCACAAATTACACCGGCTGCCATTGCAAAGAATACGTATGTGACATCCTTCGGGTCGGCTGGCACAGTACGATATCGACAAAGTGTGAATACGCCTGCCAAACTCAGTGCACTTGCGGTCGAGTTGATCATGACCAATACAATTGCAACAATTGGTGGCAACATCAACACAGTCAGTACATAGCTTTGAGAATATCCACCTTTGCGATGCGTTAAAATATAAACAAGGCTAATTAGAAATTCGATGACAACGCCTAGGCATAATGCACGGAGCATATCCTCTGCACCGGCGTGGGTATAGTTGGAATAATCTGTTATTACAATATCTACTGCATCCGTAGCAGTTGTGGTTAATGCAGAAATTTTTGAGGTAAGTGCGTCAAGCATAATCGTAACGTCTCCTTTTTTCGACTTGAATTTGTGGTTGTGCTCATTTTTGCTGGCTTTGTGCATACATTTGGTATGCACGCCCATATTTTGAAAAACTGGTTTTGTAAACATGAAGCTGTGCCAGTTGTTCTGCCAGCCACATAGGCATAGAATCAGCAATTTTTACTTCCATCAATCTGAAATCTTCTGGGATAAGCAACGTTCCATAATTTTCTTGAGATAACGAAACGTCACTCCTCCTTGCAGTTAAGGCACGATCGAAAGTTAAACGAAAGTCCTTATCGTCCTTGCCGAAATAAGCGGCACGCTGATAGCTGATGTATTCTTTGGGAGATACATCATAGCGTTTACGAAAATCATCAATTTCATCCAAAACTTGTTCTTGAATATAAGTATTTCCCAAATTCGGATGAATACCATGTAGCATATAATTATCTGCTTGTGCCAGCGTTAGTGTTACACGACGCTTATTGACAATACCACCGATCTTCTTTTTGATTTCCAGAAAAACTGTATCATCAGGGTTTGTGGGCGAAAGATAACTTCGTAAACGAATCTTTTCCTTGTAATATGGTTTAGAAAGCGATTCCCGAATCAAAAAATCGTCCGGTGTATCGTAATAGATGTTATAAATCCCATACTCCTTGCCATCTACGCAGAACTTATCCGGATTCATATACTGCTTCAATAGTGGCAAAAATGATTGATATTGTTGAGCAGTCAAAAGAAACTTGATTTCTTTTCTTGCGAAAGTTTGTATCGGCATAAGCTCCCCCAGCCAGTATTTTCCGGCATGGGTTCCTCCTTTCATTGAATATAGAGATTTTGATGGAGAAACATATCCAATTGCAATATCCAACATTCAGATAAAGTTATTAGAATTTTATGCTTCTCTCTTCGTTTCTGTTGTCATTATAGAATATGAGGCTTGAAATAATCTTAATAATTTTAGTGAAATCACCAATTTATGAAAAAATTTCTTTTTTGCAGTTGCATTTTTCAAATTGGTTTAGTATAATGTTTAAAAGCAGCGTCTAAACTAAATAAGAATATCAACAGTATTCACATTCGGTTGTTGTGCGCTTGCAGAAATTTCATTTAGAAGGAGCCGATTAACTATGGCAGAGCTAAAATATGAAATCACGGAACATCTGGGTGATTTAAGAGAAGACGCAAGAGGTTGGAGCAAAGAGGTTAATTTGATTAGCTGGAATGAGCGAGAACCAAAGTATGACATTCGAGATTGGGCACCGGATCACAGTAGAATGGGCAAAGGTATTACCTTAACAGCAGATGAAATGGCTGCACTCAAGGATCTATTGAACACCATCGATTTCGACTCATTTGAATAAAGTAGATAAACAGATGGTATGAGCAATAAATTTTTTTGCAGATTTTTCGGCAATATCGTATAATCTGATAAACGTGTTTTGTACAAAATTAACAAAATAAAAATTTCATTCGCAATACTCTTGTGATAAGTCAAAAAAATGTAGTATAATAAAAGGAGAGGCTATGTATCAAATATTCAGCATCTCCTTTTTACTTTATATTTGGAATACTTTAAAAATCGTTTGTTCGGTTTTAGAAGACCCATTAGAAAAAGCATATCAGAAAGAAGGTACTTGATTGGAAAATAAAAAAATTATGCTTGGAAATGCTGCAATTGTACAGAGTGCATATGAAGCAGGTGTAAAGGTTTCAGCTGCATATCCGGGTACACCTAGTACGGAAATCAGTGAATATATCGCCAAATATCCGGAGATTTATGCGGAATGGTCTCCGAATGAAAAAGTCGCCATGGAGGTAGCAATCGGTGCATCAATTGTCGGCGTCAGAACAATGGCGTCCATGAAGTTGGCTGGCGTTAATGTAGCGTCAGATCCACTTTATTCCATTTCTTATGCCGGCGTAAACGGCGGATTGGTGCTAGTAGCAGCAGACGACCCTGGAATCTACAGTTCACAGAATGAACAAGATACACGAATGGTCGCAAGAGCTGCTATGGTATCTGTGTTAGAGCCCTCAGATAGTGAAGAAGCCAGAGTTTATACAAAACTTGCTTTCGAATATAGCGAACAATACGACACGCCGGTGATTGTTCGTACCACAACACGCTTATCTCATTCGCAAAGCGTCGTACATTTGGAAGAGCGAACAGAAATACCAAATAAACCATATGTTAAAAACATTGAAAAAAATGTCCTTATGCCAGCAAACGCACAAAAAAGACATATTATTGTAGAACAGCGTCTGCGTCGAATGGCAGAGGATGCGTGTAATTTCAATATAAACCGTATCGAATATCGCAGCAAAGAAATTGACGTTATTACGAGCGGTATTCCCTATCAATATGTTTGAGAAGCTTTGCCAGACGCATCGGTACTGAAACTAGGTTTAGTACATCCTCTTCCAAAAAAATTAATCAAACAGTTTGCTTCTCAAGTAAATACGCTTTATGTGGTAGAGGAATTAGAGCCTGTAATTGAAGAACAAGTTCGTGCGTGAGGAATTTCTGTTATTGGGAAGGAAATTTTTACGGTACAGGGCGAATACAGTGCAAATATGTTGCGAAAAGCAATTTTACACGATAACCTCGAACTGCCAAAACCGGAATCTGTACCACAACGTCCACCGATTCTCTGTCCTGGATGTCCACATCGCAGCGTATTCAGCATTTTGAAGAAATTAAAACTACATGGTGCTGGTGATATTGGCTGTTATACGCTAGGTGCAGTTGCACCGTTAAATGTAGTTGACTTTAACGTCTGCATGGGTGCGAGCATTTCAACATTGCATGGCATTGAAAAGGCAAAAGGAAAAGATTATGTGAAAAATTGGGTAGCATTGATTGGCGATTCCACATTTTTACATACTGGTGTTAATTCGCTAATGAACATGGTCTATAGCAAGACAACAGGTACAGTTATCATTTTAGACAACTCAACTACGGGCATGACTGGTCATCAAGATCATGTAGCTACCGGTAAAACATTATAGGGAGAACCAACCTATGCAATCAATATTTTACATTTATGTCAAGCAATGGGAATAGAACACACATATGAAATCGACGCTTTTGATATTAATGGATTAGAACAGCTTCTCATACGTGAAACGCAACGAGACGCCTTGTCAGTAATTATCACAAAGTCACCCTGCGCACTTTTAAAAACGTTCGTACCAAAGGGTAAATGTGTGATCCATGCAGACAGCTGTAAAAAATGTGGGCAGTGTCTCATACCAGGATGTCCAGCAATGCGAAAAGGTACAGATGGTATTCCGTTGATAGATGCTGGTATGTGCAATGGCTGTCAGCTTTGTGAAAAGCGGTACAAATTCGGAGCAATTGAGCTGATTCCTCGAAAGGATGGCGAATAAAAATATTATGATTGTTGGCGTAGGCGGACAAGGTACACTATTAACTAGTCGCATTCTTGGTGCTATCGCCATGACAAGCGGATATGATGTGAAATTGTCTGAAGTACATGGTATGGCACAGCGTGGTGGAAGCGTCGTCACATTTGTACGCTATGGCGAATGCGTTACAGAACCAATTGTAGAAGAAGGACAGACCGATATTTTAATTGCTTTCGAGCGATTGGAGGCCATGCGATATGCACATTTTTTAAAACCAAGTGGTGCAATTATTGTGAATGATATGCGAATCGATCCAATGAGTGTAGTGATTGGTGCATCAACATATCCAGAACATATTATTGCACATTTGCGGCAATCATACAGAGTACTTGCTATCGATGCAACGGCGGAAGCTTTAAAGCTTGGCAATACACGAGTATTCAATACAATTATTTTAGGCGTTGCAGCACAGCATATGGATTTTTCAGAAGACAATTGGCTGGAAGTAATTGCCGATACTGTTCCATCGAAAACCGTAAATCTAAATCAAAAGGCATTCCAATTGGGATATCGATTTCATGCGTAAACCTATCGTGAATGGAGAATAGAAAATGCCAATAACAGAACTTTTAGAAAATAATGCAAAAAAATATGGAAACAATGTATGTCTTGTGGAAGTAAATCCACAGGTACAGGAAACAAGACGAATGTTATGGAAAGATTATGAACTCATTCAGCCAACTTCGTCTTTTTGGTATCGGCGAGAAATCACTTGGCACGTCTTTAATGAAAAAGCCAATCGATTTGCTCAGCTTTTAATTAGTCGTGGAGTTAAGAAAGGTGACAAAGTCGGAATACTACTGATGAATTGTCTAGAGTGGCTTCCTATTTATTTCGGCATTCTGAAAACTGGCGCACTAGCAGTGCCTTTAAACTTTCGGTATAGTGCTGAAGAAATTCAGTATTGCCTAAATTTGGCAGAGATTGATGTATTAGTGTTCGGTCCCGAGTTTATCGGACGAATTGAATCCATTGCAGAAGTGATTTCAAAAAAATCGTATCCTATTTTATACAGGTGAGAATTGCCCATCCTTTGCAGAAGATTATGATCAATTGACCTCAAACTGTGCTAGCGTTTCCCCAGGCGTAGAAATTTCCGATGACGACGATGCAGCAATCTATTTTTCTTCTGGTACAACCGGATTTCCAAAGGCAATTTTACATAATCATCGCAGCCTGATGCACGCTTGTCAAGTAGAACAAAATCATTACGGACAAACAAAAGATGATGTTTTTCTCTGTATTCCTCCACTTTACCACACTGGAGCAAAAATGCATTGGTTTGGCAGCTTGCTCACTGGTGGAAAAGCAGTTCTACTGAAGGGTGTTAATCCAGAAACGATTTTGCAAACAATTTCTAAAGAAAAATGCACTATTGTCTGGTTACTTGTACCATGGGCACTCGATATTTTAGAGGCGTTAGACAATGGCAGCGTAAAGCTGGAGAATTATCAACTTAATCAATGGCGACTAATGCACATCGGTGCGCAGCCTGTACCACAGAGTCTCATTCGCCGATGGAAAACTTATTTCCCACATCACCTCTATGATACCAATTACGGGTTAAGCGAATCGCTAGGACCTGGATGCGTGCATTTGGGCGTAGAAAATATTCAAAAAATTGGCGCAATTGGCATTCTTGGATACGGCTGGGAAGTGAAAATTGTTGATGAACATGGAGAGTGCGTCTCGCAAGATGAGATTGGTGAACTGGCTGTTAAAGGACCATCTGTAATGAAATGTTATTACCGCAACCCTGAAGCAACTACTGAGGTATTACACGATGGATGGCTGTATACGGGCGATATGGCACGCCAAGATACAGATGGGTTTTATTTCTTAGTTGATCGAAAAAAAGATGTGGTCATCAGTGGCGGTGAAAACATCTATCCGGTAGAGGTAGAAAATTTTATCAGTAAATACGAAAAAATTAAAGATGTAGCAGTCATTGGATTGCCAGATCATCGTTTAGGCGAAATTGCTGCGGCAATTGTGGAGTTGAAGCAAGGCATAGAATGTACTGAAGAAGAAATTATGGAATTTTGTCAAGCACTTCCCCGCTATAAACGACCACGAAAAATTATTTTGGCAAATGTACCACGCAATGCCACAGGCAAAATCGAGAAGCCAAAGCTACGAAAAATGTATTCCGATGAAATGTTGATTGCACGAAAAAATCAAAGTTGACAACTACAACTATATAAAGATAAGTCACTTAGGAGCGATTAGATATGTTTGATTTTCATCGCTTTATAATTTTCAGTTATAATAATTAATCGTGTAACCCCTTGCAAACTGCAAGGGGTTACACGTATTTGTGTGCATTCGTATCACAAAATAGTCATCTAGATGTGATCAATGTCATATTCCAGAATAGTACCATCTGAGGCTTGTACGGTGTTTTCATATTCCACAGTATCGATGATGAATTCAATTTCATACACCACAATGCCGTCTTCTTTCTCAAGTTTCGCTTTCGTAAAGATTACGTCATTTGCAGAAATATCAGCATTTTTTAGCACAATTTCTTTTGCGGCATCAATACCAATATAATCGTCGCCATTGTTGCTTAAGATATACTCGACTTCTTTACCGATAATTTCACCGGTTTCAGCGTTGACTTCATAGTCATATTCGGTGTCTGTTGTGTAAAATTCTAGGTCGTAATACCAAGTCCCTTTTTCTCGATCCAGCTTTTCCTTAGTAAACGTGACGTTGGAATTGGACACACCTGCATCTTTCAGTACTGTGTTTTTTGCTGTATCCAATTCAACTGTAACGTTTGTTGTGCTACTATCAGAAGAACTATACAAAGTATCGATTTCCTTGCTTTCAATTTCACCGGTTTCAGCGTTGACTTCATAGTCATATTCGGTGTCTGTTGTGTAAAATTCCAGATCGTAATACCAAATTCCTTTTTCTCGATCTAGCTTTTCCTTGGTAAAGGAAACATCAGAACTCGTAACACCTGCATCCGCTAGGACGATCACCTTGGCATCATCCAATGAAATCTGTGCAACAGCACTTGTAGAAACGGTGGTTGTGCTATTCTCTTCAGTTGTTGTCACTGCGGTTGTCGTAATGGTCGTCTTTTCCGTTGTGCCAATTGTTGACGAAGTGGCAGTAATCATCGAAACAGCAGCAGCTTCTGCCGTGTCGAACAGATCCCACTCTTTCCAAAGAATATCACCACTGTCTGCCGCAATGATGTATTCATATTCATCAAGGTCAGTGTAAAATTCCACTTCATACACAAACTGCCCGTCCTCATATGAGAACTCCGTTTCTTGCAGCCTTGCCGCAGCGACTTCAGTTCCGACATCCACAAGGGCAATTTGCTCTGCAGAAGAACTGCCAATCGAATTGCTCTTTGTAGCAACTCGAATACCCAATGTTGTTCCTGCACCGACTACGCTCAGTGTAGCGGTAACGATTGTAAACGAAATAATAGTTCGTTTCGGGGTGGAAATTAAGTTTTTAATTTTACGCATAAAAATCGCTTCCTTTCATGTGTGCGTTTAAGGTAACTTGTTTTCTATGGTTCTATCTTATCATGAAAAGATTAGAGGAATATTAGAATGAAAAAATTATATGATGTTGAAAATATACAGTGGAAGACTCTAATAACCCAATAAATATTCGAAATATCATGCATAGCAAAAACGCTGCTAAATCAGTTGAAAAGCTGAAAAAGCGCAAGCTTCACCGCCTACACCTTGTGTTCCTGTTCGTATTTCCGATTCTCTGCCATTTTCAGCTCTCCTTTTACTTCTTTATTATATCGCATTTCTGTGCGCTCGATGTGTCAACTTTTATTATGATAGTGTATAATAAAACTTGACACAAACTGTAGAAGAGGAGTAAAATAAAAAGAGAGAAGGAGTGTGTTAAAAATGGGTACAGTGAAGAAATATGATGAAGAATTCAAAAAGCAAGCAATAAAGCGGTAACTGATATCAGCGAATGAAAGGGCAGCGATAGAAAAGTCTATGTTTCAGCCGTTTTTGATTGCTTTGATCTGATGCCTCTGAGACTTGCCATTGAAGATCATATGAAGGCTTCGCTGTGCCGACGCACGCTTGAAAACGAAGCAAAAGCGTATCCCGGGATCGAAGGTTGCATCATACATTCAGACAGAGGAAGTCAGTATACGAGTACAGAATATCGTACGGCAATACAAAAATACGGAATTGTTCAAAGTATGAACAGTGCCGGCGGCAGATGCCACGATAATGCCAGATACGAAAGTATGTGGGCAAGGATGAAAGAAGAATTGTTTTACAGTCGTGATGATAAATCAGAAAACTACACGATGGAGGAGTTAAAGACAATGATTTGGAGATATTTCATGAGCTATTGGGCAAACAGGAGGATTTGCACTGCCAACAACGATCTCCCTCCGGCACTCAAGAGAAGACTCTACTATGACACCACTTCCCTTGCTGCCTGAAATTTGTTCGAGAAATTTGTGTCAAGTATTTTTGATAAAATCATTCCGCTTCTAACTTCACCCGACAAACCTTCTCACTGCAAAATGCTACGCCGTATTTCAAGACTTTCTTGTAATACTGTTGCTTGAGGTTTGCTACATATTTTTTTTCTGCAATCTGCTTCATCGCGCTATCGCAGGCATTATCCAAATCCATGAAATTTTTTGCGATTTTTACTTCAATCACCACGGCAAAAGTTCGCTTCCGATATTCGCAAATCGTAATATCTGTTCTACCTTTACCATTTTCACGATTGGATTCCACACGATAGCCACGTCTGCCCATAAGCAGTCCTGCAAGAAAGCCATGGTAAAAGCTTTCATAATTGTCGTGGTAACTGATGGACTCATCTAGCCAATTATTTACTTCTTCTTCGAAGCCTTCGGCGTTTCCATCGATGATTGCCTTGAATAAATCATCCGTGCCGGTTGTTCGGATTTTCTCGTCAAACCACTGCATAATCATCCGTTTATACACCGTGCCAACTTCACGGTTCGGGATTACCATTTCTGCGTAGATGAGGTCGCCTTCTAAATGCATTGAAATTGGCTTCAGATAGCCTGTAAAAAGCAGAAAGCTCCAAATATAGTCCGTATTGATGTTGATATTACGATATGTGATATCTTCGTAAATTGGTTTTGTCAAGGATTCGCCATTCATAAGAGCTTCGATTTGACTGTGTGTTTCTTCGTTGCCATTTATGACAAGTTCATGAATAATGTCGTTAGAACTGGTGTTGCTCCAATAGGGTTGCGATGGACAAGTCTCGTTACTTCTTGCCGATTGCACGTACTTCAAAATACTCCACGGATTGTATATTTCTGTTTGCCCAAACAGGTATCCATCATACCACTGCTTCATTTCCGACAATTTATCTTGTATGTCGAAATCATCTGTGATTTTTTCCACTTCTTGCTGCGTAAATCCAAAATGATTGGAGAAATCATTGTTCAGAACGGTATACACGTTTAGGTTATTCAGCCCTGTAAAAATACTCTCTTTTGAAACTCGCAGACAACCTGTTAACACACCGAATTCCAAGTATGGATTCGTCTTTAATGCGCTTTCAAAAACCGAACGAATCAGGTCTACCATCTCGTCATAGAATCCTCGGAAATGTGATGCTTCGAGAGGCACGTCATATTCGTCAATGAGGATGATGACTTTTTTCTGATAAACGGCATATAGGCAATCAGAAAGCGTGCGAATCGTAGTCTTGTACTCTAAATCTGGGGCTTTGTCGCTACAAATATTCGAAAAGAGTTCCTTATATTTTGGCAAAATAGTGTTAGACTCGAAAACATCTCTATGCCGCCAAAATTCCTTCTGCAATACATCTTTGAAGCAGCCAAATGCTTCTACATAATTTCCTTGCTTCATGCTCTTTAGTGACAGTGAAATCACCGGATACTGTCCTTGATGCTGCATATATTTTTCGCCGGCTTGAGAGATGTTTAAGTCATTGAACAAGTATGCGTTATCTTCATCTGTCTTTTCGAAAAACCGCTGGAGCATACTCAAATTTAAAGTCTTGCCAAAGCGTCTAGGACGGGTGAAGAGATTCACTTTTGCATTACTATCCAATAGTTCTTGAATCATACCTGTTTTGTCTACATAATAGCTGCCTTTATCGATAATTTCTTTAAAGTCCTCTACGCCAATCGGGATGGGTTTGAATTCCTTCATGCTTTTCCTACCTCACTTTCACTGAAATTTATCCTACCCTTAGTATACCACACTCCAACCAAAATTGCAAGCAAATCGCACGAAAAAGGCGGAGATCGACATTGTAGAAGTTCCGGCAAAAGACGGAAAACCCTTTGTTTCGGCAGTTTTTGACCGTTTTGATTCAATAGTGATGGACATGAAAAGGACGATACTATGCGTGCAGAGTTGTGTAAGCGAACACTTGTAAACGCCCAATACCACCCC
>Ga0192235_1001_pt1 | contig 229267 bp, 223 predicted proteins | sample Koala_Koa27_C3_FD_131230 | JGI IMG/M metagenome (GOLD analysis project Ga0192235, IMG submission 131230) | Enriched cells from koala feces incubated with labeled cellulose particles, San Francisco Zoo, California, United States - Koala_Koa2-7_C3 ... | reverse complement strand
TTTCCATCTGGAAGCACATCGGCGATAACTTGATTTACACCGGCTTGTTGTCCCACTGCCTGTGCGGTACGCTGATTATCGCCGGTGAGCATAACCACATAAATACCCATGTTTTGCAGCTGTCGAATGGCTTCGGGACTTTCCTCTTTGATCACATCCGCTACAGCAATGATTCCCAAAAGCTGCCCATCTGCACTAAAAAACAGTGGCGTTTTGCCGGATGCAGAAAGTTCTTGCGCTTTAGATCGCATTTCCGGTGAAATCTCCGCTTTTGTGGAAATCAGTGTGAAATTTCCGCCATATAGCCGCTTTCCCTCCAACATTGCTGTCAAGCCATTGCCGGGCAGTGCCGTAAAATCAGTAACCTCCATCGTCTGCACCTGTCGTTCCTGTGCGCATTGCAAAATCGCCTTTGCCAAAGGATGTTCACTTTTTTGTTCTAGTGCAAATGCAAAACGAAGCAATTCCGCTTCACTGATGCTAACCGCTGGAATAAGATCTGTCACTTTTGGTGCACCCACGGTAATCGTCCCGGTTTTATCCAACGCAACAATTTGCATTTTCCCAGTTTCTTCCAAGGAGACTGCCGTTTTAAAGAGTATCCCATTTTTTGCACCAACGCCATTTCCTACCATAATGGCAACTGGCGTTGCTAGCCCCAAGGCACAGGGACAACTGATAACGAGTACAGAGATGCCCCTTGCCAGCGCATATCCCACCGTTTGTCCCACCAATAGCCAAACGATAATAGTAACAACAGCAATAGCAATTATCGTGGGAACAAAAACGCCGGAAACTTTATTTGCTATTCTTGCAATAGGTGCTTTTGTAGCAGCAGCATCGCTGACCATGCGAATGATTTGAGATAACGTCGTATCTTCTCTCACACGGGTGGCTTCACATCGAATAAAGCCAGAGCAATTGATGGTTGCAGCAGAGATCGCATCTCCCTCTGTCTTGTCTACAGGAATACTCTCTCCCGTTAAAGCAGATTCATCTATAGCACTGTGTCCCTCCAAAATCACACCGTCCACCGGAATCGCTTCTCCAGGGCGCACCACAAATTGACTTCCTCTCTGGATTTGTTCGATTGGAACGGTAATTTCTTCCCCATCACGCAAAATCACCGCCGTTTTTGGGGCGAGCTGCATTAAGCCTTTTAATGCATCCGTCGTTTTCCCTTTGGAATATGCCTCCAACGTTTTGCCAATCGTAATCAGCGTCAAAATCATCGCAGCAGATTCAAAATAAAACTCGTGCATCCAGTGCATTGCCGCATCTGAGCCGCCGTTCACCTGCGCATCGGTCATGGCGAACAGTGCGTACAAGCTATAAACAAACGATGCACCAGCACCTAATGCCACCAGCGTATCCATATTCGGAGAGCGATGCACCAATCCTTTCCAACCATTGATGAAGAATTTTCGATGAATCACCATAATAATCATCGTCAACAGAAGCTGCACCAGACCCATTGCCACATGATTTTCGTTAAAAAAAGATGGCAGTGGCCACCCCCACATGGTATGCCCCATAGAAAAATACATGAGAACCACGAGAAAGACTACAGACCAAATCAATCGTCGTTTTAACTGTGGTGTTTCCTTATCCTCCAATTCCATTTCATCATAGGACGTACTGTTTGTTGCATTGCTGCTTTTTTTTAGCGCAGCACCATAACCTGCTTTCGTCACTGCTTCCATAATTGCTTTTGAAGATGCTGTTCCTTCCACTCCCATGGAATTGGTCAGCAAGCTGACAGAACAGCTTGTAACACCGGGTACTTTTGAAACCGCTTTTTCTACTCGTGTACTGCACGCCGCACAACTCATGCCTGTAATCGAATACTGCTCCATTTATACCTCCTCCGTATCTACGCTCGTGACGTGAAAATCCAAACGTTCTATGGCTTGTATCAGCACATCATCTGAAATCGGATCGGACAGCGTCACAATGGCAATGTTCTTTTTTAGTTGCACCTCCGCTGCTGCATCATCAATCCGATTGATTTGTCGTTCAATGCGATTTTTACAGTTTTCACAGTGCATTCCCTCGATATGCACAATTTTTCGGGCGATCATGTGGTCTAGCTTTTTCTTCTCTGATTTATCTGCATTGCCGCCACAGCAACCACCCTGTCCTTTGAAATGCTTTCGGCTGCTAATTATTGCAACAACAATAATTACCGCCAAAACAAGAATCATAATTGCTGTTCCCATAGTATCACCTCCTGTTTATTTCATCAGCTTTTGCAGCGTATCAACCAAATCGTCGATGACTTCGTCTTTCCCTGCACGGATATCATCTGCCACACAGGTGCGAATATGATTGGCAAGTAATTCCTTATTAAATGCGTTCAATGCTGCCGTCGCAGCAGTTACCTGTACCAAAATATCGGTACAATAGGCATTTTGCTCCACCATATTACGAATTCCTCGAATTTGTCCCTCGATACGGTTTAAGCGATTCGTCAACTTTTTTACTTCCGCTTCAGAACGTTCCTTTTTTCTTTGACAACAAGAACATTGTTTTTCGACATCTTCATTCATTTCGCTCCACTCCTTTCCAGTGTATTCCACATCTATATTATATACCCCTCAGGGGTATTTGTCAAGTGTTTTTTTATGTTTTTTTAAGCTGTACAAAAAACTGCACCTTCCCTTTTCGGGAAAATGCAGTAGTATAATTACTATTTCTATTATAATTATAATATATCACATAGCTGCTCACGAATTGTGATCTACATTCTTGAATGTTTTGAGATTTCCAATCTTCTGGCTACGCTCTTCCAATACAGTTTCCACCTCAGACCAAGGTAAACCCTGCTGTACGCACAATACCATCAGGTGATATATCAGGTCAGCAATCTCATTTTTCAATTCGTCGTTGTCGTTATTCTTTGCGGCAATGATTGTCTCAGAACACTCCTCACCGCACTTCTTCAAAATCTTGTCCTGCCCTTTAGAAAACAGGTAACAGGTGTAAGATTTTTGCGATTCGATATCTACTTCACCACTGTCATACAATGCCTTGCGGCGAAGTACCACTTCATATAATTCTTCTAATGCGTTCATTTTTCTTCGTCCTCTCGATAAATTTCATTAAAAAAGCAGCTATAAGCACCAGTATGACAAGCCACTCCCGTCTGCTTCACATTCAATAACAGCGTGTCGTCGTCGCAGTCGCTGTAAATTGAAATTACTTTTTGCAAATGACTACTGGTTGCACCCTTGTTCCAAAGTTCCTGTCTGGAGCGGCTCCAATACCAAGTATACCCCGTCTCTAGTGTTTTTTTCAAGCTTTCTGCATTCATATACGCCAGCATCAAAACCGTTTTGGTATCTATGTCAAATGCGATCGCCGGAATCAATTCGCTTTTGACAAAATATTTTTCCAAGTGATTCATATCAATTTTTACCATTGTTTCACCTCGTTTTCCTCATCGCATTGGTATTCCCTTTGCCAAACAGTCCACTTTCACCTGCTGCACAGTTAATTCTCGAAAATGAAACAACGATGCGGCAAGTGCAGCACTACATCCGGTTTCCAAAAATGCATCAGCAAAGTCGGATAATTTTCCTGCGCCACCACTGGCAATCACGGGAATTTGTACTGCATCGCAAACTGCTTTCAACATCGATAAATCAAATCCACTCCGTACACCATCCGTATCGATAGAGTTCAAACAAATTTCACCTGCACCTAACTGTTCGCACTGCTTCACCCATTCAATCAAATCTAAGTGCATATCTACTCTTGCACCATTGATATAAACTGTCCACTGATTTTCGCTGATTTTTTTGGCATCTACACCAACGCAAATACATTGGCAGCCAAAAACATCTGCCCCATCTTTGATGAGCTGTGGATTTTGTACGGCTTGGGAATTGACAGAAACTTTGTCTGCTCCAGCACGGAGTGTTTCTCGAATATCGTCAACAGTTTTGATACCGCCACCTACCGTGAGTGGTACGAAAACTTTTTTTGCTGTTTCCCGCACCACATCAAGCATCACGCCTCGTCCCTCATAACTCGCCGTGATATCATAGAAAACAATCTCGTCTGCACCTTGCAAGTTATAAGCATAAGCACACTCCACCGGATCGCCTACATCCTTGATGCCTTCGAAATTCACGCCCTTTACTACCTTACCATTTCGCACATCTAGGCAAGGAATAATTCGTTTTGCCAGCATATTTATTTCACTCCTTCCGCCAGGCGAATCGCTTCTTTCAAATCCAATGTTCCCTTGTAAATGGACTTTCCACAGATAGTACCATACAATCCCAAATCTTTACATTTTTGAATATCTGCAATGGTATGAACACCACCACTTGCGATAATCTGACACTTTCCATCTATTGCCTCTTGCAGCGTGCGCAACTGGTCGATATTCACGCCGGAAAGCGTGCCATCTTTGGCAATATCCGTAACAATAAAATATTGCACGCCCACCGCTATCATTTTCTTCGTTAACGTAATATAATCCGTGTCAGATTTTTCTAACCAACCTTCTGTTGCAACCATACCATCTTTTGCATCAATTCCAACGGCAATATGTTCCCAGCCGAACTTTGCAACTGTATCTGTAACAAGCTGCGGATTTTTCAGTGCAGCCGAGCCCAAAATCACCCGTTCTACGCCACTTTTTAGATATTCCGCAATTGTTTCCATGTTTCGGATACCTCCGCCAACTTCTACTTTGAGGTTCGTCTTTGTGGCAACTGTATGATAAATCTCTTGATTCACCGGTTTACCAGCTTTTGCACCGTCCAGATCTACCATATGAATCCAGTTTGCACCAACACGTTCAAATCCTCTTGCTGTTTCCATATAATCCGCAGCTACTTTTTCCACCGTTGCGAAATCGCCTTGATACAAGCGAACGCAATTACCGTCTTGAATATCAATTGCCGGTAAAATTATCATGCTATCTTCCTCCGCCTTTCACAATCAGTCACCAAAATCCCCATATTTTTGAAATTTTTCTACGTATTTTTCCACGTCAGAAATATAAAGCGACACCTCACCACACTTTGGGCAAACTGCCGCCGAAGGTCTTCCGACATTACTGCGCATCGTCTTTTTGGAATTCAAAGAAATCGTGAAAGCTGTTGCATCTGTCATGCATACTGTACCGCTTTCTGTCATTACTGTGCCACAACGTAAACAATTTCTCATATAAATTCCACCTCCCAATCACTACCTTACAGTATAAAAATATAGTGGCAGCAAAATAATACTCAATGCTGTTAAAATGCTACTGGTTGCCAACCCTACCATTCGATTCGAAACACGATTAGCAAACTGTGCAGCAAATAAAGAAGAAATCGTTGTCATAAAAATGCAAATCAGTAAAATATCCCATTTCTGTAAAATGATTGCAGGATGCATCCATACGTGACTCATAAATCCAATCAGTGCAGTAAGCGTCATAATAAACGTACTAGTTCCGACTGCTGATTTTCGTTCATAGCCTAAAAAAGCAGTAAAGACCACCAGCATCATCATTCCACCACCACTTCCGACAAACCCTGTTCCAAAGCCAATGGTCAGCCCAAAAAATAATAAAACTGCAACCCTCTTCCAATTCCAATAAATTGCGTTGCTTTCTGCTTGCTTTTTTGTGGTATCCGGCTTTATCAAAAATCGAATACCAATGCAAAATGTCAAAATCAGCATAAAAGCACTCAAAACCGTATTTTCCATTTTGTATGCCATATAGCTGCCCATCACACACAGCAACACAATACAACAAAGCATAATCCAACCGTGCTTTAAATCGATATGCTTATGTTTGATATAAACGCCTGTTGAAACCGCCGAGCCTAAAATGTTGGATGTAAGCGCAATCGCTGTGGCTTGATAGGCACCGCTTTCACCTTGAAAAGAGGGGCATAGTACAATGAGAATGGGAACCATAACAGTTGCTGCTGACAAGCCGGCAAGTCTAGTTCCAACGCCGGCACCAATTGCCGCAAGCATACACCATATATATTCCATACAATCTTTCTCGCCCTAATTTTTACATCTTGCCGCAAAATTCCATAAAATCTGCAAGCCGACTTCGCCACTTTTCTCTGGGTGGAATTGTGCGCCAAAGACGGTTTTTCCATCATAAACCATCGCTGGAATTTTTGCTGTACCATATTCTACAGAAGCCGCCAAATATGCTTCTGGTACAACTGCTTGATAGGAATGTACAAAATAAACATACGCCTCCTCTGGTAATCCCTCCAGAATTGGGCAAGGGTTTGATTTTTCCAGTTTATTCCATCCCATATGTGGAATCACAAAACCAGGTGCTTCGATTTTTTCAATGCTCCCGGGAATCAGTCCTAAGCCGTTGCATTCTTCAAATTCATACCCTTTTTCAAACAGCAGCTGCATTCCAAGACAAATCCCTAGAAATGGTTTCTTGTGTGCTTGTTCTTGAATCGCTTCCACAAGTCCACTGCTGCGAAGCATTTCCATTGCGCTTGGAAATGCACCTACACCTGGCAAAATCAGCGCATCTGCCTTTCTGATTTCTTTCGGATCTGCCGTCAGTTTCCCTGGAATCCTCAGAAAGTCCAGTGCGTTTTTGACGCTAAAAATATTTCCTGCGCCATAGTCAATGATAGCAATCATGTTTACAGCACTCCTTTCGTTGAAAGTATCTGCCCCGATTTCAGCGGTGTTACTGCCGTTTTCAAAGCGTGTGCCACTGCTTTAAACGCCGCTTCACATTTATGATGATCATTCACGCCGTACATCATATTGACGTGCAGTGTAATACCAGCATTGAATGCAAACGCACGGAAAAACTCTTCTGTCAGGCACGTGTCATACTGCCCAATCATGGCATTTGTAAATGTCCCTTGAAAAACCAAAAACGGACGGTTACTGATATCCAAACTACAAAAAGCGAGTGCCTCATCCATAGGAATAAATGCACTTCCATAACGTACAATACCAGACTTATCGCCTAAGACTTCCGCCAGTGCTTGTCCAAGAACAATGCCAGTATCCTCTACAGTATGATGCCCGTCTACATATAAATCTCCCTCTACAGTGATTTCCATACTTATTCCGCTATGTACTGACAAAGCTGTCAGCATATGGTCAAAAAAACCGATACCTGTATTTATCTTCGCCGTTCTTTTTTTATCCAATGACAGCGACACAGTAATGTCGGTTTCTTTGGTGGTGCGTGTCATTTTGGATTGCCGCATGATAGTTTACCTCCCTTTCAGAAATCCTCATGAAAAAAATCTAAGTCTATGCGCTTTACCTCATATGTTTTTTCCACGGTTACTCCAAGGTTATATTCGATCATCAGCTTTGTTAACTTCTCACCATCTACCAAAACTATTTTCTGTTGCAACTGCCGCTCTGCAAATTCTATTGCACCCTTGAAAAAGCGCACGATTGCAATAAATACGCCCTTTGATGCACCTTGCTCTGCCATTGCACCCAGAAACTTTTGCACTTCTGGTCTTCCAACAATCGACTCCGGTTTCCATTGCTTCGCTTGTACATAAATTGAATCAAACCCAAACTTATCCGCTTTAACAAAACCGTCAATGCCTTCGTCACCGGATTTTTTTGTGGTAGTCGGTTCACCATATCCCATTTTCTTTAAAAGCAAAACAACCAGTTTTTCAAAATCGTATGATTCCATCTCCATAATTTGTTGCATTAAATCTTCTGCCAAAGTGCTGTGAATCTGTTCAATGGCAGATTCGATTTTTTCTTTCGGATCTTGTGTTGCATTTTCTGTGGAAAGCGTGTCCTGTACGCTTTTTTTGGATGGCACATCATGCCCATAAAATGCACGAAATGAATTATACTGATTTAAGAAAGACAACGTGATTTTTTCTGTACCGTACTGTGCAACAGCATTTTTACCCTCTTCTGTCAACTGATATTGTGAACGGACAGGAGATATAATCAATCCAGCTTTTTTGAGATACATTCTCGCCCATCCGATTCGGTCAGAAACACGTGTGGTACTGCCAGACGGCGTCAGCTCCCGCAACTCCGCATCAGTCAAGGAAAATTGCTGCACACAGAATTCTTTAATCTCCTTCATAGTATGTACTTCACCGTCTGATAAGCACTGCATAAAAGCAGGGAAAAATTCATCAAATTTAGGTATTGCCATTAGCTTTCTTCCTCAAATCTTACTGTAATCGCATTGGCATGTGCTGTCAAGCCCTCTTTGTTCGCAATCAAAACAATATCGTCCTTTGCTGCTGCCAGCGCATCTTTGGTATAGTAAGTATAACTAGAACGCTTCGTAAAGCTTTGTACACCGAGCGGCGAGAAAAAGCGTGCTGTTCCACTGGTTGGCAAAACATGATTCGGACCGGCATAATAGTCCCCTAGAGGTTCTGATGCATACGGTCCAAGGAATACTGAACCGGCATTATCAAGCGCACCCAACAATTCCATCGGGTTTTCCATTAGCACTTCTAAATGCTCCGGCGCAACTTGATTCGCCAGCATTGCTGCCTCCTCTCTTGTATGGCAGAGCAGTACTGCGCTATATTCATTCATCGACTTTTCAATCATTTCTTTGCGAGACAACGTTTGCACCTGTCGGTTTATTTCCACTTGCACCTGCTGTGCTACGGCTTCACTCGTTGTCACCAAAATAGACGAGGCTAGTACATCGTGTTCTGCCTGTGACATCAAATCCGCCGCCACAAACTTTGGATTTGCCATTTCATCCGCCATCACCAAAACTTCACTTGGTCCTGCAATCATGTCAATATCAACAATTCCATACAGTAACTTTTTCGCCGTGGCAACAAAAATATTCCCTGGTCCGACAATCTTGTCTACCTTTGGAATCTGTTCTGTACCATAAGCAAGTGCTGCAATCGCTTGTGCGCCACCAGACAAGAAAATGTAATCTATACCCACAAGTGCCGCTGCTACTAAGATATCCGGATTCGGTGTGCCGTCCTTACAAGGCGGCGTCACCATGATAATTTCCTTAACACCTGCGATTTTTGCTGGGACTGCATTCATAATCACGCTGGACAGATATGCTGCTGTACCGCCGGGCACATACAAGCCAACCCGTTCTAATCCACGCACACGCTGACCAAGAATAACGCCATTCGGCAACGTATGAATAAAACCCTCTTGTACTTGACGCTGGTGAAAATCCCGTACGTTTTCAATGGCGTTCAGCATTGCCTCTACAAATGCCGGATCTGCATTTGATAATGCATCATTAATAATGTCTCTCGGTACTTCATAATACTTCGGCAAACTGCCATCGAATTGCAGCGTATAATCCTGTACTGCCTGATCGCCATTTTCCTTAACATTTTCAATGATTCTTGTAACAGTTTCTGTCACACGCCGATTGGTTTCACCGCTACGCTTTTCTAGGCTTTTGAAAAACGCTTCTCGCTGTTCAACGTTGCTTGCATTTATCACTTTCATTTGTATCATTTTTCTAAAACCTCCTCAATTTTTCCAATCAATGTTTCAATCTCCTGTTGCCGCATCTTCAGACTAACGGTGTTAGCAATCAGCCGTGCGGAAATTGGCATTACCGTTTCTACCACTTCCAAACCATTTTCTTTCAGCGTTACACCTGTTTCTACAATGTCTACAATGCCATCCGCTAAGCCCAAGAGCGGTGCAAGTTCCACTGAGCCTTCGATTTTGACAATATCCACATCCATGCCCTTGCTTTCAAAAAAACGCCGAGCAACGCTGGGATATTTCGTAGCAATCTGCTTTACGCCAAAGCCACTATAGAAATCTGTTCCTTTTTTAGCTGCCAGTGCAAACCGGCATTTGCCAAATCCCAGATCTACCATTTCAAAAAATTTCCCTTGCATTTCCATAATAGTGTCTTTTCCGACCACACCCATATCACAAACACCATGCTCCACATAAGTAATCACATCGTTCGCCTTTGCAAGAACAACTTCTATATTACCATCCGAAATCGGCAAAATCAAACGCCGTCCTTTTTCCCGTACCGCCGTACAATCGAATCCAAGGCGTTCGAACAGCTCGACTGTGTCTTTTTCTAATCTGCCCTTCGTCAGAGCAATGCGCAATGGTTTTGTCATACTACTCTTCCCTTTATTCAAATATTATTTCGAGGTGATTTCACGAGTACCCCGATAAACCTCAGGCTAACTATATATGCCGTGTAGTGATTTTGATTGAAAGATTTATAATTTCAGATTCATAGCGGGACGAACCCCATGCTCACGAGCAATGTCGTATTCAAATCTGCCAACAACACTTTTTCCGTTGATGTGGTAGAACTTCATCTCACCATACTGACAATTACCGGACGACCGTACCCACCACCAATTCTCGTCATTCCGTTCACTCTTTGTCATGTATTCCTCCACTTCATTTAAGCTCAGCAAGAATATTTTGTCATCTGTATCGTTGCCGCCTTCTCTATGCCAATCTACGTCGTTTGGATTTTCGAGATGAGTCTTTAGGATTCTTGCTTGCTCCTCCGGCGTGAATGTGTTGTAAAAATTTTCATTCAACCATTTTCGCAAGGTGCATTCTTCCCAAGTGATAAATTCACGCTTTACATGATATGGTCTTTCTTGCTCCAACACATCTTCCAAAATAACCAATATATGGTCGTCGTATTTCTTCAGTACCAACCACTCATAACCACCAAATAAAATTTTACCCTCACTCATAGTTTTCCCACAACTTTCTCAATTTCCGATCTCACTCGGGCACGATTCATCGAAATAATTTTCATCCACAATCACAATTTCCCCGATTTTCCGTTCTTTCGCATAAGCACGCACCAAATCCAGCGAATCAAAAAAAGCATATTCAACAACTTTTCCGCTTGCACGCATTTTTTGTGACACCGTTACTGCCTGCATTTCATAACCTTCTGCCGCATAAACCAGTGCATCCACTGCACGTGGCGCAACCGTTGTATTCTTCAAACGCACTTTTGATACCGCATCAACATTTACGGCAAAACCGGTTGCCGGAATATCATAGCCAAAATCAGACAACAGCTTATTATACCGTCCGCCGGCAAGGACTTCTTCGCCATAGCCCTCAAGATAGCCCTTAATAATAACGCCAGTGTAATAGTCTGCATTGTTGACCATGCCCAAATCTACCGTCAGGCGTCCTTCTCCAATCACCTTAGAAAGATCCTGATAAAGTTTCTGCAAATCAAGCAAAATCTCGTCCATCCGTTGATTGGAATAAAGCTGAGATGCCTTTTCGAATACTTCTTCTCCACCAAACAACGCCGGTAATTTTTTCAATGCTGCCGCCGCTTTGGAGTCCCCCATTGCATCGAGTTCGTCATTTAGTGCCGGATAGTTTTTTGTCTCAATCAGATAGCGGATATTCTCCCGCTGTTCCGGCGTTGCGTTTAGTTCTCGCATCAATTCCTTGAATACGCCTGCATCCCCTAGTTCCAGCGAATAATTCACGCTGCCGCCACTGTACGCCACAAGTGCTTCAATGGCGGTCGTTACCATTTCCACATCTGCCATATAGGATGCCGAGCCCAAAAGTTCAATGCCCATTTGCGTCACTTCATCGCTTCTGCCCTTTAGTGCCGGCTCAAAACGATAGACGCTCTGGTTATAATAGAGTCGCAGCGGCAAAGGCGCATTTTTTAGGCGTGTTGCAGTCACTCTAGCAATCGGCATAGTCGATTCTGGTCGAAGTGCTAAGAGTCTGCCCTTACTGTCCGTCATCTTATACAGCCGCTCCTGCGGATAATATCCAGCATCCGACTGAAATACGTCAAAAAATTCTAACCCGGGAGTTGTTACCTCTGAATAACCCTTACTCTCGAACAAACCATGCAGCCACTGTTCCACTTGTCGCCGCACACGGCATTCTTCAAACAAAAAATCCTTCGTGCCCTCCGGTGTGATTTTATTGTATTTTCGCATAAATGGCATACGCTCCTTTTACTCTAGTGTGCTGTTATACTATCATGATAGCATATCAAGCAATGCCTGTCAAGAAATTTTCGCTCAAAAAAGACTCATCTGACTGGTTTTCGGCAGGTTGCCTAAAGCGTGAATGTTTTCCAGCGTTTCTATTATTGTTTTTGATACGTTACATTGTGCAGCAAATTCTTCGATGGAAATAAAGTCTCCCTTTTGTGCAGTATCATAAATGTTATGGGCAGCCGCTACGCCAATGCCGGGTACTGCACTAAAGGCAATTCGCACCTTTCCATCCTCTACAAGATAATGGTCAGCGTGTGATTTATACAAATCAATCGGTAAAAACTCATACCCACGGGATTCCATTTCATTTACAATCAACAGCGTATCAAGCAAGGCGGATTCTTTATTCATACAGTCATTCCCCTTTTCCTGAAGCATTTCAATTTTCGCACGCACCGCCTTTTTCCCCTGCAAAGCTACTTCTGCATCAAAATCATCTCCTCGGGTACTAAAGTAGACTGCATAATACTCCAATGGATGATAAAGCTTGAACCAGCCAAGCTTGATTGCCGCCGTAACGTATGCTGCTGCATGGGCTTTTGGGAACATATACTTGATCTTCAAGCAGCTGTCAATATACCATTGCGGTACATCGTGATCAAGCAGCATTTGTACACGCTCTGGCGTAAAGGTTTTCGGTGCTTTCCCTTTTCGGGTATCCTCCATAATCTGAAACGCCTGTTTCGGTTCAATACCTTTATATATCAAATATGTCATGATACTGTCACGAGTACCGATTACCTCTGAAATGGTACAAGTACCGTTGTCAATCAAATCCTTTGCATTTCCAAGCCATACGTCCGTACCATGGGAAAGTCCGGAAATTTGCAAAAAATCGCTAAATTTTTTGGGTTTCGCATCTAACAGCATCTGAATGGTAAAACCCGTCCCCATCTCGGGGATACCGAGACTTCCAGTTTTGCAATAAATCTCCTCTGCCGTTACACCCAAAACACTGCAGTCTGTACACATTTGAATTACCTTTGGGTCAGTAGTGGGAACATTTTTAATTTCAATTCCCGTCATGTCTTCCAAGTGCTTATACATCGTAGGAACAACGTGCCCTAGTTCGTCCAATTTCAGAATGGTATCATGGAGGGAGTGGAAGTCAAAGTGTGTCGTAAGAATATCAGAGTTTGGATCGTCCGCCGGATGCTGCACCGGTGTAAAATCATACACATCAAAATTACTTGGCACAACCACCATACCGCCCGGGTGCTGACCGGTTGTACGCTTAATTCCAGTACAGCCAATCGCAAGACGGTTTGTCTCCGTAGGACTATAGTGCAGTCCTCGTTCTTCCAAATATTTTTTCACGTATCCATACGCTGTTTTATCTGCTACTACCGAAATCGTCCCCGCCTTAAACACATTGTCTCTGCCAAAAAGTTCCTCTGTATAACGGTGTGCGCTGGACTGATATTCACTGGAAAAATTCAAGTCAATATCCGGTGCTTTATCACCGTCAAATCCGAGGAATGTCTCAAACGGGATGTCATGACCATCCCGTATCATCTCCACGTCACAATCCGGACAATTCTTTTTCGGCAAATCAAAACCGGAACCCACGCTGCCATCCGTGATAAATTCGCTATGCTTACACTTTGGACAAACATAATGTGGTGCTAAAGGATTCACCTCAGAGATTCCCGCCATAGACGCTACAAAGGACGAGCCAACCGAACCACGAGAACCCACCTGATATCCGTGATCTACGCTATCCCAGACAAGTTTTTGTGCAATAATATACAGAACAGGAAATCCATGCTTGATAATGGAAGATAACTCTCGGTTCAGCCGCTTCTCTACCAGTTCCGGCAATGGATCGCCATAAATTTCCTTTGCACGAGTAGTTGTGATACGTACCAGATCTTCCTCAGCGCCATCAATCGTTGGTGTAAACGTTCCCACAGGAAACGGACGTATTTTTTCAATCTGATCGGCAATGGCATTGGTGTTCGTAATGACAATTTCCTCTGCCTTTTCTGCTCCCAGATAAGAAAATTCTTTCAGCATTTCCTCTGTGGTACGAAAATAAAGTGGTGCCTGATTACCGGCGTCATCGTAGCCCTGTCCCGCCTGTAAAATTTCCCGATAAATCGCATCATCCTCGTCAATAAAATGGACGTCACAAGTAGCACAAACCGGAATATGTAATTCTTCTCCAAGTTTTACAATTTTACGGTTATACTCCTGTAGTTCCTTCAGGTTGGCAGCCGTACCGTTTCGAATCATAAAGTTATTATTCCCCGTAGGCTGAATTTCCAGATAGTCGTAAAACTTTGCCAGTTCCACCACTTCTTTATGTGGTTTTCCCTCTACGAGTGCCTGAAATAATTCTCCTGCCTCACAGGCACTGGCAAAAATCAATCCCTCTCGATGCTGCGTTAATACAGACTTTGGAATCAGTGGTTTCCGATAAAAGCACTCAGTATGTCCATAAGAAATCAATCGGTACAAATTTTTCAATCCCACATGATTTTTCACCAGAACAATCTGATGATAAGGATGCAGCCGCTTTACGTCTACATCTACCGTCTTTACATTCAAATCTGCCAACATCTTGGCATCCTTTGTCTGTATCAAACGACTCGCCAGTTCCTTATAAATTTTCGCCAACATCGTCGCATCATCAGAGGCTCGGTGATGATCAAACTTTCCAAGTTTCAATGCCTTTGCCACACCGTCCAACTTGTGACGATGCATTTGTGGCAACATACGCTGACAGAGAACTAATGTATCCAGCGTAGAAAATTCAAAAGGAATCTGATGCCGCTTACAAACTTCTCGCACAAAAGAGGTATCAAATTGCGCATTGTGTGCCGCCAAAACCGGATTATCGCCACAAAATTCCATGAATTTTTGCAGTGCCTCTGCCTCTTTCGGTGCATCCTTTACCATATCGTCCGTAATACCAGTCAGTTCCACGATTTTCGTCGGTATCGGTTTTTCCGGGTTCACTATTGTATTGAAGCTGTCGATGATTTGCAGTCCACGTATACGAACTGCGCCAATCTCCATCAAACGGTCTTTTTTATAGTTTAGTCCCGTTGTCTCTACGTCAAAAATAATCAAATCTTCCTGTAACGTTCGATCGCCCGGATTATCGATAACAGCCTGTTTTGCCAAATCATTGACCACATAAATTTCGCAGCCGAAAATCACTTTGAAATTGTCATCCTTCAAATTATCCCAAGTCGTCATCGCCTCTGGAAATGCCTGTGCAACACCGTGATCGGTAATAGCAATTGCCGGATGTCCCCAATCGTGAGCACGCTGTACTAGCTTTGCTGCCGGCGTCATGCCGTCCATTTGAGACATATTCGTGTGACAGTGCAATTCTACACGTTTTTTCGGCGCATTGTCCTGTTTTCGCTGTCGCTTTACCATGACAATAGATTCCGGCTTCATCACATCTTCACATGCAAATTCGTCGTAGCTAATGCGTCCCAAAATAAGCAGCGTTGCGCCCTTTTTGATTTGATCATAGGGATATTTTTCGATATTCGCTATTGTGTCGAACACCTTCACCAAAACAGAATACGTCCCATCTGTCACTTGATAGGTCAAAATCCTTCTCTCTCCACGAACGTCTCGTTCCTCCATTGCGAACACATCGCCCATGATAATCACACGCTGTCCCTGTATTTCCACTGCTTCTTGTATAGAAATCGGCATATCCCGAATTTCTCTGCCTCGAATCATAACAGCACTGTCCGGCACGATTCCATCGATTTCCACCTGTAGTTTCACACTTTTCGCCATAGATTTCGGCGTTTCCGTTTTTCCATTCGTGCCACCACTCGTTTTTGCTGTCTGCTGTACCGTTTGTTTCGGCAAAGTGGCTTCCGCCCTTGCAAGCATTGCCTGAAAATCTTCCTCCGGCATACTTGTTGTACCATGCATCTGCACCGAAATATGCTTCAAGAACATCTGCTCCAGCATATGAGAAAAAAAATCCGCTACATGGTATTTTTCTAAAATATCGTATCCACCATTTTTTAGGTGAATTTCCAAAATACCGTCGTGATACGCTGTTTCTGCACCATCAATAAACCCATTGACCACCGTCATTTCTCGCTTTAAAAATAAGACCAAATCCGGAAAATATGCCATCGTAAAACAGTTTTCATCGTAATGTGGATATATCCGCACCGCCTGAATTTCCAATCGCACCTCTAACTCATGCTCCAGCGAAAAAATATCCTGCATGGGTACCAGTATTGGGAACTCCACATAAAGCGAAATTTTTATTAGGTTTTCCGAATAAGTCATCCGGTGCAGAACGCCATTTTGCATCGACTGCGGCATCACCGGTACATATTCTTCCAAAAACGCCGCAAAATCCAAATCCATTCGTGATACACTCCCTGTTTCATCTATCAAAACTTATCAACTTCTGCCATTAGCTCCGGTACAATATCTGCCTCCGGAATTCTTCGCAGCACCTCTCCTTTTCGAAAGAGAACGGCGCAGCCGTCACCGCCTGCAATGCCAATATCCGCTTCTCGTGCCTCTCCCGGACCATTGACCATACAGCCCATCACTGCTACTTTAATATCCTTTTGTACATTCTCCAATGCCGCTTCTACTTCTTTCACCGTTTTCAAAAGGTCAATTCTCGTTCTGCCACAAGTAGGACACGCCACAATCTGCGGTCCGCCACGTTTGCCAACACACTTTAAAATATCCTGTGCTGCCTTAATTTCTCTTACCGGATCTTCCGTCAAAGATACTCGAATCGTCTCCCCAATATTGTCATGCAAAAGTGCGCCAATACCAATGGCAGACTTCATCAGACCCATACGCTCCGTACCAGCCTCTGTGACGCCCAAATGCAGAGGATAGTCACATTGCTGTGCACACAATCGATAGGCATCAATCATGGTGTTCACGTCGGAGGATTTCATGGATATGACAATCTGATCAAAGTCGCACGCTTCCAGCATTTTCACATGGCTCATTGCGCTTTCCACCAGTGCTTCTACTGTCGGAGCACCATATCTCGCTAAGATTTCTTTTTCCAGCGAGCCGGAATTGACACCGATCCGAATGGGAATTTGCTTCTCCTGACAGATTTTTACCACCTGTCGTACCTTATCCATGCCGCCGATGTTTCCCGGATTGATACGAATTTTATCAATACCAGCGACGGCAGCCTCCAACGCCAAACGATAATCAAAATGAATGTCTGCCACCAAAGGAATCGAAATTTTTTCTTTGATTGCCGGAATTAAAGCAATTGCCTCCTTATCCGGAATCGCCGCCCGAATAATTTCACATCCAGCTTGTTCTAGTGTCTGCGCTTGTGTCACACTTTTGGTAATGTCGTCTGATCGGGTATTCAACATCGATTGTATATAAATGTGCTTGCCATCTAATGTGCAGTTTCCCACACGAACCGTTTTGACCTTTCGCATTTTTCGTCACTCCTTTTTTTCACCTATCGTCCACCTTTAAACTAGCTTTACGACATCCTGCACCGTCACCAGAATCATTAGCAAAAACAGTGCCGCCATACCAATCAAGTGTACCATTGCCTCACGTTCTTTTGCCACAGGCTTTCGCCGAATGCCCTCGATTGCCAAGAAAACAAATCGACTGCCATCTAATCCTGGAATTGGTAAAAGGTTGAACACACCAACATTCACTGTAATAAATATCGTGAGATTCAATACCGACTCGACACGCTCGAGTATCGTCTCCCCACTAGATGCCGCCTGTTCAATGACACTTACTGTGCCAACCGGTCCCGACAAATCCTGCAATCCATATTTTCCGGAGACAAGCTCCATCAGTGACATCCAGATGAGCTTTGCTGTTGCAACTGTATCCTTTGCCGAATAAACCACCACACTCTCGGGATTTTTCGATTTTCCTTGTACTGCAAAATCAATCAATCCTTCTGTGTTATCATTGTGGAATGTGACATTTTCAATTGTCATCTTTTCACCGTCTCGCTTCACTGTCACCGCAAAAGATTCTACTTCTGTCGTTTGCAGCTTATACACCAAATCTGTAGTAGTAAAGATATGCTCCCCATCAATTGCCACAATTTTATCGCCCACCTGCAAACCGCTGCGCTCACTTTCTGAAGCTGTAATCGTTTCGCCGGTACTTTCGTCTGTTGTAGAGGCAAACTGTGCAATGGTCGTAGAGGGGACTTTCGTTCCCATACAAGTAAGAACGATAATTAATACAAATCCCAACACAATATTCATAAATGCGCCTGCCAATACCACAGTGATCCTCCGCCACACCGGTTTTTTTTCAAATGCGTTGGGATTGTCACTGGATTCGTCTTCGCCCTCCATAGAACAAAAACCGCCAATCGGCAACAGCCGCAGCGAATACATTGTCTCGCCCTTTTGAAAATGCAAAATCCTCGGTCCCATTCCAATCGCAAACTCATTGACCTGAACATGATGCAACTTTGCGACGATAAAATGTCCGAACTCATGAATGGCAATAATTACGCCAAAAATGACGACGGCAATAATAATGGTAATGATATGCGTCATATACGATCCACTCCGTTTCCCGTAACAGTTTGCAAGTACATCTTTAACCCCACTAAAAACTAAAAATTTAAAATATTAAATTCTTATTTTTAATTTCCAACTTCTAAAAGTACCCTTTTCCGTGCTTTTTCATCCGCTTGTATCACATCCTCATAGCAGTGAATTTCTTGCCATGGAATTGTTTCCACTACCTTTTCCACCAAATCTGCAATTTCTAAAAATCCAATTTTTCCTTGTAAAAATGCTGCCACTGCCACTTCATTTGATCCATTCATCACACAAGGCGCAATACCGCCCTTTCTACACGCCTCCATGGCAATTTTTAAACAGCGAAACGTCTCCAAATCCGGCTTTTCAAATGTCAATGTTCCATAATCCGTCAAAAACAAGTGCTTCGTAGGACACGCCATACGATTCGGATAAAGCAACGCATACTGAATGGGGATTTTCATATCCGGCACACCCAACTGTGCAATCACAGAGCAATCGTCATATTCCACTGCAGAATGTACAACGCTCTGTCGATGTACCACCACTTCGATTTGATCTGGTGTCAGATCAAACAGCCATTTTGCTTCAATAAACTCCAATCCCTTATTCATCAACGTAGATGAATCAATCGTCACCTTATTCCCCATATTCCAGTTCGGGTGCTTCAAAGCATCTGCTGCCGTCATTTGTGCCAGTTCCGCCCGCTTCTTTCCAAAAAAAGGTCCACCGGATGCCGTCAAGATAATCTTATGCAGTTGTTCTCGAGAATTACCCTGTAGGCACTGAAAAATTGCAGAATGCTCGCTATCCACCGGATAAATTTTTACGCCCTTTTTCGCAGCACGAGCCATCACCAGCGACCCACCTGCCACTAGCGTTTCTTTGTTTGCCAAAGCGATATCCAATCCAGCATCGATAGCAGTCAGCGTAGGCAATAGTCCCACCATACCTACCACAGAATTCAAGAGAATATCCGCCTTTGTATCCGCTGCAATTTCGCAAAGTCCGTCCATGCCACAGAGAATTTGTATCGGTACATCTGCCAAGCGATTTTTTAGTTCCAGATAATAAGATTCATCAAAGACACAGACCTTTGACGGGTGAAATTCTCTCGCTTGCGTTTCGAGTAACGCCACGTTCCGATTCGCCGCCAACGCATATATTGACAGCGAATGCTTGCGTACCACGTCCAGTGCCTGTGTGCCGATTGAGCCAGTGGAGCCTAAAATAGAAACCTTCTTGTCCATATGATCCCTTCTCATGATAACCATTTTATGTGATGTGGAAAAGCGGCAGCATTTTTTCTTTTGCTGCCGTCCTTTCCATCGTTTTTTCTTAAACAAAAATCGGTGACATACAAATCAGCGCATAAAACGCTGGAATCGTAAATAACACACTATCGAATCGATCCATCACACCGCCGTGTCCTGGCATAATATTTCCAAAATCTTTGATTCCTCGCTGTCGCTTAATCATTGAAGCCGACAGATCACCCAGAACACTAATGACAGCACAGACAATCGCCGCAAAAATGAGCCAAGCATATTCCACAGTAGCTTCCGTAATCAGACTATACACGAGTGCGAAAAGTACCATCATGATAATATCCGTTAAAATACCACCAAAAAACCCTTCCACAGTTTTCTTCGGACTAATCTCCGGACAGAGCTTGTGCTTGCCCAGAAATGTGCCGGTAAAATACGCTCCTGTATCAGAAATCCACGCCGAACACAGTGCCAGAATCACATATCCCAATCCAAAAGCACTGCTTTGTAACAAAGAAATCAGCATGGTCAAAGAACCGGATACCAGCAGTGTCACTGCGACAATATACAACGTATCTTGATAACGTACCCTTTGGTAACGCAGTACCAGTTCCGCAAATATTGCAATGATACAGAGAAAACGAACGCCAATCACTACCACAAAATTTTCATAAAATGTCAAAAACGGCAATAACAGTCCGTAGAGAAATCCCGCACCGACAGATAACCAATATTTTAAACAGCCACCTGCACGAAACAGCTCATATAGAGCGATACAAATCAAAGCTGCAATTGCCAAGGGGAAGAAAAACGTCTTATAAAGAATCAACATCACCACAGTCAGCAATACGCCGACAATGCTGGAAATAATACGAACCTTCATACGTTTTTCACGCCCCCAAACCGCCTGCCACGCTTCGCATATTCTTGCAGTGCCAGATTTAGCTTTTCCCGGTCAAAGTCCGGCCAGAGAACGTCCGTAAAATAATACTCTGCATAAGCACACTGCCAGATGAGATAATTAGACAGACGCAGCTCTCCGCTCGGGCGAATCAAAAAGTCCACATCATCCAGTCCGGCGGTATATAAGTGATCGGAAACCGTCTGTTCTGTGATATCATCCGGACTAAGCCTTCCAGCCTGTGCTTCTCTCGCAATTTGTTGTGTGGCACGACAGATTTCATCTCTTCCGCCATAGTTGATTGCCAGAATTAGATTCATCTTGGTGAAATCTTTCGAGTCTCGTTCCAACTCCAGCATCTTATTCCGTAATTTGTCACTGAGTCGGCTTTTGTCTCCGATGAACATGAGCCGAATGTTTCGATCTTTATAATTGTCTGCATCACAGAGATACTCCCAAAACAAATCCATCAAAGCATCCACTTCTTTCTGCGACCGTTTCCAATTTTCCGTGGAGAAAACATAAAACGATACATTCCGAATTCCGATGTCTGCACAGTAAAACGACAAATCTTTAAACCGTTTTGCGCCCTCTACATGACCATATTTTCGTGGCATCCCACGGCGTGTTGCCCAACGGCCGTTTCCGTCCATAATAAAACCCACGTGCTTGGGCATTTGATCCGGCGGCGGAAGTAACGCAGCATCTACCGCACCTGACGAATCCGACTTTTTAAAGAATGGCAAAGCCATGAAGATTCACTCCTTACCTTTATTATTATTGTGTTAAATACTCATGATTTCCTTGTCTTTTTCTGCAACTGCCTTGTCAATATCCGCCACATACCGATCCGTTAGCTTCTGTACCTGTTTTTCGCCGTCCTTCACATCGTCTTCGGTCAATTCTGACGCCTTTTTCTTCGCTTTTAGCTTATCTATCGTCTCCCGACGGATATTCCGCACTGCTACTTTTGCATCTTCACCCAATTTCTTTACGTTCTTGCAAAGCTCTTTTCGACGATCCTCGGTCAGCTGTGGGAATACGAGTCTCAGCACCTTTCCATCGTTCGTTGGTGTAATCCCCACATCAGACGCCAAAATCGCCTTTTCAATTGCCTTTAGCGTGGTCACATCCCAAGGCTGAATCACCAGAATTCGTGCTTCTGCCACAGAAATTGCCGCCATCTGCTGCACTGGCGTAGGGACGCTATAATAATCCACCTGCACTTTATCCAGCACTGCCGGATTCGCACGACCTGCACGAATCGTCATGAACTCATGTTCCAGACGGCCAAGCGTCTTTTTCATTTTTTCTTCGGTTTCTTTCATTAGTTCTTTCATAATTGTATCCTCGCTTTCACAAGACTCCTTTCGCACTTTCGTTTTTAAGATTCTGCCACAACTGTACCGATTTCTTTTCCCATGACCGCATCATAAATATTTTCCGGTCTGCTCAAATTAAACACCAACATAGGCATTTCGTTATCACGACACATCGAAGCCGCCGTACTGTCCATTACCTGTAGTGCACTGTTTAAAACGTCGCTGAACGTAAGTTTTTCGTAGCGGATGGCATCAGAATATTTATGCGGATCTTTGTTGTATACACCATCAACCATTGTTGCTTTCAATAAAATATCCGCTTCGATTTCCACCGCACGCAATATTGCAGCCGTATCTGTAGAGAAAAACGGACTTCCTGTGCCGCAGCCAAAGATTACCATTCTGCCTTTTTTTAGGTGAGAAATCGCCTTATTGCGAATATACGGTTCTGCAATCGCCTGCATACTGATCGCCGTCTGCACACGTACATCTAATCCCAGCGACTCCAGAAAATCCGCCACAGCCAGGGCGTTCATTGTAGTTGCGAGCATACCAATATGGTCAGCTCTCGTACGATCCATATTCTTGCTGGATCTGCCACGCCAAAAATTTCCGCCTCCTACGACGATCCCCATTTCTACGCCACCCGCCACACATTTCTGTATGCTTCGACAAATCGGCATAATGGTTTCCGAATCCAATCCCATCTTCTTAGATCCTGCGAGGACTTCACCACTCAGTTTCAAAAGAACACGTTTATACTTTGGTTCCATGCTTCCTATTCCTTTCGCTTTCTCATGATGTAATCGGGCTTTTTTATCCTTTCTCTATTTTACACTATTTCAAACGAAATGTAAAGCGATTTTTTGTAAAAAACAAAAAATTTGACGAAAAAAACGCTGCCACACTTTTTTTACCATGTGACAGCGTCTTTTCACTTTTCAAACCAATTCAAATTTTCAAAAAAGAGCATCTTAGTCGTCACCACGGTCAATGCGTCTCAGGCGATTTTCAATTCGTTCCTGATCGTGACTCGTCAAGTCTTTTTCTTTCCGCATTTTCAGAAGTTCTTTTTCTGATTTTCGATTGACATCTTTTTCCGTATATTTATCGTTTGATTTCCACATAAGCTTCTCACTGAATCATACTTGCAATTTCTTCTACGAAATTGTCAGCTTTCTTTTCGATGCCCTCTCCACGCTCATAGCGAACAAACTTTGTAAGGGTAATTGTGGTACCCTGGCTCTTGGCAGCACCATTTACATACTCTTGAACGGTCTGCTTGTTTTCCTTGACAAAAGCCTGTTCCAGCAAGCAGTTTTCGCTGTAGTATTTGCCAACTTTTCCGGCGGCAATTTTTTCCTTGACCTGATCCGGCTTTGAAGCCATCTTCGGATCTTCAGCCATCTGTGCCAAAACGATTTTCTTTTCTTCTTCCAAGACAGAAGCCGGAACTGCTTCCCGATTCAAGTACGGTGGATTCATCGCACAAACCTGCATAGCGCAGTCCTTTAGTGCGGTCACCGTTTCTGCCGTTGTACCCGCCGGTGTATCAGCCTGTACCAAAACAGCAATCGAACCGCCGCCATGAGTATAAGCAGCCAATGTACCCTCCAGACGAGTGAACCGACGAATCTGCAAATTTTCCCGAATCTTTAGGAACAATTCCTGCAGTGCTTCGTCAACCGTTGCACTGCCGCCGGAAACTGTCATCGCCTTCAAAGCTTCTATATCAGCCGGATTTTTTTCGATGATGGTATCTGCAACAAGATTAACAAATGCCTTAAATTCATCGGTATTCGCAACAAAATCGGTTTCCGAGTTCACTTCAACGACACAGCCGACCGTACCCTCTGCATTTACCTTTGCCAGAGCCATGCCCTCTGCGGCTACACGACCTGCTTTCTTTGCCTGTGTTGCCAGTCCTTTTTCCCGCAACAGCTCTAGTGCTTTCTCCACGTCACCGTCTGCCTCTGTCAGTGCTTTTTTGCAGTCCATCATACCAACGCCAGTGGACTTCCGCAATTCATTGACATCTTTTGCTGTAAAATTTGCCATTGGATAATACCTCCTGATTTTATTTTCAAAAAACCCGAATATGACTGCGTGTTTCTACTGTGCATATCCGGGTATATCATTTCTTCCATTTTGCTTATTCCGCAGTTTCTTCGTCTTCTGCCGTTTCTTCTTCCTGTGCAGCAGTTGCCGCATCTGCGCCTTGACGACCCTCAATAATCGCATCAGCCATCACACCGGCAATCAACTTCACTGCACGAATCGCATCATCGTTGCCCGGAATCACATAATCGATCTCATCCGGATCGCAGTTTGTGTCTACAATTGCAACAATTGGAATGTTCAGCTTTTTGGCCTCAGCCACTGCAATTCGTTCCTTTCGTGGATCAACGATAAACAGTGCGCCTGGCAGCTTCTTCATTTCTTTAATACCGCCCAAGAATTTCTCCAGCTTTTCGATTTCCAGCTGCAGCTTTCCAACTTCTTTTTTTGGCAGCAAGTCAAACGTGCCATTAGTTTCCATTTCATGGAGCTGTTCCAGACGTTTTATTCTTCTCTGGATGGTGGTGAAATTGGTCATCATACCACCCAGCCAACGTGCATTGACATAATATGCACCGGCACGAGTTGCTTCTTCTTTGATAGAATCACCAGCCTGTTTCTTTGTACCGACAAACAATACCGATTCGCCCTGTGCAGATAGTTCACGGATAAACATATATGCTTCATCCAGCTTCCGAACAGTCTTTTGCAAATCGATAATATAGATGCCATTCCGTTCCGTAAAAATGTATGGAGCCATTTTCGGATCCCATCTTCTGGTCTGGTGACCAAAGTGTACGCCAGCCTCTAACAGCTGCTTCATTGATACTACGCCCATTGTGTAGTTCCTCCTAAAATATTGGTTTTGCTTCCTCCGCCGTTTTCGGATTTGAGCGTACTGCCAAGATCCCATATGCAACTCTGCGATCATATACAAAGCACCCACATATTACAAAACGACGTGCGAATTACTTTAATATTATACCAAAAATTTAACCATTCGTCAAGCCCTACCCCATAAATTTTTTAATTATTCTCTCACTCTTTTTTGTACAATTTGAACAATTTTCTGTATCAGGCAACGTTACAAGTATCACGTCCTTTCCAATCAGCTGTATCTGAGAAAAGCGAATTATACAGTCTTCCCGTTCGCCAAACCACCCAAAATAACGTGGTCTTCCATAGAGAATCAATGCCACTACGGCTGCTGTTTTGCTATCTATATTCAAATCGTCAATTCTCCCTAGATTCTCCCCGTTTTCCACATTGATGACGTCCTTTTGACGCAACTCTGCCAGCGTACATATCATCACTACCACCTCGACTAAAGCTTATGCCATACTGTCGAAAAATAGACGCCCGAATTTTTCAAAATTTGTTTGCATTATGGGAAATATTATGGTATAATAAAAAATAGGGTAAAGCAATATTGATATAGAAGGGATTTTTTATGGCAAATAAAAACGGAAAATCGCTGCGTGCATTCCGTGCTATAACAATTATTGGACTGGTATTCATTCTCTTATTGGTGATTTTAGCCGGAAATCTCATTGTCTTTCGGACGGAGTGGGAACTTCTGCTCGGTGCAGAAGTGGTGTACGACGAAGACAACATTGGTGAGATCACCTGCAATAAAATTGATAGCGGACATATCGCAGTAGACGGATTATCGGACGTCATATTTATCAATAATGAAATTTTAATTACTGCTGCAGAAAAAACGTCTTACAAAGACATTGAAAAACTTGCCGAATCCTACAATGCGACGATTGTAGGATGGATTGAGCAGTCTGGCGATTATCAATGGCAGTTAAGTCGCAGTTACACGTTAACAAGCTTTGAAACACTCATTCATGACTTAAAAGCAGAAAAGGAAATCGATGATGCCTATGTGAATTATCTCTCGGAAGTAACAGAAACGTCTGTTGTTTACGGCAGCCAGTGGGACGAAGCAAAAGGCGAAACGTGGGACGAATCTGAACCAAGCGGAAATAATTGGTATATGGAATCTATTCACGCTATTTCCGCATGGGATTTTATGGGTGCACACACCTCAACAATTTCGCCAGTACGTGTGGGAGTTATCGATTCCCAGTTCCGAACGAGCCACAAGGACTTAATTTTTCAAGAGGGGAGCATCCTATGCGATACAACGGAATTAGATCACGGCTCTATGGTCGCAGGGATTCTCGGTGCAAACGCTGATAACGCCGAGGGCATTTGCGGTGTTTATCCCTATGGTTCGGAAAATCTCTACGTATCCGCTACGGATGCATTCAAGGATCAGAATGAAGACACTGCCAGGTATTCATCTGTGATGATTGAAAAATGTACCATGGCGAACCTGATTTTCCGAAACGTAAAGGTCATTGTCTCTTCCCGTACGGACTACAGCAAGTTCACGGAAAAAATTGAAAATGCAGAAAACGGCTATCTTACAGCATTGGAGCATCTAAACAACAGTGCTGATATTATGGGGGATTTTCTGTCTCGTATGCTGAACATGGGTTATGATTTTCTCATTGTCACCGCTGCCGGAAACGACTCTGAAGGGACATCTGGTCATTTAAACGCTGCCTATGCCAGTACCCTCAATGCTATCCATGCTGAAACCTATCCGGAGGTCTACGCACGAATTCTCGTGGTCGGCGCAGTAGATACAGACTATACCATCTGCGATTTTTCCAACGGTGGTGACCGAGTAGACGTATACGCACCAGGAGAAAATATCGCCAGCACCTCTGCAAAAGGATACAACGTATTCAGCGGCACTTCTACGGCTGCACCACAAGTGGCGGGAGCGGCGGCTTGTGTTTGGTTCATCAACAGCGGTCTGACCGGTTCGGACGTCAAATCTATTATCAGTGGCACTGCATATGCCTCCAATGCAGAAATCGGTGTTAGTCTCCTAAATGTATATGCTACAGTAACGACAGCGCAGCAGCAGGCAGACAATTACCAGCGAACAAAATGCGCTGATCAGTGGCTTCGTGTTCCGTGGGAGTACGCCAATTGCCGAGGTTACGCTCACAGCACAAGACGGGACAACTTATACAACGGAAACAAACGAGTATGGCTGTTTCTTCTGCGTGGTACCTGATGGAACATATACCCTTTCCGCAGTGGCTGGAAACAACACCTATATTTATTCCGATGATGACGATAACATCATTTCTATCACAGTAAGCAATGGCGCAGCTTGTATCGTACCGCTGTTTCAGTTGCGTGCGACAAAAGCTGTGAGCAATTCTTCAACCAGTGCAAGTACCTCGGATACAGCTTCTATCACGGATTCTATCGATTGGGAAACGCTCTACGAAAATGCACTAATTGACACTTTGGATGATTTTAGCAGTAATGCTGCATTCGAACTAATTTATCTCGATGATGACGATATTCCAGAGGTAGTCGTCTCCGATTCTCTCGAACACAACGTCACGCTTTTTACCATCGACAAAACGACGGTGACGTCCAACGCATATGAAAGCTATGATGGTTTTTTCGCCTACATACAAAAGAACAGTATTTTTGAAACACAAACGCTGACGCATGGTGTAGCATATATCGACACGTTCTACACATATACGGACAGTACCGTTGAAGTCCTGCACACATTCCGTGCAACAGTAGACGGTACAAACGTCTTTGAAGTGGATGGAAACGAATGCACCGAAACGGAATTTAGCAATACGCTGTCTATTTACATGGACGATGCTGCTTATCAAACCGCAACTTTTTCCTATTCCATGACACAGCGAGAAATCGAACATATTTTTTAACCAAAAAAACGTCTCAAAAGAGACGTTTTTTTATTTGGAAAACCACCCGGCCGTCTTGTAGCGAATAAAACCAAGCCGTTATCAGCATGGTGGGTAAAGACCGCCCTCCTGCTTCACGCTCCCTTCGTCCAGATTACTCTAGGAGGTCTGCAATCCACAGTCGGAGTCGGAATCCCTTAGAAAGAGTGTTGGATTATAAAAACCACAATGTCTCGCACCGGGCAGTAATTCCTTTTGGATTTATTAAAAGTATTATACCACATTCCAACGAAAAAATCAATAGGAAAATTGTGAAATTTTTTGTGAAATTCTATTCCTCATCTTCCTCTTCATCGAAAAAAGCGTTCAACTGTTGTACAAAAAGTCCGCCAACCGTTTCGTACTCATCATCATCCTCAATGGTACAAAGCATCTCTTCTCCATCAACCATTTCTTTCTTTAAGACAACAAATTCGCCATCATCCTCCAAAAGTTCTTCGCTGTCCTCATGATACGGAATCAATGCACAATAAGTCGCATCCTCATATTCCATTTCTCCCAAAAGCTCGAACTCCAGTTCATTTCCCTCTTCATCTTCTAATGTATACAGCATTCCTGCGCCAAAATCCATATCTTCCGCCATCATATTTTGCTCCTTTCAACGAACAGATTTTACTTTGTTCGGTGTCTGATAATCACTTTTTTTATTATAATACATTTGAAAGAAAAAATCAAGTATTTTCTCAGATATTTTTCAAAAAAGAAAATCGACGGAATTTTCGCATTTTTCGCATCATCTTTTTTCCCAGCATGATTGACCAGAATACCAATCAGTATTCCAAACGCCACCGCAAACAGCACGTCCGATGGAAAATGGACATAGAGGTAAATCCTTGAAAAGGCGATCGAAATCGCCAAAGCATACGCTGCAATTCCTGCCTTCCGATTATATTGAAACAGCACCGTTGCCGCAATAAAAGACGATAACGTATGTCCTAATGGAAACGAGTAATCCTCTGGCATTGCAATCAATAGCTCCACCGATCGTATCCAACAAGAGCGATCTCGTTGCACCAAGTTTTTTAATATTCCATTTCCCAATGCCAGACCACATAACATTCCTATACCCATGGTGAGTCCTATACATCGTGTTTTTCGGCGGCAGACCAATACCACAGCTATGATAATCCAAATGACACCACCGTTCCCCAACACCGTAATTTTCGGCATCAGCCAATCCAGAAAAGCACACTGCAAATGTAATTGAATCCAGTCGAGAACTTGAAAATCCAGCGTTGTTATGTTCATCACGCCAAACCTCCATTATATCCATTATAATAGTGGACTGATTGTCCGCAAAAAAGCCTGCCAGAGTAAATTGTGACGCTGCTGCTTACACTCTTGCAACGTCACCCGATGACTCTGCTCCAGCGTAACAATACAGTCAAGTTTCAATTCCTCCAGTGCGCTGCACCCCACCATAAAAACAGCATCCTCCATGTGCAGATAAAGTCCCCGATAATCCATATTTATCGTCCCCACAATTCCCATATAACCATCCACCAGATAACTCTTGGCATGAATAAAGCCCGGCGTATACTCATAAATACGCACGCCTGCATAGAGTAACGGCTCATAATACGACCTCGTAAGAGAATACATCACACGCTTATCCGGAATTCCAGGCGTTACAATACGCACGTCTACGCCTCGTTTTGCCGCCGCACAAAGGGCATTTTGCATTTCATTATCAATGGCAAGATAAGGCGTAAAAATATACACATATTGCTTCGCCTGATACAGCATATCGAGATAAACTCGCTGTGCCAAATTTTCATCCTCAAACGGCGAATTACAATAAGGCTGTACAAAACCATCGCTTGGAAAAGGCTCTGGATGATATATATGGGGGAGGTATTGGCTGCAATGATCGTTCGTCTTATAGAACGCATTCCACAGCTCCAAACACATTTTCGTAAAAGAAAATACCGCATCTCCATAGATACGCACTGCCGTATCTTTCCAGTGCCCGAAACGTTCTTTTTGATTGATATACTCATCTGCCAGATTCAACCCACCGGTGTAAGCAATATAGCCATCTACGACGGTGATTTTTCGATGATTTCGATTGTTCATCACCGCAAACAGTGCTGGACGAAAGGGATTGAAAACCATCACCTTGATACCAGCTTCCCGCAAGTCCCTAGCAAATTGCTTCGGAATACAGCTGATACTGCCCAAATCATCGTAAACAAAGCGCACATCTAAGCCTTGTGCCGCTTTTTCTTTCAAAATCGTCTTAACCAACTCCCACATGACACCGTCAGATACAATGAAATATTCCATAAAAATATAATGTTCTGCGCTTTCTAAGTCACGAATCAAATCTGAAAGCATCTCATCCCCGAGCGGATAATATTTCACTTGTGTGTTCTTGTACATCGGAAAACCTGATGATTCCAACATATCTGCCAAGCCACCGGCTCGAGAAGAGATTTGTCCCACCACGCTATCCCGTGGAACACGTGAACCTATAACATGGCATCCATGATGAAGACACCGCCATATCCTGTAAGAGGGACTCTTATTTCCAAAGAAAAGGTACATCAAACTCCCCAAAACCGGCAACAAGCCGATAAACAGCAGCCATAAAATTTTATAAGAGGGATTCCCATCATGACGAATAATATAAAGTTCAATGAGTACACTGCATACAGTCAGGATAACATCTATCCAATGCGCATATAGAGACAATCGAGACGTCAAAATCACAAACCAAGCCAACTGCATGAGAATAAGGAGTCCAATGATAATGAGTCGACTTGTAAGAATATTGGCAATTTTTTTTAGAATTCGCATATCAGAAATCACTCTTTTCACGTATTTTCTATATTATAACATAATTCCAAAAAAAATACAACAGGGCAAACGAAAAAACACAAAAAATTTCAAGTATTTCCAAATAGGATATTTCGCAAGTAATCCCCATAGAGGAGACTTCCTTGATTTCAAATTTTTTATAAAATTTCTGCGTCCAAAAGAAAAAGCCTTGACTTATCTCTCGAAATTTGATATAATAAAGCAGACAAAGAGAATACAAGTATCCAGAATCACTTGTCCAAAAAGTCGATTCTAATGTTAAGTATTTTTCTAGTGAATCTTCTTTGCATTTATTTTATCTATATCACATTTTCTTTTGCTTGTCAAGTACTTTTTGTAGCTTTTTTTGAAAAGGATTGAATTCATGAAACGTATTGCTTTTATTGCCGCATCTACAGCTGTTTTGGTGCAATCCACGAAAACAGATATGAAAATATTGCAAAATATGGGTGTGGAAATTCACCTTCTCTGCCCCACACATCACAGAAACATTTCGGAAGAAGCTATCTCCCAATTTAATGAAATATATCCCAAATGCATCTGGCATGATGTGCCATTTGTCAACAGCATATCCGCCTTTCAAAAAAAATAAATCTGCAACACAAACACTGAAAAAGAAACTATCAGAAATTCAACCGGATGTAATACACTGCTTCGGCACTGTTGCAAATTATTATACCAAAAAAGCTCTTGCTACGCTGCAAGTATCTGCATCATGTAAAACATTCTATTATACTCCCTGTGACTTTCCCCTGTATCAAGGCGCATCTCTTCCAAGAAGGCTTTTTTATCGCCATATCGAAAAAAAAAGATACCACGATTCCCAGTACTGTTCTCCCCGTTTGCGAAATGGATGCAGATTATCTTCACGATAAACTTCATCAAGATACCCCACAAACCTCCTATCACCGATTGGCTTATGAGTATTACGCCACACCGGTTCGCACAGGAGTCGACATCCGTAAAGCGTGGAATATCCCGGAAGACGCAACGCTGCTGCTCTCTATAGGAGAACTGTGTCCCAATAAACGTTTTCGTATTGTGCTTTAGGCAATGGCTCGACTGCGAGAAAAGTATGATTTGCACTACATTCTCTGCGGTACTGGGTCAGACCTCGATTTCTTACAAAAACTAACACGACGACTACACCTCCAAGACCGTGTTCATTTTGTCGGCTATCGTACCGACATCCCTAATTTTCTCGGTGCTGCTGACATTTTCTGTTATCCTGCAAAACAGGGTAACGACTGTATCACCGTACAAAAAGCTGCCGCTGCCGGTCTCCCTATCATTAGTGCAAGATGCCCCGGTATGAAATGGTATGCAGAGCGGGAATTATTTGAACCGATTTCTCTGAAAGGCGATATGGTGGACACCTGTGCTGCTGCTATCACGAAACTAATTGAAGATAAGCTCCTGCAAAAACAAATGGGTGCTGTGAACCGTACCCAAGCGAAAAAATTTGATCGTGATGACAACAAACAAGAAGAATCTTATGAAATATTGCGCCGTAATCACTATTTTCCGACCGTGGAACATATTAAAGCGAAGTAATGTGGATTTTTAGAATGGGTTTCCTCCCATGTTTGCAGACGTATGTGAAAAAAAGCTGTCACTGACAGTATTGCCCGAGGCAATACCCATGGAATTGTGACGAGCGGAAGCATTTGCACACTGTACCAGAGGAGCATTCCCACAAGCTCCCATATATCACCGCATAACACCCGAACCGCAAGCATTGGTACTTTCCACAAGGACATATTCGGATGAGACATCCACAACACGGGAACACCCCATAACACAAGGCAAAAGAAAACCCACAAGATACTCCATACCACAGCGGCTATTACAAATTGGGCGGCAATTACCAGCCACAGTGCGTTACCTGACTGCAACTCATCTTTTTCTACAAGATACACTGCAGCGAATAACATAAGCGGCACAGGCTGCAGCATCACAGTACGCAATATGGCATTTTGTAGTGACAACGCAATTTTTTTCCTTTAGGGTATATTTCTCCACTCGATAAAATCCCCGCTGCGTTTGCACTAAGCTGCCATATGTGCTAACTACAGCTTATTTTCATAACTGCCTTTGGTACAGCAAGCACCCAACGGATGATATGCCACAGTATGGCACTATCCGTCAACAAAGCAGAGGGTGGCAATTGATACCACCGCAGGAAACAAACTGCAACCACAATTTCGAAGAGCTTCCATAAGCCAAACACCACAGCCACTCCCAAAACTACAAGGGAGAACTGTGGCGTTTTTTTTAGCTGTACGTGTGCAAAACACTGGGCTTCCAGCAACGGCATAGCATTTTCTCCTTTTCTGATTATATAAAGGTGATGTAAAATATTATACCCGAATATAACTACACCATTCGCAAGCATTGACGCATATCAATTATTTTTCTAACAGATTCTTATTACTCATGTAAATAAATCTGAATTTCCAGTTTTAGCCAGACACCTTCATATTCCTTTTTTGAAATCCGTCCAAATAACAGCTTTCCGGCATCCATGAGTCTGGAAAAAACAACATTGTCTTTTCTGGGAACATAGCCAATTTTGATACCATCCGTGTTTTTGATAACAATTGCCCTTTCATCATAAGGATTATTCGGTTCACGAAAAAAATCCAAGCGATCGCCAATTTTCAGAAATGGCTCTAATTCCTCTATTCCATCTACATGAGATATTCCTGCTACGTAGCTATCAAACAATAAAATATCTCGCTCATAAGGCATGGGAATTTCCATTCCAGACTGCCCGTGAAGCAAGCCCATTAAGCTATTTTGTTCTTGTTTGATGATATTATCCATTTTGTATCATTCCTTCCAGTCTTGTTTGATAAATTTCTATCCGTTTTTTCAGTTCTTCAATGGTATTTTTCAGTTCTGCTTTCTTCGCCGCAATTGCATTTTTGTCATTTATCATCAACCGCAAATTATAGGGATAGTTTTCTTCGATTTTCCGAATCTCTTGCTGTACCGTGTGCAACATCGCCGTAAGTCTTCCTTGTTCCTCTTTCAGTTGTTGTATGCTATTGTTCTCCTCATCCAAAACCGACGTCGTTTGATCCGTAATCATATCATAAATGGCTTGTATTGCACGCAAATCTCCATGTTCAAAGGCTTCCACTGCGTGATGAAATAACTCCAGTTGTTCCGGTGTTAAGTCCGGATGTAAATCTGGATGCAACGCCTTCATAATGGCACGATAGCGTTTTTTTATCTCCTTTGTCTCTTCTTCCGACAAATATTCTCCTTTGTTGCGCTCTAGTGCAGCATTCATACGTGCAACTTGTTCATTCATTTTCTCTTGATATTCCGCAAACTCCCTATCTAGTATCTCCTACATTTTCGGGATTGAAATGGACTCTTGGCGGTTTTTCACCGCTTGTATAATTTCAATGCCACGCTTCAAACGCATGGATTCACAGTACAGTTCATAGACTTTGATTTCCAATCCGCCAATAGCAAGCATATACTGCATCTCAATATTTGGACATTCTACATACTTTAACTCATCACGCCGAAAGAACAGCATGGACAGCTCCGTGCGCAGTTTTTGAATCGTCTCCTTATATTTTTCGACCTCCGGCGATAATATTACAGCGTTTTTCACTTGCCCTGTTATCTCTGCTAACTCTGCCAAACGCCGAAATGCCAGTACAAACCATGTTCGATTCTCCAGTGCAAGGATTTCTCTGTCATCTCCGCACTCGTGAAAATACAAACTCCTTGTTAAAATCACGCTTCCAAGCAGCATAATATCCGTGATATGCCCTATTATTTTTTTCAGTTCTGTCACTTCATACAAATTTTCACCATAACCATTCACAAAAGCACGTCCACATTTCTCTTGAAATCCCATGAAAATGCACGCCTCTGTCATATCATTAACCGAAAATATCATTTCTCCTTGTACTGCATTCTGAAATCGGTCTAGCCAACAATTTGCGAATTTTTGGATTTGTTCCTGTTTTGCCATCATGATTTCTCCTTATTATTACACCGTGGGATTTTTCTCGATCCGTATCACGCACTCCACGTTTCCAGTCATAGGAAACAAATCCACAGCTTGAACTTCTTTTATACAATAACTCTTTTGTTCCAGCAGTGCGCAATCTCTCGCTGCCGTTGCAGGATTGCAGGAAATCATGACAATCCGCTTCGGTTGCATTTGTACCATAGCGTTAATTGCCCTGTTGTTACAGCCCTTTCTCGGTGGATCCACAACAATGACGTCCGGCGTTTCGCCTTGTATTTGCAGCTGTGTCGCTATTTCTCCTACATCTCCACAATAAAACTGCGCATGGCTAATACTGGCACGTATTGCATTTCTCTTTGCATTCTCCACTGCATCCGGCACAATCTCCACACCAAGAAGCTGTTTGCACGCATCCGCCATAGATAATCCTATCGTTCCTGCACCACAATAGAAATCCAACAATCGCTCCGTTCCGTTTAGTTCTGCAAAACGCTTTGCCACTCTGTACAATTGCTCCGCAGCCGCCGTATTCACCTGATAAAACGATGCAGGCGACAAATCCACAGAAATTCCACACATCTCGTCCGTGATGTGGTCGCTGCCCCAAAGGAAATCTGTACGGCTGCCCAGAATGACATTTGTTTGTTTTGGATTTACGTTCATACTGACGCTGTGAATTTGTGGAAATTGCTCCACCAACCGTTCCACGAGTGGCAATAGTTTTTCTCGTATCGGCTGACATACCACAAAACACACCATAATCTCACCCGAATGCGCACCCTGTCGCAAATAAAGATGGCGCATTCGTCCCGTATGGGTCGCTTCATCGTACACGGGAATTTTCTTCTGCCGAACAAATTCCAATACGACAGCGGCAATCTTTCGGAACACCAGTGGCTGTAATAAACAATCTGTCACCGAAACCACACGGTGACTATGCTTGGCATAAAACCCGAGATAAGGTATCCCGTTTTTATCTACGGCAAAAGGATATTGCGCCTTATTGCGATAACGTGTCCGCTGGGGACTCGCCAAAATTGGTAAGAACTCCGGCGACAATTTTCCAATTCGAGTAAAGGCATCTACGACGGATTTCTCCTTGATGCGCAGCTCTGCTTCATAGTTCAAATATTCAAACACACAACCGCCACAGCCCGTTTGACGACACACCGGCTCGATACGGTCGACAGAGGCTTTCTCCAATGCATCTACAATGCCAAACGCATAGTGTTTCAATACTTTTACGATTTTTATGCAAATGTGGTCTCCAATTGCCGTGTGTGGTACAAATACTGTCATTCCCTCTACACGACAAACGCCGTTGCCATCTAAGGTCAAATCCGTAATTTTCACATTGTAATACTCGTTTTTTTTCATACACCGTTCCTCCGCTTTTGTTATCACATACATTATAACACAAATTTCGACTTGTTGCAACAATTTATACAGATTTCACAAAACACAAAAAGCGTTGCAAAAGGACAAATATTATGCTATAATATATTATATTGAAAAAATTATATACAGGAGAAACAATCACGCAACGGATATCCAAAACAGAAAGTCCATTTTACATAAAAAATTAAAATCATATGCAAATTCTACTATGAATTACATACAATCTCGCTGGAAAATATACTGGAAATCATATCTCATTTTGCTGATTATTCATGTTGTGGGCATTCTGGCGATTCTACAGGCAGATGTCTATTATGCAGACGATGTAGATCGTACAGCACGAGGATTTCGGGGATTTGGAAATACATTCGGGCGATGGGTATCGGAATATCTCTCTGCCCTTCTCCATACAGGGCGAAACCTTACCAACATTTCTCCCCTAACACAGCTTCTCGCCGTTGCAATTTGTGCTGCTTCTGCCCTGATTCTCATTCGGGTGATAACCGAAACCGAGAAGTTTTCCAAATGGACTTATCTGGCTGTGATTCCCTTGGGTCTGTCTCCTTATTTTCTGGAGTGTTTGTCCTATCAATACGACGCACCTTATATGGTACTCTCCGTTTTCTTCTGTATTTTCCCACTTTTGTTTGCAGAGAAAAGCTTATGGATTTACGGTATCGTTTCGTTTTTCTGTCAGCTGTTTATGTGTGAATCATATCAGGCTTCTTCTGGAATCTACTCCATGCTGGTGCTGCTGATGTGCTTTCTGGCGTGGAATCGGGGAGAAAGTACAAAATCCATTGGAAAATTCCTCTTGGTTTCCGTTGCCGCATATGTTGCTGCACTGATTTTATTTGAAATTCTCTGCAATCTTTTTGCCAATCCAGATAGCATTTCTTATGTTGATGCATCTATTCCTACAGGGACAGCTTTTTTTGAAAATGCCTTTGAAAATTATAAAAAATTTTTTTCACATATTTGGAATGATTTTCAAAAAGTCTGGAAACTTTTAATTGCGATTATTTTATTTTTCTTTCTTTTTATCACAACACGGGAATCGAAACGTCAGAAATGGCTTTCTCTCTTATGCGGTGGCTTTACACTTATTGTATTACTTATGCTGCCCTTTGGTGTCTTACCATTCCTTGCTTCTCCTACAGATTCACCCCGTGCAATGTATGGATTCGGTGCATTATTGGCAATGCTTACGATTGTGATTGTGAATGCAAAACCAAAATTTTTGAACCTATGCGGAAAATTAAGTTGTGTCGCACTTTCATTTTGCTTTTTGATCTTTTCGAATATTTATGGCAATGCACTGCAAATTCAGCAAGATTATACCGACACACGAACACAGACGATTATCGACGATTTGATCGATTTAGAAGTGATGGATTCCGAAAAAACGTTATACTTCCAATTAGATTATACTGATGACAGTTGGGAGTCACCGATTTTTAATAAGAATCCTGCATATGCGTATAAATACAATAATATTTTAGGACGATTGCTTGGAAAAAATTACGGAAATACACGCTGGATTGAACAGAAACTCACTTATTATTATGATCTCGACTTAAAATTTGACCGTTCTATTGACCTCTCCACCTATGACCTCCCTGTTCTTGTGGATAACCAGTATCACACGATTTCTGGAAACGACGAATACATTTATGTGGTAATGAAATAAAAAAAGGCCGAACCCCGGGTCAGTATGAACCAAGGGTTCGGATTTTTTATGCAAAGTGGATACTACTAATTATAAATTCGTATATCCCATCAGATATTCGTCTACTTCTTTTGCGGCTTCTCTGCCCTCTCGAATTGCCCAAACTACCAGCGATTGTCCCCGATGCATATCCCCTGCGGTGAACACACGATCGATATTTGTACGATAATGTCCTACTTCCGTAGCAACATTTGTGCGAGGTGTTACCTCTATACCAAAGGCATCAGTAATATACGACTGTGCGCCCAGAAAGCCTGCGGCAATCAGCACCAAATCGGCATCTAAAATCTGTTCGCTGCCCGGGATTTCCTCCATTCGTGACCGTCCTGTTTTTGGGTCAATTACGGATTGCAGCTTGATTGTCTCCACTGCTCGAACGTGGTTTTTCTCATCCTTGATGAATCGCTTTACAGTTGTCTGATAAATCCGTGGATCCTGCCCAAAGACGGCAATTGCCTCCTCCTGACCGTAGTCTGTCTTGCAGACTCTCGGCCACTCCGGCCAAGGATTGTTCTCCGCACGGCTATCTGGCAGCTTCGGCATCATCTCCAGCTGAATCACGGATTTACAACCGTGACGAATTGCAGTTCCTACACAATCGTTTCCCGTGTCACCACCACCGATAACAATGACGTTTTTATATTTTGCACTGATATAATAACCGTCTGATAGATTGGAGCTGATTAAACTCTTTGTGGTCGCTTTCAAAAAATCAACCGCATAATAAATACCATCTGCATCTCTGCCCTCTGCCACGATGTTTCGTGGGTTAGATGCACCACAAGCCAGTACCACAGCATCAAAATCTCGCAGCAATTCTGTCGCCGTTACATCTTTCCCCACATTGACGCTGGTACGGAACGTAATCCCTTCCGCCTCCATGAGTGCAATCCGCCACTGTACCACGGTTTTTTCCAGCTTCATATTGGGGATGCCATACATCAGCAAGCCACCTGGTTTATCCTCCCGTTCAAACACAGTTACACTGTGTCCTCGCTTATTCAGCTGCAACGCTGTCGCCAAACCGGACGGACCAGAGCCTACCACTGCCACACGCTTTCCCGTGCGTGTTTTCGGCGGATTCGGCTGCATTCTGCCACTCTCAAATGCCTTTTCAATGATGGCATACTCGTTTTCCTTGACGGTAACCGGATCGCCATTTAAGCCACAAGTACACGCCTTTTCACACAATGCCGGACATACTCGAGAAGTGAATTCTGGAAAACAATTAGTCATTAAAAGCCGGTCTGCTGCCTCGTCCCAAAACCCTTTATAAACAAAATCGTTCCACTCTGGACATAAATTATTTAATGGGCAGCCAGAGACCATGCCAAAAATCGGTTTTCCCGCCTGACAAAACGGTACACCACAGTCCATACACCGTGCACCCTGCTGCTGCCTTTCCGCATCAGACAGCGGTGTGTGAAATTCTCGATAAGTTTTAATTCGTTCTAACGGTTCTTGCCCTGCGTTCTCGACTCTCGTATATTCGAGAAATCCTGTTGCTTTTCCCATGACATATTCCCTCCGTTAATTTCTGGTGTTGGCATAAAATGCCTCAATTTGTGCTTCTTTCTGTTCCATGCCCTGCTCTCGGAATGCAGCAATGCTTTCCAGCATCTTTGCATAGTCATGGGGAACAATCTTCTTAAAGCGTGGCAGATAGTCCTCGAAATTATCGAGAATTTCCCTACCCAACTTTGAATCTGTCCACGCTACGTGTTCTTCAATCAGACCACGCAGCTGCGCAATATCCTCCTGTTTGGTCACACTGCTAAACCCAACCAGCGACTTATTCAGCTTTGTATACAAATCGTTTTCTTCATCCAAAACATAAGCGATACCACCGCTCATACCTGCGGCAAAGTTCTTTCCAACAACGCCGAGAATCACAGCACAGCCGCCAGTCATATACTCACAACCATGTTCGCCTACGCCCTCAACGACAACATTTGCACCGGAATTCCGCACGCAGAACCGCTCGCCTGCCACACCGTTGATAAACGCCTTGCCGGAGGTTGCTCCAAACAGTGCCACATTACCAATGATAATATTTTCGTCCTCTTGAAAAGTGGAATCCTTTGGTGGGAACACCGCCAACTTTCCACCGGAGAGTCCTTTTCCAAAATAGTCGTTGCTATCGCCCTCTAGTGCCAATGTCAAGCCCTTTGGGATAAATGCGCCAAAGCTTTGCCCACCTGCACCAGTGCAGCGTACAACAAATGTATCATCGTCCAAAGTATTATAATATTTCCGAGTAATTTCCGCACCAAACAGCGTTCCAAGCGAACGATTCAGGTTGCTGACACGAATTGAAATTTCCTTTTTCTGTTTCTTTGCCAAAGCTTCTTTCATTTGCGGAATAATCACAGCCTCATCGATTGTATCGCCCAGCTTAAAGTCATACACATCCTTCGGATCGAAGTGCATCTTCACATCAGGATTTTCCTTCGCATATGGATTCGTCAGAATTCGTGACATATCAATCTTGCCCTCTTGTGTTTCTGCCGGATAAGTCTTCTGCACCAACAGATCAGAACGACCTACCATTTCGTCTATAGTATGTACGCCGAGTTTTGCCATATACTCTCGCATTTCCTGTGCAATAAATCGCATAAAGTTAATCACATACTCCGGTTTCCCGTGGAATCGTTTCCGCAGTTCCGGATTCTGTGTTGCAACACCCACTGGACAAGTATCCAAATTGCAGACACGCATCATCACACAACCCATTGTCACCAATGGCGCAGTCGCAAAGCCGTATTCCTCTGCACCTAATAATGCAGCAATCACCACATCTCTGCCGGTCATCATCTTACCGTCTGTTTCAATGACAACCTTTGAACGCAGATTGTTTTGAATCAGCGTCTGATGCGTTTCAGCCAATCCCAATTCCCAAGGCAAACCTGCATTGTGAATCGAACTACTCGGTGCTGCTCCTGTACCGCCATCATAGCCGGAAATCAATACTACTCCTGCGCCAGCCTTCGCCACACCTGCGGCAATTGTACCAACACCTGCTTCGGATACCAGCTTTACAGAAATCCGTGCCTTCTTATTAGCATTTTTCAAGTCATAAATCAACTGTGCCAAATCCTCGATAGAATAAATATCGTGATGAGGCGGTGGTGAAATCAAAGCTACGCCCGGCGTAGAGTGTCTTGTTTTAGCAATCCACGGATACACTTTCTTCGCCGGCAAATGTCCGCCCTCGCCCGGCTTTGCACCCTGTGCCATTTTGATTTGAATTTCCTTTGCTGAAGTCAAATATTTTGACGTCACGCCAAACCGACCAGATGCCACCTGTTTGATTGCAGAACACCTGTCCACTGCGCTTCCGGAGGTGACAATACGCTCTAGGTCTTCACCACCTTCGCCGCTGTTGGACTTGCCTCCAATACGATTCATGGCAATTGCCATACACTCATGTGCCTCTTGCGAAATCGACCCATAGGACATCGCACCTGTCTTAAAGCGACGCATAATGGATTCCACGCTTTCCACTTCTTCCATGGGAATGCCACCGTCTTCTGCAAATTTGAAGTCCAATGTACTGCGCAAGGTAACATGACGATTTTCTGCATTGACACAAGCGGAATATTGTTTAAATAAGTTATAATCATCTCGCCATGTGGCTTGCTGTAATAGGTGAATCGTCTCTGGGTTATAGAGGTGATCCTCCTGATTACTGCGCTCCTTGTGATAGCCTATGCTGCGCAGTCCCTCATCCATACCGAGATCATTTGGATCAAATGCGTTTTCATGCATTTCGATAGTACGCTTTGCAATGTCGTCCAGATCAATACCGCCGACTCTGCTCACCGTATCTGGGAAAAATTCCTCTATCACACGTTCACTAATGCCCAACGCCTCAAAAATTTTCGATCCTTGATACGACTGAATGGTAGAAATGCCCATTTTCGACGCAATTTTTACAATGCCGGAAACCAGTGCATCGATATACGCCTGACTTGCCTGTGAGTAGTCCTTGTCTACCAAACCTTTCCGGTTAATCATATCATACAAGGTATCCAGTGCCAAATAAGGGTTCACTGCACTTGCGCCAAATCCCAATAGCGTTGCAAAATGATGTACTTCGCATGGTTCTGCTGTTTCGATAATCAGCGAAATTGCCGTACTTTTTCTCGTTTTTACGAGATATGTTTCCAGTGCTGCTACTGCCAAAAGAGATGAAATTGCCATGTGATTTTTATCCACACCACGATCTGTCAGGATAAGAATTGTTGCACCTTTTGCGTGTGCCTCTTCCGCCTGACTGTAAAGGTTTTCAATTGCATCATGTAGCGGTGTATCCTTAGTGTACAACATAGAAATATCCGCCGTTTTCAATCCGTCAATTTTCATATCCCGAATCTTCATCAAATCCAGATTCGTCAAAATCGGGTTCTTCACTTTTAACACACGACAGTTGCGTTCTTCCTCTTTCAAGATATTGCCTGCGATACCCAGATAAACTGTGGTATCCGTGATAACTGACTCCCGAATAGAGTCAATCGGCGGATTGGTGACCTGTGCGAATAATTGTTTAAAATAATCAAATAGTGGCGGATTTGTCTTAGACATTGCTGGAATCGGCGTATCTGTTCCCATTGCTGCCGTAGGTTCGCCCCCATTAATCGCCATGGGGACGACTGTGTTATACAATCCCTCATATGTGTAACCAAAGGCACGCTGAAGCTGCAACAGTTCTGCTCCACTATACCGAAACGGACGTTTATTCGGAATCTTCAATTCTCGTAGTTCATACAGGTTATGATCCAACCACTCTCCATAGGGCTGCCGATGTGCATAATAATTCTTAATCGTATCATCGTCAATGAGTTCGCCTTTTACAGTATCAACCAGCAACATTTTTCCCGGGTGAAGACGTTCTTTTTTTACGATATGCTCCGGCGGAATACCATCCAGTGCCCCTACCTCGGAGGATAAAATTAAACATCCATCATCTGTCACATAATATCGAGAAGGACGCAGACCATTTCGGTCGAGTACAGCGCCCATCACGTCACCATCCGTAAAGATAATCGATGCCGGACCGTCCCACGGTTCCATCATCGTCGCATAATACTGGTAGAATGCTCGCTTTTCCCGACTCATAGTGGGAATGTATTGCCACGGTTTAGGAATGGTCATCATAACAGCCAAAGGCAAATCCATGCCGGACATGGTCATAAATTCCAACGTGTTATCCAATCTCGCAGAATCAGAACCCCTCACGTCCAGCATTGGCAGAATATCTTTCATCCGGTCGTCCAATGCGTCGCAATGTAAAATGGATTCCCGACTGAGCATTTTGTCCACATTGCCGGTAATCGTATTGATTTCCCCATTGTGTACCATCATGCGGTTCGGATGAGAACGCTGCCAACTCGGATTCGTGTTGGTACTGAACCGAGAGTGAACAATGCCGATCGCAGAGTGATAATCCAGACTGTTCAAATCGTGGTAAAACAGACGAAGCTGTCCCACCAAAAACATACCCTTATATACAATCGTCCGACTAGAGCAGGACACAACATAGGTGTTTTTATTACGCTTTTCAAATACCATACGAGCAATATAGAGCTTTCGGTCGAACTCCAACCCATTGGCACAGTCGTCCGGCTTTTGAATGAACGCTTGCATAATGTGCGGCATACTGTCCAGTGCCTTTGAGCCGAGCACGTCTGGATTTACCGGCACTTGCCGCCAACCCAAAAATCCAAGTCCCTCTTCCTTTAAAACATCTTCAAATGTCTGCATCGCCTGTTTATACTTTTCCTCCGATTGTGGAAAAAAGAACATACCGATGCCGTATTCCCGCTTTCCGCCAATCTGAATACCGGCTGCTTTTGCAACCTTGGAAAAATAGGTGTGTGATATTTGCAATAAAATTCCCACACCATCACCAGTTTTTCCTTCGGCGTCCTTTCCAGCACGGTGCTCTAAGGTTTCTACAATTCGCAATGCGCTGTCTACCACCTTGCGATCGGATTCCCCATTGATGTTCACAACCGCACCAATACCGCAGTTCTCGTGTTCAAATCGTGGATCGTACAGACCATTTTTCTTAAATGGTGCTTGTTCTCTGTAATTATCCATGGTCACTTCTCCCTTGTAATATAGATTTATCATTTCGATTTTTCGTAAATAGAACGGCTACTTTTCAGATATGATTGCACATTGGCAATTTCAGACGCTGACTACAACCACTATCTGCAAATCAAAAATACAGTGAAACAAAAAACACCTGCAAAGCGAGAAAATAAAAATCCTCGTTTTACAAGCGTCATTGCTTGTCTATTCAATTTTGTCAAAGCCACTTTACAGCTTCAATCGATTGAAATCATTTATTAATATTGTTATTATACCACGTCACCTCCAGATTGTCAATAGCAAAATCGCAATTTTTTCGAAAAAAATAAATTTATCATGAAAATTAGCTTTTTTCAAAAAGTTTTTTTGCAATTTTACTGTATATATTCGACCCGATGATAAAGATATAAATTACAAGCACAATCATAATTTGCTAATCTTTCTATGTACTTCATTTTTTCTAAAAAACCTCTAGATTTTTCTTGACGGATATGGTATACTAGTGATTAGAGGCTTAAAGATTCCACAGCGGAATCGTGGTATCTGCCTCTAACCTCTTATTTCTCATCCTCTAACACGAATAAACAAGGAGCATACTATGAAACTACTTGCCATTGATGGTAACAGTATTTTAAACCGAGCGTATTATGGAATTCGTCCGCTTTCTAATACACAGGGAATTTACACGCACGCAATCTTCGGATTTATGAATATTTATCTCAAACAGATTGCCATGACGCAGCCTGATGCTGTGGCGGTGGCATTTGATTTGCGCACGCCTACATTTCGTCACAAAGCGGTAAAAAGCTATAAGGCAAATCGAAAAGGAATGCCGGAAGAGCTGGCAATGCAAATGCCCTACCTAAAAAAACTGTTGGGATATCTCGGTATTTCTGTTGTCACCTGTGAAAGGTACGAAGCCGACGATATTCTAGGAACATTTGCAAAGCTTTGCACCGAACAGAATAAAACTTGCGTGATTCTCACTGGCGACCGAGACAGCTTACAACTGGTAAACGACCACGTCACCGTGGCACTTGCCACCAATCGAGAGACAATTTTTTATACGCCGGAGCTTTTTCAAGAGGAATATGGTTTTGCACCACTGTCCCTTATCGACTATAAAGCATTGATGGGTGACAGCTCGGATAATATCTCTGGTGTTACAGGCATCGGGCAAAAAACAGCATCACAGCTCATTGGCGCATGGGATACAATTGAAAACCTCTATGCTCACCTAGATGAAGCGGTGCTTCGCAAAACCGTGTATCAAAAGCTCACTGCCGGAAAAGCAGATGCAGAACAGTCAAAATGGCTGGCAACCATTGTCACAGATGTTCCAATTGATTCAGATTTGTCTCACTACACGATCGGCGCAGGCGATAGTGAAGCAGCGATTGCATTACTTCAAGAACTGGAGATGGCAAAGTTATTGGAAAAACTGTTCGGGAAGAACGCAACAAAGACAGCATTGCAAACGATTCCGCCAGCACAGACACTATCTCTCCAAACGATCCCACTAACAGCAGAGGTACTTACACAAAAAACAGAACAACCCTGTTGCCTTTACGATGGCGAAACGCTTCGTGTATACTGGGAGGATACGCCGGAAACGATTTATACCACAAATGATAAGACGCTTCTGCTTCAGGTCTTTCAACGAAAGCGACTAACTTTTCAGGCAAAATCACAATATTGCTTCTTATTCGCTCATGGAATCACACCAGAAAGTGAACATCCTACTGCACAGGACGCTGAAATTGCCGCCTATCTGCTCAACTCTACCTCAACATCTTACGAAATTCAAAAGCTCTGCATTACGTATCATATTCCATATGCGGAACAAGAGCATGGCGACCTTATGGTACTGCCGAAGCTTTATCAAAAAATGCACACACTCGTAGAACAAGAGGAAATGCTGCCCTTGCTTCACATGGAAGAACAACTAACGATGGTGCTGGCATCCATGGAATCGGTAGGCGTTGCAGTAGATCGGGATGGTGTCGAAACATTTGGCATCTATCTCTCTGAACAGCTGGAAGAAATGCAGCAGATGATTTATGACGAAGCTGGACATGAATTTAACATTGCTTCGCCGAAACAATTAGGCGACGTATTATTCGAAGAAATGCAGCTGCCCCATGGAAAAAAGACGAAAAAGGGCTATTCCACAAATGCGGACATCCTTGAAAAACTGCGAGGAGAATGCCCGATTGTAGACCATGTGCTGCAGTGGCGACAATACGCAAAACTCAAATCCACCTACGTGGACGGACTCCTTAAAACAATTGCTCCAGACGGTCGAATTCACACGATATTTCGTCAAACGGAGACTCGCACAGGTAGAATATCTTCTACGGAACCAAATCTACAAAATATCCCAGTGCGTACATCACTTGGGCGTAATATGCGAAAATTCTTTGTGGCCAAAGAAGGGAATGTACTGCTGGACGCCGACTATAGTCAAATCGAACTACGCCTACTTGCCAACCTCAGCGGCGACAAACAAATGCGAGATGCGTTTTTAAGCGGTGCGGACATTCATGCAGCGACAGCCGCACAAGTATTCGAGATGCCACAAGAAATGGTCACACACGAAATGCGCAGTGCTGCAAAAGCGGTAAATTTCGGAATTCTCTACGGTATGGGCGCATACTCCCTATCACAGGATATTCATGTCACTGTACGGCAGGCAAACCAGTATATTCAAAATTATATGGCACAATTTCCAAGCGTCGGAACATTTATGGACAAAACTGTCGCAGATGCCAAACGAAACGGATTTGTCACCACTTATTTCAAGCGGCGCAGACCCGTTCCGGAACTTGCTGCAACCAATAAAATGGTGCAAGCATCTGGAAAACGAATTGCCATGAACACGCCGATTCAAGGAACAGCAGCAGACATTATTAAAATCGCCATGATTCGTGTATATGAGCGACTAAAGCGAGATGTACCCGAAGCAAATTTGGTGCTGCAGGTACATGATGAACTCATTGTAGAAGTACCGGAAGCTCTTGCTATGCAGGCTGCGAAAGTACTGGGAGAAGAAATGCAGGGGGTCATTCAATCTACACTGCCGGAGTTGCAGTGGAGCGAATTTCCTGTTCCGCTTTCGGCAGATGTTGCCATGGGGACAAGCTGGTTCGAGGCAAAACAATGACGATAAAATTTCAGATTCGAGATGCCATAATGACAGATTTGACACAAATTATCGCCATTGCGGCACACAGTTCTGATCCGTGGTCAGAAGCGGTTTTTCAGCAAACACTAAAAACCGATACACCATTTTGGGTAGCAATTCAAGATACAGAGGTTATCGGGTTTCTGTCTTTATCGTTTTGTGGCGACGTGATAAGTGTCGATAACATCGCTGTCGCACCATCTGTCAGACGACAAGGCGTTGCAAAAGCGTTACTACAAAAAGCAATAAACAAGTACCATGGACGAGAATTTTGGTTGGAAGTACGCCAATCGAATGTCGGTGCTGTTGCATTATATCAATCACTTGGGTTTATCCAAACGGGTCTGCGGCGGCAATATTATCAAAACCTATTGGAAAATGCAATTTTGATGACCAAAATAGTAAAATAAGTAAAAAATAGGAAATGATACATGAAAGATCACTAGGAGGAATTTATATGCCACTTATTCATTTAAAAACCAATCAATCGATTTCCAAAGAGCAAAAGGTCGCTCTCAAATCCGCTTTCGGAAAAGCAATCACCGTTATTCCAGGAAAATCAGAATCATGGCTGATGGTACAAATCGAGCCAGACTGCACGCTGTATTTTAAAGGTGACGACGCACCAGCTGCAATGGTAGACGTTAGCATTTTCGGAAAAGCCGATGACAAAGCATTTGATGCACTCACTGCGCAGCTTTGCACCATTGTTGAAAATCAACTAAAAATCGATGGAAGCCGTATCTATGTCAAATACGCAGAAGTCCCACACTGGGGCTGGAACGACTCGAATTTTTAAAGAAAGAAGCGGTTATCCATGCGAATCCTAGGAATTGAAAGCTCTTGCGATGAAACGGCAGCGAGCGTTGCACTTGACTATACGAAAATTCTCTCAAATGTGGTCGCTTCGCAGGTGGAAGAACATCAACAATACGGCGGTGTCGTACCAGAAATTGCGTCTCGTCGACACTGTGAAAATATCCTTTGGGTGGTACAAAAAGCATTAGATGATGCCGACGTTGCGCTGGACGACTTAGACGGCATCGCAGTCACGGCATACCCGGGACTAATTGGCGCATTACTCGTGGGTGTGAATTTTGCAAAGGGCTTGAGCCTTGCCACGGGAAAACCTTTGATACCGGTACATCACCTAGCGGGACACATTGCCGCAAACTATATTACGCATCCGGAATTAAAACCACCTTATCTCTGCCTTGTGGTCAGCGGAGGACACACTCATATCGTCGAGGTCTTATCCTACACCACTTTTCGAATTATCGGCAGAACCCGAGACGATGCCGCCGGAGAATGTTTTGACAAATGTGCCCGTTCCATGGGTTATCCTTACCCCGGAGGCATACACTTGGACAATGCTTCGAAACATGGCAATCCCAAGGCATTCACCTTACCAAAACCAAAAATTTCAGATAATGCTTACGATTTCAGCTTTTCCGGCTTGAAAACGGCAGTAATTAATCTCATCCACAACAGCAAGCAAAAAGGCATCACGCTATCCCGAGAAGACCTTGCAGCTTCGGTGCAGACTACCATTGCGGAGATACTAACAGAACATACCGTTCGTGCTGCTATATCCCTCGGCTACTCTACCATTGCCATTGCCGGTGGTGTTTCCGCCAATAGCGGCGTGCGAACAAAAATGCAGGAGGCTTGTGCCCGTCTGGGATATCAATTGTATATGCCGCCACTATCGCTTTGCGGCGACAATGGGGCAATGATTGCTTGTGCAGGTTCTTACGCCTTTGACGCCGGTATTCGTGCAGACTGTTCTTTAAATGCTTATGCAACAATGGAATTACGATAGATAAATCTTATTTTTCCTTTACCACAATTTCAAATACCGCAGAAGACACTGCCTGTTCCCACTGCACATTTTCAAAATAGCCATAACATTGACTTTGAAAACACGCTTCCAACCCAAACACATCTGCGGAAAATGCCGTTATCGTCTCTTCGATAGCGGCATTGCACTATGCTTGTATTGTTGCAGCGACAATGTCAAAATTACCAACCCCATCCAGTGTTACCGTAATGGTAACCGTGATGCCATCATTCGTTTCTACGGCATCCATTTCTGTATGGGCGACGTTTATCTTGTAGCTGTCCCCTTGTGGCAATTCCACGAATGTCGGATAAGCATCTCCACGCAGAAAGCAGAGTCCTTTTACAGCGTCTGTCGAAAGAAATCCGCAAAAACTTTCCTCTGTCACAATTGCCATAGAAATCGAATCGTTTTTATAAACGGGAATCAGTGCCATTCCAGAAGAACCTGACAATTCTTTTAAAATCGAGAACAGGTTTGTCGTGGGAATCACGCCACTTTCTTGCGCATATTGCAGCTGTTCCACGAGAAGTGTCGTGTTCGTTTGTTCCAGTGACACCCCTTGCGCCAATCCTAAAACTTGGCAAGAGGGCGATAGGCGAAAATCTTCCATCCACTGGCTGAGATTTTGCTGTCGATCGATACAAGAATACGCCAGAAGTTCTAAGTGCCCAAAAAACAGCGATTTTCTAGTTTGCACTGCCGATTGAGATAGAACAGCAGAAAGGGAATCGCCGGTGCAAATTGCAATAGGATCACTGCTGAAAAAGTCATGGAGCTGTAAAGATACAGCGTCGCTTTGCGTTGCATCCACTTCCACCGCCTGCAAATACGTCCGCTCTCGCACCTCCACCGATCCGCAGCCGGTAGCAGTACCAAACAATAGTGCAAGACTCCAAAGGCACGCTGCTTTTCTATGAACCATTGCTTTTCACTCCTTTTATTTTTACAGACAGACATTAACACATCTACCCACAAATTACAACGCCAGCCAGCATTGCTGCTAGGCACACACTGCTCGCATAATACGTCCGCAGTTTTTGGAACATTTGTCGGAGTAAGTGTGCTGCAAGCGTGGTGTAGAGTGTCAAACGAAAAATGCATAACATACCAAACAGGACAAGATAAATAGCGTCGGCACGTTGGGTGCGAAAGGGCTGTGAGACAGAAACAATCGAAAAAAAAGGATGCGCTGCTGCTCCCATACGATAGCCTAAAACAGTCATACCAATGACTGTTAAAAATACAAGCAACAGACACTTTCCTAAAAATATGCTGCCAGTTGCACGTAACAGGCGTGTCATAGATTTTTTTCGGTATCTCCACAAAATCCAGCAGCAAGAATAACAATACTACTTCATTAACGTATCCCATTTCACGCCAAAAGCCACGCCAAACTGTGTTATGCTCCGTAAAGGTCAAGTAACCTATCTCTCCCTGTGGAATTGCTCCAATGAGCATTACCGCTAATGTGAACAGTAATATTCCAAAGATAAAACTGCTGCTTCTCGCCAATGCCTGAATTCCCAAAGACGCTGTGTAAAAACACGCCAAAACGATGAGTACTGCTGCCCAAATGCTCCTCGTAAACGGCAACGACAATGCGCCGGAAGTATCCTCCAGACGAAAAAGAGAATTCCCTCTACGAAGCAGTAAAACAATGGGCAATACTTTATGCGTCCGGACGTAATCAGAAAAGGAGAATCCCTTGCGATAGATCCAGAGAAAGCTGAAACAGAGTCCGAATTGTAGGAGTATGGCAAAACATCCGCCAATCATCCCCTCCAATGTAAAAGCACTGGAACGACACATTTCTAAAAATGCATCAGACAGCACCAAGCAGCAAAACACCTGACCCAATCACAGCTTTTGTGACGATACATATTCACTCATGATATTCCTCCACCGTAAAATCCCCTGATTGCATCCGCCGAAAATTTATTCGCACCAATGTGTCTCGCATCCCCTTGGAATAGAGCGGCGATAACGGCGCCATGATAGGAAAACCGAAGCTCTCCCCTGCACACAAATTGAACAGAACGGCTGTTCCAAAAAGTACAATGCCAAACAGTCCACAAAATCCACCGGCAAAAAGAAAGCCAAACCGCAGCAGCGTTACTGCTTGTGCCAAATCAGGTACAATGAATCCTGCAATAACTGCTATTGCAGTGACTGTCAACATCGGCGTACTAATCAAACCCGACGCCACTGCCGCATCGCCAATAATAAGTCCTGCCACGATACTGACCGCTCCCCCAATCGCTTTCAGCAATCGCAATCCTGCCTCACGAATCACCTCGTAGATCAATAAAACGCCAATCGCCTCTGCCGTTAGGGATATGGGGGCATTTTCCTCTGCCTGTGCCAAAATCAACAATAATGTTCGGTTGAGCAGCTCCGGATGATGAAGTGCAATCGCCAAATAAAGTGCCGGCAGCAAAATCGCTGCTAAAAATCCAGCGTATTTCAGCCAGCGAATCAGCGTGGTATACACCGGTCGATAGCAGTAGTCATCCATAGTCTGAAAACTTTCGCAAAAAAGCTTCGGAATCACTAGTGCAAAAGGTGTTCCCTCAATAAGCAGCCCTACTCTCCCTTCCAATAGCTTTGCGCAAAATACATCCGGACGTTCTGTGGTACCCACCGTGTCTACAATACAGCCACGGCGATTTTCTAAAAATGGCTGGATATAGCCAGAAGAAAGTATCGACTCCAACTCCATGCGATCCAGTCTTGCCTGTATTTCTTGAATCCACTTTTGTGGCACACGATCTGCCATATAACACAGACACAAATCTGTCTGACTTTTACTTCCCTTACAAAATAACTTCAACTTTAGTTGTGGTGATTTCATGCGACGACGTACCAACGACATATTCACTCGTACTGTTTCCACAAAGCCGTCCTTTGCTCCTAAAATATTGTCCTCCCCGGACGGCTCACTGACCGAACGCTTATCATATCCTTGAATGCCAAAAACCAGGGCACGTGTCGCACCTTCCAGTACCAAAACCGCAAAACCAGAGTTGAGAAAACGAAACAAATCAGCATAGGTTTTCGCATCAGCATGATCGGTAGAGTAGAGCTGTCGTTTCTCGATGTAATCGAAAATTTTTGCCGCAGTGGGATTTGGCAGTGCTATTTGTGTAATGGGTCTAAGAATCAACTCCGTAATCGTAGAAGTGGATAGCATTCCCTCACAGCAAAGCAAGGCAGCAGACAGTCCGCTGAGAACAAATTCGTTCACCAACAAATCAGACGAGTCTTCGGCAATTCTACGAATAACAGACAAATTTTCTGCCAATTTCGGGACAATGCTCTTCTGAAGCAGCTGTTCTGTAAGATTTTCTTCGTGTATCATGGCTTTTCTCCTTCTCTCACGTGCTACTAGTGTACCACGTTCTTTTCAGATTATACAAGCCCTCTCTCCTCTTCTGTGAATTTTTCAAAATATCGATTGACAAAACCTAAAAAATATACTATAATAGAAACGTTACACGATTTCAAAACCATTTTGCCGGAAATAACCGGCTTTGTAAAAAGGAGTTTTCAACTATGGCTAAGAAGCAAATTTCAAAATCCGGTGCTGCAAAACTACGGGAAGACCTCGATTATCTCATTACGGTACGTCGTCAGGAAATGGCACAAAAACTGAAAGAAGCACGTGCCCAAGGCGATTTGTCCGAAAATGCAGAGTACGACGAAGCGAAAAATGAACAGGCAATTCTCGAAGCGCAAATTGCTGAAATTCAATTTACCTTAGACAACTCTGAAGAAGTTGACGATGCCAATATCTCCATAGATGAAGTCGGACTCGGCTCTACTGTGAAGCTGAAAAATTTCTCTACTGGAAAGATTGAAACGCTCCAGATTGTCAGTGCCAATGAGGCGGATTTCTCCTCCGGAAAAATCTCCGACGAATCCCCTATCGGCAAAGCTGCCATGAAAAAGAAAGTCGGCGACACTTTTCTCATCGAAGCACCTGTCGGCGAACTGAAATTTGAAATTTTAGAAATCGGAAAGTAAAAATACAGGAAGTGAAACCAATGGCGAACGAAAATACACCAATCGGAAATTCGATTGAAACAGAACCAGACCAAAATCTCTTACGCCAAGTGCGAATAGAAAAACTGCGCCAGCGTCAAGCGGAGGGAAACGACCCCTACACTGTCACCAAATTTGATGTAACAGGAAAGGCTGCAAATATTAAATCCGATTATGAAACGACAGAAACAAAATTTATCCAAGAGACAAACGGCGATGAAGAAGCTTTGCAAGAAAAGCTGAATACGCTGAAAGCACAAATTGTTTCTATTGTCGGCAGAATTATGAGCTGGCGTGATATGGGACGTGCCAATTTCATTGACGTCCGTGACGACACCGACCGTATTCAGGTTTATGTGCGCATGAATGACATCGGAAAGACAGAATTCAAGGAATTCAAGAAATGGGATATCGGCGATATCGTAGGTGTAAAGGGCTTTGTATTTCGAACGAAAAAGGGCGAAATTTCAATTCATGCAGAAGAAATCACCATGCTGTCAAAATCGCTCCTCCCGCTGCCGGAAAAATGGTACGGACTAAAAGATCAGGATACACGCTATCGCCAGCGTTATCTGGACTTAATTGTTAACCCGAACGTAAAGCAGACATTTGTGACAAGAAGCCGGATTTTGCGGGAAATCCGTAACTATCTGGACGGAATCGGTTATCTGGAGGTCGAAACGCCGGTGCTTTTGCCATTGCAAATCGCAGCGGCTGCACGTCCCTTTGTCACCCACCACAATACGCTGGATATGGATATGTTTTTACGGATCGAAACGGAGTTGAATCTAAAGAAACTGATTGTAGGTGGCTTTGAGCGTGTGTACGAAGTGGGCAGAATTTTTCGGAACGAGGGGATGGATCCATCTCACAATCCAGAATTTACTACCATTGAAATGTATCAGGCATACACGGATTATTTCGGCATGATGGATTTGATTGAAGATTTATATCGGACACTGACAAAGAAAATTTGCGGTAAGGATGTTATTTCCTATCAAGGTACAGACATTCGCCTTGGCGAACAGTGGAAGCGACTCACTATGGTAGAAGCGGTACGAAAATACGCCGGCGTAGACTATGACAATTGGGAAAACGACGAGAAAGCTCGCCAATGTGCTAAGGAAAAAAACGTAGAAGTAGAAGAAGGCGAAAATGCCACAAAAGGTCATGTGCTGCTTGCATTCTTTGATGCATTCGTAGAGGAAAAACTGATTCAACCGACGATTATCTATGATTATCCGGTGGAAAATTCACCGCTGGCAAAACGGAAATCAGAAAATCCGGCGTTTACAGAACGGTTTGAATATTTCATCTATGCAAGAGAAATGGGCAATGCATTCTCGGAACTCAACGACCCCATCGACCAACGGAAACGATTTGAGAATCAAGTTGCAGCCCGACGTGCATTAGGCGACACCACTGGCGAAGTAGACGAAGATTTCGTTACAGCTCTGGAATATGGTATGCCACCCACCGGCGGACTGGGACTCGGTTTGGATCGACTGGTCATGCTCTTGACAGACAGTGCGTCGATTCGAGATGTTCTTTTGTTTCCTACCATGCGACCACTTCCAAAGCGAAATGAACAAACAGGTTCTGTTGAAACAGATGCATAATTATTTTCCCTGCCTATCATGAAACGAGGTATCCCATGCAGAAAGAAGAGAAACACAAAGTAGAAAATACACAGTCGGAAGAAACGTCTGCAAAAAACGAAAAGCATAAGAAGAAAAAAGGCAAATCGCTTCTCGAAACGATGCGTGAAATTGACGAAAAAGAAGCGCAGCAGGAAGTCGAACGGGAAGAACGGCTGCAAGAACAAATCGCCAAAAAAGAACAAAAAGAACGAGAAGCTTATGAAAAGAAAATCCAGCAAGATCGTATCGAACTAATTCGACTGAAACAAGGTGTCATCGAAGAAAGCGAGACCATCCACGAGGAAAAAGAGGAAAAACCAAAGCTGTCTTTTTGGAAAAGGATTTCCAATTTCTTCTACCATAGCAAGTGGTGGCTCTGGATTACAGTGTTCATTGTGGCGATTTTCGGTTTTTTGGCATACGACTATATCACGAAAGTACGACAAGACATGATCGTCATGGTGCTAACCGACGATTCCGATTTGCAGCTGATGAGTGAAGAACTGGAGACGTATTTTGAGCAGTTCACCGATGACGAAAACGGCGACGGTAAAATCCAAGTGGATATCTATATGATTCCGGTGACAGACGACATTGCTACAATGGACTATTACACCGGCAATGCTACAAAACTGTCAACCCAAATGATGTTAGGCGATGCGGTTATGGTATTAACCGATGCAAAGGCAAATGAATATATCATTGCGGATGAGACACTGGAAAATATGGAAGATCTGTATCCGAACAATTCAAACGCACGAGAACAAGGATATTATCTTCGACACACGGACTTCGCCACCCAGATCGGTTATGAGGGAAAGGTCGATCGTGATTTATCCTTGGGGTTGCGAACGGTAACGAAAACTTATGACAGTGTAGAAGATATGCAGAAAAATTATGACATTGCAAAAAAAGTACTCGACCGGATTGTAGAATCCCTACAGGGGACAGAAGAACCGGAAGATGTTACAGAAACAACGGAAAGTGAAACGGAGGCGGAATAAATGCTGCGAATTGGTTGCCACTTGCCATCCTCAAAGGGTTACCTTGCTATGGGAAAACACGCTGTAAAGCTTGGTGCAAATACTTTTGCGTTTTTCACACGCAATCCACGTGGTGGTGCAGCAAAACCAATCGACGAAATTGACGTAAAAGCGTTTCTCGATTATGCCAAGGCACATGACATTGACCGCTTAGTGGCACACGCTCCCTATACCATGAACCTGTGTTCCGCAAAGCCGGAAATACGACAGTTTGGGAAAGAAATGCTTCAGGACGATTTACGGCGAATGGAATATACGCCAAATCAATACTATAATTTTCACCCGGGCAGCCACACGGGACAAGGCGTAGAAACGGGTATTCGACAAATTATCGACGCCCTAAACGAAAGCTTATTTCCAGAACAATCCACTACAGTACTTCTGGAAACAATGGCTGGAAAAGGCAGCGAAATCGGACGATCATTTGAAGAACTACATGAAATCCTAGACAGTATAACCCTGTCGGAAAAAATCGGCGTATGTTTAGACACCTGCCACATTTGGGAGGGTGGCTACGACATTATCCACAATCTGGACGACGTATTAAACGAATTCGACCATATCATTGGACTGAGTCGACTATATGCGGTACACTTAAATGATAGTATGAATCCTCTGAGTGCACACAAAGATCGACATCAAAAAATCGGTCAAGGACAAATCGGTGCGGAAGCACTTCGCCATGTGGTAACGCATCCAGTGTTGCGAGATTTACCCTTCATTCTTGAGACACCCAACGATGACGAAGGCTATGCGGCTGAAATTGCGCTTTTGCGCAAAGCATAAAACATAATTCATAATAAAAAAGCGAAGCAGTTTGATATAAGCCGCTTCGCTTTTTATCATGTTCCCTTAACCTTTCAAATTTGTGGCAACACCGTTTCGGACACGTTCCACTGTATCCGCATACGTCATTAATAACGCATTTACTTGTATTACTGCTTCTCGCCACTGTCGCTCCTTCTCCGTTTCAGGAGAGAAGCTTTGAATCTCCTGGGTAATGATAACACTGTCCTTCCACAGCGGGATAATGTGCGATGCCGCTTCCAACGCATCTGCTCCGGCATATACCCACTGTCGCACCAGTTCTTCCGCATGATAAATCAACTTTTGTTCATCTCAGAATTCCGCAGCGTGAATGGATGCATCCCAGACATCCTTTTCTGAAAAGCCGTATTTTTCCATAGCATAACGCAATTTTCCCTGCGATTTTTCGCCGATAATCAAATGCATCTGCTTCCTCCATTATTCTGTAATTAGTATTTCCAACGCCCTTGCCAGCTGTAAATCATTTTCACTGTCCGGATTTTCATAATCCACTTCATAATCACCGATTTCTACTTCTTCATCCGGCGTAATCCCAACGCCATGGTAACACTCCCCTTTGGTCGTTCGATAAGTCGCCGTGGTAATCGTCAGCGCACCGCCATCAGGTAGCTCCTGTGTCACCTGCATCACGCCCTTTCCATAGGTAGTAACACCGACAACCGTCGCCTTTCCAAAATCAGAAAGTGACACTGTAAAAAGCTCCGCCGCACTGGCAGTGTTTTCATTCACAATGACAACCATTGGTAAATCACATTTCTCTGCATCAGATGTGACAAGCGTCTTTGTAGTACCATCTTTGTAGGTAGCAACAGCAATTTCACCCTCCGGCAAAAGCGGATCGAGAATCTGCTCTAAACTCGTCACCAACCCGCCGCCATCATCACGTAAATCAAACACAAACGACTGCACACCATCTTCTAATAGCTGGTCAAATATTTCTTGAAATTGTTCCGGTGTATTTTCTTTGAATGAGGCAATCCGAATGTAGCCGACATTATTTTCCAACATTTGTCCCCAGCAGCTCGCCACCTCGATCACCATGCGAGAAGCCTCCTGATCAAATGTCTCTTCATCCCGCAAAATTGTCAGACAAACGCTCGTATCCTCGTCTCCATCCCGAATCAGAGAAACAGCCGCTTCATAGCCAATTTCCGCCACGTCCTGTCCGTCTACTGCCACAACGACGTCGTCTGCCTGTAAGCCAGCCTGTGCTGCCGGCGTATCTGCCAATACGCTCTCGATATGCATATAGCCATCTTCTGTCACACTCATTGTAATGCCGATTCCCGTTGTCGTACCGGACTCTGTTGTCTGATAAGAAGTATATTCCGCACTTGTCATATATTGGGAATAGGGATCATCCAAGCCATCTACATACCCTTTCAATGCACCATCCATTGCGGCTTCTTCATCCACGTCTGTATAGTAAGCAGCGTCAACAGCTGATACAAGCTGATCAAGACGACTATACTTTTCCTCTAGATGAAAACTACGAGCAAAGCCCAAAGCCATACCAATTGCTAGAATAAAACAAATGGCAATCAAAAAAACGAGTGTAGATTTTTGAATCTGTACTACAGTATGCTTCGGTGTCTCTGCATTCTTTTGCGATTTTTTTTTCATTGTCACAAAACCTCATTTCTCAATCAGAAAAGAAAAAAGACAGCAGTCTAAAATCTCACCTCTGTCCTTTCCGATACACAACGTGTCCGGAACTTTTCCGAACACGGTGCATCTTATCTTATACATCACTTCTTCATTTTATACATCCATTACCCCAAATACGTCATTGGATCAACTGCCGTACCGTTGACACGGATTTCAAAGTGCAAGTGAAATCCGGTAGAATAACCGGTGCTTCCCACGTAACCGATGGTCTGACCCTGTGAAACGGTGTCACCAACTGAAACAGTAACCGACGCCATATGTCCATACAATGTCGTATATGTGCTGTCATGCTGGATAATTACATAGTTTCCATAGCCACCGCCACAGCCACAGCTGGAAGATTTCGCATAGTTATGGGTACAACCACTCACTACTTTAATTACTGTACCACTCTTCGAAGCTACAACAGCCGTGCCAGCGTTACCACCTGCGATGTCAATACCATTATGATTCGTACTCCATCGACTGCCGAAGCCACTGGAGACGACATAGCTACTAGGGTTTGGCCAAGCAAAACCAGAACTGGAGCTGCTAGAACTGCTGCTGGAAGACGAAGTTGTAGTCGTTGTTGTAGAAGCCGTTGTTGCAGCAGTGGTTGCAGCGGTCGTTGCCTTTGACGAGCTGGAACTGCTCGAAGACGAGCTACTGCCGGAATTACTAGAAGTAGAATTCTTCGATGTGCTGCTGGAAGAACTGCTCGAACCTGTATTTGTGCTTATGCTAGATTCCGATTCAGAGGAACTTTCGGAGTTATCTGCCACTGCTGTTTCCGCAGCCGCAGCGGCTTCTTCTGCCGCCTTCCGTTCTTCTTCTTCCTTTGCCGCCTGTGCAATCGCAGCCTGAATTTCTTCTTCTTCTGCATCAAGAGCATCATTCGTCGCTTCCAGATCTTCCACATCTTGGTTTAACTGTTCCTGTTCCCGTGCCAAAGCCTCCTGTGCCTCAGTTGTTTCAGAATATGTATCCTGTAGTGCTTCTAACTGTTCTGTAAATTCTTCTTTCTTTTCTTTTTGTTCGTCTTGTTGTTCTATCAGCGTTGTTTTCTGCTCTTCCAGTTCCTCTTTCTTGGCATTGCATTCTTCCAAAGATTCTTTTAAGCCATTGACAAGATCATTATCATGCTGTGCCACATGAGAAATCAACTCGTATTTCGACAACAAATCATAGAAATCTGTTGCTCCAACCAGTACAGATGCCAAGCTATCGTTCCCCTGTACATACATTGCACGCAGCCGCTGCTTAAATTCATCTAAGCCAACTTCAATGTCTGCTTCCATAACAACGATTTCGTCTTCTGTCCTTTCAATCGTTACAGTCGTTTCATCAATGGAATCGCTAATGCGGCTCAGCTCTTCGTTTACAATCTCCAAGTTGTCCTGCTGTAAGGCAATTTTTTCTTGTAACACTTCTTGATATTCTTCATTTTCATCTAAATCCGATTGCAATGAATCCAATTCTGCCTGTTTTTCTGCAATCTTTGCCTCATTTGCTTCACGCTCTTCTTGTAGTTCTTCCAGTGTCATTGCCGAAACTGGAATATCCCGAAGTGGTGCCCAATCAGACGTTGCGGCAAGACTTGTCGCAAGCATCGACAGGCAGACAATACCGCTAACTGCACGAAGTGCTTTTGTTTTCTTTGAATGATTTTTTTTGTACTTCTGATTACTCATAAAATCGAAATGCCTCCTCAGACGTTTAAATGCTTTCGCATAGAAACCATACTGCCAAATGCGCCAAACAACGTACCCGACAATAAATAAGCAATTGTCACTTTCCATGCGACATCTTGGAAAGGTATGATGCTTCCCATACCAATCACAGATAAAATATCTGTTTGACCAGTCAAAAGTCCTACCAGCGAATCATATCCAAGCCATGTAATAACCAAGGCTATGCCACCAGCGAGTAATCCGGTCACCATACCCTCTATAAAGAACGGAAAGCAAATAAATGAATTCGTCGCACCGACATACTTCATAATTTGAATTTCTTCCCGTCGTGCAAACACGCTTGCTTTTGTTGCGTTAGAGACAATAACAACCGAAATTGCAACCAACGCAACAATAATTACGCCGAATATAATACTAACTGTTTTTCGCAGTTCCGTCAACAAGTTTACAAAATCCATGGGCGCACGAATCGAATAAATATGATCCAGCTCATTAATTTCTACTATTGTAGTAGAAATAATCGAAATATCGTCAATGCGAATACGATACCCATCAATCAACGGATTATCGTCTCCAAGAGAGTCGAACAGCATCTCATAATCCGACATACTCTCTTTCAAATCTTCAAATGCCTGTTCTTTCGAGTAAAAGCTAATGCTGCTGATGTTGTCAATCTGTTCGAGCTTTGATCGAAATTCCAATACTTCTTCATTAGTTGTGTCCTCATTTAAATAGACAATCACCTCGTTTTTGTCCTCAATGCCACTAATTATGGAGCTTAGGTTCATATAAAACAGAATAGACATTCCTACCAAGAGGATCGAGACCAGTAATACGCAAAATGAAGCAAATGCCATCATTTTATTTTTCCAAATATTTTCTACACCCTGACCTGCAAGATACCTGACACCACTAAACTTCATTGATTAGATTCCCTCCAATCAGTTCGTCGAATTTCACATAACCTTGCTCGATATTGATAACACGCCCACCGAATTCTTTGACGAGGGCATGATCGTGGGTAACCATCAGAATTGTCGTTCCGATATTGTTGATGCCCTGCAATAGTTGTACAATTTCATAAGACAACACCGGATCGATATTTCCAGTAGGTTCATCTGCAATAATTAGCTGAGGGTCATTGACCAATGCCCTAGCAATTGCCACACGCTGCATCTCACCACCGGAGAGTTGATTCGGATAAACATCTTTCTTATCAGAAAGTCCCACCAGTCCTATCACATAAGGGACTCGCTTCCGGATATACTTCACAGGTGCATCAATAACTCGCAGCACAAACGCCACGTTCTCATAAACTGTCATCGATGAAATCAGGCGAAAATCTTGAAAAACAAATCCAATCGTGCGGCGCAGTGCAGGAATACGACGACGACGCAGATGATTCAGATTGTAGCCGTTTACAGTAATCGAACCGCTTGTGGGGTCAATTTCTTTGAGAATCAACTTAATCATGGTGCTTTTTCCTGCACCAGAAGACCCAACTACGAAAGCAAAGTCTCCGTCGTTGATTTTGACATTAACATGGTGTAGTGCATCTACACCACTGAAATATGTTACGGAAACATCTTTCAGTTCAACCAAGCTTGCACACATCCTTTCATGCGACTGTTTCAGTCGCATTCATCCATTTAAAATTTTGCCGGATTTACGGAAAGATATTTCTTAACCATCAGCGCAATCTTAAAGATAATCGCATGATCAAATTCTCGCAAATCAAGTCCCGTCAGCTTCTTAATTTTTTCCAATCGGTACACCAGAGTATTTCGGTGTACGAATAGCTTTCGGGAGGTTTCCGACACATTCAAGTTGTTTTCAAAAAATTTCTGAATCGTAAACAACGTTTCATGATCCAGTGATTCAATACTGCCACGCTTAAACACTTCGTGGAGGAACGTCTCACACAGGGTTGTCGGCAGATTATAAATCAAACGAGCAATTCCCAGATTGTCATAGCTGACAATTGCCTTATCGGCGTCAAATACCTTTCCTACTTCCAAAGCTATTTGTGACTCCTTGAACGAGCGAGACAATTCCTTTACACCAGTTACAATTGTTCCAATCCCTACATTGACACGAGTATAAAATTCTGAACTCAGAGTATCTGCGATAGATCTCGCCAACTTTTCCAAATCCTTTGTATCCACCGACTCCTTGATTTCTTTCACCAAAACAATATCCGTTTCAGAAATCGTAAACACAAAATCTTTGTTTTTATCTGGGAATAGGTTTTGAATGACATCATATGCTGAAACATCGTTCGCCGAAATGATCCGAATGAGCAATATCACACGGCTCACTTCTACGTTAAAGTGCAGCTCCTGTGCTTTGATAACAATGTCTCCAGGTAAAATATTGTCCAGAACAATATTTTTGATGAAATTATTTTGATCATACTTTTCATCATAATATTGCTTGATATTAAACAGCGAAATTGCTAAAATGTTCGCATACTTTGCAGCATTATCATCCATGCCCTCCACAAAAACCGCATACTCCGGCTTTGTACGAGAACCAAACGGCTTATAAGTATAGCCGTCACGAATAAAGATATCGTGAACATCATTCAAATCCAAAGAAACAAACTCATTCGTTGTCCCCACCCAATTCAAATCGCTGCAAGCAATAATAGTCGCTGACTCATCTACAACACCGATCGTTACGCCAACGGCGTCACGCATTTGATGTACCAACCCTTGAAATAGTTTATTTGACATATGGAACTCCCTTTCTAAACAATCTAGCACAAGCTCCGCCAAGTTCAATATATTACAAATTATAACATATTTCACGGCTTAGTTTGTGAACTCAACATTAAACTTTCCGTAGTTTTTTATGTATCACCGATGCTTTTTCCTGTTTCATCACATAAAATACTTTTTTTACTATTTGCATTGTAACGCAAATGTAATCTTTTTCACGTACTGATGACTTTTTGGAACAAAATCCTCACATTTTCTCAGGACAAGTCACTTTTAGAATCCGTAAGCAATTAGAAATCACTTGACATACCGCTCCGCTGAGCAGCAGCCGTGCCTGCTGTATTTCTGAAGTTTCAGCATATTTCATGCTGCACGCATCATAAAATCGATGGAACATGGTTGCCAGCTCCACCACATATTTTGTGACCCTTGACGGATCATACTGCCTTGCTGCAGTATCCAATTCAGAGGGCAATGTCGCTAAATGGCGAATCAGCTCGATTTCTGTCGGATGTGTCAGCAAAGTCAGATTTTTTGCATCACACTGCTCCTGCGTCAGTCCCTCCTCCGCCATAGTACGCATCAAACTACAAATACGGGCGTGGGCATACTGAACGTAATACACAGGATTTTGCGAAGATTTTTCCACTGCCAGATCCAAATCGAATTCAAAGTGTGAATTTGCCTCACGAGTATTAAAGAAAAACCGTGCCGCATCCAGTGGAATTTCATCCAGCAGTGTTACCAGTGTAATTGCCTTTCCACTACGCTTCGACAGTTTAATTGCCTCGCCATCACGCATGAGCATAACCATTTGCATTAGCACCACATCAAGACGATCGGTATCGACGCCTAACGCTTTCAATGCAGCTTTCAATCGTGGCACATAGCCGTGGTGGTCTGCACCTAGAATATCAATTGCCTTATCGAAATTGCGTACCATTAATTTATCATAATGGTAGGCAATATCCGGCACCACATAGGTAGGGATTCCATTGGCACGCACCAAGACGAAGTCCTTATCTGCGCCAAACTGCTCTGCCTGAAACCAAATGGCACCTTCTTTTTCATAAGTACAACCACGTCTTGTCAATTCATCAATAACCCACTGTACTCTGCCGTTTTGGTGCAGCGTACTCTCCCGAAACCAGTTATCATAGACAATCCGATACTTTTTCAAGTCACGTTCCAAACCTGCAATATTCTGTGGTAGTGCGTACGCAACCAATGCATCCCGCCGTTTTTTTGCATCTGTCTGCACATAGGCATCACCATGTTCTGCAATAAAATTTTCAGCATATTCCACAATATCCGCACCCTGATAAGCATCCTCCGGCATTTCTACAGAAGAATCAAAGTGCTGTAGATAGCGTACCTCCAACGACGTAGCGAACTTTTCAATCTGGTTACCGGCATCATTAACATAGAACTCACGTTCCACATTCCAACCCGTCCAGCTTAAAATTTCTGCCAGACTATCGCCCAATGCACCGCCCCTCGCATTGCCAATATGCATCGGCCCCGTAGGGTTTGCAGAAACAAATTCTACCAGAACACGCTTTCCACAACCGGTTTGAGTCTTGCCATACTGTTCTTTTTCGGTCAACACTGTCTGAACCACATCCGCAAACCACTGCTGCTTCAAGAAGAAATTCAGAAATCCAGGACCTGCCACCTCGGCTCGTTCAAAAATTGTTCCTTCCAACGGTACTGCCTCCAACAACAATACCGCAATTTTTTTCGGTGCCATGCGAAACGCTTTTGCGCTGACTAATACAACATTTGCAGCAAAGTCGCCGTGGGCTTTATCCGCAGGAATTTCCACTTGAAACGATGGAATCGGTACTGCTGGAATTTTCTCCGCTGCTACCAGCTGTCCCAAGCCATCCAACAACAGCTGACGGAGTGTTTCCGACGCTTGTTTGATACAATCCATACACATTTTCCTTTTTTAATATAATGATAATAAAATAATTAAAGTGACTCTTGTGCCACATGCTTTGGCTGTTCTTCCCAAGTTAACTCAATATGATCTTCCGATATGATCAAAGCATTGGTATCCACCACATAATGTAACCGCAAGATGCCCCCATTTTCTCGCCGTTCCATGTACAGCTTCTTCGCCTGAATGCCGAGTAACATTTCACCAAAGGGCGTCCGATAAAGATTATAATGTTTCTTTCCTTCTTCCATTGTAAGATTCGAGACAATGAGTCCGCCACGTGTCACGGTTACCAGCATTTCCGGCGTTACACGAATGATCGTCTTCGATCCAGAAAATCCGGTAATTTCAGAATCCGGATAGGATAATTCTAGTGTACCATCTTCTTTCCATTGACATTCTCCTACTGCAATCAATTCTATTTTCTTCTCTTCCCCATCCTCTGAGATTTGTGCGTTCTCCAAGGTAATCAAAACGTCCATGTATCCCATTCCTTTTCGTATTATTGCAAGCTACAGCGAAAAACCTTTCCCACTACATCCTGTTCCAGAAAATGTCCCGCATTTTCCACAAACTGTTCCGTGCTGTCGCTGACGTAATAGGTATTCTCTCCGTCTGTCTCACGATCAGCAAGCAGGTCTTGTTCTTCTAAACAGCATCTTGCATATTTCGCCGCCTCTGCGCCAGAGGAAATCAGCTTCACTCCATCTCCCATCAAATCGGCAATAATATCTCGAATCACAGGATAATGGGTGCATCCCAAAATCAACGTATCTACGCCAGCTTCCCGCACCGGTGTCAGATATTCCTCTGCTATAAGCCGTGTCACCGGATTTTCAAAATCAGTGTATCCATTTTCCACCAAATGCACAAACATCGGACAGGACTGTGCCGTCACAACAATATTCGGATCTAGGCGACTAATTTCTTTTTCATAGCTGCCGCTGCGCACTGTCGCAAGTGTGCCGATAACACCGATTTTTCCATTGTGTGTCTCTTTCACTGCCGTCCGGACAGTGGGGCACACAACGCCAGTAAAAGGCATATCTATAATAAACGGACAATCCCCTACCACGGAACTCACCGTGCCACAGGCAGCAATAATCATTTTTACAGCGTGCTGCCGCAAAAATGCCGCATCCTCTTTCGCATAGCGCATTACCGTTTCCGGACTGCGTCCTCCATAGGGAATCCGTGCGGTGTCACCAAAATAGATAATATTCTCATGGGGCAAAATGGCATTCAGTTCCTTCACTGCTGTAAGTCCACCGAGTCCAGAGTCAAACACTCCGATTGCATCATTCTTCATTCTCGTTCTCCCAATTAGCTGCGTGCAGTATTTTCCATCGCCTGTTCCAAAAGCTTATCCACCAAATATTCTTGGCTCATGCCAAGATGTTCCATCAGTTTCGGATACATACTAATCCCTGTAAAGCCGGGCATGGTATTGATTTCGTTCAAAACCACGTTGCCGTCCTTGCGTAAGAAGAAATCCACACGAGCCAAACCTTTACAGCCCAATTTCGAGTAAGCATCTACAGCAATTACCCGAATTCGTTCGGAGACATCGTCGGGAATCCGTGCAGGGATGTGCAGCTTGGAAGTGCCATTCACATACTTATCGTCGAAATCATAAAACTCCGCAGCGGGTTCAATTTCACCTACATAGGAGGCGAAGGGTGCATCATAACCAAAGACAGCAACTTCTAATTCTATTCCCTCGATATATTCCTCGATAATCACCTTTTCGTCGTGAGTAAAGGCAATCTGAATCGCCTCTTTTAGACATTCCTCATTACTTGCCTTGTTTACGCCTATAGAAGAACCAGCGTTTGCCGGTTTCACGAACAGTGGAAATCCTAACGTCTCTTCTATTGCCATACATTTTTCGTCTAGCTTGTCAATTTCACGTTGATGCACGCAAGCCCATCGTGCCATTTGAATCCCGTGATATTGCAGTGCGATATGTGTCATACCTTTATCCATACAAACAGCACTACTCAATACGCCACATCCTACGTATGGAATTCGTGCCATCTCCAGCATTCCCTGTATGCGCCCATCCTCGCCATTTCTGCCGTGAAGCACCAGAAAAACTACATCTACCTTTTTAATATAGGTTTCCCCGTTTTCAATGGCGATAATACCGCCATGCAAGGGATCAGGCGAGAGTATCGCCGCACAGCAGTCAGGATTCTGTTCCCACTGACCGGTAGAGATCTCGCTATAGTCACCTGGAAAAAAAAGCCACCTACCCTTTTTCGTGATACCAATGCAAAATACCTCATACTTGCTTTTAGGAATACTGCGAATCACATTTTCTGCAGACATAAGAGAAATATCATGTTCACTGGATACACCGCCAAAAAGTACGGCTACACGTGTTTTTGCCATATATAACTTTCCTTTCTAAATCAATTCTCCTTCAAACGCTTTGCACATAGAAGTCACATATATTTATTATATCACAAATCAAAAAAAGAAGCAAGTGCTTTTTCAAAAAAATCGATATTTCATGCGAAAAAAAGGCGATTTCTTGTAAAACGAATGCTGTTCCAAAATTTTTTTAAAATAGCTCTTGACAAATCGAGTCGCATATGATATAATATATTTACCTCTTTATTGCAGAGGTTATTTTTATGCACTTTTGAAGCGAACGATTTCCAGAAAGTGTTTCTGCATACAAGAGGGAGGCAAATGTGTGGAAGACGCAATTGCATACAGCAGAGCGAATTCCGGCTCTATGGGATAATCCCATCAGAGAAGTAACAAACAGGAGGTGCCGAATAATGAGAGTGAAAATCACGTTGGCTTGTACCGAGTGCAAGCGCCGCAATTATGTGACCAAAAAGAACAAGCAAAACAACCCGGAACGGATTGAAATGAATAAGCACTGCAAGTTCTGCCGGAAGCATACGCTGCACAGAGAAACAAAGTAATGGGAGGCTCATGCAATGGCAGAAATTGAAAAGAATGCTGCAGAGCCGTCTGCAAAAACCGAGCAGTCTGACAGCAAGGAAACCAAAAAAGCAGAAAAGGCAGCTGCAAAAGAAGCAAAAGCTGTAGCAAAAAAAGATTCTAGTAACAAAAAGCAAAAGCCAAAGGGAAAGAAGAACATTTTCGCCCGAATCGGCAGCTGGTTCAAAGATCTGAGAAAAGAATTCAAAAAAGTTGTTTGGCCGGACAGAAAGAAAGTATTTAACAATACCCTTGTTGTCTTGGCAGTGATACTCATTGGATCGGTTCTCATCGGTCTAATTGATACCGGACTGCTGCAGCTAATGGAATTCTTTATGGGACTTTCCAGCTAAAAACGTGACAAAAAAGAAACTTGGGAGGATTATACTATGTCAGAAGCAGCGAAATGGTATGTCATTCATACCTATTCCGGCTATGAAAATAAGGTAGCAAAGGATATTGAAAAGGTCGTGGAAAACCGCAAGCTTCATGACCTCATCCAGGAAGTACAGGTTCCCACGGAAATGGTGGAAGAAGTCACAAAAGACAAAAATGGCAAGCCGCAAAAACAAGAAGTGGAACGGAAAACATTCCCCAGTTACGTTCTGTTAAAAATGGTCTATACCGACGATACATGGCACGTTATAAAAAATATCCGTGGCGTTACCGGATTCGTCGGACCCGGTTCAGAACCGACACCACTGTCAGAAAAAGAAGTCGCAGCACTAGGCGTCAACCAGCTGGGCAAAAAGCTAGAGCTGAACTACGACGTAGGCGACTATGTGGTTGTTTTCGGTACGGCAATGGATGGCTTCACTGGCGTTGTACAAAAAATCGACTTGGACGAGGGAACTGTCGATGTGCTGATTTCTATGTTCGGTCGTGAAACACCGGCAACGCTGCAAGTAGACCAGATTGTCCATCAGGATATTTAACAAAAAGATTAAAAAGACGAAGTCAAAACAGTAAAATTTGACTTCCAAAAGTGGGAGAGAGGTCGTGAAAATACCTCTCGCCGTAACCACAATATGGAGGTGTGCGCAATGGCACAAAAAGTAACAGGTTATATTAAACTACAGATTCCGGCAGGAAAGGCTACTCCTGCACCGCCTGTTGGTCCGGCTCTGGGTCAGCATGGTGTCAATATTATGGCATTCACAAAGGAATTTAATGAACGTACCAAGAATGACATCGGTATGATCATTCCAGTTGTCATCACTGTTTATGCAGATCGCTCGTTCTCCTTTGTCACAAAGACTCCGCCTGCAGCTGTACTCATTAAGAAAGCTTGCGGCATCGAAACCGCTTCCGGCGAACCAAATAAAAATAAGGTTGCCAATATCACAAAGGATCAGATTCAGAAGATCGCAGAGCAGAAAATGCCCGACTTAAACGCTGGTTCTTTAGAGGCTGCTATGTCCATGATTGCCGGTACTGCTCGCTCAATGGGTATCGTTGTCGTAGACTAAAGGCTGTCAAAAAAGTGGGAGGAACATTCCGCTAGCTGATGTATACGTCAGCGCACCACTAAACTAGGAGGATTAAATTAACATGAAACACGGAAAGAAATATAATGACAGCCGTAAGGCTGTAGATGCTGGCAAGCAATATGCAGCCGAAGAAGCACTGACTTTGGTTTGCGAGAATGCAAAGGCAAAATTCGACGAAACCGTCGAAGCACATATTCGTCTGGGTGTAGACTCTCGCCACGCCAACCAACAGGTTCGTGGCGCAGTTGTACTGCCGAATGGTACCGGTAAAAAAGTTCGTGTTCTGGTATTCTGTAAGGAAGACAAGTATGAAGCAGCACAGTCTGCCGGTGCTGATTATGTGGGCAGACAAGATTTAGTAGATCGTATCACCAAGGAAAACTGGATGGATTTCGACGTTGTTATCGCTTCTCCGGACATGATGGGTCTGGTTGGTCGTTTGGGTAAAATCCTCGGGCCTCGTGGGTTGATGCCAAACCCGAAGGCAGGTACTGTTACACCAGATGTGGCTAAGGCTGTCACAGAGGCAAAGGCAGGTAAGATTGAATATCGTCTGGATAAAACGAATATCATCCACTGTCCAATCGGGAAAGCTTCTTTCGGCACGGAAAAGCTGTCCCAAAACTTTGAAACCCTGATAGAAGCAATTGTCAAGGCAAAACCGGCAGCTGCAAAGGGTACCTATTTAAAGTCCTGTACTGTCGCTTCAACCATGGGCGTAGGTGTCAAGGTTTCTACAAATAAATACGGTATATAAAGAATCGTCATAAAAATAAAAAAAGGACAGGTGCGAAAATTTTTCACACCTGTTTTTTTCTGCACAATGGATGAAAATAAATGCGGTCAGATACGTAAAGAATCCAACCGCACGATTATGTTCTAGATTGTTTGCATCGTGAAAACGATCATCCAATAATTTCTTCCCAAGAAACCGCATTTCCCGCAGATTGGCTTGCGAAATACATCATCATATAATACGCATCTTTGATGGTTATTACACCGTCGCCGTCAATATCTGCTGCGGTTTTCTGGGTATCCGTAAAACCAGAATCCAGACCGGCGGCTTCGTCCGCAAAAGCCGCTTGTATCAGATAGGCGTCGTTTAAGGAGATTTCTTCGTCTCCGTCCATGTCGCCGTAGAGGGCGATTTCTTCGGCGAGAAGGTCGATAGAGGATGTTTGCACATCAGATGAACTATCCAAAAATTCACAATATTTTATAACAGAAGTACCCGAGTATTCTGTAAGCAAAACGGTTCTAATTTCATTGCTTACATTATAATCTTCTACTGGTGAAATTGTATAAATTGTACCGGTTTCATCCGCAGATGTTTCTGTCACCACAGCATCATCGTCATAAGCAGAAACAATTTCTTGAATTTGCTCAGTTTCACCCTCCGGCGCACCTGTAAATATTATTGTCTGGTCGTAGTATCCATCCTGACCACACCAATTTGTGTAATGGTATTCAGCCGACAACAAAACATCCGCTTCATCCAGAACATCACAGAACATAACCAAGATATCTTTTTTTACTGTAAATTCAAGCTGTTCATCCGGTATTGTTTCGCTGATGGGTGCACGATCGTACAAATAAACCCTGACCTCTTCTATGTATGTATCATCAACGATAAAAGGAGATGATCCGCCAGTCTCACAATAATCAAAATCCAACGTATCTTCGTACTCTGCATAAATTTCTTCAAACGTTTCAAGACCGTCCTCACTCAACGTCAAAGTTGTGCAATTTGTATAGTACAAAGTCAATTCAAACAACTTTGTAGAACTTTCCTCTGGTTTTTGATAAAGCACAGATGAATAATATTCACTACCCATCCAGTGTCCAGTATAACCCACAAAAGTATAATCATCATATCCATTTGGCAATTCTATATCGTAAGTGGGATATGCTGCTGCATCTGCAAAATTAGGAAGTGAGCCAATATACACACAGCTGCAAATCACAGCAGCTGAAATGGTTGACAAAATTCGAGTTTTTTTCTTCATAAAAATCATTCCTTTCTTAGACATTAGGGTTATTCAAGTAAAAACGAAGTAATGTTGGTGTCATCCGAGCACCGTTATTATAACTATCCGTCACACCACCCCTATGAATACCAATTACTGTATAATATATTTTGCCCTCGAAAACTAGTTTTGATATACACAGGACCACCACTTGTACCGCCTTCAGTGTCGCAATCATAAAACAGGGTAAAGCTTGTATTAGCTTTACTATATAAGCTAGATATTTCCTCTTCGCTTATAGCATTTCCTTCGCCTGTTTTTCTTGTAGTATCTAAATAGCCTGTCACATAAACAAGCGTATCCGAAGAAATAAAATCATCTAGAACTGTACCTAAATTGAAACACATATAATTGCTCAAGTCATCTTCAACAGTGATTAATGCATAATCATATTTTCTCTGGTTCTCGTTGCTATCTCTGAGAACAGCGGTAATATAATAATACGGCACATGATATTCTACAGGATCGTAAATCACCTTTTCTAATTCACCTGAATCATCATAAAATCTAATTCCTGTAATGTAAGTGTCGCTATCAGAACCAGAACTATGTGTGTAGACACAATGTGTAGCAGTTGCAATTGTGTGTTCATCTACCACAAATCTGGTGCCATAGCCACCATTCATCGAAATACGAACAATACCATTTAAAGCATTGTCAGTATATCTGTCATTTGTCCCGATTAAAGCATTTAAATCTGCATTAGAACTTGAAACATCTGTAGAAGAGCTTATACTTGATACTTCCATCGCCGTTGATGTCCCCGTAAATTGTCGTCGTCGTCGCATCTACTGAATCCTCCGCCGACGCCGTTAAGGTGGAAACAGGTGTTGCTGCGATTGCCACAGCGGCAAAAATTGCAGCGAATTTCTTTTTCTTCATGTAACGTCCCTCCTAGAAGTCTAAAAATAAGTCGTAAATTTTGTCTCAAAAGCGATGCAAAAAAACTGAGCCTCCTTTTTCTGTGCATCATGGTGTAAGGTTGTTCTTTTTTACTGTTTTTATTATACCACAAGGGGGGGAGAGAAATGTCAAGCGAAAATTACAAATTTTGTGAAATTTTACAATAAAATATTCGGCATCTTGTACATTATAGACAAGGGGAAATTCTTCGACCGATATTGACAATATCAATTCTTTTATAAACGTAAAAAAAGCAAGGTTAATTTTTAGGAAAACCTTGCTTTTTTTCACTTAAAATTGTCCTTACCGGCACCCAGTTCAAAATGATATTTTCCAATTCCCAAATTAGCTCTGGAATAAGAACCATTATCACAAGTCATGCGAACCTTGTTGTCTTTCCCTTTGATGGTAAATGCCTGCTTGTTCATTGCCGTTGGTGCTAACAGAGTCGCTGAAACACCTGCTTTGAACCACTCCGGTGCAGTACCCTCATAGGACGCAATCTCAGAAGCTGCTTTGGATTTATGCGGAACACCCTGATTCTCACCATAGCCAACCACAACGATTCCGATAATTTTGGTGTCCTCTCCTGCATTGATATTCTTCTTTGCATTCTTCCGACTGTACATTCCACCAATCCACCAAGTATTCAAACCGAGCGTTTGTGCATAAAGCATCAAATCGGCACTGCTGTACCCCAATTTCTCATCTATGCCCGGTGCGTTGGAACCTGCCAGGATGATGTAGTTTTTTACACCCTTTGACATCAGTGCAGCTATAATCCCTGGCATTGCATCCTTGCACTCCGTGAAAAGCTGCATCTTCAAACCATATTTCTGATTTTGCACCTTAATTCTGTCATCAAGCTGTCGGACAATATCAGCCGATAGCGGCTTATCTTTGTATTTGCTCACCTTATGCCGCACGCACATTGCTTCTTGTAATGTCATATTAACCTCCTTGCTCGATTTCATGTTCCAAAGGTTTCTATAAAACCGTTTGAAACTGTTTATAAATTTTACATTTCAACTCTATTATATCATGCTATTCGTAACTTGTCAAGCTACAATTTTTATGGAACACGTGTTAATCGATGTAAATATAAGTGGGTGCCACGTAGGCATTAAAAACCTCCCTTTTGATTGAATAGGGAGGTTTTATGATTATTTCATTGTATCTTTTTCCAGCTATATCCTTGTTTTTACAACAATCTAGTCGCATCCTGCCATTCACAAATAAAGCCAAAACTACTTAGCGGTGCATCGCTGTCACCACTGAGTGCTATGTCATTCCATTTTCCTTCATTTGCAGTCCAATTTGTTTCTTCATAGTAAATATCGGAACTAGTAAAACGTATGTAAGCTTCAACGCCATCATAAGAATCCGGTTGTGATGTATCCCAGTTGGTGTAAGAGAAAAAGTTACTGCCATCTGTCCACGCCCAGGTATCGTCATCCAGATAGCCGCCCGTCCATATATTGTCTTTTCCAGTTTCCTTTGCCAATTTTACCGTAAGAGACTGTTCCTCTTTGGAGTTGATAGAAATCAGATGCCCGCCAAGTTCTGTACAAAATGCTTCTGCTTCATCCCATGCCAACGAATCATCGTAAGCATAATATGCGTTACCATCAAGCCAAGTAGCATCATCTGGAATTATGCTATCCGCAGTCTCTTCCTCAGATTCATTTTCTGTCTCTATGTCGCCGCATCCTGTTAAGCCACTAGCCAACCCAACCAACAATCCTGTAGACACTAGCATTGCCAATATTTTTTTCTTCCTCATTTTCTACTCCATTCCGGACAATCGTTTTTCACCCTGTCCTTACAAAATTTTCTGAATCCACCGAATTTCTATGCATATTATACAATCTACACAAAATCAGCTGATTACATGATGATTTTACATTACTAATGTTATAAAAAAAAAAAAAAAAAGGTAAAAGTTTGATGAAAATTGATTTCATACAGAGAAACTTTTTCTACCTTCCCGCAAAGATGAACCTAACATTTATAAAAGCAATCTGATTCTAGAGCGTAGATAGTCGGAAACAGGAGGTTAGAATTTTAACTTCTAACCTCCTGTTTTTCATCCTTTCTCTTACAGAGTCAATTATAGTATCTCTTTGTTTTGTATAAAAACTTTATTTGGTTTCATCATACAGCAGCACATCAATCAACTGCACCTGAAATTTCAGCAGCGTCAACGCATCGTCGCTGTCTACTGAGCCGTCTGCGTTGACATCGGCGTTCGCATAGGCTTGGTCGTTAAGGGAAACTGCACCTGATATATATTTATTCAAGAACACGGTATCCGCCAGGCTAACTGTGCCATCCAGATTAACGTCGCCGACAATGCTAGAGCCGTTTTCAGTGGTGGTAGTGGTTTCGCCGTCTGTGACAATCACGGTAAAAGAACACAACGGTTCTACAGCAAACACCCAATATTGATATTTTGTTTCGTCGGTACAAGAAATCGTAATTTCATACTCCCCGGTGTGCTGCTGTCAAATGCACTGGTATCTACCACAAACTTTTCCAGATCCTCAAGAGGATTTCCGATATAGATTAAAGCTAGATCAGGACCATCATAACCACCTATCGAACTGTATGTAAGTATGACTTGTAAGCCGGTGAAATCCAGTTCTTTGCCTACCATATATGTCACTTTATCCGGTTCGCTTTCCAAACCAAAATCACCACTCGGTTTCGGTTCTATGCTTCCGAGACAATGAATGGTAGCATTTGTCAAACAGTCATTTTCTTCTGAATCAATTGTTATGGCATCCCATTCTTCTTGTGTTCCTTCAAAATAGACATCCGTCAGAGCGGTATAGCCACAAAAAGCACGCCGTTCAATTGCAGTGATACTGTTCAGAAGGGTGATTTCGGTCAGACAATCGCAATTAGAAAATGTACTATAATCAATGGTAGTGACGTCGCCCTAAATCTCCACGCTTTCCACATAGTGACAAAAATAGAACGCATAAGGGGAAATCGTAGTCACTTCTTCGGGAACGATAACTTCGCCAGCGGCTGTCTGGGCATCTACCAAAATATTGGAATTTACGATCACAAGAGGATCTCCCGCTTGCTTTTCTAAAAGCCAAGGCGTAGAAAAAAATGCAAGGGCATCAATATAAGTCACACTATTTGGAATCTCAATTTCCTCCAAACTGCTGCACGACATAAATGCACAGCCACCAATGCTGGTAATGGTATCCGGCAGCGTAACAGAAACCAATGTCTTTTGTGTAGAAAATGCACTGTCACCAATACACGTTACAGTAACGCCATCTATTTCCGATGGTACTTCAAAGACCGTCTCTGTTATATCACAATCTGTAATTTCGATTGTTCCGTCTTCCAAATAAGCATAAGTCAAGTCGCTATAGGTATAGGTCTCTTCGCTTTCATCCGCAACAGCTACCAATTCTGCCATTTGCGGTACCCAATTCTGTAAGGATACACCCGTGAGCAATATGGCTCCTGTAACTGCAAGTGCCATCATTTTCCCAAAAATTTTCATCCCATTTTTTCCTCATTTTTTATTTTGTATACGGTATTTCTGCAATCAACTGCACCTAAAATTTCAGCAGTGTCAACGCATCGTCGCTGTCTACTGAGCCGTCTGCGTTGACATCGGCGTTCGCATAGGCTTGGTCATTAAGGGAAACTGCACCTGATATGTATTTATTCAAGAACACGGTATCCGCTAGGCTAACTGTGCCATCTAGATTGACGTCGCCGACAATGCTAGAGCCGTTTTCAGTTGTTGTGCTGGTAGTGGTTGTCGTTTCTGTGGTAGTCGTGGTGGTTTCTTCGGAAACAGTTGTGACAGTCGTTTCGCTGTCAATCACTTCTACCTCAATTGTAACATGGTTAAGCGCACCACTATAAGAAACATAAATCGGATATGTACCTGCGGTTATATTGTCATACGCTGAAGTGTCAATCGTAAAGCCAGAAGCATCAATCGGTGAAACACGCTCCTGTACGCACCATGTTTCCACATAAACCAAAACCAAAAGCCCCGTTAAATCCAGTTCTTCCCCAATACTGTATGTTGTTTTGTCCGGCTCAGTATCCAGATAGATATATTTGCATCCAACAATGGTAGTTTCTGTTTCTGTCGTAGTGTAAATATAGGTTGTAGTGGTAGTCGTCTGTGTCCCACTGATCTCCACTGTTATGAAATTAGAAACCTCCAATTCGCTCACATCTCCGGGCCAAAGATCATCATGCTCGATATAAGCGTATAGCGTTTTGGTTGTATCTGTATCCGAAGGCAATGTCACAGAACAGGTATAACGATAATATCCATCCTCTGTCGTTCCCGCTTCTGTCATCACCGCCAGTTCCTCGCCTGTGTCAACGTCCGCTAACGTAAGCCAGCCATCCAAATCGCTATACGTGGATTCCACCGTAAATGTATATACGTCATCTCCTTCAGAATACGACAGCTGCATCATACCTGTCCAGCCGTACTGGATTCCATCGTCCCAGCCATTCATGTATGCCAATCCCATGCCAGTATACGCATCGAGGAAAAAGATGCGTTCCCCATCGGTATGTTCATATGTGATTGCATACGTCAGCGAAACTCCCGCTACTGTCTCGCAAAAATTTTTGCCTACTGCAAGCGTAATTGATAACGGCTCATCTGATAAGATATTATCATCTGCCTCGCAGCAAACATAGCGCAAAATTTCTTCCTCTGAGAGATAATTCGGATCGAGGGATGATAGGCAGTAATCGATCAAGGATTCGTCCACAATCCCTGCCTCCACTTCACCATCCGTCCTCACATAAACTGTAACGATGTTACAAAGCAGATAGGTATTTTGATAATACATAGCAAAACGATAAGTGCTAGAATAATTCTCATAAATATAAGAACTACCCGGAAGAAACACAAGTGAAAAGTCGCTCAGATCGACATTCGGATAGGCTGCCGCATATTGTGCAATGATCTCACTTTCAAGACCTGCCGAAACATCATCGTTTTCGTCTACAATATGCAGCGTACCTGTGCTGCTGCTTTCTTCAATTGCAGCAAAAGTATAACCATACGTTTCCGCATAAGTCTGTGCTGTAGAATTCGCATAGCCATAGATTGTGCCAGTGTAATATTCAAAATCTTCACCAGACACAAGGTAAATATAGCAATTCGTGATTGTTTCGTAAGAATCATAAATTTCACAAGATGGGTTCAAGATTGTAATTTCGGTGAGCGGATCACAAAACTGAAACGCATTCTTTGCAATATACATTACGCTTTCCGAAACCACAACGGAATTCACGGTGATCGATGCAAAGGCATATTCGCCAATTTCTGTCACCGGCAAGTCCTCGATTTCCGATGGAATCACCACATCATCGACTGAACCATCAAACCCTGTGATTGCAATAGAATCCCCATAATTGGTGTAGGTGAAGTGAGAAGCATCTGTTTCATCAGAATTGCTTTCTGTCGTCGTATCCGCATTAACAACATTTTCCTCTACAAAAGCGTAATCCACACACTCTTCCGCTGTTACAGAACTGCTTACGGTCAGACTGCCTATCGCCATCATTGCTGCAACCGCAGCACATAAAATCTTTTGTAATTGCATTTTCAATTCCCTCCTAAAAATTATTCTGTTACTTCCACTCTGTACAAATAATCTACTGTTATCGTTTCCCACTCATCTGAAAGATAGTCTGCTTGATATGATCACAGCAGAATCTGTCCAGGTGAGAGAATAGCTTGTGCCGTTTCCATAAACCGGATTGCCGTTCTCATCTTCTGACCATTCGCCCTCTTCGCTGAACGGAACATAGCCATCGTCCGTATAAACGATGTCATAATAGAGAACCGTATCGTCATATATCCATGAAATCTCCGCATCACCGTACAACAATACGCTGTGTGTTTCGATTTGCAGTGTTTTCGCCATCCATGGATCATCATCGAATATTTCAGGTGCTGTATAAGTGAACACCGTACTGTCTTCTGTCATAAAATTTACCAAGGATTCGGGAATATCTGTAACGGTCCAGTTGAGTGTAACATTTTCTAAATCCGTCTGCGGAATCACTACCTGCACCCAATACGGTGCATACGGTTCATCATCGACCTCTGCTGCAACTGTATCAATTTGCAGCAAACTGCCATTTGACCGTACATCGCTTACTGCAAAATACTTTTGCATTGTGAATTGGCATATGACCAACGTATTTTCTGCAAAGAAAGCATCATCGTATTCGCTGCAGTCCACATATTCGATTGATGACCCAAGACTTTCTTCTAATGCAGCACGAGAGGTGAAGATTGTCGCATTTTCAACTGCTGTATCGTCGGAAATGGCAGGGAAGAATATCGTGTTCATAAAATCGGCGGCGAGTTCTTCACCAAGCGCATCTGTCAAATCATCAGCTAAATAAGTAAAAGACAAGCTTTCTGGATCTGGTGTTGTGCATTCCCACACAATGTCTCTTTCTGCATAATATGTCGGTACTGCCACTTGCATGAGTGCCGTCATGCAATCGCCAGAACCATCAAACGTACTTGTGGTATAATGATAGCTGATATTGACGACGTTGCCAAAGAGACTATACGTGACGGTCACGTCATCAATCGTGTAAACCATATCATCTCCATAAACCATAGTGACGGATTTTAATAATAGTGCGTTTTCTACAAAGAAGTCTTTGTTATAGCGTTCTGACAAGTCGGCATAATTCTCCAAGTCCGTATTCAAATAGGCTTCCAGTTCCTCCACAGAAGTCACCACTGCTTCTTTCGCAGTAATATCGAATCCCACATCAACCCAGGTCAAATAATTTGGCAGCTGCTCGGTGCTTTCGCCAGTAGTATTCCAATCTATGGTGATTTCTTCTTGGCTCAGTTTCGGAAGGACGATTTGATAGAGATAAGGTACTTCCACACAATCCATATAGTAAAATTCAGACGAAATAGTCAGCGTCGGTGCATTCCAAGAGACATCGGTAATGTTCCAAGAATCCATTCTGGAAACGCCACGCAGCACAAGGTCATGTGTTGCAAAGAAGTCGTCATCATAAATCTCCTGATAATAAGGCAAAACATAAGTATCAATAAGATGTGCATACGTTAAGCTAACATCATCTTCGTACACCGTGAAGAATGCCTCCAGTTCTTCTGTGGAGGTGATATAAGTGGCATTTCCTTCTTCTGTATCTGTGTAAAGATTTGGAAATACGCCCTGATTCATCATGTCATAGACGGTATAGTATGGATCTTCACCCATAATGTCCGCTATATTATCTACGGTAACATCATAGGTAAATTCGCTTGTTTCCGTAGTAGTATTATTCCATATAATCGTTTCCCCTGTATAAGCATTACTAGGAATGATAATTTGTACCAAAGCAGAAGTAACAACATCACAACCTGGTTCATCACTATAGACATAGTGATAATCGACTGTGATTTGTCCATCCGTCGATGTAACTTCATCAACGCCATAATCAACATTGCTACTTGAACGAATGCACAAATTCAACAACAAGACGTTTTCTGCAAAAAATTCGTCGTCATAGGCTGCAAGATAAGTTGTGTAAACGGCATCTGTTTCGTCCAAAAATTGCAGCAAGTATGCAGACAGTTCATCAGAAGAAGTCACTACAGCCTCCGATGCATCTTCAAAAACAATTTCATCATAATAAACATCCAGATTATCAATTACCGCCGTATAATAAAACACCGTTTCTGTGGAGTCTGTATCGGGCAACGTATCAATTAGCCGCAGCTGAAATTTCATCAGTATCAAAACATCGCCGGAATCCGCCGTACCATTTCCGTTCGCATTAGCATTCGCTTTTGCTGCATCGTTCAGCGTAACGCCTCCTGAAATATATTTGCTTAAAAGTACCACATCAGAAAGCGTAATATTTCCATCTAAATTCACGTCTCCATAAAGCACCTCTGTGGTATCAAGTGTCGTCGTTGCTGTTGCAATCGATATATTTGTATCCTCGTCCGCTGCTGATGCCATTGTTGGAAATACAACAGGTTGTGCAAGCAATGCCATAGTGGTAAAAAGTGCTATAAGTTGTTTTTTCATCATAAAGTCCTCCGTTAAAAAATTTGTTGTAAAAAGAATGTCCTTCTGCCCATTTTTGTAAGCGATAGAATATCCCCTTCTATAATATAAACGATTTTACGCCTCGAAATGTTACAAAAAAAACAAATTATTTTCTAATTTTGTTAAGTTGCACAAATTATATTAGATTTTATTGGCAACATTGTATACGATACATTGCCCGATTACCGCACATAAATTTGTATGATTTCTAAAAATATTCTTCGCATTTTTTCAAAAACACTTGCAATTTCTAATTGGATATGATATAATAGTTTTCAAGATACAGTACGATGATAAAGGAACTTTTGATATGATCAAGACCTTATTTTGCGATAATTGGAAATTTTCCCAAAACCCCCTTGGAACAGAATATGCCGATAATCTCTCTTGGCAGCCGGTCGATTTGCCTCACGACTGGCTGATTTATGATGTTCACAATTTATACGAATCCGCTACCGGCTGGTATCGACGGAAATTCTATCATAAATCCAGTGAAAAGCAATACCGTTTGCGCTTCGACGGCGTTTATATGAACACCTCTGTCTACGTCAATGGTACACTTGCCGGTGCTTGGAAATATGGCTACACCACATTTGAAATCAATCTCACAGAGTTGCTGCAGGATGGTGAAAACTGGATTACTGTTCGAGTAGACTATGAAAGTCCTAACTCTCGATGGTATTCCGGTGCTGGAATTTATCGCAATGTTTGGTTAAAAGCATCTGCACCATGCCATATCGTCAGCGACGGCATTTACATTTCTGCAAGCGTTGATGGAAAAGTACTCGTCACTACTGAAACAGAACGTCCCGCAAAAACAATGGCACGAGAACTAACGATTCGCAATACCATTTCCTTAAACGGGAAAACAATTACCACAACAGAAAATGCGTGCAATGCATATGACAATACCGCTGTACCAAAATGTATTTTACGAGACGACTGCAAGTATGGCATAAATACCAATACCCTTTTTGTGGAACAGCCGCAGTTGTGGGAACTAGATCACCCGACGCTTTATACCTGTGTCACGGAATTGATACAAAATGGCGAAGTGGTAGACTGCGAGAAAACCATGTTTGGATTCCGTGAAATTCGATTTACAGTAGAACACGGCTTTTTTCTCAATAGAAAGCACGTCAAATTACACGGCTGCTGCGAACATCATGATTTGGGGGCATTAGGTGCCGCAGTCAACAAAACTGCCATTCGTCGAAAGCTGGAAATACTGCATACAATTGGCATCAATGCCATTCGCACAAGTCACAATCCTCCAGCTCCAGAATTCATGCAGCTGGCAGACGAAATGGGGTTTCTCATTCTGTCCGAGGGCTTTGATATGTGGGAATTGTCGAAAACAGAACACGACTATGCACAGTTTTTCCCTGCATGGATCGAAAAAGATGTGGCAGCATGGATACGCCGTGACAGAAATCACCCTTCTCTCATCGGCTGGAGCATTGGCAACGAAATTTATGACACTCATGTCAGCGAACGTGGGCAAGAAGTTACCTCTAAGCTAATGATATTGGTGAAGCAGCACGACCCAAGAGGAAATGGTTATATCACCTTGGGTTCTAATTATATGGCAAGTGAAAATGCCCAAAATTGCGCAGATATTCTAAAGCTCATCGGTTATAATTACGCAGAACGACTATACAAGGAACACCATGAAAAGCACCCTGATTGGATGATTTACGGCAGTGAAACATCTTCGGTGGTACAAAGCCGTGGCATTTATCATTTTCCTATGTCCCAACCTGTCTTATGTGAAGACGACGAGCAGTGTTCCGCTTTGGGTGGTATCGCACCAGCTTGGGCGGCAAAAACCACAGAAGAATGTATTCTAACAGATCGTGACACACCGTTCTGCGCAGGACAGTTTATTTGGACAGGATTTGACTATATCGGTGAACCAACACCTTATTTTACGAAAAACAGTTATTTCGGACAGTTTGATACCGCTGGTTTTGCAAAAGACAGTGCCTATCTATTCCGAAGCGCATGGACAGATGAAAGTACGGCACCATTTGTACATATCTACCCCTATTGGGATTTTCAAAAGGGTTGTCCCATCGATATCCGTGTCGCATCGAATGCGTCCCATGTAGAATTATATTACAATAATACACTTTTGGCAGCAGAAGATTTCAACCGTTCCACTTGCCAAAAGATAACGTTGGATACGCAAATTCCCTATGCGCCTGGTACACTCTTCGCAATTGCCAAAGACAAGGATGGAAATGAAATTGCTAAGGATGTGGTACAATCCTTTGGCAATGCAGCTGAGCTACGATTATTACCCGACAAAACATCACTTCTGGCAAACGGTAAAGATTTAATCTTCTTGGAAATTCAAGCTGTAGATGCAAACGGCATATATTGTGCCAACGCCAACAATCGTGTAAAAGTGTCCGTCAGTGGTGCTGGGAGACTCATTGGACTGGACAACGGTGACTCCACGGACTACGACCAATACAAGGGAACTTCACGGCGTCTGTTTTCAGGAAAACTACTGGCAATCATTGCAGCGAAAACCACGGCAGGAGAAATTTTCGTAAAAGTCACTTCTCCGGATATACCGGAAGTGCATACCACTTTGACTGCAGCTGCAGCAGATATAGAAAAAGGTATTTCTGCCACCGAAGAAAATACGCCTATGACTACGGAATGTGCCAATCCAGAAATGGATATACCAATACGTAAAATCGAAATGTTGTCGGATACCACTGTGTTCACACCAGAACAAAAGGAAATTCGCTTTACCATTCGAACATATCCTGAAAATAGCACATATAAAAATGATGTACAATTTCGCTTGACAACAGTGACCGGAATACCGACCAATTGCGCTGAAATCGTAGACTTTTCTGATGAGACGCTGACAATTCGTGCAAAGGGAGGCGGTGTGTTTTACCTCCATGCACTCTGCAAAAACGGCACAGAAAAGTTCCATATTTTAGCTGCTATTCCGCTGGAGGCAAAAGAACTGGGGGCTGCAGTTGTGAATCCCTATGATTTTGTTACAGGCGGACGATACACTATCTCCAGCGAAAATATCACAAATGGTCTGGAACGTGGTGCATCCATTGTGCCTGGTGGCGGTTATTTTGGCTTTGATCATGTGGATTTTGGAAAATTGGGCAGCGACAAGCTCTCCCTTCCGATTTATATGCTCAGTGGTTCTCCTATTCATTTTCAAATTTACGACGGCATTCCAAATCAAGGCGGCACCCTCATTGGAGACTATACCCATTGTAAACCTTCGCAATGGCTGACATATAACGAACCGTACAGCTTTTCTTTGATGAAAAAGCTAACGGGAATTCACACAATTTGTTTTGCTTCGAAAGATTCGTTTGAAATCAAAGGATTTGTCTTTGAATCCCCACAAAAGGAAACCGCTGAAATTCCGGCGGCAGCTTGTGAAAGTGTCTATGGAGATAAATTTACCAAAACGGAGATGGCAATTGTCGACATTGGAAACAATGTTGTCATTGACTTCGGCGCATTCGATTTTTCAAAACATCTTCCACAAAAAATTTATCTCACTGGTCGTTCCAATTTGCCAATCAACAGCATTCATTTGACAATGACTGCTCCGGACGGCACACAGCAAAAGAATTTGTTAGAATTTGCAGGTTCGGCAGATTATGTAGAGCGAGAGTTTCTGCTTCCAACAAATTTACAACCGGAAAAGAAAAAAGTCACTTTGACATTTCTTCCGGGAACAGCGTTTGACTTAAAATTCATTCGCTTCGACTAATACGCTGCTATATACTATATATTACAAAATCCTACCGATCCAATCAATACCGTGGTATGATGGAATCAGTAGGATTTTGTTTTCCTGTCTTGCTCTAATCCTGCACAGGCGTCAGCCCACGCTCGCCTAAAAGCGAGCGCAGTACAGTAATACTGCTACTTTGTATCCGTGCGATGGGAATCGAATTTTTTTTCGCTGCCTTGATAGCTCCTTGTACCATTTTATGTGATACTGTTCGAGTAAATAAAATCATCAAATCCGGCGAACCGATTTTTTTCTCAATTGGTCCAGTCTCCTTCGGGAAAACCTTTGCAGAACAGCCATGTGCCTGACAAACATCTGCATACTGTCGGCTCATTCGTTCATTTCCGCCAATGATTACAACACTCATTGTTTCACCTGCCTTTTTTATCAATGCGATACTTTCATTTGGTCGATGATCATAACACCCAATCACTGCAAATCCACTTCATATGGCACTTTTGATTTTTGTGTTAGTATCAACTAACTATAGCGTATCATAAATTAAAGCCTTTGTCAAGTACTTTTTTGTGAAATCCAGAGAAAATTGCAAAATAAATAAAATTTATAAATCATCGTTGACATTTTTCAGAAAATATGATATACTAACAAAAGTGTATTTTCTAATTTCAAACAAATCGGAAAATTCCTAAAAAACGGTGTTTCAAACATCGATAACAAGGAAAATCTTATGACAACAGCATTTACAATTGGAATGATTATTATCTATGTAGCACTCATGATGGGCATCGGCGTGTACACTGCCAAGCAAACGCATTCTGTCAACGACTTTGTATTAGGCGGCAGAAACGTTGGCTCATGGCTCACCGCTTTTGCCTATGGAACATCCTATTTTTCTGCTGTCGTATTCATCGGCTACGCAGGACAATTCGGTTGAACGTATGGCATCTCCACCGCTTGGATTGGCATAGGCAATGCATTGATTGGCAGCTTACTCGCCTGGGTTGTTATGGGGCGGCGAACTCGCATTATGACACAGAGTTTGGGTGCAAAAACAATGCCAGAATATTTTGAACAGCGTTGGAATTCAAAGGCACTGAAAATTGCCACATCGGCTATCGTGTTTGTTTTCCTGATACCTTACACAGCTTCCGTTTACAATGGCTTATCCAGATTATTTAACATGGCGTTCGGCATCGAGTCTGATGGGGCATATCGGGTCATTATTGTTGTCATGGCACTATTAACAGCAATTTATGTTATCCTAGGCGGCTATTCTGCAATAGCAATTAACGACTTCATTCAAGGCATGGTTATGCTGGTGGGAATTGCGGCTGTTGTCTATTGTGCTGTACAAAATCAAGGCGGCTTTTCAAGTGCATTGGCTTCATTAGGTGAAATCGAAGTAAATGGAGAAACCAATCAATTAAACGCCGTATTCGGTCCTGACCCCCTCAACTTATTGGGTGTTATTGTTCTCACTTCTTTGGGCACTTGGGGACTTCCACAAATGGTACACAAGTTTTATGCCATCAAAAGTGAAAATGAAATTATAAAAGGTGCTGTCATTTCTACAATATTTGCCCTTATCGTATCTGGTGGATCTTATCTGCTAGGTGGCTTTAATCGATTATTTTGCACGACAGACAGCACCAAATCCGGCAAGTCCCTCATTTCTACACTTTCCAATAGGAAATTAGAATATGATGCTATGATTCCAGCACTTCTCGAAACCACACTGCCGGATATTCTCATTGGACTAGTCGTTGTGCTGGTACTATCTGCATCCATGTCAACATTGTCCTCCTTAGTATTAACCTCCAGTTCTACTATGACCATAGATTTAATTAAGCCGAATTTGAAAAAATGTGGTGAAAAAAAAGAAATGATTATTATGCGTGTGCTAATCGCCGTATTTTTGCTGGTATCCGTACTGATTGCATTCAACAAGAATGCTTCCATTTCTACGCTGATGTCTTATTCTTGGGGCGCATTGTCCGGCGCATTTTTAGGACCATTCTTATATGGACTATTTAGCAAAAAAATCATAAAAGCTACCGTTTGGGCAAGTCTAATTTCTGGCGTCAGGTTAACGCTGGTACATATGGTTCTGTTTGGCTTCGGCTGGTTTCCATCGCTTTCCGCATTTGCCGCATCACTGCCACTAAACCTTGCTTCGCCGATCAACGCTGGTGCAATCTTAATGATTCTATCCCTTATCCTTGTTCCGTTGGTTAGCCGTTTCACAAAAGTACCCGATCCTAAGCGGGTAGAAGATGTGTTCCAGTGCTATCAGAAATGACTGTGCAATTATACCATCTTGTCACTAAATTGTAACCATTTTTTTCCGACAGGATACCTGAAAAATCGCAAGAAAAGTAGTATAATAATACATAAGGCACCTCGAGTGAAAGCTGAGGTGCTTTATTATGTGCATATTTACCAAAAAAAGAAAAAAATAAAGTTGGGGGATAACAATGGCTTTTAGTACAATCGAATTCTTATTTCAATTTTTACCTATCTTTTTGCTTGCCTATTACATTACACCTGCAAAATATCGCAATATCATCTTAATTCTTGGCAGTTTCATCTTCTATGCAATCGGAAGCGGATGGTACTTAATTTTATTAATTTTTTCTGTATTTGTAAATTATATTCTTTCTCGATTGTTACGAACCGAGGAGTATTTCGCACAAAGACGAAACCAAGCGATTCTTGTTATTGGATTGATTTTCGACTTTGGATTATTGGTAATATTCAAGTATACAAATTTTATTCTAGAAAACCTAAATGCACTGCTTTCTCATATTTCTATTGCGATTCCAGAGCCAAGCTTGACGATGCCATTAGGAATCAGCTTTTTCACTTTTCAAATCACGTCATACCTCATTGACGTATATACCAAAAAAACACGTCCTGCAAACTCTATCCTTGAATTAGGCATTTATATTTGTATGTTCCCGAATCTAATTTCCGGTCCGATTGCAACCTTTGGAGAAATGCGCCCACAATTTTTATATCGCACGGTAAATGTACAGGTTTTGGAAGAAGGAATTCGGTTATTTGTCATCGGCTTAAGTGCAAAAACATTGCTCGCTGATCCAATGAGCGGACTGTGGAACAATTTATCGGTGATTGGATATGATTACGTCTCTACACCCTACGCTTGGCTGGGGGCAGTGGCTTATAGCTTTGAAATTTACTTCGACTTTTCTAGCTACTCTATGATGGCGATTGGTATCGGCATGATGCTGGGATTCGAACTGCCACAAAACTTCAATCTGCCATATTGTTCCGACTCTGTTGGAGAATTCTGGCGTAGGTGGCATATGACCTTGGGACGCTGGTTCCGGAATTACATCTATATCCCATTGGGTGGTAATCGACACGGTACGCTAAAAACCATCCGCAATTTGCTGGCGGTCTGGGTGTTCACTGGTTTATGGCATGGTGCAAGCTGGAATTATATTTTATGGGGAATGATTTTCTTTGTGCTACAGCTTGGTGAACGATTCATCTACGGAAAAAAGCTTGAGAAAACACACGTTTTAAAGCATATATACATGATTTTAATTATTCCATTGACTTGGATTGTATTTGCTATTACAGATTTGTCGCAACTTGGACAATATTTTTTACGGCTATTCCCATTTCTCACTGATTCATCCGTGCGACAAAATTATAGCGACTTTACCTTAGCGTTAAATAATTATTGGAAGATTTTAATTCCATGCTTTCTGTTTAGTACACCACTTCCACTGCACTTTTATAAAAAATATCGGAAAAGCGTCATTTGTTTGATTATCCTGGTTGTTCTATTCATTTACTCTATCAAAGTAATGATGGAATCTACAAACAATCCGTTTCTATATTTCCAATTCTAACCAAAAGGAGTCGTCATTATGCAATTTCAATCACAGAAAAATCAAAAACCCTACGCATATTACGAAGAACCAGCCAAAAAATCTACTGGCGTTATCACCTCCATTCGTTCCATTTTTACAAGCTATCCCCTACTAATTACATTTATTGTCGCAATCGTTGTTGCAAACATCTGGAACTTCCGTCAAAATATCAATACCATAGAAGAAACTGCATCTGTTTCAATCAACGTTCCAACAGTGGAAGAAATAACAGCAGAAATATCGACTACAATTGCAAATACAACTGTTGCAGAAAATGCGGCGTATGCTGCAAATTCCGTCACGGCAGATGCAGCCGCAACAGAAACTGGACAAACAGAAACAACTACCATAGAGTCCACTACTGAACCGCCGGCAGAAGTACAATTTCAAACTGTAGATCAATCTTATTTTGATGACGCATTGTTTATAGGGGACTCACGTTCTGAGGGATTGGCACTATATGGCAGTTTTACCAATGCGGATTATTTCACTAGCGTAGGGTTATCTATCTTCAAAATCAATGAGGTAGAAGTCGGAAATCCCAACAAAGGCGAAAATATCACTTTCTCACAAAAATTGTCTCAACAACAATACGGAAAGGTCTATATCATGTTGGGATTAAACGAATTGGCAGTCGGCTCGACAGAATCCTGGGCAGAAACCTATGAAAGTGTTATAGAACAAATTCGAGAAGCATAGCCAAATGCCACGATTTATATTCAGAGTATTTTGCCAGTTTCTGCTTCGGAAGATGATCCAAATGGTGCAATCAATAATCAGTCCATTTCTACTCGAAACGAAGCCTTAGAACAATTGAAAAAGCCAGAAGATCATATCTATTATCTGAACGTTGGCGAATCTGTAATGGACGAAAACGGTTATTTGGAATCCTCCTATACCTCTGACGGCATTCACCTCTTGGGAAATTCTCTCTCCATTTGGGAAGATTATTTGAAAAGTCACGCTGCTGTACAACAAGATCCAAATAACGAATCAAAAGCAAACCAAAGTCAGGACAATCCACCACAGGATTCCCCCAGCGCATCAAATGAAACAGCAACATCTTAATTGATATAAATTCAGCGGTATTTCAATCATTGAAATACCGCTTTTTTTAATCTTTATAAGAATCCAAAAAATGGTGGGACTCGCCGTCCATGTCTTTGTAGGATATCACCGTACGCAGCTTCACATTTTCCATACTATGGAAAATATTATGCTCAATTTGTGGATTCCCTTCTTTTAATTTTGCAATTAATTGTTTAATTTCCTGTCGTTTTGAGCTGGTGTTTGATAGCGTACAAGTCGTACAAGTATCCGTAAATTTACATGCGCACTGAATAAAATGCAAATCGTTATAATCACGCCAGCGACAAATATCCGCTTCCCGAACAAAATACATCGGACGAATCAGCTGCATTCCTGCAAAATGATCGCTGTGCAGCTTTGGCATCATCGTCTGTGCTTGTCCACCATAAATCATACCCATGAGAATCGTTTCAATCACATCGTCGTAGTGATGCCCCAAAGCAATTTTATTGCAGCCCATGCGTTTCGCCTGATTGTACAAATGCCCACGCCGCATTCTTGCACATAAGTAACAGGGGTTATTCTCCACATGATACACAGAATCAAAAATATTCGTCTCAAATATCGTGATAGGAATCGACATCATTTCTGCATTTCTCTCGATAATTGCACGATTTTCCGGACTATACCCTGGATCCATCACCAAAAACGCTAATTCAAACGGAACCTTATTATGACGCTTTAATTCTTGAAAGAGCTTCGCCATAAGCATCGAATCTTTTCCACCGGAAATACAAACTGCAATTTTATCTCCCGCATTTACCAAATGATATTCTGCAACAGCTTTTGCAAATTTACTCCATATGGAACGATGAAATTTTTTATGTAGACTGCGTTCAATTTCTTCTGCTCGATTTCCACACTCTAATTTTTTCCGTAACCATGCGACATATCCTCCATCCAAATTGTCCGCATCATAACCCATATCCGATAATTTTTCTGCATCTTCTGCACTAAGCAGTCCACTTTTACAGCAGAGGACGAGTCTTTTTTCGTGTGGAAGATTGGCTTGATATAGATTTTCACGGGGAATATTGACTGCTCCAGTAATATGCCCAAATTCGAAAGCAATCGTATCTCGAATGTCAATAAGACAATAAGAATCCTCCGGCAGCTGAAAGAATTCGTCAATCGTAATATTTTGATTCATAAGCGAAAATTCCTCTCAGATTCGTTTTGTAATATTATTATAGCATAGTCCAAGAAAAATAGCAAGTTTCCTATCATTCCCATTTGAACCAACCGATCACAAGGTAATTACGAGATAGACAGATATGTCCACTCTCACATAAAGAAAAATATAATAAACTGCGTAGGAAATCATGTCAAGAAAATTAGCAAAAATCATCCCTAGTCATACCGGAGAGCCTTGGTTTGACTAGGGACGATGATATTTTTATTTTCGATTTCAAATTTATCTTATGCAGTTAAATTTGGCAGGTATGTCAAGAACTGTGATGCCAATACTACAAGAATCAATGCAATTGGATAGGTTGCAGCATATGCCGACGCTACATTGGAAGTCCCGGTAGAGTTAATCAACGCACCCAGTGCCGGTGTACTGGTCATACCACCAGTCAGAGATCCCAAGTTATTAAACAGGCTCAGCTTGAGACACTTCTTTGCAATGAAGAACCCGATAAACAGCGGAATTGATGTCATCAAAGCGCCCCACAAAAAGACCCAACCGCCGTAATCTTTCAGTGTGCTAACAAAATCAGTACCACCATCGACACCTGCACCAATCAAGAAGAAAACAAGACCGAGTTCCTGAAAAATGGAGAGAAGATGTTCATCAACCTTCAAGCTCAGCTTCCCTATGTGTCCAAAGTGACCAAAAATCAAGCCCATAATCAGCGGTCCACCGGTTGTACCCAAGTTGAAAGAAGTGCCGTTGCCCAGTGGAATATTGATGCTTCCCAAAATCAAACCACAGATAACAGCGAGTGCAAACGCACCCAAACCGAACTTTTCCAGACTAAATAATTTCTTCACTTTTCCTTTTTTTTGTGCTTCGCCAGTATCTACCGATACGAGTAGCGCACGTTCTTTGTCCATATCTGCGTGCATCACTTTTGGTACAATCTGTACAAAAAGCACAACGCCAATAACACCAAAAGGATAAGCAACAGCGTGTCCTACCGCAATTTCAGAGAAGAATTCAGTCCCGTCCAACGCACCTTGTGCTGCAGCAAAGGCTGGTGTACTAGTCAACGCACCTGAGAGCAATCCAACACTCATAGCAGAAGTCATATTCGGCACGAAAAGTGTTACCAAAGCACATACCAATGCACCAGACGCAATAATAATGGCACCCAACAAAACATACGATTTTGCATTTTTCTTCAGATTTTTGAAGAAACTAGGTCCTGCAATTAATCCGACGGACGTAACAAACAAAATCAAACCAATATTTTGCAACATACTAAAATAAGTATCCACAGAACTGAGGCTGTCCACCCAACTTGAAATTCCAGTATGTCCATTTTCACCAAATGCGACGCCTTTGAAATGTCCTGCGACCAACGCAACCAAAAAAATTGCAGCAGTACCCAATGAAACACCTTTAATGGAAATACGCCCGATTAAGTATCCTACGACAATAATCGCAAAGATAAAAAACAGGACAATCACAATCGCTTTCATGTTAAAAATGTGGGTACCGGCGGCTTCGATCAAACCGAAACTAAAATTGTCGAAACTCATGAAAAATGATCTCTCCTTTTCAAGCAGGGTTAAAACCCTTTTCTTAGATTCCACGTGGATTTTGGGAAATATGCTCGGCTTGCAGATGCATACAAAGGGCTCTCATCTTTGTATACACCCGAGTAGGTCACAATGCTTTCCAAAAATCAACACATAATATTATAGTCTTTTTTTATTTTTTTGTCAATAACCAAAAGCGGCTTTTTGAAAGAATGTATAAAACTGATAGAATATCTCGCATTTTTCTTTGATTTTCATGGAAAAATTCACAATAACTTTCCGATAAAAAATCAGCTCGTGCAGTTTTATTTCAGTTTGTTTTAACATAATCATGCTATCATAAATAATAAAGAAAGCGTATGATATATATGATGCAGTTGTATCATAGAATAAATCATATCTTAAGTGATAACATTTCTTTCCGTTAAAAAGCAAACCGCACAAATGAAGCATTCTCGTTTTGTGACATATTAACAAAAAAGAAAATAACTCTTGACAGTTTTTTAACAACGTGATATAATAATTTTAATGAATCGGAACAATGCTTTAAAGAAGGCATGACTTATGAAAGAAAAAAGAAGTAAAAAGAATCGAATTCTAGGGATCATAACCGCTTGTGCGGTATTATTACCATCGGTTTCGGCTTTACATTCGGTTACTGTAGCAGCCTCAGATGCAGATTCCACATTGGTAACAGACGATTTCATAGACTTTAGCCTAGAAGAAATTTCTGCGAGCTCAGAAAATAACGAGATACAGATTTATTAGGTACCATCCAATTCTTCTGCAAGTTCAACTGCTACGGCGGCCGACGAAACAGACTATGACGAAGATATTTACGCAAGCTATCATGGCTATGAAACATTATCTTCAACAGAAAAGAAAATATATGATGGATTGAAAGAAGCCTCTCATTTATATTATACCGGAAATGGCGGTACATATGAAAAGACATCTTCGAGTGGCACGACGATGGTTTGTTTGAGTGAAGTCAGCATTTCTTCTTCTGCGGGCATTACATCGGACGATGTGACAAAAGTGGTTTCGATGTTCCGAAACGACAATCCCATTTACTTTTTCTTAGGTAGTAGTATTATGTATAGAACCTCTACCAATCGTACAACCGGTGAAACCGCAATTACAGGGGTTTTTCTATCTGTAGATGAAAACTTCACAGACAGCAGTGTATGCCAAGAAGAACGGGAAACGATTGAAACAACACTAGCTTCTACTTTAGAAGAAATTGGTGATTGTGATACTACTTTGGAATTTGCACAGGAAGCGCACGATTGGCTTTGCGACGCTGTTGTCTATTCCTATGTAGATGGAGAACCAGATACTTCTATGATTGCACACAGTATCGTCGGCACATTGGATAGTGACTATGGTGCAGTCATCTGCGAAGGCTATGCAAAGACGTTTCAAGTGCTACTAACAGCTGGCGGTATAGACAACTACTATGTAGTCGGTATTGGCGGTGGCGGTGATCATGCATGGAATTTGGTTCGTATGGATAATGGATTCTACTATAATTTTGATGTCACATGGGACGATTCCACTAGATCAACAGCATATTTTGCAGCAGGTGACGAAAGCTTTTTACTGGAACATGAAGCAGACTCCGTTGATGGCGAGGGTTGGTATTTCTTGTATGATTTGCCGGACGTTCCGGAAGAGAATTATGATGGCTCTTGTGGTACATCCTATGTGGATGGCGATTTTTCCTATGAACTATACGACGATTACGCAGTACTCGTAGAATATTTGGGTGATGACACCGAAGTAACCATTCCAGATACCATAAACGGCTTACCGGTCACTCAAATCCAAGGCGCATTCGTCAACGATTCGAGCTTGCAAGCAGTCGTTATTCCCGAAACTGTCACTGTCATTTCTTATGATAACGATAGTGTTGGCGCATTCCAAAGCTGTGTTTTACTCAAAGAATTGACGCTGCCGGAATCGCTGGAATATATCTATTATCGTAGCTTTTATGATTGCTCTGCATTGGAAACCGTTACATTGTCTACAGCTGTAGAAAAACTAAGTGCTGGTGCACTGAACGAATGCGATAGCTTGGGCAAGCTGCTCGTTTATAATACAGATATGGAATTTGGTCCTAGCACGACTGTTTATGATAAAACCGTTATCTATGGGTACGAAAATTCTACCGCTGAAGTTTACGCCGATACCTATGGTCGGGAATTTCAGTCGCTGAATTCGTATACAACAACAGAGCCTACTGAAACAACAACAACAACAACAACAACTACTACTACTACCGAAACCACGACAACAACATCATCAACAACCGAACCCACAACGGAATCAACTACGACTACTGAAACGGCAACAACATCATCCACCGAGACTGAAACAACAACAACAACTGAAACGTCTACAACTACAACCACGACTACCGAGACGACAACAACAACTGCTGATTATGTTGTTGTGATCACAGACGTGAATCAAGACGGCGTATGCGCCTTGAGTGATGTCATTGTGTTGAATCGCTATATCATTGGTGACGTTGCTATAGATGACGTGCAAGCAGAAGCGTTAGATTTTTACTTGGACGGCAATATCGATGCACAAGATAGTTTGGCACTCATGGATTTCTTGTTGCGATTCGTAGATACCCTACCAATGATTCCGGAATAAACACTGCTGTATCATTGGAATATTAGATATATGAAAACCGGATTGCTGAAAATAAAGCAGTCCGGTTTTTGATGCTTCTAAATGAAAAATCGTAGTGTCGGTATAAGCCAACACTACGATTTTCAATTTTACCTGTGGAGCAAGCGACGAGAATCGAACTCGCAACCTCAGCTTGGGAAGCTGATGTTTTACCACTAAACTACGCTCGCTTGTGAAACCTCAATAAAATCACAAAGATTTCAACAATAAAAATGGAGCTGGAAACGTGACTTGAACACGCAACCTGCGCATTACGAATGCGCTGCTCTACCAACTGAGCTATTCCAGCATATTTTTCAATTTAAAATGTACCTTTGAAGCAGTACTCTATTATTATATCACAAAAAATTTTTTTGTCAAGGGGTTTCAGAAATTTTTTTGAAAAATTTGAAAAAAGCATTGAAATCCCCAAAAAAGTATGTTATAATATAAGAAATGTGGCGTGTTCTGTCAGAAATACAGTATGATTTCTTATTTGATATGCACCTTTTTTCAGATTCCCAAAGAAAAAAGCTATCTATAAGACGTCTGCTTTTGTGTTTGACATTTTTTTCGAAAAAAATGAAAAAAAGCATTGAAATCATCAAAATAATATGCTATAATAAATATAAATTGATATGGACACCGCTCAACTATTCATGCAAAAGGAAGGAAGCATCATGAAAAAGAAATCGAAATCTATTCTCGCAGTGATCGTTGCGATACTTCTGTTGATTGTGGTAATTGTCACCCTAACGACGAACATTCTTTTCTCTCGCAGCGACACCCCAAAAATCTTTGGTCATTACATCTATTTAATGGAAACAGATGTAATGGAGGCGGATAGCTCTACTGAAACAGCCGATACTGCAACTGCCAGTGGAGTGACTTCTGTGGATAGCACGAGTGACAGTGAAAATCAGACGGCATCCATTCACCAATACACAGCAGTCATTGCACCTGTGTATGATTCGACCACAGATCAAATCGCAAAGAACAATGCTGTATTGTGTGTATTGGCAGATGACGATACTTCGACTGACGCTGATTCCGATTGCATTGCAGTACGTCGCATTTACAACATTGAAGAAGACTCCGCCGGTGTATTACTCTACTATCCAACAACAATGAAGCAATCTGAGGTTGGTACTGAACCGGCAATTACCATTGACAATATCTTGGGAAAATGTACAGTAGAATCTAGTGAATTGTACAGCTTTATTACATTCGTTACCAGCATTTCCGGCATCCTGTTAATGCTAGTATTGCCTTGTGTGATTTTGGTGATCATGTTGATTGTTGTAATCGTACGTGCAAACAGCCGAGCCAATGATGAATATGCATTTGAAGAGAATTATGACGAAGTGTTCAGCGAAGATTCTTATGATGATGACGATGACCCCTATGATGAAGAATTGGGTCAAACCGCATTCTATCAACCGAGAGATGAATCAAATAGTTCGTTTGCACAGTGTCGTTCATCCATCGCCGAAAATTTTGAACGTAAAGCTGTGAATCCAAACTCTCCATATCAAAAAGCAAGAACCATGCAATTTAAGGCACAGCGTGATATTCCAATTTATACTGGATCGGATTCTCAGACAGACAATGATACTTACCGTGGCAGTGCCACTTCGGACTATGAAGGATCACACAATGTCGATGCACAAGATGTAAATAACAGTTATCGCTCGAGAAACAGCAGAAATGCCGTTTCTTACGCAGCAGATACACCGATTTCTTCTCTGCCAACGAGTGACGGTTCTTCATACCATGGCAGTCATGAAGCAAACTCACCAGACGAAGCACGCAACTTAAGAACCAGTCGTTCTAGCACTACAACTCGTAATTCTACGTATACGTCAAATCAATCGCAGCAAAGCAAGCCTACAACAAGCAGCAGTGCCACAAAAACGTCTACTGGAAAAAATAAATATGAAAACGCATCCGTAGATGAACTGTTGGCAATGATCGAAGAAGAAAAAAACAAGCTGAAATAAGTGGTAAACTGATATGATAGAAAATGGGTAATTTCCTTGCAAATGGAAATTGCCCATTTTGTTGCAATCTGTCTAAGTCTATGGTATAATATCAATATCACCTACGATAAGTTCTGTAGAATAGGAATGTATACAATGACCAAAAAAAAGAAATAGCACAAATGGCTGTGGAAACTTTGGAACAGGTCTATCCACAGGCAGTTTGTGCATTACAATATGCGAAACCATACGAATTGCTCATCGCAGTACGCTTATCCGCACAGTGTACCGATGCACGAGTCAATCAAGTAATGCCAACACTATTTGCTACTTATTCCAGCCTAGAACAATTTGCTGCAACAAACCTATCTGACTTAGAGGAAATTGTTCGCCCTTGCGGTTTTTATCACACAAAAGCAAAAAAATATCAAGGATATGGCGTGCCAGATCTTAGAAAATTTTGGTGGCGTTGTTCCGAGTACCATGGAGGATCTTTTATCCCTTCCTGGTGTTGGTCGCAAGATGGCTAACTTAATATTAGGCGACGTATATGGAAAACCCGCAATCGTTACAGATACCCATTTCATTCGTATTACCGGCAGACTCGGTCTGACAGACTCTAAAGATCCAATACGTGTAGAAAAAGACCTACGTCCACTAATTCCGCCAGAGCGTTCCTCCGACTTTTGCCATCGCATTGTTTGGTTCGACCGGGATACTTGTCGTGCCAGAAAACCACATTGCGATGAATGCCCAATGGCTTCGTTTTGCCCTGCTGGAAAAGGGTAAAATTTTTCTTGTACTTTACATACTTATTTTCAAATTTCCTAGATTCTTACTTGACATCTTTTTCAAAAAGTGATATAATGAATTTGTTGTCGCCTGTTTCCATCAAGCTATGGTAACAAGGATAATCAAAATAAAATGAAACTAGAAAAGGAGTATTCCGCATATGTTGCTTGACAAATATTTACCTCGCATAGAATTCGATAGCTATGAAGATTTTAAACAAAATTATTGTCTGAATATTCCCGAGGACTTTAACTTTGGTTTCGATATTATAGACGAATGGGCAAAACAAGAACCAGAAAAAAAAGCTATGGTTTGGTGCAATGATCACGACGAAGAACGCACTTTCACGTTCACTGATATTTCTCGTTTATCCAACCAAACTGCAAATTATTTTAAGAGTCTGGGAATCAAAAAGGGTACTGTCGTTATGTTGATTCTGCGTCGTCGCTGGGAATATTGGGTATGTGCGGTGGCATTGCATAAGATTGGTGCAGTTCTGATTCCTGGTTCTTTACAATTAACTACAAAAGACTTGATTTATCGTAGCACCAGCGCAGGCGTTCACACGATGATCTGCATTGATGACGATTATGTCATTGAACAGGTGGACGGCGCAGTATCGTCTATTCCGACCATACAAAATAAGATTGTCATCACGGGCAAACGGAATGGTTGGCGAAGCTATGCAAATGAGGTTTCGGCATTCTCACAGGAATTTCCACGTCCGACTGGTGAAGAAGGTACTGTTGCAACAGATCCGATGCTGGTTTATTTCACCTCCGGCACGACCGGTAACCCGAAGCTGATTGAACACAATTATACGCATCCGCTTGGACATATTGTCACGGCAAAATATTGGCATCAGGTGCAGGAAAACAAGCTGCATATGTCTGTGTCCGATTCTGGCTGGGCAAAGTTTGGCTGGGGAAAAATATATGGGCAATGGATCTGTGGTGCGGTACAATTTGTCTATGATATGGACAAGTTTATACCAACAAAGCTGCTACAAAAAATACAGGATTATAAGCTGACGACATTTTGTGCACCGCCTACCATGTATCGATTCATGCTGCAAGAGGATGTAACATCCTATGATTTATCCAGTGTGGCGAATTTCACGACTGCAGGTGAACCGCTAAATCCGGAGGTGTTCAACCGCTGGAAAGAACTTACCGGAAAAGAAATTCGAGAGGGATTTGGACAAACAGAAGGTTCTGTTTTGGTGGCAAATTTCCCATGGATTACCCCAAAGCCTGGTTCGACTGGAAAGCCCTCGCCGCTTTATGACATTACGTTGATTGGTGAAGATGGAAAGCTAGTTGGGGTACATGAGCATGGCGCACTCGTCATGAAAAATCTCGACAAGGCTTGGCCAACGGGATTGTTTGTTGGGTATTTCAAGAATCCGGAAATGACAAAAGAAGTCTTGGGAAACAATGAATATTGTCCACACGATGTGTTTGAAATGGACGAAGACGGCTATTATTGGTTTGTCGGCAGAAACGATGATGTTATCAAATGTTCCGGCTATCGAATTGGGCCGTTTGAAGTCGAAAGTGCCTTGATTGCACATCCCGCAGTGTTAGAGTGCGCAGTTACCGGCGCACCAGATCCAATTCGTGGGTTGGTTGTGAAAGCAACCGTTGTGTTGACGAAAGGATATACGCCGAGCGATACGTTAACGAAAGAACTGCAAAATCATGTCAAACACACCACAGCACCGTATAAATACCCTCGTATCATTGAATATGTGGATGAACTGCCAAAGACACTCGGCGGTAAAATTAAGCGTGCGCTGATTCGAAAAGAAGACGAAAATGCTGCAAATAACAAGAATTCATAATTTTTACAAAACATTTTCAAAAAAAGCACCTGAAATTCAGGTGCTTTTTTATAATGCTTACTGAAACGTTTTTTTCGTTTCTGGTTTCTAAAGAGGCAACAAAATCGTAATTTCTGTTCCATGTCCCAATTCGCTGCGTAGTGAAATTGTACCATTGTGATAATCCACAATATGCTTAACGATAGATAGTCCTAACCCTGTACCGCCACGCTGTTGCGAACGACTCTTGTCAACCCGATAGAACCGTTCAAAAATACGGCTTTGCGCATGAAGCGGAATACCGATGCCGTTGTCGGAAACAACAATTTTTGCCTGCTTCTCATTCCGACTAATATTGATATTTACCTTGCCACCAGGATTGTTATACTTGATTGCATTATCAATCAAATTGACAAATAGCTCCTGAATATAGCTCTCATTGCTACGAAGCAGGAGAGCATCGCCTTCAAGGGTTACGTGAATATCATTTCGCTGTATCACAGGGTCAAGGATTTGCAAAGCAGTTTTGACAGATCTTGCAAGGTCTACCTGTGTATTTAGTAGGTCTGTATGTTCTTCAATCTCGGACAAACGAATAATATCATTAATCAAAAACAACAGCCGTTCGCTTTCTCGTTCAATCATGGCACCATATTTCTGTACGTCCTCTTCTTGGGTAATCATACCACTGCTAAACATTTCTCCAAAACCTTTAATGATCGTCAAGGGTGTTTTTAATTCGTGGGAAACATTCGCCGTAAACTCTTGGCGTATTTTTTCTGCTTTGACACTATAGGTCACGTCAACCAGCAAAATAATTGTTCCATAGATACCACCCATTTCTATACGGTTAATACGAGTACGAATATATTTCTCTTCCATTTTTAAAGTCTCTCGCACCTGTGACTGCTGCTTGATTTTCGATTTCCGTAAAGCACTCAAAAAAGCCTGATTATCTGTCAGGATAAAGATGGATTTGGTGTTCCAATCGTCTTTTTTTAAATGTAACAACTTACCGGCAGTGCGGTTCACCAGTTGAATTTTGTCAGAATCATCCAAAATCAAAATGCCCTCTACCATATGTTCTTGGATCAAATTGACGATGTCTTCCGCATGGTTTCGTTCCCTTTGCGCATTCGAGAGTGCCTGCCGCAATTCCGTCAATTCCTTTTGTTCCGCCTTTCGTTGCTCCTTTCGCTTTGATCCTTGTAATGCAACAAGAATTTGTACACCGATAAAGATACAGCTTACAAAAAGAAATAACATCCAAGGTAGCCAGTTCATATCTTATCCTCCAATCTTATAGCCATAGCCACGAATGGTTTGAATGAGGTTTTGACATCCGGCTGCGTCTAGCTTTTGACGCAGCGTCTTGATATGTGCATCCACCGTCCGGGTTTCCCCTTCGTAAGAAAATCCCCAGACTCGTTCCAACAATTGATCTCGTGAGATCGCATTTCCATGATTAGTCACTAAATAGGAAAGCAATTCAAATTCTTTATACGTCAAACTAACTTCCGTTTCATGATAAAATACCGTACGACGATTCAAATCCACGGTCAATCCCTGCACCTCTAATAGATGTGGTTCATTTACCGTGCTATTACCACTGCGTCGGAGAACCGCTTTAATGCGAGAGAGCAATTCCATGATGCCAAACGGTTTCGTGATGTAATCATCCGCCCCATTTTCCAAACCGGTGACTTTGTCAATTTCAGATGATTTTGCTGAAAGCATAATTACTGGAATCTGCGCCGTCAGCGTTTCTGCTTTCAGATGCTTTAATATAGAAATCCCATCCTCATCCGGCAGCATAATATCCAATAGTACCAGATCCGGCTGAATTTCTTGCAATCGCCGAAAAAAATTTTTTCCACTAATAAAGCTTTCTGCTTGGTAGCCACCGGATTGTAATGCACAAGTAATTAATTCTCGAATGCCAATGTCATCTTCTACGCAAAATATTCGTGGCATGATAAAATCACGTCCTTTCCGAGTCCATTTGGATAATTTGTTTCATGGCATAAATCGCCACATTGATGGCATTGGTCATATCATCCTTTGCTGCTTGTTGCGTACGCTGTACATTACCTTGCTCCTGATTCCAAATCATCTGCAATACCGTGGCACAACGTAAATGTCGCACAGCCGACTTCATCTCAGAGCCCAAAGTCCCAGCAGCTTTCCACGCCTGCCAATTTTCCTAAAGCTGATGTGCAATCGGCATAGATTCCGGGCAATGCTGCCCATAAAAGGAATCCTTATACTGTACGACACCCATATGATAAGGCGTATGCAGTAATTCCGCTGCTGATGCAAGCTTTGACAGCAGTGAAAAATCTGGTACTGCTGGAAATTCCAATGGCAAATATTCTTTTGTAGTACCCTCCATACGAATAGCACCTGTGGGCAAAACAAGGCAATCCGGCTATAAATCCGGCTACATACCACCACAAGTCCCAATGCGAATGAAGGTGTGTGCGCCCAGTGCTGTTAGTTCTTCCATAGCAATTGCCGCAGACGGCCTACCAATTCCGGTTGAGGTAACACTAACTTGGGTATGACCCAAAAAACCAGTATAGGTCACAAATTCATGATTTTCTACAATTTTTTTCGGTTGCTCCAGGTAAGAGGCGATTTGTGCCACACGTCCCGGATCACCAGGCAAAAAAACATATTTCCCCACGTCACGACAGCTGCATCGAATGTGAAATTGGGTTTGTTCCATACGCATTCACTCCTTATACTGTTCCTTCTGTATCCGGTAATATCACTTTAGCAATTTTGGACTTTGTATCTCTCTCGTTGGGTTTCATAAAAAATTCTACTGCCTTTTTACAATTGGAAATCACGTTCACGCACTCCTTGCCGCCATATTCCCCATCGATGGTCCAAGAAACCGGTTCTTCTTCCAAACTTGTCACAGTGAGGTGGCTTACTCGAAAATAATAAAGATAGCGTCTCTTTAATCCAAGGTGAAATTTGGAGAGTGCTGTGATAAGCTGATGCAGTTCCACCAAATTATTGGGTTTTCGAATTAGCGTGACTTCAAACAAACCGTCATCCCACTCTACATCGCTTAAGAACAAAAGCTTCGCCACAGAAGAAGAATTCGTCACCATACCATAGAGAAATTCATCTTCGATGACCACATCATCATACTCAATACGCATTCGATAAGCACGAATTTTGGATAATTTTGCGATACCATTTAAAATATACACAGCGTATCCCAAAACGTTTTTTAACTGTTGTGGGGTAGTGTAAGAAATTTCCGTAAATGCACCAAACGCTGCAATATAGGTAAAATATTTTTGATTAAAACTGCCCACATCACAGGGGCACTTTTCTCCTTGAATAATACAGTCCACAGCTTTTGCCGGATCATTCGGGATACCTAACACCCTTGCAAAGTCGTTCGTAGAACCAAAGGGAATATAGCCGATAGGACATGGCGTATCGCTCGCCATACAGCCTTGGATCACCTCGTTTAATGTTCCGTCACCACCGGAACAGACCAAGATGTCATAAAAACCGGCATCGCAGGCATATTTTGCACATTGAATCGCATCGCCCTGGCTTTGCGTCGGGTGAATTGTCACTTGAAAATCGGCTGCAGTAAATCGATCGAGTATCATTGCCAAATTTGACCCAACGGAAGCACGCCCAGAATGTAAATTGCAGATAAAGTAGATTTGTTTCAACGAAAAAGCCTCCTTGTCATGATAACTTTATTAGAAAAGTATATTAAGGATAGTATAACATGATTTTCAAAAAAAAGCAAGAGACACACCGTAAATTCGTATCTCGGCATCACGTTACATTGTATCAATACATATCAATAAAAAAATAATACAAAAAGTGCCTCAAGGGTTGTGAGACACTCTTTGCTATGATATAGGGATTATTGGGGATACTGTTCTTGTATCGGGGTATATACAAGAACAGTTAGAGGATGTTACATACTCCTTTCGAAGTACTACATATAGTATATTCTATAAAAGCGTTAATTTTGTGATAATTAGATGAAAGTTATCTGAAAACAGTATCTCCATTTTCAAAAATAACGTAAATTTTGGAGAATTCATAAAAAACAAAAGAAACAAAGCATATATAGGTACTTTGTCTCCTTTGTCTATTTATTCATTTTGACTTTCGTCGTCTTTTACTACATCTCGAATCACAAACCAAAACGTAGAACCTTCACCCAACTTGCTATTGACACCATAATCATATTCATGCATTTTTAAAATCGCCTTGACAATGGACAATCCCAGTCCCGTTCCCACGACTTCTCGTTTGTGATTTTCAGAACGATAATACTTGTCAAAAATCAGCTTGATTTTATCCTCTTCGATTCCGTCACCAGTATCTCGTACTTCAATACGTACGCCAACAGGCGTATTTTTTTGTGTCACGAAAACCTGTTTGTTTTCCTTCGAGGTATAATTAATGGCATTGTTAATTAGATTGCCAATAACACGATTGATTTTGCTCTCATCACAATATACCAAGCACGACTCATCCGGCATGAAGTAGATATGATAACCCATTTGTTCTGAAATGCCCTCGTATCGGTGAACAATCTCCTGCATACAAACTGCAATATCAAATGTAGTGCGATTTAGCTTTTGTGTACCGCTTTCAAGTTTGGAAAGATCCAACATATCGTTTACGAGTAATGACAAGCGATCTGTTTCTTCAATGATAATATTCAAATGCTGCTCACGCTTCAACGGATTGTCACCAGACAAATCTCGAATCATCTCCGCATACGCTTTCATCATGGTTAATGGTGTTCTCAAATCATGGGAAACGTTGGCGATTAAATCACGCTGCATTTCCTCCGTTTTGGAAAGCTCTGTTGCCGCATAAGTCAGCGCCTCCGCTAGATCGTCCGCCTCTGCATAGCCACTACCTTCAAATTTCGCCAGATAATCTCCATGTGCCAAACGTTTCGCAGAACGTGTGATTTGTGTCAGTGGTCGAGAAATGTATTTGGCAATCAAAATCGACAATAAGATTCCCACCAGCGATAAAATCCCCGTAATCATCATCGTTTGTCGCTTTAGAATCGATACAGTAGATTCTACCGGTGCAAGCTTTGTATTCAAAAACAAATAGCCGGCAACCTCACCATTTTTCCAATAAAGCTTACAACCATACACCAGCATTTCACTCTGCATATCCGTATCAAACATACAACGGCTAATGGTATTGGTGCTGCTGCTTTCCAAATCCTTCAAATAGAAATAGAGTCCGCCACTTTCACTGTGAATCAGACAATGATAATCATAAATACAGTTGGAATAGAGGATTTTTCCGTTATCACTCAATAATTCAATACAGATCTCGTTTTGTATAGAAATGTCTTCTGCCTTTGTTTCAAAATCTTCATCATTACAAGCTACAATCAACTGCTGTGCTATCTTTGCGGTATCTCGCATTTTGAATGATTCGTAAAACCACTCTAAAAAGATAACCTGAAACAACCACATCAGCAAGAAGACAATACAGACGAACATCATAAAAAACAGCCATATTTTTACACCTAAGTGTAAATTCCGATCGATTATGGGCAAATTCCTAGAATGCCTTTGCTTTAGGTTCAAATTTATATCCCATTCCTCTTAAGGTTATAATAAAACTCCGATATGGTCCAAGACTTCCACGAAGCATTTTGATATGGGTATCGACTGTGCGGTCATCTCCAAAGAAATCATATCCCCAAACTTCTTCTAACAGTTTATTACGGGGAAGTGCCAAGCCTTTATTTTTCACCAAATAGAAGAGTAGATCATACTCCTTTGGTGTCATGGACGCACGCTGTCCATCTACATAGACTTCACGCCCCGCCAAATCAATTTCTAAGCCGTCAAACTTCATATGTGTAGGCGTTTCATCTTCTGTAGGCAACGGTGACATCTGACTCCGTGCCAAAACGGCACGAACTCTTGCCATAAGTTCCCGTGGTGAAAATGGCTTTACCACATAGTCATCGATACCGGTTTCAAAGCCAAACAATTTATCATACTCTTCCCCACGAGCAGACAGCATAATCACCGGAATATTTTTCTCTTTATGAATTTGTTTACAGGCAGAATAACCATCCAGCCGTGGCATCATCACGTCCATAATGATAATATCATAATCGTTTTCTCGACAGAGGTTTACTGCTTCCATACCATCCTTTGCTTCAGAAACCTCGAATTCTTCAAATTCTGCATATTCTCGTACGACGGCACGAATCTTTTCTTCATCATCGACAATCAACATTCGATTCATATTAGTTATACAACTCCTTTCACAGGTCATGTTGCAATTTTAGCAACTGGCTTTCTTCTCCAACGATGCACGAATGAAATCAGCAAACAGCTTTTGTGGTTTATTGGGCCTTGACTTGAACTCCGGATGAAATTGTACGCCAATAAACCACGGATGATCTTCCAACGAGATAATTTCTACAAGACGCTCATCTGGAGAAAGTCCAGCAATTTGCAGTCCCTTTTCCATCAGCTGTTTCCGATAGTGATTGTTAAATTCAAACCGATGACGATGCCGCTCATAAATCAGATCTTCACCATAAATTTCCCGTACCAGCGTTCCCTTTGTCAGTTTACAAGGATTCAATCCCAATCGCATAGTACCACCCATATTTTCGATATTTTTTTGATCTTCCATGATATGAATCACATTATGTTCACCATCCGGTGCAAATTCCGAGGAATTTGCGTCCGGAAAACCAGCAACATTCCGTGCAAGCTCGACCACCGCCATCTGCATTCCAAGACAGATACCAAACATCGGTACTTTTTGTAATCTGGCATAGCGAATCGCCTCAATCATGCCTTCAATACCACGATCACCAAATCCGCCTGGTACAATAATACCATCACACTCTTGCAGCAACTCAAGCGCATTTTCACGTGTGATTTTTTCTGAGCCAATCCACTGAATATGCACATTCGCATCGTTGACAATGCCACCGTGATGAAGTGCCTCCGCTACAGACAAATAAGCGTCTTGCAGCGCAACATACTTTCCCACCAAACCAATTGTTACTTCTTTGTCTGCACGCTTTTGTTGCTGGATCATTTGAATCCAGTCGGTCAGATCCGGTGCGCAATTTTCTAATCCCAAATGATGGCAGACGCTGTCGGTCAAGCCCTCTTCTTCTAGCATCATAGGCACATCATACAGTGATTGTGCTGTCATGTTCTGAATAATATCTTCTTCCCGAATATTACAGAACATACTGATTTTTCGCTTCATATCTGCCGGCAATGCCAGTTCTGTACGACAGACAATGACGTGTGGTTGAATGCCGATGGACAACAATTCCTTCACCGAATGCTGCGTTGGTTTGGACTTTAATTCATTCGAACCAGTAATATAAGGTACAAGCGTTACATGGATATACATGGCATTCCCTCTGCCGACTTCTGTAACGAATTGGCGAATTGCTTCCAAAAACGGCGTACTTTCGATATCACCAACAGTTCCGCCAATTTCTGTGATTACCACATCTGCACCGGATTCCTTACTCACTCGGTAGATACGATTCTTAATCTCGTTGATGATATGTGGAATCACCTGTACTGTACCGCCTAAATAGTCGCCCCGGCGTTCTTTATTAAGTACTGTCCAATAAACTTTTCCGGTTGTAACATTATTGTTTATAGTCAAATTTTCATCAATAAAACGTTCATAATGTCCCAAATCCAAATCCGTTTCAGCACCGTCATCGGTTACGAAAACCTCACCGTGCTGATAAGGGCTCATCGTACCTGGATCTACGTTGATATAGGGGTCGAATTTTTGTATCGTCACACGATATCCTCGTGCCTTCAAGAGCCGTCCCAAGGAGGCGGCAGTAATGCCTTTTCCAAGTCCTGAGACAACGCCGCCGGTGACAAAAATATATTTCGGCATAAATTTTTCCTCCATCTGCATCTAACTGTCCGTTGATATTCTATTTCATTTTATTATACCATGTTTTGATAGAAAATGCAAGAGCGAATTTTAAAAATTTGGTTCCCTGTATGCTCTTAAATCAATATCATATTTTGTATAAATTGCACAAAATATTCTATTGTTTTTTTTGTTTAAAGAGAACTTGACTTCCTTCTGTCTTTATGATACAATGTAAAAAAGGAAAAGGGTAACGCCAAGCTTTTCCGAAACAGAAAGGAATGATCTTTATGAAAAAATTAAAAAAATGGGGTGCGGTGTTAATTTCTTGTGTACTTGCCGCTGGGATGTGTTCGACAATCTCCACAGATGCTGCGACACTCCAGTTGGAATGCAATGCTTTGCAAAATTATACACTGGTAGAAGATGACAATGGGTATTTTACAAAGTATTATGATGCTGTGTTCGAACCAGATAGTGGAACAGGTGAAATGATGGTAACAGATTACCTTTACCTCAACTACGTAATCTTCACCGTCACAGATATGAATGCTTTTAGCGCAATCTATGAAGACTATGCAGCACAGTTATATTTTGATTTCGTGAATTGTACTGATGACCAATATTATATGTATGACATCATTGAAAATGGTACATTACCAGAGGACAAACAAGATCTCACTCGTCAAATGAGTATCGAGTTATATGAAAACGGTGCGATTTCTGCCGCTATTTACCGTGGTTCTTCTGGATTCGGATCTCCTGCAGATTTAGCCCCTTTTACCATCAGCGGTCTAACAGCAGATGACCTAGATGCGTTAAATAATTGTCCAAACTTATGGCTTCGAAATTGCATATGGAGGCGATTTGACGCTGTATCATGACTATGAAAACGCACGCATTAACTATGAATGTGCGCTTGAATACTATCAATACTGCTTAAACGAAAATAAAATTGATGAGGAAATCGCAGATGCTGTAGAATATTTAGAAAATGCGGAAACGACTTTGGAAGAAGCAAAGGCAGCATTAAATGCAGATTCATTCGACGAAAATAGTGCCTATGAAATCAGCAGCGTTGATATGATTACCCAAGCCATTGCACTAAAAGATGATATTACGGAGGCACTTCCAAATGCAAATATCGATATTTATTGGGAAGTGATAGAAATTGCAATTTTCTTAGATTCTGACGAAATTGATCTCCTCTCTGATATTGTAATTTCTAATGATGTAGAAGCCGACTTAATTGGCGATATTAACCTAGACGGCAACATTTCCATTTCCGACGTCGTTTGTTTAAGTAAATATACACCGTTGGAAGTGTAGAACTAAATGCACAATAAATTGTCAATGCGGACTGTTATGTAGATGAAACTGTAGATGTTAACGATTCACTAACACTATTCACTTATCTAGTACAAAAGCTTGATAGCTTGCCAGTCGAAAAAAGCTAAAACATTTTCTTGAATAAAACAAAAAAAGCCACTGTGTATATCAATTTTTCACAGTGGCTTTTCTGGATTTTTTAGACGGTGAACCTACTTCTTTTTCCTTTTTTTCTCTGCCTTCTTCACAGAATCTATGATTTTTTGCAGTTCCAATGCCTTTCCAAGATCACCCTCGACTTTTAATTTGCCAGTGGTATACGCCAGAACGGCATTTAACGAGCCGTTCACAATCTTCAAAAAATTCTCCGCAGTCGCAATCAACTTCACATCACGGTCGTAATATTCATAAGGTTGAACATCCAGAGTGCCATCTTTCAGTTCCACATAAAATGCACCCGCACCTTCGCCAAGAATATCAATTTGTACTGCAAGATGTCCTAACATTCCGCTAACGTCACATTTCAAAAATTGTTCCTTCGCCATTGCAAAAATCTCTTCATACGTCATATTGTTTTTCTCCTTTCGATTTGTTTTCCCTGTACAGACTGTTCACGACGGATTTTCTTTGATGTTGTCTTGTCAAACTCTATATCTCTCACACGCATCTGTCGAATTGCCTTTGCACCGGATACAGTACGGTTAATCTGATCTACACACGTTTGAAACAGACGCAGCACCTCGTCCAAACCGGATTTCTCCACGAAATCAGGATTCGGATAAATCTTTGCGGTAATTTGTCCGTTTTCCCCATACACCAGCACTTCTGAAAGCCAGTCCAGACCGGAAAATTTGTTTTCTAATTCTTCCGGCGAAACATTTTCTCCATTGCTTAAAATAATCAGGTTTTTCTTTCTGCCAGTGATATATAAATGATTCTGGTCATCCACATACCCCAAATCACCCGTTTTCAGCCAGCCATTTTCCGTTAGTATTTCCGCCGTTGCCTCCGGATTATGGTAATACCCCATCATCACTGAAGGACTTTTTGCCCAAATTTCGCCATCTACAATCTTTACCGTACAACCATTGACAATTGTTCCTACACTTCCAATACAAGGGTCAGAAAGGTTACCTGTCGAAATTCGTGGAGAACATTCCGTCATGCCATATCCTTGTGCAATAGGAATACCCAAATCCAAATATGCCTGCACCAAATCTGGACTTAAATAAGCACCACCATTGAATAAGCCTTTCAGCTTCCCACCAAAAGTAGCGGTTGCCATTGTCTGCAAGAAAATTGCAGGATTTGACGCCGATGCTGCTTGTAATTTTTTGTAAATAGTCTTTGCAATCATCGGTACCAGCAGCACCATTGTCGGCTGAAACAGTTTCATATTCTGTACGATATGCATCATCGAATCGTTGACACATACAGTCGCACCATATCGTAATGAGAGCAAAATATCACAAGTAAAACAATACACGTGATGAATCGGTAAAACAGTCAGAAGCACTTCTTCCGGTGCGCTTTCGTCATCCTGACACATCGTATTGTCAATCAGGTTCTCATGAGAGAGCATGACACCTTTACTCTTACCGGTCGTACCTGATGTAAAGAGAATTGCTGCACACTGCTTCGGATCGAGTGGCTGCCATTGTTCCAATGGCGTATATGCTACCAGAACTTGAGATAAACAAAGTGTCTCCGGCATATCCTGTAAGGACACAAATACTTTGATTTTTGAGCAATTTTGTTTCATAGCATCGAGCATTGGTGCATAACGACTGTCATAAAAGAAGACCTGTACATCTGCACGAGAAAGGTGATCACACAAATCTTCTTCCTTCATCTGTGCATCGAGTGGAACAATCACATGACCGGCACAGGTCGTACCAAAATAAGCCGTCAAATAAGCACTACTTGTGCCACCAATTACAGCACAGTGCAGTGGTGCTTTCCCTTCCTGATATTCCGACAAAAAGCGACTGACTTTTCGACTGTTTTCAGAAAGCTTCGCAAAAGAGGTATCCATGATATCTTTGCGATTTTTCTCTCGAAGAAACGTCTTTTCCCCAAACATCTGCACGGCGTACCGCATCAAATCTGCCAGCGTTTTGACTTCTATTTTTTCCATATTATTCTCCACTCTTCTGAAGATTTTCCAGATAAGTAATTGCTTGTCCAACCGTATGCAATTCTAAAATATCCTGCTCATCTACCGTTACGCCAAGTGTATCCTCCATTTCACCCAGAAAACTCATGAAATCGTAAGAGTTAAACTTTAGATCTTCGATGAACCGTGCCTCCGGTACGATTTCGTCCGGTGTCACATCAACATATTGTAAAATCAGTTCTTTCATTTTATCTAACATGATGCATTACTCCTTTATATCATTTCCAAAATTTCACCAATCGTTCGCTCACTGTTCTCAATACCACGGAACAAAACCCGACAGAGATAATAATAAAAATACTCCATCTCATAGTCTGTTACGGCATCCTTCTGATACTCAAAATTAAAATTCAAGCCATTGTCTTCTACTCGGTGCATTACCGTTAGATAAAGGGGCTGTGCTGCCACACCGTTAGAGTACCAATAACTCTTATAAGGAATCTCCGGAGCATCTTTAATATCTTTTTCACGAATTGTCAAAGGCTGATAGGTCAGCGACAAACTCTCATAGCTTGTTCTCTCCGGTGCATTCCAATATTGCACACGACGTACCATCTGTTCAATCGGATCATAGTTCGCATGACGGAAAATACAATTTTGTTCTTTCTGCATAATGTGAATGCCCTCTAAGAAGGTTATTTCCGATTCCATAATCGTCCGCAACGGGAAGAAATGGATTCTCGTACCGCCAGAACGCTTTTCGGACAGTGTACCACGTCTTGACACACAGCTTTTAATGGATACATCCTTTTCGTTATTATTGAACTTCGATAATACTGTACAAATTCCCATTAACAGTAAGCAGACCATCGGCACTTGATTTTCTTCACAAAACCGCATCAGACAATCAGATGGCTCTTTCTCCAACTGATAGGTGGAAATTGCAGCGATTGGACTCTTGAAACGAATGCTTGCGCTGCGTTGATTTGGATTGTGATTTTCTCTGCGCTGGGTAATCAATCGACCCATACCGTTGAAATCCGTATACATAGGTTCACTCTTTTTTATCTCCTCCATCCAGAACGCTTCGTCCCGTTGTCTTTCAGACGAATTCGCTTCATAATTTAAATCCTTGATGAGTTGCTGTATGTATGGTTGCATTGGCTTCGGCATCTCTGTACCATAACGTTTCGCACAGTAGATTTGAAGCACATCCTGATAGAACAGTATTAGGGAACTGGAATCCATCGTCATATGATCCATCTTTGTATAGATACCATTATAACCATTCGGCAGCCGAATCATGACAACCTGATTCATCGGAGAATGAAAACGCTTAAATGGAATTCCCGTCCACCGACGCATTTCATTATGGGCATCTTCTTCATTCAAGTTTGAAAAATCACAAAACTGAATATCTCTGTCTTCCGTAGGCACCAGATACTGATACACGTTTCCTTTTTCATCCTGTAAAAAACGCAGCCGCATAGCATCCTGTCTGGCATATGCTTCGTAAATTGCCTCTTTCAGCAGCGAAAAATCCGTTTCCTGCTGAATATACAAGCCCAAACCTATGTTGAGCAGCTGTTGATATGGGCAAGCCATTCTGGAATAGTTGTGTACACGCTGCGCCGCTGTCAGCGGATAACAAGTTAATTTTACATGATTCACTTCAAATTCCCGTGAAAAATCTTTCATAACAAATCACGCTCCTCTTTTTCTTTCAGAATCCATTGCTGCACAAAATGTGCGATTTTTTCCTCATATTCGTTTGGCTTTTCGTAATAACTGGATCCATGTTCAGCACCGTCACAAAACCATATTTCTTTTGGCGAAGCACACGCTTTATAGTTTTCATCCGTCATCCATGTAGGAACAAATTTGTCCTCCTTTCCATGGATAAACAAAACTGGACAACGTGTATTCTGTACCGCCGTCAAAGTCGAATAATCCCGAAAACCATAACCTGCCGTTTTTCGACACATTCTATCATTGATGTCCATAATTGGATGTGCCGGCAAATGATAATTCTTTTTCAAAATGTGTCGGAAAATATCATAAGGAGAAGTAAAAGCACAGTCTGACACAACCGCCTTCACCGACTCCGGCAGATCCACAGCACCCACTGTCATCAATGCCGTTGTAGCCCCCATAGAAGTACCATGCAATAGAATTTGTTTTTCACCGTCAAAACGCTTGTCGACATAATCAATCCAAGCACGACAATCAAAACGATCCAGAATGCCAAAGCCGATATAGTCGCCATCACTTTCTCCATGTCCACGATGATCTGGAATCAAGTAGTCAAATCCCATTCGGTGAAAATAATATGTATGCGAACAAAAATCACTTAAGCCACAACTCGTGTATCCATGCAGACCAATCACCAATCGATCTGACGACTTCTCCGCCGGCAAATAATAAGCGTGAAGCTTAATCCCATCTCTAGCCGAAATCGTAATCTTCTCCAGATTTTGTGCCATTAGCCATTTTTTCCGAGGTCCAATAATTTTCTTGTATTCCTCCCACTTTTCCATGTCAGCAAATTCGTTCAAATCCACCTTGATTTCCTTTTGCCGTGGAATCGTCATATCAAAGAGTTTTTTTGCACCCAGCATGGATACAGCACCCAAAGCAGCAGCACCACCAAGCACTGCACCAACTGCTATAAAGGTTCCCATAACATCACTCCTTTTTGCTCGACCATTGGTCGAATCTTTATTTTCTTTATCATACCACATTTTCGACCGTCGGTCAAGCTTTTTTTGAAACTTTTTAGGTTATGCATTCATAAAAATTTCACTTGCCAAAGCATTATTTTTATGTTATAATTGTTAGAAATAGAAAAGAAAACAAAAACAGGGGGATAAATTCGATAGGAACATACACGCCGATATTGCATTTTTTCCTTGTTCTTATCATCTCACCTTATAATGAAAGCCTGATGCAAAAATGGAAAAAAATAAAAAAGAACGCATTATCGATGCTGCACAGCAGTTGATGTATCAAATGCCCGACAAGGAAATTACCGTGAGTATGATTGCTGCCAAAGCCGGTATCGGAAAAGGCAGCATATATTACTACTTTGAAAGCAAGGAAAATATTATCGACGCCGTAATCTCTCACAGCTATAAAAAAGTCCTCCACGATTTTTTTGAAAATCTGCAAATGGAAAGCTCTGCATTAGAAAAAATCAAGCTCTTATTCCGCAGCATTGTAAAAGAAGAAATTTACGATCAACAGAAAAATTTCATCTTGACACTGCATTTACAAGAAGATATGCGCCTGCATAATCAAATGAAAATGGTCGCTATACAAGAAATCGCTCCTGTCCTGACGGCACTATTGCAGCAAGGCTGCGCTGAAGGATCGATTGAAACGGAAACACCCAAAGAAAGTGCTGAAATTATTGTTGCTGTGCTAACCATTTTTCTGGATAACACGGTATTCCCCGAGGATGGCAATATGCAGAAAAAGCTAAAAATTTTTGCCAATGTGCTTGACACCTGTCTACACGCAACACCTGGAAGCTTCGATTTTTTATGGGATTCTGAAATAAATTAAAAAAACGACACTGCACTTTTTCCATGCAGTGTCGTTTTTTGTGATACAAATTTTATGGTTGTCCCTTGAAAAAAACTTAAATTTGCCACTCCCTTATTTTACATGAATTTTACAAACAAATCCTTTGAACTTTACATTCGCCTGATAGAATAAAACCATCAAATCTCACGCTTCTAAAAAGGAGAAACGCAATATGGATATTTTTTCAGTGATTACCCTACTGGGAGGCTTGGCTTTTTTTCTCTACGGCATGAACATTATGTCCACTGGTCTGGAAAAATTAACGGGCAGCAAGATGGAATCCGTGCTGCGAAAGATAACTTCCAACAAATTCAAAAGCTTATTATTAGGTGCTGGAATCACCATTGCCATTCAGTCCTCCTCCGCATTGACTGTTATGTTGGTAGGACTCGTAAACTCCGGTATTCTCACACTTAGCCAAAGCGTCGGTGTCTTAATCGGTTCTCATGTAGGCACAACGCTAACCTCTTGGATTCTCAGTCTTTCCGGTATTGAAAGTGAAAATGTCTTTTTAAAGATGCTAAAACCAGAATCATTTTCTCCGATTTTCGCTTTGATTGGCATTATCATGATTATGACAGCAAAGCATAACAAAACAAAAGATATTGGCAGAATTTTCGTCGGATTTGCTGTTTTAATGACCGGCATGACACTCATGAAAGATGCCGTTTCCCCACTTGCAGAATCCGAACAGTTCTCCAGTTTACTAACTGCATTTAACAATCCGCTTTTAGGTGTACTCGTAGCTACTGTTTTCACCGGTGTTATCCAAAGCTCCGCAGCTGCTGTAGGCGTGTTACAATCCCTTGCACTATCCACCGGTGCTGTAACTTATGGCATAGCAATTCCGTTGATTATGGGTATGAATATCGGCACTTGTGTTACAGCACTTCTATCCAGCATCGGTGTCAACCGTAGTGCAAAGCGTGTCGCAGTCATACATATTTGTGTACAGTGTATCGGTACGTTAGTGCTGTTGCCACTCTTTTATTTATTCAATTGGATTTTTCATTTTTCTTTCGTAGATACGGCAATTTCTCCCGTAGGGATTGCGACGGTACACACAATTTTCAATGTATTGACGACAATTCTCATTTTCCCATTCACAAAATATTTGGAAAAATTCGCTTGTTTTATTATCAAGGACAAGAAGAGTACGCAGCCAGATGAAAAAGAAAAATATGAACTCTTGGACGAACGGCTGCTTATAACACCGACTGTCGCAATTGAAGTATGTCGGAATGTCACGATCGAAATGGCTGAGCTTTCCAAAAAAGCAATGAATTTATCGATTCAGATTCTTTTCGATTATGACGATGAACTTGCACAAAAAATTCACGAAAATGAAAAGCAGCTAGATATCTATGAAGATAAGCTAAACACATATTTGGTACGAATTTGCAAGCACAGCATTTCCTCTAATGATAACCGTACTGTTTCAAAAATGCTGCACTGTATCGGTAATTTCGAACGTATTGGTGACCACGGCATGAATATCATGGAACTATCCGGTGAGCTGCACAAAAAGGGTATGCACTTCTCTCAAGATGCTGAAAAAGAGCTGCACACCATTTGTAACGCACTACAAGAAGTGGTTGCACTGTCGTTCCGTGCATTCGAGGAGGACGACTTGACACTGGCACATCAAGTAGAGCCACTGGAAGAAGTAGTAGACACTTTAAGCATCGAGCTAAAAAATCGTCACATCAAGCGTTTGCAAAATGATGCTTGTATGGTAGAGTTAGGGTATATCTATCAAGACCTCATCACCAATATCGAACGTGTTTCTGACCATTGTTCCAATATCGCCGGTGTGATTATTGAAATCGAAGAACAGCTGAATATTCACGAATACCTCCACAAACTCAAGAAGACGGATGAGACGTTTCAGGAGTTGTATCATGAATATCTGAATCAATACTATCTGGAATTGGGTCAGCCGGACATTCCGGAGCAGGCACAGGCGCAAGCTCGTTAAATATTCGTTGTGCTTCACTTCTCAGTACGTTTTTTTGATTTGTGAGTTTCCCATCTATCACCAAATGTAATATCATATCAAGGACTTCGCCAATGCGAGGTCCTTCTTCAAACCCAATTTCAATCAAATCATTGCCATCTATTTCTAAATCTTTTAAATGCAAACATTTTCTTTCTTCTACCAATTGATCCAACAGTTGCTGTGCCAACTCCAATTTGGGCAAATCTGCTTCCAGCGATGCCGGACTTTGACCTGCACTGTCTGCACGGTGAAATTGAATTACTTTTTGCATACCTTTTACGCCAAACGCTAATACCAGCCGATTCATCTGTTTTATATCTGTCGGGAGTGGCGTATCATGCCGCAAAATCAACGTACAAATCGGATTGGCTCTCTTTTTACTCATACAAAGTCGTTTCAGAATTTTTCGTGCTATTCTTGTACTAACTACACCATGACCGTGAAAATGATCAATGCCGTTTTCATCAGTGGTTTTTGTCTGTGGCTTTCCAATGTCATGAAATAACGCTGCCCAGCGCATCTGTAAATTTGCCGGAGCATTTTCCAATACGTGCAGACTATGTTCCCATACATTATACTGATGTCGTGGGTGATTCTGCGTACAGGTTTGCATCGGAATCACCTCTGGAAAAATAACATTCCAAACAGATGTATAATCTCGAAAAAGCTGTGCAACCACATTTCCCTTCGCCAAAATCAGTCGATTGCACTCTTCTTTGATTCGCTCTTGCGAAATATCTTTCAGCAATGGCGCACAATCCTGTATCGCCTGCGAAGTATCCGAGTCAATTTCCAGCTCATAGCACGCTGCAAATCGTAATCCTCTTAATATTCGTAAAGCATCCTCCGAAAACCGTTGAAGTGGTTCACCGACACATCGCAGATATTTTGCCTGTAAATCCGCTTTTCCGCCAAAAGAATCAATAAGTCCTTTTATCGGGTGATACGCCATAGCATTGATGGTAAAATCTCGACGAAGCAAGTCCTCTGATAAACTGCGGATAAACTGCACCTGTCGAGGATGTCGACAATCCAGATAATCTCCATCAGTTCGAAACGTAGTAATTTCATAGCCAACACCTTCATAAATGACTCGTATCGTTCCATGTTCCATACCATCTTTTCTGATTTGCAATTTTGAAAAGCAAGCGATAATTTCCTCCGGCAAAGCGGATGTACATAAATCCCAATCCTTTGGTTTGCGTCCCAAAAGCGCATCTCGTACACAACCACCGACTACATACGCTTCATAACCACTTGATTCCAACTGTTCCATCAGTATCAAAACCGACAGGGGCAATTCCATTTCAAATTGTTTCATTGATTCCCTACCTTCGTTTTTTTTGTATATTTTCCATTTCTACCGGCAAAACATTTTCAAACATTGCATAAAATTTCATAGGAATAAATCGATCCATGTGACACTTTCCAAAAAACCATTTGCGATATTCGCAGCGTTTGATAATATCTTCAAAAAAGGTGTGGATTTCCAGCCGTTGCTGCATATCGACACCAAGGCAATCTTTCAAAGACGCCGGCGGTTCATGGGTGATGATATAGTCAACCTTCGCCTGATGCTCATTCAAGTGACGAATTGCCCTTGAAATTTCGCTGTGGGTGGGACGTTCCCGTGGCCACCAATTTGTGCCCTCTCGATAATCATAATCTTGGCTATGACCACCACCAAAGGCAAAATAAGTATGCTTTTCAATCGTAAATATTTCTCCACGCATCATGTGAAAAATATTCGGTGCAATCATATGTGCCCTGCCACCACGCCATTTTACCGTACGAAAATTATTCTCCAATAGATCAAAATTTTCGTGACAGCCGTCCACAAATGCAATGGTAAAAGGCAGCTTGGACAATTTTCGAAGCGTTGCCCGTTCACGATGGGAATTATCCCAAATAAAGCCAAAATCACCACAAATTAACAAAATATCGCTGTATCCCATTCTTCGAAAAATCGGTTCCTGAAAACGAGAGAGATCTCCATGCATATCTCCTGTGATGTATACCAAAGTAATCGCTCCTATCTACTCTACATTAAGAAAAAATTCTCAAAACACTTCTCATATATTTATTCTACCACATTTTCAAAAAAAGAACAAGAGTATTTGAAAAAAAGTCAAAAAAAAGACGATACGCAAATAGAAAGTGTTCACCGCTTTTCATTTTATCTCCCTTTTATCGCCCTTCTCATTGGAAAATAGATTTCCTGGATTTTTTTTAAAAAAAGCCTTTTCAAATTCATTTTTATCTGCTATAATAAATATGGTTATCAAAATTATAAAAATGCCTTCATCTTTTTATACAGGAGTGATTTTTATCCATGCGTGTATATAATCATAAAATTCGTGGCATCGCCATACGTTTGTGTGCTGCTACCCTTACCATCGTCCTGAGTGCCATTCTCATTGCATCATCCTTTTCAGCGAATGCTTATACGTTTAGCGCAGATATTTCTCTTTATAGCAGCGCAGCAATTCTCTATAACGTGGAAACAGAACAGGTTGTCTACGAAAAAAATGCTGACACGGCACAAATGCCGGGGCATCTAGCACAGATTATGACGGCAATTATCGTATTGGAAAACTGTGATGATTTGGACGGGACAACTATTACTGCAAATCATGACCTTTATGCAGAATTGTATTCCTACGACGAATCTGACGACGTTCGCTATGCCGATATTGACAACGGTGACGTACTGACAGTTCGAGAATATCTCTATGCGCTAATGCTTACTTCATCTAGTGAAGCGGCTCTGATTTTAGCGGATTATTTTGGTGACTCTAGCGGTCAGGCGGGTTTTGTCACCATGATGAATGACAAGGCACAGGAACTAGGCTGTACTGCTACCACTTTTCAAAATCCAACGGGATTATATGATACACATCAAACATCAACTGCACGAGATTTATTAACCATTACAAACTATGCACTTTCCTTAGACGACTTTGAAGAAATTGCAACCACACAAACCTTTACACCAACAACCAAAAACAGCGAAAATCACGGCGATGGCTCCGATTGGATTTGGACGCATTCTAACACGATGATGGATTCCACCAGCGATTATTATTATGAAGGAGCGGAAGGTATCAAAACGGGTAACCTCAATAATACCGGCAGAAGTATCATCACAAAAGCCACCAAAGACGGGACAACTTATATCGTCGTCCTCTTGAACGCTCCATTCAATGACGAAGATGGCGATCTGCAATATTATCACTTAGAAGACGCTGCAACACTGTTGGATTGGGCCTTTTCAAAAATGACTTATGTAATACTGCTAGAAGATACAGAGGAAATCGCAGAAGTAAAGGTATTAAACTCGGATGGCAATTCTTATGTACTGGTACACCCTGAAAGCAACTGCATACTTCTGTGGTGCAGTGATGTCGATTCTTCTGCAATTCAAAAAGTAATCCAACTGGAAAGCGAAGTACAAGCTCCTGTCACGGCTGGTCAAGTCCTTGGTTCAATGGAACTGAAGTTTTCAGGTGAAACCATTGCAACGATTCCTCTGATTGCAATTGGCAGCGTAGATCGTTCTTGGTCTAATTTTAATCTCTATGCACTAGAGAACTTTCCAAATTCCCCTTGGTTTCGCTATGGAATTGTAGCAGGATGTATCTTGACCGGACTTTATATTGCACTGTGTATTTATGCCGCTTATCGTGCAAAACGCAGTGTCATCCCAGAAGATCCCATTCACTTGATTCCACACACAACAGACTTTCAGGATGCACCGCAGCGTCGAAATTGGAAGCGAGATGATACCGTATTTTATCACGGTCCCGATCGAAGTGAAAAAGAACAGGAAGAACGGAAAACGAAACAAACTTCCGACCATTTCCGCTGAGAGGGGAAAAGATTATGAAACTTGCCATTGCACAAACGGAAATCTATTTTGAAAATCAAACGAAAAATCTAATCATCGCTGCAGATTGGATTGCACAAGCTGCGCATCAAAACACAGACTGGATTATCTTTCCTGAAACAAGTTTCACCGGCTTTTCTATGCACACAGATATCACCATTCCGTTGGCAGATGTGGCAATTCAAGCAATGCAAAAGCTTGCAAAAAAATACCATATTGCCATTGGCTTTGGCGTAATGAAAAAAGCAGATTGCATTTCTCATCGGCAATGTGCCAACCACTACCTAGTAGTTGATTCGTCTGGAAATATTCTGACAGACTTTACAAAACTGCATCCTTTCTCTAGTACGGGTGAAGATAAAATCACACAGTTCGGTAATAACATCGTCACCGGTACGCTTTCTGGTATTCCTTTCAGTACATTGATTTGCTACGACCTACGTTTTCCAGAGGTGTTTCGAATCGCTGCACAGCGTGCCTCATTGATTCTCGTTCCGGCAAACTGGTTAGCAAAACGCCACGCACACTTTTCCATATTGCTCCGTGCGAGAGCCATTGAACAACAGGTTTATATACTTGGCGTAAACTGTACCGGAACACAAGAAGGTAACCACTTTCTTGGTGGCAGCTGCTTTTGGAATCCAGAAGGCAAAGCTCTGCTGCAATGTGACGACAAGCCACAACTGCAAATTGTGGAATGGGTAGATGATGTAGCGGCATATCGCAGCTCGTTTTCTTGCTTTTATGATGCCAGAATCGCAGATTATGCAAATTGGCTGGCTGGAATCGGATCTAAAAAAACAGCACTTAGAGAAGATATTCCAAAAAATTCTTGACAATTTTTATATGACGTGCTATAATATTTTCATGTACATACAAAAAACAATGGGGTACACCACCGAAAGGGTGTAGTCCATTTTTTATGCCAACAATTCCAAAAGGAGGAAGATATGAAAGTAAACGGAAAATATTTACAGCTCTTGTATCCTATGACGCTTCAGGAATTTCTGGAAACACAGGGATTTTATCCCAATCGTGTGGTCACAGAACGCAACGGTGAAATTGTCACCCAAGATGCTATTGCAAACGTCACACTGAAAGAAGACGACGTCTTAGAAATCATCACTTTCATGGGCGGCGGCAGTGGCTTACCCTACGCTTCAGTTAAGATTCAAAGAAAGAAGGATAAATAATGCAAAAAAAATCTGATCCGTTCATTCTCGGTGGAAAAGCCTTCCACTCCCGATTTATTTTAGGCTCTGGGAAATTTTCTCTGCAACTCATTCGTGATGTCATGGAATATGGCGGCAGCGAAATCGCAACCATTGCACTACGCCGTGCAGGCAAAAATAGTCCGGAAAACATTCTGGATTTTCTGCCAGAAAATTTGACGCTGCTTCCAAATACTTCCGGCGCTCGCAATGCAGAGGAAGCTGTACGAATCGCCAGACTCTCTCGTGCGTTGGGCTGTGGGGACTTTGTAAAAATCGAGGTCATTCCTGATTCGAAATATCTTCTGCCGGATAATACAGAGACAATACGTGCCACTGAAATTTTGGCAAACGAAGGGTTTTATGTTTTGCCTTATATGTATCCAGATTTGATTGCAGCACGTCATTTGGTTGATGCAGGTGCTGCAGCAATTATGCCCTTGGGTGCGCCGATTGGCAGTAACAAGGGATTGCGTACAAAAGATTTCATTCAAATTCTCATCGACGAAATTAATTTGCCAATTATTGTAGATGCCGGAATTGGTGCGCCGTCTCAGGCGTGTGAAGCAATGGAAATGGGTGCAGCTGCGGTGATGGCAAATACGGCTGTCGCAACAGCACAAAACGCTGCACAAATGGCAAAAGCGTTCCGATTGGCAATTGAAGCGGGACGCTGTGCTTATCTGGCGAAATTGGGTCGTATTTTAGAACACGGTGCAGAGGCGTCCAGTCCGTTAACCGGATTCCTACATGACTAAAAAGGAGGAATAGCGAATGCGTCAAATATACGATCCAATGGAATTTCAACCAGGAATGGAGCAAATCGATACGACAATTTATGATGCAGTCATAGCAGCTAGAGGAAACTACGAACCAGCTGCATATACTGAAACGCAAGTAAAAATCGCATTGGAAAAAGAGTCTCTGTCTCGAAGTGATTTCGCAGCACTTTTATCTCCTGCTGCAGATCCGTACCTAGAGCAAATGGCAATTCGTGCAAAGGCTGAACGAGAAAAACACTTCGGAAAAAACGTGCTGTTATTCACACCTCTGTATATCTCCAACTATTGCGAAAATCAATGTGTCTACTGTGGATTCAACTGTAAAAACAAAATCACACGCTGTAAGCTAAACGCCGAAGAAATAGAAGCGGAAATGAAAGCAATTGCGCAAACCGGTATGCGTGAGATTTTATTGCTCACCGGAGAAAGTCGAAGCATTTCTGGTCCGGAATATATTGCCGATGCAGTACGAATTGCAAGGAAGTATTTTTCTACCATCGGCTTAGAAGTTTATCCTATGAACACCGGTGAATATACTATGCTGCGAGATGCCGGCGCAGATTTCGTTACCGTTTTTCAAGAGATATACGATAGTGAACGCTATGGACAACTGCATTTAGCCGGAGCAAAACGTTGTTTTCCGTATCGTGTTTGTACACAAGAGCGAGCATTAAAAGGTGGTATGCGTGGCGTAGGATTCGGTGTATTGTTGGGACTTTCTGACTTTCGAAGGGATATGTACGCTACTGCAATTCATGCAGAACTGCTGCAAAAAAAATATCCTCAAGCGGAAATTGCACTGTCTTTCCCCCGACTTCGCCCATATAAAAATCATGAAAAAGCCAATCCAAACGATGTCCACGAACGACAGCTGCTTCAGATGATGCTTGCTTGTCGAATGTTTTTACCATATGCCGGATTCACTATCTCTACTCGAGAACGAGCAGATTTTCGAGATCATGTGTTGCCTTTAGCTGCCACAAAAATTTCCGCAGGTGTCAACGTAGGCATTGGCGGACACAGTGATACAGACGAACAAAAGGGCGATGCACAATTTGAAATCTCTGACCCCCGTTCATTAGCAGAAATCCACGCCACCATTGCTGCACATGGATTGCAGCCGGTCTATACCGATTACATCAATACAAATGCGTTATGAAATTAATTAGTGTTACCAATCGAAAAATTTGTACCGAAAATTTTCTCTGCCGGATACAGCGAATTGTAAATGCCGGTATTGATGCAATTATTTTAAGGGAAAAGGATCTGACGCCGGCTGCGTATAAGGTACTTGCGGAAAAATGCCTTGCGATTTGTCGTGGAACACAAACAGAATTGATTTGCAATCAATTTGAAAATATTGCAAGTACGCTATATTTGCCGATACAGCTTTCTTTTTCGGATTTTATGGCACTATCTCCTTTGCATCAGAAAAAGCAACCCATCGGCGTTTCTGTTCACAGCATGGAAGAAGCACACATTGCCGCTGAGAACGGTGCAGCGTGGTTGATTGCAGGACATATTTTCGAAACAGCCTGCAAACCCGGACTGCCTCCTCGTGGGATAGAATTTCTAAAAAATATTTGTAATCATGTTATGATTCCCGTTTATGCCATTGGCGGTGTTACGGCGGAAAAGCATTCTATGCTTTCTTATGCGGGTGCTGCCGGAGGATGTATCATGTCAGAATATATGATTGTGCCAGACGTAGAAGAACGAATTCTTGCGTGGTTATCCTTATGATAAAGTTCCCTTAGCGTAGACACTTGAAAAAAGCTTTCAAGATTACTCTATGTTCTATGTTCAGAGAAAAACAATTTCACCGTAAAAAAACACCGCCAGAGTAAATCTCTGGCGATGTTTCAAATGAAACGATTTATTCTAAATTATTCCGTGTACAGAATGATATCAATCAACTGTATTGTAAATTTCAAAAGAACCAACGCATCGTTTTCGTCAACGTATCCGTCAGAATTCACGTCAGCCGCCGTAATCGCCTCATCGTTCAGCATAACGTCACCAATAATCGCTCTATTCAAAAGTATCACGTCAGCAAGCGTAACCGTACCGTCTCCATTCACGTCGCCACATATCAAAGTTTCCTCTACATCACGGCTTGTTGTAGATTCTGTTGTAGTAGTGGTTTCTGTGGCAGTTGTGGATTCCGTTGTAGTGGTGGTTTCTGTGGCAGTTGTGGATTCTGTTGTAGTGGTGGTTTCCGTGGTAGTTGTTGTGGATTCTGTTGTAGTAGTGGTGGTGGTCGGCTCTGTAGTAGATGGTTCCTCATCTAATACAACAAATGTATAATCATAGGATTCTGTATAAGTTTGGGCAGTGGAATTGGCATAACCGTAAATTGTGCCGGAATATGATCCATTTCCATTGCTAATTGTGTAAGCAGAATCATATATCTCACAGTCTGGGTTTAGAATCGTAACAGAATCTAAGTCTGTACAACCACTAAACGCTTCATAGCCAATACTTATTACGCTGTCTAAAATTTCTATCGTTGTCAAATCTGTACAATTTTTGAACGCATAATTACCTATACTCTCTATACTATTTCCCAATGTCACATTTGCTAAATTGCTACAGCCATAAAAAGTAAAAGTTTCGATACTCGTCAAGCCATTTCCTATTGTAACAGATGTTAAGTTTGTACAACCAACAAATGCACGATCGCCCAAACTGGTTACACTATCCGGTATTTCAACTGATGTTAAATTTGTACAGTTATAAAACGCATAGCCACCAATACTCTCTACACTACTTCCAATCGTAACGGATCCCAATTTTGTACAACCTGAAAATGCATAAGAATCTATGCTTTCCACACTATCAGGGATAACAATTGATGTTAATGATGCACAATCACAAAATGCCTTATATCCTACACTTGTCACTGCCACCCCATCAATCTCACTCGGAATTTCTATTTCCGTTGCCGAACTATCGCAACTTGAAATTTCAATCGTACCATCATTCAAATATACATATAGCAAATCTCCATATATATGTGTATCCGCCGCACTTACAATCAATTTGGATACATCTGAAAAAAATTCAGTCAGTGTACCCCTCCCCCACTTTCAGAAAATGCCATTCCAGAAGTGAGAACCACGCCAGCCGTCAACCCTGACAGCCACTTCTTCATTTTCAACTGTAACATTACTTGTTACCTCCAAGATAAAATTTTCACATAGGCTCTGATTCCGCCACGATGATATATTTATCTTAGCACATCATACCACAAAAGTCAAGCGTATCCAAAATTTTTTAATACATTTTCTACGTTAAAACAGTATTTTGCAATATTTTTTAAGGAAAGCTCTTGAATTCTCCAAGGCTTTATATGATACGCTCGATTCGTTCTAGTGCTTCTCGCAATACGCTTCTAGGGCACGCCGCATTGATGCGCTGAAATCCCTCGCCGCATTTTCCAAAAATGTGCCCGCTGTCCAGCCACAATTTCGCCTCGTGTATGATTCGGCGATCTAGTTCTTCTACAGATAATCCCAACCCACGAAAATCTAACCAGAGAAGATACGTCCCCTCCAGCGGAATCATATGGACTCCTGACAATCTTTGCTTCACAAAATTCTGTGCAAAGGCGATATTTTCCGCTACATAAGCGTGCATTGCCTGATACCATTGCTCACCATTTTGATATGCCGCTTCACACGCCACAAGTCCCAATACGCTCAATTGACTCATTCCGGCACCACAAACTGCTTTTTTAAAACGATGCCGCAAATTTCGATTTGGAATCAAAATATTGGATATCAACATACTTGCCAGATTAAAGGTTTTGCTTGGTGAAGTACAAGTGATACTGATGTCTGCAAATTCCGGCTTTAAATTTGCAAACACAAGATGTTTTCCCTCCCACACAAAATCTTGATGGATTTCATCGCTGACTACGATAACACCATGTTTGACACAAATATCGCCGAGACGTGTCAATTCTTCCGCTGTCCAGACACGTCCCACTGGATTATGGGGATTGCAGAGGAAAAATAAATGAATTTGATTTGTTACGATTTTCTGCTCAAAATCATCAAAATCGATATGATATTTCCCATCTTCGCCAAGGAGCAACGTATTGCTAACCACCTTTCTGTCATTATCTACGATAACTTCTGAAAAGGGATAATACACAGGCAATTGCAACAATACAGCGTCGCCGGGTTGCGTGAACGCCTGCACTGCCATTGCCAATGCAAAAACAATGCCGGGGGTTTTTATCAGCCAATTTTCTTTTATTTCCCAATCGTGATGTGTTTGCATCCAGTGTGCTAAAATCTCAAAATAAGGTGTTTGTACCTCACTATAACCAAAAATCCCATGCTGTACTCGTTCGGCGAGGGCATCTTGAACATACGAAGAAGTTTCAAAATTCATGTCCGCCACCCACAGTGGCAAGACATCCTCCGGCATATGCCGTCGTTGGGTAAAGTCATATTTCAAGGATCGTGTATTTTTTCTATCAATGATTTTATCAAAATCCAAATTACGCTCTGCCATATAGTTCACGCTCCGTTTCTTGGAATACTGCTTTAAGTTCGCCCAATAAATCTTCTACTCGTTCAATCCCCACCGACAACCGAAGCGTACTATCTGTAATGCCGTTTTTCTCCCAAATCTCCAATGGAACATCTGCGTGTGTTTGCATTGTCGGATATGTAATCAACGTTTCCACGCCGCCAAGGCTCTCTGCAAATTGAATCATGCGAACTTTTTCCAGAATTGAAACTGCAAAAGCTTTTGATTCCAGCTGAAATGTCAGCATTGCGCCGAAACCTCGTGCCTGTTTTTTCATGATTTCATGACCGGCGTGTGTAGAAAGTCCCGGATAAATGACATTCGTCACGTGCTTTTACTCTTGCAGCCAATGTGCAATCTGAAGCGCATTTTCCTGTGCCTTTTCCATACGAATCCCTAGTGTTTTAATTCCATGTAAAATAAGCCAACTATCAAAAGGAGCCAGTCCTGCACCCGTCGTTTTAATGATAAATTCCAACTGCTCGCCGACGTCGCTGCGGTTAGTGATTAAAAAGCCAGCCAGCGTATCATTATGTCCGCCTAAATATTTTGTGCCGCTGTGTACTACAATGTCTGCACCCAAATCCAGTGGATTTTGAAAATATGGAGATAAAAATGTATTGTCCACAATCAAAAGCAAATGATGCTTGCGTGCAATATCTGCTAGATGTGCAATATCTGTCACACGCATCATAGGATTTGTTGGCGTTTCAATAAAAATCGCCTTTGTATTTTCACGAATATACTTTTCCGGATCTTCTTGACTACAGTCAATACTAGAAAAAGAAATACCGTTTTTCTCAGAAACGTTCCGAAACAGACGAATACTGCCATCATACAAATCCGCTTCTGTAATCAAATGGTTCCCAGGGTGAAATAGCTCCATCAATAGTGAAATCGCTGCCATGCCAGAGGACAAGGCAAAAGCGTGTGTGCCATTTTCTATCGATGCCACAACTTTTTCTAAATGTTCCTTTGTTGGATTTTGCAGTCTCGAATAATCATATCCCGTACTCTGCCCGACACCAGGATGTGCATAAGTTGCCGTCTGATAAATTGGAAAACTCACCGCTCCAAAATTTCCAGTGCTGCCCTCGTTTCCCTCGAAATGCAGACACTTAGTTTCTATTCCTCGTTCCATTTTGTATGGTCACACCTTTCTGATTGATTATTGTAAAGCCTGATTCTTGTATTTTGAAATTTCTTCCAAATATTTTTCTGCAATTGGACTTAAAATGGCATCCTTTCTCGTTAAATAACCAATGGTCATTTTTTCTTCTGAATGCAGCTTCACAGCACAGTAATCTGCACCGTTTAGTTCTTCACAGAGAATACCGGAGCAAAGGGTAAAACCGTTTAAGCCTATCATCAAATTCAGCATCGTTGCCCTATCGTTGGCACGAATAAAACGCTTGTAAGGGTAAGTACTCAAAACTTCCTCTGCAAAATAAAAGGAGTTGTGTTCCCCTTGTGAAAAACCAAGACATGGATATTCCTCTAACTGTTCCATCGTGATTTCGCTTTGATTTGCCAGTGGATGTCCTCTCCAGAGGTATACATAAATTCCACATTCCAACAGTGGTGTGAATTGCAGACCGGCATCTGTAAAAAGCTTTGTCAACACACCCCGATTGTAATCATTCAAATACAAAATACCAATTTTACTGTGATGATTTTTGACATTATCAATCACCTCATGCGTTTTTGTCTCCTGTACTTCGAACTCATATTCATCCATGCCATACTGTTTTACGAGTTCCACAAAAGCATTCACCGCAAAAGTATAATGCTGCATAGATACACTAAACTTCTTTTTTAGGTTTACACCGGAAATATATTTTGCATCCAAAATATCGTACTGTTCTACGACTGATTTGGCATATCCGATAAACTCCGCACCTTCCGGCGTCAAAGTAATCCCATTTTTAGATCGCAGAAAAATTGCAAAACCAATTTCCCGTTCCAACGTACGAATGGCAGACGACAGACTCGGCTGAGATAAATACAGCTTCTTCGTCGCCTCATTCAGGGAATGCTCGCCTGCAACCGCAATCGCATATTTTAACTGCACTAACGTCATATTATCATCTCCTACTAATCCTATCTTGTTACTATATTTTATATGCCTTTATTATACTACAATCTGTTTCATTTGTATAGTTCATTTTTCCTCTTATCAATTATAGTTTTTTTCAATAAGGGACATGGTTTTTCACTAATTTGATTATATCAAGACCTCACTATTGACAATATCAACAAAAAATGATATAATACAACACAGAAACTCGATTAAAATTCCTCCCATAAGGTGGTAAATCATATGCAGACAATTTCACTGACACAGCTAAACACAATTACGAGCGATCCCGCATCCTTTCAAAAATTTGATGATGACTTTTCCAATTCTATTCGAGCAATCGCAAAATCCATCCAAAAAAATGCAAATGAAAAACCGATCATTCTTCTGTCCGGTCCATCCGGATCCGGAAAAATAACGACTGCTTATTGGCTGGAACGCTTTTTGGACGGTTGGGACATCACAACACATACTGTCTCTATGGACAATTTTTTCCGCACAATGACACCAGAACAAAAGATTTTGGCTGCCGATGGAAAACTCGACTTAGAATCTCCCAACCGTGTAGACATTCCCTACTTAAATCAACAGCTTCATAAAATTATTTCCGATGAACCTACATGGATTCCAAAGTACCATTTTTCCACTGCTATGAGAAATGACCATGATTGGCTTCTGACCAGAAAGCCTCGAGAACTGTTAATTTTGGAGGGGATCCATGCCTTGAATTCAGACGTCATCACCATTCCGGATCATCAAACCCATCGAATTTATGTGAGTACTCGTACAAGAATTGTTCACAATGATATTACCTTACATCCCTCTCGCTTGCGTTTGCTGCGGCGTATGATTCGGGATCAAAAATTTCGTCAACGGAGCATTTTGGAAACACTCGCCATGTTTCAACACGTAGAGGCAGGGGGAAAAAAAGAATATACTTCCGTTTAACCATCGTGCTACTTTTTCTATCAATACATTCTTCCCTTATGAGCTAAGCATTTATAAATCCATATTAGCAGAGTTACAGGAGATCTGGCAAAAAATCACGCCGCTATCAACCAAAAAGGTTCCGAAAGATTCGTTAATTCGGGAATTTATTGGCAATAGTACTTTTCACTATTAATGTTTTGATATAACATAATTTCATCTGCCAATTCATATGATAATATATCCTCGTATCTGAATTATGGAGCGAGGATATTTTTCAATAAGGGGGAAATGCATGATGGAACGTATCCTTCGCTATCTGCCACCATATATTCGACAAGCACTTCAAAAACTGCCGTCAAATCAACAAAAACAAATACAAGAAATTCGACTGCGTACAGAACGTCACATAGGGCTGACCATTTGGAATCAAGAACAATTTCTCACCTCGTCCGGCGAGAAAACCACTGACGCTGCCTTAGGAATTCGCACCTCGCAAAAACAACTGCTGGAAACTTTTCAGGCAATTTGTGAATACTCCGTTTATCGCTATACTCGTGAAATTTATGACAGATTTCTCACGGTTGACGGTGGGAACCGTGTTGGCATTGCCGGAACAGCAGTATACAAAAACGGCGTACGCACCGGAACACACCACATCAGCAGCTTAAATTTTCGCATTGCCCACGGAATTTTAAATTGTGCCAAGGACATCTATTGGCATAGCTTTCAACCGAAACCATGCAGTATGCTTTTTATCGGTTCTGTAGGTTCTGGAAAAACCACTATGCTGCGTAATTTTTGCCGTCTGGCTGGAAATCAGTATCGTGTATCGCTCGTGGACGAACGCAGCGAAATTGCAGCCATGCACAGCAGCGTTCCACGGTTTGATATAGGATTACACACTGACGTATTAGACGGATATCTCCGTGCAGAGGGACTCTTAACGGCACTTCGTGTATTGACACCACAAGTGTTATTATGCGACGAAATTGGAACAGAGGCAGATGCAAAAGCAATCCTACAAATCCACGGCTGTGGCGTGCCGATTGTTGCCACGGCACATAGTACCTCTCTAGAGGATTTGACTCGGCGACAAGTATTGCATCAACTCCTTCAAAATCACGTATTTGAAAAGGTGATTCTCCTGTCTGGGCACGGCGAAAGCTACCAAATCTTTCCTATATAAAAATCGATGATGTCATTGCTTACATCATCGATTTTAAACTTCACACACTTGCAATTGTTTCACACTTTTCCACAAAGCCGATGTCTGCCTGTCGTAAAATGGTACAAGCGTTTTCCGCAGCTGCATCAGATAAAAAAATACCAAATACTGCTGCTCCGCTGCCGGTCATAACACTACATAGTGCATCCGATTTCAGCATGATTTCTTGTATCATCTGAACCTCGGGAAGATTCGTTGCCTGTTCAAATAAATTGTCGCAAAGTAGGACTATTTCAGTAACGTCACACTTCTTTTGAATTGCACTGCGCAGTGCGGAAATTTGCGGATGCATGGGATCAGATAAAGCGTCTATATTTCGATACGCTTGATTTGTAGAAACACCTTGTTCCCCTTTCGCTACCACCAAATGTGCCGCACGAAACGGTGACAACTGCTCTAACTGTTCTCCTATGCCTTGCGCATAAGCTGTCCCACCATGAAGTAAAAACGGCACGTCTGCACCCAAAGAGACGGCGATTTCTGCAAGTGCTTCTTCGGAAAGGGGATCTGCATAAACATCTTGCAATAAGTGCAACATCGCCGCTGCATCCGAACTACCGCCACCCAAGCCAGCTTGTGAAGGAATATATTTTTCCAACTGTACATGGATATGATCGAAAATTCCTGTAGCCACTTGAAATCGCTCTGCCGCTTTCCAGACCAAATTCGAGCTATCACACGGAATTTGTGGTGTGTCACACGCCATAGACAACCCTGATGATGTTTCGTCCAGCGTCACTGTCAATTTGTCATAGATAGATATAGTCTGAAAGACCGTTTCTAATTCATGATACCCGTCTGGTCGTACCCCGACAATATCCAGTCCCAAATTCAGCTTTGCCGGTGCAAGACCTGTTATCGTTTTCATAACTTGTCTCCTGCATCATGATGCCGCTTTACAAATCGGTCTATCCGACGCAACGCCTCCTGCAAATGCTTTAGGGAATAGGCATAAGAAACACGTATAAACCCCTCGCCACTGTCGCCGAACGCATTGCCGGGTACAACTGCAACCTTTTCTTCTTGTAGCAGTATCTCACAGAATTCTTCACTATTCATGCCAGTACTGCGAATGCAAGGGAATATATAGAATGCACCCTCTGGATAAAAGCAAGTAAGACCTATACGATTAAATCCGTCTACGAGCATTCTCCGACGGCTGTCGTATTCCGCTACCATTTTTTCTACATCACGATCACACTCACGTAATGCCGTAATCGCAGCGTATTGGCTCAATGTAGGGGCACTCATAATGGCGTATTGATGTAATTTCAACATTTGCTCTGCCAGTGGCTCTGGCGCACAAAAATATCCCAAACGCCAACCAGTCATAGCAAATGCCTTGGAAAATCCGCTGACATAAATCGTACGCTCTCGCATCCCGTCGATGGCAGCTATGGAAACGTGCTTTACACCATAAGTCAATTCTGAATAAATTTCATCAGAAAGTACAAAAATATCTGTTCCACGCAGCACTTCTGCAATTGCCTCCAAATCGGATCTTGTCATGATACCGCCAGTTGGATTGTTGGGGTACGGCAAAATCAGCATTTTCGTTTTATCCGTAATATGCTCCTGTAATTCCTCCGGTGTCAATTTGAATTTATTTTCCAATTTCGTCGAAATCGGTACAGCCACGCCATGCATCAATTCTACAATCGGCTTATAGCAGACAAACGATGGTTCTACTACCAGCACCTCGTCTCCAGGGTTGACGACAGACCGAATTGCCAAATCAATTGCCTCCGACCCACCAACTGTGACCATAATTTCCGTTTTCGGATCATAAGACAGCATATACTTTCTCTTAACATAGCGAGCAATTTCCTGACGCAACTCTGCCATACCGGAATTTGCCGTGTAAATCATACGCTTGCGCTCTAAACTTTCAATGGCAGTCTGACGTACAAGCCAGGGTGTCTGAAAATCCGGTTCTCCCACGCCTAAACTTATGACATCATCCATCGTAGCAACAACATCAAAAAACTTTCGAATACCAGAGGGTTTCATCTGTTTGGCTTTATCGGAAAGCAGTTTATCATAATCCAACAAAATTATCTACTCCTTTTTCAATTATTAGAAGGAAAAGGCTAAAAGTTAAAAATTTAGCATCTGTGTCGTTCTAATTTCTAACCTCTTGTATTCTAATCTCTATCAGGGGAAGTAATAACCCCGTTCGTCCTTCTCTTCCTCTGATATCACAATACCCTTGTCCTTATATTTTTTCAAAACAAAATACGTTGCCGTAGAAAGTACACCTGCCAATGGTGCCAGGCATTGTGACACAAACATGGAAACCTCTTTTACGTTTCTTCCCTTCACTGTGACAGATAAGTCATATGCGCCCGCCATTAGTGAAATACTTTCTACCTCGTCATACTGCATAATGGTATGCGCAATTTCTTCATAGCCGCTATCTCTTTTCGGTGTGATACGCAGTTCAATAATTGCCGTCACTAAATCCGGATCCGCCAGTTCTTCGTTGACAATTGCACTATAACCCTTGATAATTCCATCGTCCTCCAGCTTTTGAATTTCTGCTGCAACTGTCGCAGCGTCTGTTCCCAACATTACTGCTAATTCTTCGTTGGACAAACGTGCATTTTTTTGTAACAATGCAATCAGTTGGTCTTTCATCATTTCAAATACTCCTTTCAAAAACAAAAGCAAAATATGCTCTCATATTTTTACAAAAATCGGCTGCCGTTTTACAAAATAACATACGGCATCAAATCCAACAGCTTTCGCAAGATCTGTACCCTGTGAAATGCCTTTTGCCAAATCATCGGCACAGTGGGCATCTGAACCTAATGTTAAAATTTTTCCACCCATTTCCCGATATCGTCGCAGTAGTGACTCAGGCGGAGAAGGCTTGTATTTTTGATAATAACCGGAAGTGTTCAGCTCAATGCCCTTATCTCGCCGAATCAACGCCTCAAAACAGGCGTCTATCTGCTCCTGATATAGCGTTAAGTCCACCGAAATGCCCTCTCCACCCTCGATATAGCGTAGTGGATAGGTCAAGTGTCCTAATACATCAAATTCGCCATTTTGACAAATATCGAGCAGCTGCGAAAAATACGCCTTCAAAAGTTCCGGCACAGACTGTTCTGTATAAGAGAGTTCAAAAAAATCCTGTTCGTCAAGCAGTTCGTGCAGCGATGCAATGACAAAATCCAGTCGCTTATCTCTCGTTACAATTTCAGATAGCGCATAATCCGCATTCGGCTGTCCTATTTCCATGCCACACAACAGCTGTAAATCGGGATAATTTTCTTTTTGCACTATAATATCCGATAAAGATTGTTCCATTATATAAGCGTAGTCATAAAATTCCCATGCATTGCGTGGCTCGTTTCCATAATAATCCTGTGTAAAAAATCGGTTCATCTCCACATGATCCGTAATCGCTAGAACCGGCAGTTTCAGAGTCACGGCACGTTCACAAAGCTGTTCTACGGTTCCTGTGCCATCAGGAGAACAATCGGTATGCGTATGGCAGTCCATAAGAAGCATCTTCATCACCTCATTAAAAATATTTTACCTTCTAATTTTTATTATAACACATCCAAGAGAGAATTTCCACTGTTTTTTGAAAAAAATTTGCATTGTCTATTTTTTGGGTGCTTGCTTTTTTTAAAAACGATGTTATAATAAAGATACTTTTAAAATTTCAGTACAAAACATGGTCTTATTCTATTTAAAAATGGATGCGAAAGGACAGAAAATTATGCAAACATTAAAAGTACTTATGATAAACGGCAGTCCTCGAAAAAACGGCAATACAACAACGGCACTTCTTGAAATGACGCAGGTATTTGAAAACGCAGGCATAAATGTAGAAACCATCGATATCGGCAAACGAGATATACGTGGCTGTATTGCGTGCAATACTTGCAGTCGCCGTGGCAAATGTGTTTTCGATGATTTAGTGAATGAAATTGCACCAAAATTTGAAATATCTGATGCTCTCGTCATTGCAAGTCCGGTCTACTATGCCTCTGCAAACGCATCACTAATTGCTCTATTGGATCGGCTTTTCTATAGTACACAATTTGACAAAACGATGAAAGTCGGTGCAAGCATTGTTGTTGCCAGAAGAGGAGGACTCTCATCGACATTTGATGAATTAAACAAATATTTTTCCATATCTGGAATGCCGATTGCCTCTAGCCAATATTGGAACAGCGTGCATGGTGCTGCGCCCGGTAAAGCAGTACAAGACGAAGAGGGATTACAAACCATGCGGACGCTGGCAAAAAATATGGTATTTTTAATGAAAAGCATTTCCCTTGGCAAAAAAACATTTAGTCTTCCAAGCAAGGAAATCACAACGCCAATCAATTTTATTCGATGAAATGTGACGAAATATTTTATGCAGTAATCGATTCTACAATAATACCGTTGGTACAGAAAAGTAGAGAATTAAGTTCTGGTCAATTTATATGCGGCATTTCATCACTTCTTTTTTCAGAAAAACCGCTCTGTTTTCAAACAGAGCGGTTTTCTATCTTTTACAAAATCAACGAATACAAATTTATTCGCTTAAAATCATTGCGCTGAACGCCTTATTTAATGTCTTCTGCTGTACTGTGGCAGCTTCTTGCGTATCTGCTTTTGTGGTATAATATGCCTTTATCTTCGGTTCCGTGCCGGACGGGCGAATGACAACTTTAGCACCCAACTCCAATTGAAATGCCAATACATTCGATTTTGGCAACGTAATGGCACCGGTTTCACCGGTAAGGATATTTTTCGAAACACCCTCTTGGTAATCATCAAACCTGCATACTTTCAAGCCACCAATTTCAATCGGATGATTCTCACGCAAATCTGCCATAATCTTTTGCATTTGAATCATGCCACTTTCGCCCTCAAAAGTAAAGCTCTGTTGACTATGTACATAGACTCCGTACTTTTCATACATCTGCTTTCTTGCTTCAATCATTGAAATACCTTTTGCACGATAATACGCTGCCATTTCACAAATCAACATCGATGCAACTACTGCGTCCTTGTCACGAACATAAGTACCAGCCAAATAACCATAGCTCTCCTCAAATCCAAAGAGATAGCGATTCTCTTCTCCTTTTGCTTCCAAAAAACCAATTTGCTCTCCAATAAACTTAAAGCCAGTCAGTACTTCGATCACCTCGACACCGTACGCTTTTGCAATTGCATCAACAATATCTGTTGTAACAATGGTCTTGACTGTCACCGGATTTTTCGGCATAAGTCCCTTTTCTACTCTCTGCTGACAGATATAATCCAGAAGCAGCGCACCAACCTCATTACCAGTGAATAATGCATAATCGTCACCATCCGGAACCGCAATTCCCACACGGTCTGCATCCGGATCGGTTGCAAGCAACAAATCCGGCTTTACTTCTCTACATAACTTCAAGCCACATTCCAAAGCCTCTCGAATCTCCGGATTCGGATAAGGACAAGTCGTAAAATTTCCGTCCGGATTTTCCTGTTCCGAAACAACCGTCACATCTTGAATTCCAATCGCAGATAAAATATGCCGAACCGGCTTATTCCCTGTACCATTCAGTGGCGTATAAACAATCTTTAATCCACTAGATGCACATACTTCCGGATTCAAGCTCTGTTTTAGGACTTCTTCATAATAAGCATCAATCACCGATTGTGGCGTGTAAGAAATCATTCCCTCTGTCATCGCTTGGTTGAAATCTGTGCATAAAACATCGTCGAATATATCCAAAGCGTTAATCTGTGCCAAAACCGCATCTGCCGCTTCAATCGTCATCTGGCAACCATCACTGCCATACACCTTATAGCCATTGTATTTTGCCGGATTGTGACTGGCAGTCACCATAATACCGGCACTGCACTTCTGTGCCCGAACAGCATAAGAAAGCATTGGCGTCGGCATCAACTCCGTATAAATGTACACATGAATGCCATTTGCTGCCAAAACCTCTGCTGCAGTCTTCGCAAACACATCAGATTTAATACGGCTGTCATAAGAAATTGCTACGCTAGGCGTAGGAAATTCCGCCTTTACATAATTTGCCAAGCCTTGGGTCGCACGTCGCACGGTATAAATATTCATACGATTTGTTCCAGCACCCAAAACGCCTCGCAAACCGCCGGTACCAAATTCCAAATCTCGATAAAAGCGATCTCGAATTGCGACTTCATCGCCAGCGATTTTCTTCAATTCATCTTGTAGATCTGGGTCTTCTGTTGCGTGTTCCAACCACACTTGATACAGTTCTTGTTCTGTCATCACAAATACCTCCATCTGATACGAAACTTTCGTCTCATATCATTCTACTTCAATCCATTCTATTTGCATCTGTTTCTCAGCAAACACTGTACTCTTTTGAAAAGAATACCTATACATATTATAACACATTTACAGTAAAAATGCAATCATTTTTTCTGCTTTCCAATCAATTTTTTCAAATTCCACACAAGCGTATTATTTTGCTTTCAATTATCACGCAAATCCAACGGTTCTTCCTCATTAGAAAAAGCCGCTTCTAAAATTTTCCCATAGAAGTTCGCAGGATTCAGCATGATTTGTTCACCCAAATAGTGAGCCTGTGTTTCATCAGGCGCATAAAGTTTCATGTCCAATAAGTCGTCCCCAATATCCAAACAACGAACATGAACATAATAGCCTTTTTTCAGTGGGAGATATTCGATTTTTACTTCATTCTCCCGTTTCAATCGAGCAAAGTAACGCAGTGCCACAAAAACCAACTTATCCCGATAGGCTTTCCCGACAAAATTTCGCAACTCTTTCGCCGTCTGAATCCCATGTGCCAATAAAACATAATACTTGATGCCATCTTCTTCTTTTAGTTGAATCGAATGGTGTGTCATCAAATAATCAATGGAGTCCTGATAAGCGAAATAATTGATAATATCACTCGTGACGGCAATATCGTACAAATGCGATTCTTGTACTGGGCGATCAATCCGATAAAGCAGGTAACAAATCAAGATATTTGCCGTATGGGGATCGGTAATCGGCGGAGTTGCCATACGAGCCATTTTTTGCATATTTTCATCTTTCATGGATTAACCCCCCTTCATATCACTTAAAAATTCGGATATTCCATCATATGAGACAAAAGTGCCAGATTTACTGCCGCCTCAACACAGGGTACAGCACGAGGCACAATGCACGGATCATGACGTCCTTGAATTTGAAGCGTTTCGTTCGTCTTTGCACGAAAATCTACCGTTTCCTGTGGCTTTGCAATAGATGCCGTTGGTTTGATTGCCACATTCAGTGTAATTGGCATTCCAGAGGAAATTCCACCCAGAATACCACCGTGATTATTCGTCTTGGTTTTCACTTGTCCATTTTCATCAATATAAAATGGATCATTATCCTGACTGCCCACCATTTCTGCCACTTGAAAACCTGCACCAAATTCCAAGCCCTTTACTGCTGGAATACCGAAGATCAGCGATGCAATGGTATTTTCCAATCCGTCAAACATCGGAGAGCCAACGCCAGCCGGAACGTTTATGGCAACGCATTCGACAATCCCACCCAAGGACTCCTGACCCAATCTCGCTTGAATAATATCTTCTCGCATTTTTTCGCCTTGTGTATCGCTTCGAACCGGAAAATCTTTCTCTCGTACTTCTAAAATATCCTCTTTCGTAACCTTTGTACGACTAAACGCATCATCCTTGATGTCATGAATAGAGAGAATATGCGCACCGGTATATATGCCCCGACGTTCTAAAATTTGTCCACAAACCGCACCGGCAAACACCAAAGGTGCGGTCAATCTTCCAGAAAAATGTCCACCACCACGTACGTCATTAAAGCCACGATAGCGCATTGCTCCAGTATAATCGGCGTGACCAGGTCTGGGGAGTCTAGACAGATTACTATAATCTTTCGAGTGCGTGTCCGTGTTTTGAATAAACGCACACAGTGGAACACCGGTCGTGCGATCATTCAGCAATCCGGACATTATCTGCGGCAAATCCTGTTCCGAGCGTGGGGTCGTTGTGCCGTCTTTTTTTGGCGTACGGCGTGCCATAAATTGCCGTAATTTTTCCAAATCAATATATTCTCCGGGCGGCAGATTATCGATGACAATGCCAATGGCTGGACCGTGGGACTCTCCAAAAATAGAAATCGAAATATTATGATTCCAGAACGATGACATGGGCAATTCCTCCTAACTGGTGATAATTTTTATAAAAATTGGGGTATGATTTTTCTACACATTCTCCGTGCCGTATCGTCACATCACCGGTACACCGTGTTGCAGCAATCGCTGCACACATAGCAATTCGATGATCACCACAACTGTCTACTACACCACCATGCAGCGTCACAACAGGTTCTATATCCAAGCCGTCTTTTCGCTCTGTCACTTTACCGCCTAACGTATTCAGCATATTTGCCGTTGACGTCAAACGGTTGCTTTCTTTTATGGTAAGACGCTCTGCACCGACAATATGAGACGGAGCTGTACCAAATGTTCCTAGTACTGCCAGAATCGGTACGAGATCTGGAATATCCGACGCATCTACTGTAAAGCCGGCAGGCTCTTCAGCGAGTAATTTCGCTTGCATTTCTTGTACAGCAGTGACAATATACTTGTCCCCTTGTACACTATCTGGATTTAAATTTGTTATCGTAATGTCACTGCCAAGTGCATTTGCCACATAGAAAAAAGCCGCTTGAGAATAATCGCCCTCTACTGTTACGTCGTGCGCATGAAATGTTTGATTTCCCGAAATATAGAAGCCGTTTTCTGTTTCTCGGATTTTTACGCCGAATTGACGCAAGCTGTCAATTGTCAAATCCACATAAGGTCGGGATTGCAGTCGAGAAGTCATTTGAATTTCTGAATCGCCTTCCAGCAAAGGTAGTGCAAAAAGCAGTCCTGTCACATACTGAGAAGAAACGTCTCCCTCCAACTGATATGTGCCAGGTTGAAGCTTCCCATGCATTGTTAACGGCAGATGCTCTGCTGAAAACTGTACGCCTTTTGGTGGCAGTTCTCTCAAATAAGCTGTAATCGGACGTTCTGGCAAGCGACCTTGTCCAAAAAAAGTCGTATGAATGCCCAGTGCCGCTGCAACAGGAATTAAAAATCGCAGCGTAGAGCCACTTTCACAACAATCTGCAATCGCATCCCTTGGTGGTTGCTTTCCGCCAATTCCGATAACAGTAATCGTATTTTCTCGTATTTCAAACTGTGCACCAAACGAAGTCAAGACCTCCATTGTTGCTGTCACATCACGGGAAATATCCACACCGGAAATTTTCGACGTTCCCTCTGCCAGAGCGGCGCAGATAAGCATCCGATGTGCCATACTCTTCGATGCTGGTATGCGCACCGTTCCGGAGAGCTTTCTCGGCGTAATTTCGATATTCATGAGAACGCCTCCTTTATGACAACATCCAATTTTGGAATGCTTCAAATGTCATAGAACGAATTTGCGCATCACCGATTTCTTCGCAAACAATGAAACGCAGCGTATCGTTTGCACGTTTTTTATCTTTTCCACACAAGGGCAGTAATGCTTCTAGTTTTGCAGGTACTTCTGTAGGAAGATGATAAGACAATACACAATGACACAGTCGCTCATACAGCTCTGGTGTACAAGTCTTTTTCGCCATCATGCACATACCAGCTGCCACTGCACTGCCATGGGTATAGGTTTCATAATGGTAATAGCTTTCAATAGCATGACCTAGTGTATGTCCAAAATTCAAAATCATCCGCAATCCGGTATCAAATTCATCCTCTTCCACCACTCGGCGTTTAATGTCGATACAAGTAGTAATCACCTGCTCCAGCACTTCATGAATGGTGTCCAATTTATATTGTTCCAACTGTTCAAACAGCTTCGCATCTTGAATCTCACCATATTTGATTACTTCACCCATACCGTCCGCTAAGAATATCTCTGGTAAGGTTTGTAACGTATCCGGATCACACAGAACTGCCACAGGCTGTTTGAATGCACCAACAAGATTTTTTCCGCTGGGCAAATCAATAGCAGTTTTTCCGCCTACCGAGGAATCCACCTGTGCCAACAAGGTCGTAGGAATTTGAAAATAATCCAATCCACGCAAAAAAGTCGCTGCTGCAAAACCCGTAATATCTCCCACAACGCCGCCGCCCAATGCTACCAGACAATCTGTACGAGTTATTTCATGCGCACAGAGGAAGTCATAAATCTGATTTAATGTTTTACTGCATTTTGCAAACTCTCCATGGGGAAATACAAATTTTACCACTCGAAATCCATTTTGCACTAAAGACGCCACCACACTTGTTCCATATAGCCTGTCAACATTGTCATCCGTCACAATTGCAGCTGTTTTTGCTTTGGTTTGCTCTCGCAGCAAACTGCCACATTGTTTCAGTAATCCTCTGCCAATCCAAATGGGATAAACCCGACTGGCGTGTACAGTTATCATATTCATGAATCTGCTCCTGTTCTTTTATTCGTCTTTTATTCCCTTTCATTGTACCATGCATTCCTCTGTTTGTCAAGATAGGAATTTGTAAATTTCCAAAAAAACACCACACGCTTGCACAATATCGCCGAAATTCCATGATAGAATATGATAGAATATAACCGCAAAAAATAATCCTGATAATTTTGTGAAAATCATAGCTTTTTTCCTCCGCCTGTGGTATAATATATCATGTGTTCTTTTAGTAACACTGTACGAAAACAAAAATATAGAAAGGAAGATCCCATGACAACTGCATATCAGCGTATTCCTCTTTCAGAACGCATCGGCTTTTCTGAAATATTGGATACCAAGTTGAAAACCAATACACTCAAAATTTGCCTATTTCAGCCTCTTTCAGCTGAAACTGCCTCTGCTTGTGCACTCGCCGGAGATTTGGCAACCTCCAGCAACGCCAAATACCCCTCCAATCAGCAAATGAATCAAAAATTACATTTGCTCTATGGTGCAGATTTGGGCAGTTCTGTTTCTCGACAGGGTGATTTACAAATGGTGACCATTCATGCATCTGCCATCGATGACCGCTATGCTTTAGAGAACGAACCAATTTTTGCAGAGTTGACGGAAATTTTGTTGGATTGTCTGCGTGTGCCTAATGTAACAAACGATGCTTTCGATGCACAAGAATTCCAAATCAAGCAAAAGGAACTGCTGGATAACATCGATGCTGAAATCAACGAAAAACGTGTTTATGCGATTCAGCAGGCGTCCAAAATAGCTTATCAAAATGAGCCAGCCGCACGCTCTAGCTATGGTTCCCGAGAAGAGGCACTTGCACTTACGCCAAAAAGTGCCTATGCCGCATTTCGAAAAATGTTACGAGAGGCTCGGGTAGAAATTTTCTTCGTCGGACCACAAAAGCGTCCGGAATTACCAGAAAAACTGAAAACAACTTTCGACGCCTTTGGTTCTGTAACAACTGCACCGCTGGTATTCTATGCTCCAAGTTCCAAAAAGGCGGAGCCCGCATACGTAAAAGAGGTTTTACCAGTCAATCAGTCAAAATTGGTTATGATCTGGAAAACAGACTGCACCGACCGCTATGCGGTGAAAATGATGACACTACTATTGGGCGGTACACCCAGCAGTAAACTTTTTGCCAACGTGCGAGAAAAAATGAGTCTGTGTTATTATTGCGCCGCCAACTATACCGAACTCAAACAAGCACTACAAGTCGATTCTGGTGTAGAGACGGCAAATCTGGAAAAAACACAAACGGCAATTACTGCACAGCTGGATGCAATTGCCAATGGTGAGGTTTCTGACGTAGAATTACAAAGTGCATGGATGTTTGTTCACAATTCTTTAAAGAGCATTGGCGACACTGCTTCCTCATATATCTCATGGTATCTGGGGCAGCTTTTCCGTGACACGAATTTAACTCCTACGGAAGAAGAAGATCTTTATTTGCAGGTGACGAAGGAACAAATTGTAGCTGCTGCAAAATCCATGCAGTTAGATACTGTCTATACGCTGCGGACACCGGAACAGGAGGATTAAAAAATGGAAATAACAAAAGAACAAATACAATTTCCCCAAACGGGCGACAGCTATACACTGATTCACCACAAGAGTGGCTTAGATATCCTAGTGTACGAAATGGATGGCTTCAGCACAACCGAGGCAATGTTTGGTACGAAATATGGTTCAATCAATACGCAGTTCAAGACAGCGTCCGATAAGGATTATTGCACCGTGCCGGAGGGAATTGCACATTTTTTGGAACATAAGCTCTTTGAAAATGAAGACTGCGACGTCTTTACGTTATACGCCAAAACCGGTGCCAATGCCAATGCGTTTACCACGTTCGATAAAACTTGCTATTTTTTCGACTGCTCCGATAATTTTGAAGCATCATTAGAGATTTTGTTATCCTTTGTACAATCACCTTATTTTACGCCGGAAAGCGTAGCAAAAGAACAGGGTATCATTGGACAAGAAATTCAAATGTGTGATGATGATCCCGGCTGGCGTGTCTTTTTCAATATGTTAGATGGCTTATACCAAAAACATCCGGTAAAAATCGATGTTGCCGGCACCATCGAAAGCATTGCACAAATCACCGACAATCTGCTCTATCGCTGTTATCGTACGTTTTATAACTTACACAACATGGTTTTAGCTGTTGCCGGAAATTGTACTGTGGAACAAGTATTGGAAGTGGCAGACCGAAAGTTGATCCCTTGCGACGATCCGAAGCTCGAAACCGTTTTCCCTAAAGAAACGTTGGACATTGTACGAGAGGAAACTGTTGCTTCTGCAGCCGTTGGACAAACGCTGTTCAATATTGGTATCAAGTGCAAACCATTAGAAGGGTATGAAAACCTAAAGGCTGAAGTAACTGCATCTCTGATTTTGAAAATCATTGCCAGTTCTTCTTCACCTTTATATCAGGATATGCTGAAAGATGGCATCATCAATTCTACTTTTGATACAGAAGTTTTCAATGGCGATGGGTTCTTCGTATTGATTTTCAGTGGGGAATCCAATGCCCCGCAGACGGTTCGAGATCGCATTCGGGATACAATTCAAAGCGTACAAGAAAACGGTTTGGACAAAGCTATGTTTGCAGAATTTCAAAAATCCACCTATGGCGAATTGATTCGAGAGTTCAACAATGTACCAGCTGTAACGCTCTCTATGATTAGTACGCATATGGCTGGCTGCGGAATTTATGATACAACAAAAGCGTTATCCGAAATGACACTAGAAGATTGTAACCGATTTTTACGGGAAGAAATCGACGTAAAGCGTATGTCACTATCGATGATTACACCGACACAATAAAAAAAGGAGGACGAAATTTGCCAATAAGTAAATTTCAAAAAAACATATGGCAACTGAAACAGTCGGTTCTCTGGACTATTATGAAATTGTCTTTCCGAAGCTTGGAATTGACATCACAATTGACAGCACTGCATTCACAATTGGCAACCTATCCATTCAATGGTATGGCATCTTAATCACTCTTGGACTTGTTCTTGCAATGATTTATGCATTTTCCCAAACCAAACACTATGGTTTGAATGCCGACCATATGCTGGATGCTGTCATTGGTGGTATCATTGGCGGTATCCTCGGCGCACGAGCCTATTACGTATTATTGAACTGGTCGGACTATGCCGGCGATTGGAAGAGTATTTTGAACTTCCGTGCTGGTGGACTGGCAATTTATGGAGGTATCATAGGTGGATTACTCGTGAGCTGCCTTGTAGCAAAACTGCGTAAGGTAAAAATTTTACCCTTATTGGATATTGTTAGTATCGGCTTCTTGTTGGCACAAGGCATCGGACGCTGGGGAAACTTTTTTAACCAGGAGGCATTCGGTACAAACACCACCAGCATTTTTGGTATGTCCGGCGGACGAATTCAACAGTGGATCGATGAAAGCTACACCAGTACAAGCTATTATGCCAACTTCGGAACAGAATTAGATTCATCTCTGCCAGTACATCCGTGCTTTTTATATGAATCCATCTGGTGTCTCCTCGGCTTTGTACTACTGGCTATTTTTGCAAAGAAAATCCGAAAATATGACGGACAGATTTTCCTGATTTATATTGGCTGGTATGGACTGGAACGGGCATTTGTAGAAAGCTTGCGTACAGACAGCTTAGTTATCGGCAATGTACGAATTTCTCAGCTTCTTGCGATTCTCTGTGTCATTGCTTCTATTCTTTTACAGATCATCTGTGGACTACGTGTGAAACGTATGGGCGTAGATTATCATATGTACAAAGATACTGCGGAGTCAAAGCGACTCATGGAAGAGGAATCAATTCGCTACCGTCGAAAGAAAAAATTAGCGGAGGAATCCACAGAAGAAAGTCCTGAAGAAAATACTGACACAATGGAAGCAATCGAAGAAGAATTTACAGAAGAAACAGTCAGCAATAGTGAAACAGAAATAACAGCGCAAGAAGAGAATGACGAAACAATACATGATCAAGAATCTGACAACGACAAAAACAACAAAAAGGAGTAATTATTTATGGGAAATATCATTTCTGGAAAGGAAGTTTCCACCGCCCTGCGAGCAAAAATCCGTGAAAAATCCTTGGCACTGTGTGAAGATTATGGCATTCAGCCAGGATTGGCTGTCATTTTGGTGGGGAAAGACCCCGCTTCGCAAATCTATGTACGGAACAAACAGAGAGCTTGTGAAGAACTGGGATTCCATGCATTCGAGTACAAATTGAATGAAAATTATACACAGGCACAGCTGCTTGACCTCATCGGCGTACTGAATAAGGACAACAAGGTTCACGGTATATTGGTACAACTATCGCTCCCCGACCACATTGACTCCCAAGTTATCATCAACAGCATTGACCCATCCAAAGACGTGGATGCATTCCATCCAGTGAATGTAGGAAAAATTATGATTGGGAACTATGACTTCTTGCCTTGTACCCCTGCCGGTATAATGGAACTTATCGATAGCACCGGTACCGACCTGACAGGCAAAAATTGTGTCGTCGTCGGCAGAAGTAATATTGTAGGAAAGCCTATGGCGATGCTCTTACTTCATCGAAATGCAACTGTCACAATTTGTCACTCTAAGACAAGAAACCTCGCTGAAATTTGTGCTAATGCAGATGTATTGGTCAGTGCTGTTGGGCGAGCGCATTTTATTCAAGCAAATATGGTAAAAGAAGGGGCAGTTGTCATCGATGTGGGTATGAACCACGACGAAAATGGAAAGCTCTGCGGCGATGTAGAGTTCGATGAAGTTGCATCAAAAACAAGCTATATCACACCTGTCCCTGGTGGCGTTGGTCCAATGACCATTACCATGTTGATGCAGAATACGCTTCATGCGGCTGAACGCAAAGCAGCTAGCCGAAAGTAAACATTCCCTAATAATCAAAAATTAAAAAAGCAAAAAAGACTGCTCATGAAAATGGGCAGTCTTTTTATGCCATAATACAAAAAGAACCACAGTCGTTTCCAACCGTAGTTCTTTTTAATATCAATATTGACTCTACACAAACAGAATCAAAATTATTCCTTTACGCCGCCAAGAGCAACGCCGCCAACAATAAATCTCGACAAGCAGATATAAATCACAACAACCGGTAAAATAGACAGCATAATCGCTGCATATCTTGCACCCATGTTAATGTTTTTATCTACACCACAAACCTTTTGCAGCATCATTGGCATAGTAAACCACTTGTTATTACCAAGCAGAATCATGTTTTGCGTATAGTAGTTGTTCCAGTTCTGTACAAATGCGAAAATCGCCTGTACCGCAATTGCCGGTCTCATCATCGGCAAGGAAATGGAAATAAACGTACGGAATTCGTTACATCCATCAATTCGTGCCGCTTCGACAATGTCTAATGGGAACGATGCCTTCATATACTGACGCATATAGAAAACAATTGCAGGGGCTGCAATGGACGGAACAATCAGCGGAATGTACGAATCAGACAATCCTAATGTACCAACCATGAACTGCACGAAACCAGTAGAAGTTACTTGAATCGGAATCATCATAACTGCCAAAATGAAGGTATATACACCATCACGAATTTTGAAGTTATAAACGGTTAGACCATAAGCCGTCATAGCAGAGAAGAAGACTGTCAAAATTGTACAGCTTCCGGCAATAATCAGAGAGTTCCGATAACCACGCCAAACATTCCAGTTCGTATATTGCGTTGTAATTGCTTTGATATTATCTATCAAGTTATCGCCCGGTAAGAAATTAATCGACATCTGCGTAAGTTCAATATGTGTATGTGTTGCATTCATGATCAGAATATAAATCGGTATCAAACAAATCAACGCAATCAGCACACATATAATGAAATAAATTGCTGACTTAATCCGCTGTTTCAACACATAGTTCTGAGATACGCCAACATTTTCCATCAGCTAATCCCCCCTTGCTTCTCCAGCTTCAGCTTTGCTTTATTTTTTTTAATCAGAGCCTTCCGTTCCTTTTTCTTCCGATGTTCATCCTCATCCCGATTGATACGGAATATAAGAATACCCAGTATCGCAGTAATGATAAATAGAATAACAGATGCCGCACCGGCAATACCATACTTAATACTATTTTGATTTGAAACGTGAAAACTATCATAAATATAGATTGCAATTGTCCGTAGGTTTTCGTTTACAGCCGTTGAACCGGAGTGGAACAGATATGGAATATCGAACATCTGTAAACCACCGATCATAGAAGTAATCAATGTGTATACAACCATCGGAGACAGCAAAGGCAAAGTGATTTTTGTCAAAGTCTGCCCACTGGAAGCACCGTCAATCGATGCTGCTTCAAACAGCGACGGATTGATACCCAGAATACCAGACATCATCATAATCATAGTGTTTCCGAACCACATCCAAGTCTGAATAAACATAACGATGCCTCTCGACCACGAAACAATGCTCGTATCAAAGAAAGCGAATGTTCCCGTAATTCCCTCAAATGCATACTGAGAATTCTTTCCATCGTTCATGATCAGAGTATTTATCGCACTCGTTGCTTGGTTTGAAATCAAACACAAATAAAGTGCTGCAACAGATACTGCTGTGATAATATTCGGCAGATACATTACAACTTTAAAGAAACCCTTGCCCGGAATATGAAGCTTGGAATCTGTAAACCAAACTGCAAGCAACAACGAGAGCAAAATCTGCGGAATAAAGTTGCCGACCCACAAAATGATCGTGTTATAAAGGGAATGCCAAAAATCCTCACTTAGTGCTGATGCACTACGACCGCCATCGCCACCAAACAATATCGTCGAATAGTTATCTAATCCTACCCATTCTCCTGTTGCACTACCATTTCCTTGAAAGCTCAAGAGAATTGTATTAATCAAAGGCCAGATTTGGAAGAAGCAATAGACCAGAAAAAACGGCAGGATGAAGATATATCCATATTTAGCATAACTGACAGATTTAATGCGAGATTGTGCCGTTGATGCCATAAAAAATCACCCTTTCAAAAATTCAGTAGAGTAGTAAGAGAATAATAAAATATAAGCCTATAAGGCAAGCTTGCCCTGCCCTATAGGCAAATACCACTTATTATTTAAAAATTTTTGAAACTCAGAGATTAATCAACAGTTACATCCGGCAGATCTGCAGCAACAGTATCCAAGAAATCATTCAAGCAATCCTCAACACTGCTCAAACCGCCTTGGCAATAAGAAGTGATTGAAGTAATCAAATCATTTGTGACTGTGCCATCATACTCTGTAGCAACACCATCGAGGTCGATAGAAGCTGCGGAATCAGCCAATGCCGGGAACTGATCCTGATAGCCTTCCTGCAACAATGTGTTGGTGTTGGAACCTTCATCAATGATTTCCTGCATTACAGTCTGATTGTTAACGAAGTCAGAGTGATTTACAGCATATTCTTTCATGGTTTCTGCATTGATTGTCATATCATACATGAACTGAGCAGCAGCCGTTGCATTGTCACACAACGGAGATACGCAGATCCATGTACCGCCCCAATACCAGCCGCTCGGACCAGCAGTAGTAGCATACAGACCACTTGTGCCAACATCATTGAATGAATCAGTCTCAGAATCATAACCTTCTGCTGCAGCCAACTGACCGGTAGAAGTCAAAGACCAAGACGGGAAGAAATAACCCATGGTGTTGTTAGCCAAAGAACCAGTTGCATAACCAATTGCATACCAGTCATTTGTCCACTGTTCAATACTATTGCAGATGTAACCACTTGTGTACGCATCATAAATAGTATCAATTGTAGTAGTCAAGGTATCATCATAAGTAAATACGTCATCTGTTACCCATGCTGTTGTTCTATCGCAACTGTATGCACGCCATACACCAGCAATGGTATCTGCCATTGCAGTTACACCGTCAGAAACCTCGTATACAGTAGCTGCAGTCGACCAGAATGTATCCCAATCGCTTACATATGCCTGCATTTCATCTGGAGTTGTTACGCCCAGATATTTTTCAGCTAAGTCTGTACGATATGCATATACACCACCTGCTGCCTGGAAAGAAGCAGCCTTCAAAACGCCTGCATCAGATGTACCAACTGCTACAGTGTAGCTGTAAGCATCCGAATAATAGCTCTCATCAATGCCCAGTGCAGACAACGGAGCAGAATATTCATCGTTGTTTACATAAGCCATAGTCCAGTCAGCATCGCAAAAATACAAATCTGCATCTTCGCCAGAAGAGAAGTATGTAATGTATTGCTCAGAAGCTTCTGTACCATCAGAACCTACGTTTACATAAGTTGCATTCTCAGCAGAAGTAACTTCGAGCATTGCATTCAAGTCCGTGTCAGTCCAACACAGAATACTCAGCTGATCGCCATCATCGCCCAGTGTGCCGTCCGGTGTCGGTGCTTCAGCAGTGGTAGATGAATCACTATCGTCTGTCGACTCAGAATCGCTTTCTTCTGCCTCCTCACTCGCTTCAGCGTCTTCGCTGCTTTCATCAGTTGCAGAGCTTTCAGCAGTAGTAGTGGAAGACTCTTCATCTTCATCATCGTCACAGCCTACAAATGCAGTAGCAGTCATAGCCAGCACAGCAACCAATGCCAGTGTTTTTTTCAATTTGTTCATTGGAATTTTCCTCCTTAGATTATATCTATTATGCCACCAAACCCATTTAGCAGGCAACATAATATACACATGAAAAACTACCGTTTTGTATGAACGGCTTCGTTCTCTGCATTCGTTATGCAAATCGCATATTACGAGCATTGAGAACAATTTTTATGATACACTAAATATACAACAATTCGAACTGATTGTCAATAGCTAAAACCGTTCTTTCATTTTTTTTAGTCGCATTGCACAATTTCAACAAAGATTTTTTATGCAATACGACGATTTTTTGGAAATCTGCGAGAAAGATTACAAAACAGTTAAATGCATCTTTTTTAAAGATAGTATTTCAGTTCGCCACTGTGGATTCCTCATCCGATACAACACAAATATATTCCTCAATTTGCGTGAAATAATCGTTCGTCATACCGTCTATATATAGTAGCTCATAAGTCGATCGAAAAGCTTTGATTAACTCTCGAAAATCCAGAATTGCCTGTGCCAATTCCTCAGTCATATCTGGAATCTGCATGAGTTCCTCCAGTGTTGCTTGATTCAAATCCAGCGGAAACTCCACCGGCACAATCTCTTCTGTCGTTGTTTCCGTTGTTTCCTCTACAGCTTCCGTATATGTCTCCAACTGCTGCTTCTGTTCCAATTGCGACACAGTTGTTTCCACTGTTTCCACCGGATACTGTTCGTTGGTTAAATATACCAAATCGTATATTGCCGACAAAGTACCCTCGCCAATACCCTCTACTTCCAGCAACTGCTCTCGATAGAGAAAACCGCCAATCGCCTCACGATAAGCAATAATTCTTCCTGCCAAAACCTCACCAATACCAGGCAGCTGCTCCAATTCCTCTTGTGTTGCCGAGTTCAACTTCAATGGAAATGTAACCGTTTGCGTTTCCGTATCCGCATTTGCATTTGCAGTTGTCGATTTCCGTGTAGTGGTTGTTTTTTTCTTGGTCGTTGTTACGGTCGTTTGGGTAGACTTTACCGTCATTTGTGTGGCTTTTTTCGTCTCAATGGCGATCGCAGACGATGTGCTGATCATCGTTATCTCACCTGATTCTTCGGAAATCACCACGCTATCCGCCGTTACAACCCGATCTACCGTTTGAATTTCTTTTTAATTTGTTTGATACTGTAAACCTTGCCAATCAATTAGTAACAGTGCCCCGAGCAAAAGTGCTGCCGAGCCACCATATGTTAGCAACTTACGACGATTCCATTTCATAGCGATCTGTTATGCAAACATTCTAATTTCACAATTATTTTAAATTTGTGCAACGCCAGTGTCCTTTGCAGCTTGTTCCACGGCTTTTGCAACAGCTGCTGAAACGCCTTCCTGCAATGGACTTGGAATGATATATTCCGCAGAAAGCTGCTCATCTGATACAAAACCTGCAATTGCTTTTGCCGCTGCAATTTTCATTGTATCATTAATGTCTCTTGCGTGCGCATCTAACGCTCCACGGAAAATACCTGGAAATACCAGCACATTGTTTATCTGGTTTGGAAAGTCGCTTCTTCCGGTTCCTACTACCGCAGCACCTGCTGCAATTGCTTCATCCGGCATAATCTCCGGTGTTGGATTTGCCATTGCAAAAATAATTGGATTGTCCGCCATGGTCTTTACCATTTCTTGTGTCACACAACCTGGTGCTGATACACCAATAAAGACGTCTGCGCCCACCAGCATTTCTGCCAACGTGCCCTTCTTGTGGCCACTATTCGTAATTTTTGCCATTTCTTCTTTCTGTGGGTTTAAATAGTCTCTTCCCTCATAGATCGCACCATGATGATCACACAGAATAACATGGTGTGGATCTAGTCCCATTGTAATCAACAGTCGAATAATGGCGATTCCAGCAGCACCTGCACCACTCGTCACCACACGAATATTATGAATATCTTTTCCTACGAGCTTTAATGCATTCAACATTGCCGCCAAAGTAACAACTGCAGTTCCATGTTGGTCATCGTGGAAAATCGGAATATCACAAATTTCTTTTAGCCGACGTTCAATTTCAAAGCAACGTGGTGCAGAAATATCTTCCAAATTGATACCGCCAAAACTGCCTGCAATCAGACTAACTGTTTTTACGATATCATCCACATCTTTAGAACGAACACAAAGCGGAATGGCATCTACATTGCCAAACTGCTTGAAAAGCGCACACTTGCCCTCCATAACCGGCATACCCGCTTCAGGACCAATGTCACCCAACCCCAATACGGCAGTACCGTCGGTAATCACTGCCACCAAATTGCCACGGCGTGTCAGCTCATAACTTTTATGCATATCCTTCTGAATTTCCAGACAAGGCTGTGCTACACCTGGCGTATACGCCAACGACAAATCGTCTGCCGTCTCTAACGGGGCACGTAGCTTAATTTCAAATTTTCCCTGCCATTCATAATGCCGGCAAAGGGATTCTGCTGCATAATCCATAATTTATTCATTTCCTTTCTGACGTACTCGTCAAGATCCCATGCATAATGGATATATTTTTGTCCGTTTTCGGAATGTCTATTCTTTCCTAACAATTCCCCTTCCAGCACCATCTTATGACAATGTCATATTCTTTTACGACGATCTATTTCTTTTCTCGATAAAGATTCGCCTGTTGATAAAGCCACCGGAAATGCATATCAAAACACATATACCAGCGGCTTTTTCAACATTTATCTACCACAATATACAATTGTATAGATTATATCTGATTACTTTCAAGCGAAGCTTAATGGAAAACCGCATCAATGACGCTATGCAATGCATCGCCACTCTTTCGGAATTTTTCGATTTCCGATTCCGTCATTGGCGGTATAATTTTCCGCTCAACACCGTTTGCACCGATGACACAAGGCAAACTGAGACATACATCTTTTACGCCATAGCTCGATCCATCTTGCAGCGTAGAAACTGTTAAGACAGCTTTCGTATCACGCAGCACCGCTTCTGCAATCTGATTTACGGAAAGTGCAATTGCGTAATAGGTTGCACCCTTGCATTTGATGACCTCTGCTCCGCCGTCTCGAACCTCCTGCTGAATAGCATCCTTGTCGCCCAAATCCTCTACATCGCTGCAATATTCGTCAAATTTCATGCCCGCAATGCTGGACAAAGACCATGGAACCATCGAAGAATCACCGTGCTCGCCAAATACATAAGCGTGGATATTTTTTACATTCAAATTTGTGTGGTTTGCCAGACAAGTCCGCAAACGGGAAGAATCCAAAACCGTACCAGAACCAATGACATGATTTGGCGTCAATCCCGTCCCTTGCAATGCTTCATACGTCAAAACATCAACCGGATTGCTGACAACCAAATAAATTGCATTTGGTGCATACTTTGTAATCTGCGGCATAACTGAAGACATAATGCCAACGTTTGTTTTACACAAGTCAATTCTTGTTTGTCCCGGCTTTCTTGCAATGCCAACGGTAATGATAACCAAATCAGAGTTCACTGCATCTTCATAGTCGCCGTCATATATGTCACACGTCGGACAAAATGCATTCCCCTGCATAATATCCATAGCCTCTCCCTTTGCCTTTGGCTTATTAATGTCTACCAACAGCATCTCGGAACATAGACCTTTAATTGCCATTGCAAACGCAATGGAAGCACCTACGTTACCGGCACCTAAAATCGTGACCTTTTTGCCTTTTTTCTTATTCTTTTCCACTTTGTAAATTCCTCCTAACTAGACTGAACGTTTGAAAAACGAAAAATGCATTTTCCAAAAACATTCTGCACACTTTTTTTACGAGTGTGAAACACTAAAAAAGCGTGAAATCTCTGTCCTGCAAAATAAATTGCAGCTTCTGTTATGCATTCCGCATATACAATATTATTATATCATGTATATCAAAATATTGCAAGAACGAATTATATATTTCATGATTTTTGTCGTTTCTTACAAAATTCACCCAAAGAAAAAGTGCATTCTGCCTACACCAAAACAAAGTAACTTGACTTTTCTTTTTTAAACAAATCTTCTAAAAAATTTCTCTTGTGAAATTTAAGTGAAATCGACTTGACAATTTCGTTAGATTGTGTCATAATAATGAAACGGAAAAGCTTTGCTGTTCGAAATATTTGTTCCTTGGTTTTTTCTTCAGAAAACACTGCTGATTTTTCAAAAATCAGTGCTTTCTGAAAAGACTGCCACTCCTTATATTACGTTCAGAATCGTTTTTCAAGCTTTGCGAAAGGAGGACTGCATAATGAATTGGTTCAGTTGGCAGTGCCGAATAAACGTCACTGATATATTCTCCACAACGATTTCGTCAAATTCTTGGTAATTTTTAGAATTGTTATCCATATGATTTTATCAGATTGATTTTGCAATGCGTATAAAAGAAATCGCAATTTCACACGATTTCACGCAAAAAAGGAGTATGGAATACTATGAAAGATTTTTTATTCAATAATGACTATTCTTATTTGCTGCAAATTGCCATCATTCTTTTGACAACAAAGATTTTAGGATTATTTACCAAACGAATCAGTTTGCCGCAAGTTATCGGCGCACTTTGTGCTGGCATCATTTTAGGACCGATGGTTCTGAACGTAGTGGAACGCAACAGCTTGATTGAACAGTTGGCGGAACTGGGCGTTATTGTTCTAATGTTCAGTGCTGGTCTGGTAACGGATTTACAAGAACTAAAAAAAGCGGGACTCGCCTCATTTGTCATTGCGCTATGCGGTGTTGTTATTCCACTAGTCGGCGGCTATTTCTTAGCAGATATTTATAATACGGAACAAGATCCAGAAATGGCGTCCCTTATGTGGCAAAATATCTTTATCGGTGTAGTATTAACTGCAACTTCTGTCAGCATCACGGTAGAAACACTAAAAGAATTAGGTGCGCTTAGCTCTCGAGCCGGAAATGCTATTTTGGGAGCTGCCGTCATCGATGACATTTTGGGCATTGTTGCGTTGACAGTAGTCATCAGTCTAGGCGGAAAAGAATCCGGCGAAAGTGAATCCGAAACAACACTCGGCAGTGCCATTCTCGGTGAAGGCGTACCGGCGGTAATTATCAACATCATCGCATTCTTCATCTTTGCCATTGCATTTGCTGTAGCATACCACATCATTTTTAAAAAATGGAGAGAAAACAGCAGTCAAAACCTACGGCGACACAATATTGTGACATTTGCATTCTGCCTGCTGCTCTCGTTCAGCGCAGAAATCTTCTTCGGTGTCGCCGACATTACCGGTGCATTTGTAGCTGGTCTGGCTGTTTCCGGCTTAAAGAAAAATGAATACATCATCACCCGTTTCAATACTTTGTCTTATATGCTATTATCTCCGATTTTCTTCGCAAATATCGGCTTAGCAATGACATTAGATGGATTAAACACAAAACTGATTGTATTCATGCTATTATTGATGGTAGTTGCTGTCCTAACAAAGGTCATTGGCTGTGGCGTAGGTGCAAAACTCATGCGTTATAGTACAAAGGAAAGTCTGCAAATTGGCATCGGTATGGTTTCTCGTGGTGAAGTCGCATTAATTGTAGCAAACAAAGGGGCGTCTGTCGGGCTCATGAATGAAAAGTTCATGACGCCGCTGGTTATTACTGTAGTTTTCACAACCATTATTACACCGATTCTACTAAAGTTCGTCTTTCCTAAAAACAACAATCCAAAGAACACGACAAAACCGATCGACGATATCCCATTAGCACAAGATATCCCCTCTATTGAAGCGATACAGTTAACACACAACTAAACGCATTTCTACATAAACACGCACAACGCCTGTATGCTGCTATTGCATATGGGCGTTTCTCTTAAGCACAATCCTAAATGCCAAAAAAGAGAAGCTTTTCCACTTTCTCATGAAAAATTGCAATAGTTCCACAAATTTCAAGAGATGTCTTGACAGATTCCTACATATATGCTATACTAAAATAAAAATCAGTTAGTGAAAACTAATTCCAATTAAAAAAGAAACGCTATGAAAAAACAAACACAAACTTTATGCTTAGTTGGTATTGTGGCTGTCCTACTCATCGGAAGTATCTTCGGCTGCGTATATGTCCTCCATAAGAAAAACCCACAAAAAATTGCAGAGATCTATCAAGACGAACAGCTACTCTATCAAATTGACCTATCACAAGTGACAGAAAGCTATACGTTGACCATCACAGGTGACAACGGAGAAGAAAATGTAATTTTGGTAGAACCCGGTCAAATTTCTATGCAGTCTGCAAATTGTGCAGATGCGCTTTGCGTCAATCAGGGTACTATTTCAGATGGAATGATTCCAATTGTCTGCCTGCCCAATCGTATCCGCATTTCTATATCTTCAGAAGAGGAGGAATCCTACGATGCCGAAGTCTATTAGACGATTGGTTTTGTTAGCACTGTTCACCGCTATGGCACTGACTATCTTTGTGATTGAAGCACAAATCCCCTTACCCATTTCCATTCCGGGTATAAAATTAGGACTCGCTAATGTTATCACTTTGATTGTCCTGGCAAAATTTCGTACCAGAGATGCACTGACCGTATTGCTCCTACGGATTTTGCTCGGATCTTTTTTTGCGGGTCAAGTTACTACGCTGATTTATTCTCTGTTCGGTGGTTTGCTCTGCTTTGGCGGTATGACAATTCTATGCAGGATTCTCAAACGAAAACATCTGTGGTTCGTTAGTGTAATCGGAGCAATTCTACACAACATTGGACAAACGATTGCCGCAATTCTCGTGATGGGAACAACACAAGTCCTCGTATACCTTCCTTTCTTAACCATTGCAGGCTGCATCACCGGCTTGTTCACGGGGTTTGTTGCTATGGAGGTCGTAAAACATTGGCCCACAGCCGTTGCGTTCTCTTTAGATTCCAAAAAAGAAAGCCACACAATCGAAAAAAAATAAAATCTTAAAAATTCTCTCGTATGTATGCAGAGAAGAATTTTTTGCTTAGTAGTTAGTCACTGCTAATTAGTCATAACTAATTTGAATTTCAAGTGGATCATTTTGCATTATGCGAAATTTAAGATACATAAATCTAAAATTTGGAGGTAATTTAATGTTCAAGAAAAATTGGAAACGCATCATTCCTACTGCGCTTACTGCAACGCTGGCAGCAACACAAGCGTTTTCAGCAATGCCTGCATTTGCAGAGGACGTCTCAACTTACGTCTACGGCACCGTTAATCTGCCCTACGCTGATTATTACTACGGTGAATTGACCGACGTAGCAGAAAATGATACCATGGACCTGAGTGCAGAAGACCCGACAGCTTCTCTGCGTGCAGAAGGGTATTGCGATGCTGTCACCAGTGCGACAAACACCAAATCTGTCAAGTATGACGCAACCTATTACACCGAAAACGAAGACGGTTCTGTCACTGTGGAAGGTATTTAGGGCGTGAATATCGCCGTAGAATCCAACCTATATGAAGCTGCTCTGGCTGCAATCGAATCCGGTGAAACCTGCAACAATCAACTTTTAGAAATTGTCGGAAGTATGACTGTCAATGAAGACCAGACTGTCGTACCAGACGAATACAAAATCCTGAATGGCGATGGCACATTGACCGCTATGATAGATTCCAATGAAGCGGTTACAGTTACTGATGCATCTATCCTTGTAGAAACAAACACCACTTATGGAAACAATGAAATCACAATTACGGAAGCAGATGATGCAGAAAGCTATCTGCCGGACTCTTCTAACATGGAGGGCGTTGTCATCACTATGACGGACGGCAGTAAATATGCTATGCTTCACGTAGACAATCTTTGGTTGAGAACAAATCTCATCGCTTGAGCAACAGAAGACGGTTATCTGGTACACAATCAAAACACACTGAAATACTTGTGCTTTGAAGATACCGTCGGCAAGACCATTGCAAGTGTCAAGTATATCATTCGTGATGGAGCAGATGTCACCTATGCAACCGAAGCGTATTTACCAGTATTACACGACGGCAGCGTTACTGCTGAAACTGCAGACGTTTCCTCTGGTTCGTTTGTAATCACATTGTCTGATTTGCCTACAGATTATGTACCGGCAGTTACAGCGGCAGATTTGCCGGAATCTACATATACGGATGGCACACTGACATATGATGCAACAGACGTATTGCCAGGCAGCTACACTGTTGAAGTAACCGACGAATCCGGCGTTTATGCATCAATTTCTACAACTGTTACATTGACTACGGACAACTTACCAGCCACATTCGATAGCGATAGCAATACAATTATTGCGGCAGATGACGCAAGTGAAATAGATTTCGCAAACTATCTCTCCAATATTTCAACTGCTACTGTGAACGGCACTTTATACAGTCTCTTCGGTCACGGTTCGACAAAGATACTGGATACTTCAACCGGTGCACTAAATCTCAGTCTCACTACGACCGACGCAGACGGCAACACGGTTTCGTTCTTTAAAGCAGAAGAAACCTATGAGATTACTGTTTCTGCTGCTGGATATTCTACAGATTTGACATTTACATTTTCAATTGCCCTTGGCGATATTGACAATGATGGACAAATCGGTATTCAGGATGCTTATGCTGTACAGGTGGAATTTGCAAATCTCGCAGCAGGCAACGATGCAAGCTTCACTGACGCACAAAATATTTCAGCAGACATCAACAGCGATGGGGTTCTTAACGTACAAGATGCATATTTGATTCAAGTATACTTTGCACAAGCCTCCGCTGGTTTGGATCCTACATGGGATAGCGTTTTAAACGCATAATCATTCTCCCTTTTTCATAAACACAACAAAAGCGGCAAGCACACGTTCTGTGCTTGTCGCTTTCTGCATTTGGGTTCCAATTGGTTGAAAATATCAATTGGAAGATGCCTGCGTGTCTTCATCTACTTCTACTTCAATTTCCACCTCATCCACGTCTTCTGTACCGTGATATTCAACAGCAGCCTCCCCATCATCTGATATCTGAATGTTCCAGTCAGATTCTTCGTTAACTACATCATATGTGACATTGCCGTCTTCATCTGTCCCTTCTTGAATCACATCAAAATCGACATCTTCACCATTGATACGTACTGTGAATTTCTGAAATAGTGCGCCATCTGTCACGGCATTTGCCGTCATTGCCGTAGCTGTACCCACGCAAAAGACGGCAGTTACTGCAAAAAGAATATTGCGCAGGGTGTGTTTGGCTTTTCTCGTTTCCATATTAGATTCCCTTTCTGCTGCTTGAAGCAACTGTTCCTGCACACGCTGAGAAATACGCTGTATATCGACATTATTTTCTTTCAGGTGTAACGGCTGTATGGTTTCGTACCATTCATCTTTATTCGGCATGATGGAAACCCCTTTCTTCCATAAATTTACGGAGCTTTCCTCTGCTGCGGTGGAGTCTGATCCGAACTGCAGTATCAGTCAAACCGATGGATGCGGCGATTTCAGAGGTCTTTTCTCCATAGAAGTAAAATCGAATAATCATCTCATGTTCAACGGCGTTTAATTCTTCTAGTCCCTCCAACAGTGTCGCAGTTATATCCGCCTGCTCTGCCTGTTGACAAAGGTCCGTATCATCCGGAAGATTCAAGTCTTCTAAAGATTAATGCACCGGACAACGACGATGGATGGAGCGAAATCGATTTTTCACACAATTTCGAGAAATTGCTGCTAAATATGGGAAGAGTGGTACATCTGTTCGCAATCGTTCTCAATTGTTCCAAAGCCGTACAAAAACATCTGCTGTCAGCTCCTCCATATCCGCCTCTGACAAACAACCACGAGAGAAGTTCCGAATAATCGTATAAACATAGCCACTGAATTCCTAAATAATCTCTTCAAGTGCAGTAACATCATTCGCCCGTAGTTACTGCGTTCGATTTGTCTCCATTGATTTCACCTCGCTTCTCGTCTTTCCTTGAACGTTCACTTCAATATACACCGATTTTCGGAAAATGTTTCAAACTTTTTGAAATCAGCGTAATCGATAAATCCAACAAAAAAAGATAGATTTTGAGTCAATTTGTGAAAAATGTTTGGCGAATATTCCCTTTGCAATTGCATATAAAATTTGATAAAATAAAATTGTCGTGTAGCGGCAAAATGCAAAGCGTACAGCAAGAAAAGCTGTACGCTTCTTTTTTTAGGAAGAACTACAATGCCAAAAACAAAATTTCAAGGAATCATCTTCGGGTTGCTCATGTCCTATTCTATGGCATATGGAATGGAAATTTATAACATAGCAATCAAAGAGAGGTATCTCGCCATGAATGGCGGATTCAGCAATCTGACAAATCAAATCTTTCTTGATGTAGCCATTGAAGCGTCTTATATGGGACTCTTTGTCTTTCTTTTTTCAAATTTATGGGGCAATCGATTGGGTGAGAAATTTGCAAACAAGCACATGAACCCGACGAAAGATAATCCCTATTTATACCGCCTGTTCCGGCAGGCTTGCACCGTGGGGATTATGTGTCCGACGATGAGTCTTGTGGCATCGATTCTATTCAATGTGATTCTAGCTGGACAAAGCATTACACAGCTTCCGGCAATTTGGGTGGGAACCGTTCTGAAAAATTTCCCTATGGCATTTTTATGGAATATGTATGCCGCAAGTCCCTTTTCCCACGCTGTTTTTCACCTGATTTTTGAACATCGCAACAAAACACAGGATAAGATCACAGAAAAAACGTGAGATTTATTTCATATAATTGGAAAATAGCACTCCTATTTTGTAAAAGTATCCATGATATTTCTGTACACACTTGACATTTCTCAACATTTATGCTATGATAAACAAGAAATGTGATAATATCATAAAAGGAGTGTGTTATTCTATGAAAAAATCTTTGAAGCATCACTTTCACCACAGTACAGCACTTCTCACAGCAGCAGTTCTCGCTGTTGCATAGGCACCTGTGCAGATCACCGCTTCTGCTGCTGTAACTATGGGCGATATTGACAACGACGGCGATATCGACGTTCAAGACGCCTATACTGTTCAAGTGGAATTCGCTAACATTTCCGCAGGAAAATCCGCCTCATTTACCGATGAGCAAAACGCCGCAGCTGACATCAACGAAGATGGAACAATCAATGTACGAGATGCATATTATATTCAAATGTACTTTTCAAAAACTGCCGCTGGTCTGAATCCCACATGGGAATCTGTTTTATCGCCTACCCCCACACCCAACGGCACTTTAGATGACGACGGCGACACACTAAGCATTCTGTGCTGGACAGATACAGACTTGAATGCTCTGTTGAAAGTCACCTCTGTAAAAAATGCAAAATATGTACAAGTTGGTTCTGATAGTACAGAAGCTTCTGAAATGTATATCACATATTTCTCCTCTGGTGAAGATGTAGATTTGTATTTCTGCGATGCTGACTGGACTATGGCTTATGTAAACAACAATAATTATTCTGCGCCAATGTCCGCTCTAGGTATTGACAAAAGCTTTTACTTAGATGCCTACGACTACACGCTGGAAATTGGTACTGCTGATAATGGCGTTTTAAAAGGCGTCACTTATCAGGTTGCCAGTGGTGCATACGTATATCGTGCTGACCTAGCAAAAGAGTATCTGGGAGTTACTTCTCCCGACGAAATGCAGGAATATGTTTGCGATTGGAATACGTTCTGGAATACGGCAAAAACGGTTTATTCTGCTTCAAACGGCGTAACGGCGATGGCGGACACGGTTGCGGGTGTTCTGCGGGCGTACAATTGCGATAGAACGACACCGTGGGTCACGAATGGTACACTTAGCTATGACAGCACGTTGTACAGCACCATTAGTACGATTTATAAAGCCTATAGCAATGGCTATATCTGCAATGATATTGAGCCGTGGACAATCGACTGGTATGCAATCGGTTATGCAACTGGTTCTTTGGCTAACAACACTATGGGCTACTTCTTCCCATCATGGAGTATCAATTCTTCTACAAGTCAGTTAGCTGCTGCAGAAGGTTATAATTCTTGGACTGATTCATTCAATGATGTTGGAACATACGGTGAATATGCTGTCACAAAAGGACCTACCGGTTGGTATTGGGGCGGTACTTGGATTTGCGTTTCACCACTGTGTGACAATGCCAGCGACGCTGCACAATTCCTGTATAATGTTACCATCAATCCAGACACAATGAAAACATATGCTTTAAATAGTGGCGACTTCGTAAACAACCAAACCGTAATGCAAGAAATTATTGATAAAGGCTGTAACAGTAATAGTTTATTATACAATGGTCAGGATCAGTTCGAGGCATTATCTGAATCTGCCGCTTCCATTGATTATGATGGTATTCCAACGGAGTATGATGGAACGATTTTGACTGATTTAACCAATGCAGTTACATCTTATTGCCAAGGTAATGTAAACAATATAACAGAATGTCTGAATTATTTTTTGGATTCTGTTGCAATTGATCTACCTGATATCACAATAGAGTAAAATCCACTCATCAATCACTTATTCAAAAAATTAGAAAAAGCTGCCATATCGCTTTTACACGATACGGCAGCTTTTTTATACTTGAAAAGAAAAAAGAAAATACTTATCTCTTTACGTTAAATGCAGCCATGCCCGGATAAACTGCGCTGTCACCCAGTTCTTCTTCAATGCGGAGCAGCTGGTTATACTTTGCAACACGCTCTGAACGGCTTGGTGCGCCGGTCTTAATCTGGCAAGTATTCAGTGCAACTGCCAAGTCAGCAATGGTAGTATCTGCAGTCTCGCCGGAACGGTGAGAAGAAATAGCCGTATAGCCTGCCTTGTGTGCCATCTTAATTGCTTCCAGTGTTTCAGAAACAGAACCAATCTGATTTAGCTTAATCAGGATGGAGTTGCCACAACCCAAGGAAATGCCCTTAGACAGACGCTCCGTGTTGGTTACAAACAGGTCATCGCCAACAAGCTGTACCTTACCACCCAGTTCCGCTGTCAGCTTCTGCCAGCCTTCCCAGTCCTCTTCATCCAGTGCATCTTCGATGGAAATGATCGGATACTTTTCGCACAATGCTGCCCAGTGTGCAATCAGCTCGTCTGAAGTAAAGTCCTTACCCGATTTCGGCTGGTGATAATAACCCTTTCCTTTTTCGCTCTTCCACTCAGAAGAAGCAGCGTCCATTGCAATCATGAAATCCTTGCCCGGTTCATATCCAGCAGCTTTTACAGCTTCCAGAATCGTTTCGATGGTTTCATCATCGCTGGACAGGTTCGGTGCGAAGCCGCCCTCATCACCAACAGAAGTAGCCAGACCTTTTGCTTTTAGAATCTTTGCCAAGTTGTGGAATACTTCCGCACACCAACGCAGTGCCTCTTTAAAAGACGGTGCACCAACTGGCATAATCATAAATTCCTGTGTATCTACAGTATTGGTTGCGTGTGCGCCACCGTTCAGGATATTCATCATCGGAACCGGCAGACGGTTACCCTGTACGCCACCTAAGAAACGATACAGCGGAATATCCAGTGCAGTCGCTGCAGCTCTAGCAGTTGCGATAGAAACAGCCAAAATTGCGTTTGCACCAAGCTTGGACTTGTCCTTTGTGCCATCTGCATCGATCATTGCCTTGTCTACTGCATAAGTGTCAGAAGCATCCATGCCGACGATTGCATCGCTGATAACAGTATTAATGTTTTCTACAGCCTTTGAAACGCCCTTACCCAGATAACGGGACTTGTCGCCATCACGCAATTCCAGTGCCTCAAACTCACCGGTAGATGCACCACTCGGTGCAGTGCCTCTTGCGACAGTACCGTCGATCAAGGTAACTTCTGCTTCTACTGTTGGATTTCCTCTGGAATCGAGAATTTCTCTTCCAACAACCTTTTCAATCTGCAAATAACTCATTGCAATACACTCCTTTACATTACTCCAGGGTAAAAGCCCTGATATTCGAAACGCTTTCATAAAAATGTGGTGGAAAAATCAAAGTTCCCTGCCATTCATTTTTCGATTGCGAAACGATCCATGATTATTTTACCATACATAGACCCTATTTGTCAAGCGTAATTTTCATATCCAGAAGAAATGTAAAAAAAAACAAAGAAAAATTCCAGTGAAAAAATCTTTGTAAAAGCAAAAAAAAGACCACCTTGCTTTCACACAAGGTGGTGCTTCTGTTCTGTTTCTTTTACGTCACTTGTAATTTATCCCAAAACAACTTCAATCACATTCTGTTCTTCCAATATGCTTGCTGGTACATAGTCGCCGTCTAACGCTTTTCCATTCAGTGTCATTGCTTTTACGCCACTTTCTACATGACTCGGATTTTTCACTGTAATATCCAGCTTCTTTCTACGAAATGTTTTTTGCATTGAAAAGCCATCCCAACTAGATGGAATAGACGGGTGAATGTGTAATCCATCTGCATCTGGACGCATACCGCAAATACCCTCTACACAGCCAACCATAACAGTAGACGCCGTGCCGGTTAACCAATGCACATGAGAACGACCAGCAAACGGCGAAGCAGTAGACTCGGTAAACTGCCCATGCACATACGGTTCAAGAACACGCTGCTCTGCTTTATCATTCATAGATGCCGGCGCACTTTCCTCGAAATAGCGGAACGCAGCGTCTCCGTGACCAAGTAAACTCTCTGCCAAAATCAGCCAGCCTTGAGACTGAGAGAAAATACCGCCATTTTCTTTTGTATCCGGATTGAAAATGTGCATCAATGCGCCATCAAAATAGTGATCTACATATGACGGATCCAATAGTTTTGCACCATATGGCGTATCCAGAATATCGGCTACCGATTGCATCGCCTTGTCTGCCTGTTCGGATGATGCAAAACCGGAAATAACACTCCAGCTCTGCGGATTTAGCCACATCGAAGCTTCCGGATCTTTCTTTGCACCAACAACAACGCCATCTTCACGAATGCCACGAATAAAGCGATCTTCGTCCCAGCAATCCGACAGTGCATCTCCCAATTCCTTCTGTACCTTGTCGAGATAAGCAATATATTCTGCATCTGCCCTATCTTTTGCCAACTCCCGCATCATGGACATTGCATAATAGAGTTGGAATGCAACAAACGTAGATTCCCCTTTTTTGCCAAGTCGTAAGCAATCATTCCAGTCTGCGTGTAATCCTGCTGGCATATGGTGATCGCCCAAGCGTTCCATAGAAAACCGGATTGCACGTTTCAAGTGGTTATAAACCGTGTCTTCCCCGCCATTGGCGTAAACAATAACCTCATCATAAAACGCCTTATTTCCAGATTCACCCACATATTTCCGAATGGTTGGGAATAACCATAATGCATCGTCCGCACGATAGGAGGGATGACCTGTTTCTTTGACATATTCCGGATCATCCGGTGTATTCTCATGTCCAGCATTGTGATTAAACTTTACCAGTGGCAACCCACCGCCGTTGTCTACCTGTGCCGACAGCATAAAGCGAATCTTGTCCGCAGCAAGTTCCGGATCCAAGTGGATAATCCCTTGAATATCCTGTACTGTATCTCGATAGCCGTAACCGTTGCGCAATCCACAGTAAACAAACGATGCCGCTCTTGACCAAATAAAAGTAATAAAACACTGATAAGCATTCCATACGTCAATCATATTGTTGAACGAATCCGACGGTGTCTGTACCTGGAAGTTATTCAGCTTGCCATGCCAATAAGCTTTCAATTCTTCTACTTCTGCATCCACCTTACCAGACTGCGCATAAGATGTCAAAATTTCATTTGCCTGTACATTATCTTTTTGTCCCAACACGAAAATCAATTCTTTGGATTCGCCGGGCTGTAATACCATATCACTCTGCAATGCACCACAAGCGTTTGTATTGTAGTTCATGCTGCCATCCAGCTTGCCATTTTCCACAGAAATCGGGTTGGAATAGGTTCGATAAGAGCCAATGAAATCATCCAAGCTGCCACAATAGCCAGAAATCTCTGCACCAGCCAGACCAAAGAAACGCTCCCGATGATTCGAACCGGTTTCATCCTTGCCACTGTTTTCGTTGATGTGCTGAAGGATTTTATTTCCCTCAAAGCTCGTGCGTGTGATAAATAATGTGTACTGCAAATTCACCTGATCTTGTTCATAGTTATTATCATTGGTAAATTCAACGAAGCCAAACGCAGACAAATTCCGTGGCTTGTCACTCTCGTTGGTGATAACAGCACGCCATACCTCATACGTTGCTCCAATTGGCACATAGTAAGTCACTTCCGATGAAATATCTGCATAATCTGCTGAAATCACTGTATAAGCGGTACCATGGCGGCAAACGCTCTTATATGTATCAAGCGGCTTGCCCACCGGCTGCCAAGAGGCAGACCAATAGTCTTTTGTATCGTTATCCCGCAGGTAAATATACCGTCCAGGCAGTGCCATCATGGAGTTAAACCGAAACCGACTAATTCGTCCATTTGCTCCAGATTTTACAAAGCTGTAACCGGCAGCATTGTTAGAAATCATTGCACCATATTCTGGTGAACCCAAATAATTGACCCAAGGGGCAGGGGTGTTTGGATGATCGATAACATATTCCTTGTGTTCTAAATCAAAATATCCGTACTGCATGAGGATTCTCCTTTATAAGAAGTTGTTTTTCGACAGAGAAAAAGCCAACAAAGACCAATGCAGCTGCATTTGGCAAAAACTGTTCCTCAATCTTGTTTATTAGTATAGCATAATGCAGAAAATATTGCAAGGGTTTTTTCTTATTTCAAATCAAAATCTCAAAAAAATTTGTACTTTTACCCTTCCCATGGACCATCATAAACGGATTCAACACCCAGATATTCTTCTAGCGTCAAATCATACGCTTGTATTTCTTGTGCCACTTCTACGCCCACATAGCGAATGTGCCACTGTTCATATTTATAACCTGTAATATCTTCTTTTCCCTCCGGAAATCGAATAATAAAACCATAATCGGCGCAATGTTCTGCCAGCCACGTTGCTTCGTCAGTTTCTCCAAAAGCATCGTTGATGGTGTTACAATCAATCGTCAAACCGGATTGATGTTCCGAATGACCGGGTCTGGCGGAAAAAGTGTCCGCCTTTTCCCAGCCATACAATTCACAGTAGTTTTGATAAATTTCTTCTTAAAATGCATAGCTGCGATAGCTCGAACCAATATAAATATCCAGTCCCTCTAATGCCGCATCCTCAGCAAGCACTGCAAAAGCGGATTCCACTTCCGGTTGTAAACCTGGGTCGTAACTTTCCGGTAAGCCATATGTCTTATTAACAATTAAAATATCATCAATATATGTACAACCGTCAATTTCTTCCAATGCTCGAACAATAATTTGAATACAATCATCCGTTTCGTTCACTATCATCTGGCATCTACCAACAGACAAACCGGTCACGACACCGTTTTCATCTACTGTAGCAACTGTAGAATCCGTAGTAATCCATGTATAGGTACTGTCCAGCTGTCCCGTTTCCCCGAGAAGAACAGCAAGATACCCCGTCGTATTTTCTTGTGGCTCAGCATCCATAGATTGTGTTTCCATCTCAGCAGTCTCTTCGCTATCTCCATTGTACATTGAATTATCTTGAGAGACAAATAAAGACCATACGGCAAAAAACAATATGGATAAACACAAAACAACAGCCAGTGCGTTGAGAGACAGACGATTGCTGCATTTACCGCTTGATTTTTTTAAATGTTTTGCCAAAAAAATCGCCGCCTTTTTATACTTTATTGCAATAAAAAGTATAGCATATTTTCGGTACAGTGTCAAGCAATCAGAAAAACACAGAGATAAGCCCGTATAATAAAAGTTGACACTCTCGGCGCACGAAAATGTAATTTTCATATAAAGGTGAAAGGCGTGCTGACGCTGAGGACAAATAGCATGACTCCTATACAAATTAAAAAAAGCACCCCGTTTATGCACGTAAACGAGGCACTTTTGTTAAAAAAACGATTTCTACTTTTCTTCTGACCTTGATTTTGCTTGTGCCTTTAGGAGATCTCGGATTTCCGTCAACAATGCTTCTTCCTTTGTAGGCTCCGGCGGCATTTCCGGCTCGTCCTTCTTCTTCCGGCGGAAAACATTCATTACCTTTACAATAAGAAATACGCAAAGTGCTGTCAATAAAAACGTGATTACTGCATTGATAAAGCTACCAAACGCAATAAACGGTTCGTTGCCCCATGGAATCGTAACGCCCAGAGAACTGAAATTGATTCCTGCCAAAACCATGCCAATTACTGGCATCAAGATATCATCAACCAAGGAGGTAACAATTGCTGTGAATGCAGAACCGACAATCAAGCCGACTGCCATGTCCATCACATTGCCCTTGGAAATAAACTCCTTAAACTCATTGATGATTGCCTTACATTTTCACCGGTTTTCTTTGCTTTTTCTTTCATTTGATCTTGCTCCATATTTACATCTTCCTTTTTTACAATATGTATATGTCACGCACTTTGCCACACAAGTTCTCGGCAAAGGCGATCCAAGCTGTCTTTATACTGCATCATGAAATCCTTGTGCAAAAATTTCCTGATACAAAATACTCAAAAAAGCCACGATATTGCTTTATTCTGTCTGCTCGTCATCTTCTGCTGTTTCGTCATCTGTTTCCGTTGTTTCCTCGTCCGAATCGGAATTGGTACTATCACTATCGCTCTCTGTCGTCATGGTCTCTGAGTGCGATGCAATCTCACCAGTGTCCACAGTAATAATAAATCCATCCACGTTATTTCCAGAAATGGTATAATCCAAATCCGGTGGTACCAGAACATACGTAGAATCCGATGTAGTATCTGCTGCAATATAATAAGCCTGATAAATCTCGCCGTCCCAATTGACAATCTCCAAAGGATTATCCGAAGTATAATCTTTTAGGAACGTGATATACTCCTCTAGGCACAAGTTATTTTCTGTCATATAGGTTGCGTGCGGCTGTCCCACATAGCGATAATGCCATTCCTCTGATTGAATCTCAGTGATGTCAGACTTGTCCGACGGATAGCGTAAAATCAAACCATAGTGATCGCAATTCTCGTCTATCCATTCGTAATCGCCTGTACCGTCATAGTCTGTCACAGCACCGTCAATATAAAGCGAAACATCGAAGGAATAGCCCGTCTCATGCTCGCTATGTCCAGGCAGTGCGACCAAATCTGATGTATCAGAACCAGTCGCTTCCAAATCCGCATCGTAAAGCTCCTGTTGTGCTTCTGTAGAGCGATAACCGCTGAGAATGATAATATCCGCATGACCCGTCGCTACATAAAAATCACTGAGCATTTCCGTCATTGCCTCTAAGACAATAGAACGCAAGCTTGTATCCGAGCCACTGACATAATAATAAGAAATATCGTTTGCCTCTTTGTACTCATAGATACTCGTGATTTCTTCCATGTCCATTTCTGTATAGGCATACTCGTTGTTCACCAAAATTAAATCGCCAGCATACATCTGTGCATTATCAATAGCAATATTTTCAAAAACCGTTCCCTCTGCCGAGGTATTTTCGACAATCTCGCCGTTCGCATCCGTTTCTGCAACGTATTCCGGAACCTCTGCATCATCCTGCACAATCTCTGTCATATCACCAAATATCCAATAACCGACTCCCACAAATACCGCTATCAAAACAACTGAAGTAATTCCTTCGATAACACGTCGAGTTCTGTTCTTTTTCTCATATGCCGGTTTCCCATCATATTTTGGTACAGAATGAGAATCCTGTGTTTTTTTTCTGCGAGGTCGTGTATTCTGTGTGGTCTCTTCAGGATTTTTTGACTCATATACCATTTTATCGTCTCCCATGGTATCTACCTCCAAATATTTTTTTGTTCTATTTTTTACGGAATCGCAATGGATTTTCTTTTTTTGTCACCACAGCGCAGCTATTACCTACAATATTATCATTATATCATACTTTTTCAATGAATTCAACTACTTTTTATGAAAACTCGCAAAAAGCGATAATATTTTCGTGATAGCCGTACATCAAAATCAAATGATAATTATATAATTAGTATAGCACATTTTACGAAAAATTGCAACCGATTTCAAGAAGATTTCAAACAGCACATATTTTAAACTCCCGATAACAAAAATCGCACGGTGATAACCGTACGAAGAAGCAGAAGTCAAATATATGTTTCTCTTTCCTTAACTTAAATGAAGGGATTGCCAATTTCTCGCCAATCCAAATCGCCTCGTTCCAGTGCCATAATCAACGCTTCCGCAGTTGCAATATTTGTCGCTACGGGAACATTGTGTATGTCACATAGTCGAAGTAGATTCATTTCATTCGGTTCTAATGATTTCCGTCCAATTGGATCACGAAAAAAAAGCAGAACGTCCACCTCGTCACAAGAGATACGAGAAGCGATTTGCTGATCGCCACCTTGTTTACCGCTCATAAACTGTTGAATTTGTAGACCAGTTACCTCTGCAACCTGTTTTCCGGTGATGCCGGTGGCACAGAGAGAATGTTGCGATAAAATCCCACAATAGGCGATACAAAACTGCATCATCAGTTCCTTTTTTGCATCATGAGCAATGAGTGCAATCGTCATTGGTTTAGCCAGTCCTTTCTGCGAATAGACGAAATACCGAGTCACTGTATACAAGGGTCAAACAAACCATGCCATTCGTATTTACATCTAATTGCGATATTCATTTTGGAGCAACGTCTTACAAAGCATACTTGTCCATTTTTTTATATTCATTTTCGCTTTATTTTCATGTTGCAATTCGCAATAATTCAGTCATCGCTTTTTCATTTTCATGAATTTTTGACAGAACGCCTTTCACAAAAAATAAAAATTTCAACCCTTGATTTCCTGCGTTCCTTTTTCTAAAATTGTCTTTAGTATTATTATAACACAATTTCGGAAATTGTCAAGGCTTTTATGCAGGTCACCAATAAAATTGCGAAAAGTATGAAGTTTAGATATCTCGTATTTGTGCAATTTCACGAAAAGGACACTTATTCTGTTTCTGATTTGGTCGTTGTGGTAGTTGTCGTCATTGTTTTCGTGCTTGTGGTCTCCGTTGTTGCAGCAGTCGTTGTTGCGCCGAAGTTTTCGACTTCTACATCCTCATCATCCTCTACGTATTTATAGTACGCTTGAATAATCGAACGAATCATATACTTCGAATATTCACCACCCTCGATAACACCAGCAAAAGCAATTTTCGGATCGTCCGCCGGCGCATAACCGATAAAGAATGAATCCTGCACACGACTGCTATTCTGTGGTGTACCGGTTTTGACAGCTACGCTAAAGTCAAAATCACTCAGAGAATATTGTGTTGGGAAATTATTGGTCGAAGCAGCAATCATACCATTTTCCACCGCTTGGAAAATATTGGCATCACCATCCGCAATCACTTCTGCAATCACCAGTTCATATTCCTCCACACACTCTGTCTGATTATAGTCCCATATGCTATCCACCAAATGAGTTTCATACCGTGTCCCATCGTTGGCAATCGTGCAAGCTACATTCGCCATTTGAATGGGTGTCACTGCCCATTCGCCCTGTCCAATGGCACTCTGTAAAACCTGTCCCACTGTCCATTCCACGCCTAAATCTGCAAAGGATTCTTGATTCGAAAGATGACCGGCAGCGTCGCCTGTTTCCAATCCGGTGGACTGACCCAAGCCGAACAGTGTCGCATACTTACTGATACCATCGATGGTCAATTCTTCCGATAGCTTATAAAAATAAATATTACACGAAACTTGTAATGCCCGTGTCAACGAAATATACCCATGCGATCCGGTACAATTATAAGTGACATCCTTATACTCATACGTATGACCACAATAATAGGTAGTGCTGCTGTCAATAATTCGCTCTGCCAGTCCCGCTGTGGCAGTGATCGTCTTAAATGTTGAACCGGGACGATACAGTCCATCTGTTGCACGATTAACGAGAGACGAATTGTCTGCATTTAATATTGACGCATAATCTGTTTTATAGTCGTTCAAATCATAGGTCGGTGCTGTCGCCATACCCAATACGCCGCCATCCTCTACATCCAACACAACGATTGCGCCACAAGAAACTTCACCAAGACCCAGCTCCTCGGTATTAGAATCACGTAAATTATTAAAATTGTCGATAAAGTCTTCCAAAATCGCTTGCAGCTCTCGCTGAAAATCGCTGTCCACCGTCAAGCGCACTGTATTTCCAGCAGTTGCTGATGTTGTCACCTCAGAAGAAATCACTTCTCCATTTTCTACCGTGATTGTTTTAATCCCGTCGCTGCCACGCAGCATTAGATCCATAGCACGTTCAATACCGCTTTTCCCAACGATATCATCCAGTTCATAGCCCTCGGATTCCAGTTCTTCATATTCCTCTGCGTAAATGGGACCGACTGTACCGATTTCATGAGGGATTACATCCCCTTGTGCCACGCTGCGAATCGCCTCTTCCACGATGTCCATACCGGGCATGGTAACAGCCTGTTCTTTCAGTACCATAACAGTATCCCAATCCACATCCTCACACAAAGTGAAGCGATTGCTCAAGGAAAAACTACACAATTGCATTTCATAGCGAATTCCCGCCAAAATACGCTGCTGCTCTGGCGTATAAGCTTCTGTGTCAATTTCATAATCTTCAATCAACTTGTCCATACAATCTTCTGCTGTTGCATAGACGTTTACACCGATATTTTCTTTTAAGGAAGTAACAGCATCAGAATCCTCATCCTCTGTAAAAGTGTACGGCTCTGTTTCAGAAATTGGTAGAGAGGTAGACCATTCTTCCTCCTCTTCGTCCAATATCGAAACGACTTTCAAAAGCACTTCGTTGCCCTCAGCGTAGTCATTCGGAAAAGTATCTGGTTCAATGGTAACACAATAGCCCACTTTATTTTCGATAATGGCATTTCCATCAGAATCAACAATTTCGCCTCTTGTCGCACTAATCGTCTGTGTATATGTCAATGTACTGGTGTTTGTATTCACATAAGTATCACTGTCGACTACTTGTATTTTCATCAATCGCCATGCGCAAAGACAGCAAGAAGCGAGCACCAGTACACTGGCGAGAGTCAATTTCACATAGCTAGAAGCCGTACGTTTCATGAAAAAATCCTTTCTGATAATAATGCTATTCGTCCATCGATTTTACCTTTTTCTCCACGGTTTGCTTTCGAGCTGGCAAGAAAAATTTATGGATGAGTCGAAAAACAGGGTGACAAACCACTGCACTCAAAACGGTATAAAGTAAAATTCGCAGAGAATAATGGGTGTAGAGATATGCCAGATGATCATACTCCCAAATCCAATAGCGGAATACGAAATCAAAACCGGTAATCAGAAATGCCGCAATCGCCGTAAATATCAGCGTATTCAAAAAATGCTGCTGCATCATTCTATCATAGAGCATTGACATTGCCATACACAGCAAAAACAATTCCATCGCTCGATACCCAATCAGCGTGCCGCCGGAAATATCCATCAAGAAGCCACAGACAATACCTACTGCACCAGCAGTAAACATTCCAGAAACAGAAGCAATACACAGTGCCATTGGTACCATCCACATAGGCTTGATAAAATCGCCGCTGTTCGCAAAGAGAAATGCATAAAGTATCAACACAACATAGCAGCACCACCGAATAAAATTACACAGCCATGTTCGTTTCGGTTTCTCATTCTCCAGGAACAGCCGCTTATTCCGCCCCATCCCGTTGCTCCTTTCCGGAAAAATCTGTCACCACCATCACCTCGGTCAAGTTCTCATAATCCACCGCCGGCTGAATGACGGCACTATAACTCAGTCCGCTCTCTGTTGTCTCCAAAGCAACGACAGTGCCGATCAAATATCCCTGTGGAAAAATCCCCACAGAATTGGAGGTGACAATCAAATCGCCCTCTTTTAACGTTGTTTCCTTATCCAAATAGATCATTCGGCATTGATAGTCAGCCGTCAGCATCACATCACCTTCGATGATGCCGGATTCTATTACATCGGTACCGGAGGAAGTCGCACCCACAGACAATTCTGGAGAATACAGGGTTTCTACCGTCGCATAGGTTTCGGAAAGTTCGGAAATAATGCCCACAAGTCCCTCTGATGTCACCACCGGATCATAAAGCGACAAGCCGTCTTCACTGCCCTGATCAATATAAAAACTGTGGAACGGATCGTTTTCTACATAACCGATAATAGTACAGAGAGCGGATAATACATAGTCCTCATGCTCCTCTTTTATCCCCATAAAACGTTCCAGTTCCTCCAGTTCTTCCCGCGTCTCGTTGTAGTCCACAAGCTGTTTTTCCAGCTCTGCCACACGCTGTTTCAGTTCTGCATTTTCGTCCTGATAAGACTTCGAATCCTTGAACATCTGTATCGTGTCCTCTACAGCAACGGAAATTTTATTAGATACCAAGCGAACCGGCTGAAGCACCTTTCCAATAAAGCCGGTCGTCGGGAGTGTATAGCCATCCTGTGTAACGGAATATAGCATCACTCCAATCAGCAGTGCCAGAATACACAAAATGATTCGAAATTTTTTACTGCGAAAAAAGCCGCCCATTATTTGCTCCTTTCAGTGTTATCCGTGTTAAAAGGTAAGAGGTGAGAAAAGATGAAAGGTTAGAAATCAGAGATAATGAATGAAAGCCTATTATTTCTAACTACTGCATTTATGCATATTTTGATTCATCGGAAACAGCATCCCGATATTTTTCTAAATTTTCTAAAATTTTGCCAGTTCCCTCTGCGACACAATCTAAAGGATATTCCGCCACAAACACCGGCATTCCCGTCTTCTTGTGAATTAACACATCCAACCCTCGCAGCAGTGCGCCACCGCCAGTCAAGGTAATTCCATGGTCAATAATATCCGCCGCTAATTCCGGAGGCGTTTGCTCTAATGTATAGCGTACAACGTCCACAATACGAGAAAGCGGTTCAGAAAGTGCCTCCCGAATTTCCTGCGACGAAATATTGATATGCTCCGGTAATCCGCTCATCAGATTTCTTCCTTTAATTTGCATCATTTCATCTCGTTCCACCTGATAAGCAGAGCCAATTTGAATTTTAATCACTTCTGCCGTTCGTTCCCCAATCAAAAGATTATAACGTTTTTTGATGTAACCTATAATTGCTTCATCAAACTCGTCTCCGGCGCAGCGAATGCTTTTCGAGCAGACAATTCCCCCAAGAGAAATCACTGCCACTTCACTTGTACCTCCGCCGATGTCCACAACCATACAACCAGTCGGTTCCGTGGTCGGTAATCCTGCGCCAATCGCCGCCGCCATCGGTTCTTCCACAATCAAAACCGGCTTTGCGCCAGCGTGATCCGCAGCCTCACGCACTGCACGTCGCTCTACTGCCGTAACACCGGATGGAATGCAAATAATTACCCTTGCTTTCGAAAAGAGTTTCCCTCGCATTGCTTTCCGAATAAATTCTTGCAATAAAATTGTTGTAGTATCAAAGTCAGCAATGACACCATCTTTCAATGGACGCACTGCCACAATCGAACCCGGCGTACGTCCAATGACTTCTTTTGCTTCTTTTCCCACATATTTTGCCCGATCTGTATGGGTATTTACTGCCACAACAGATGGCTCTCGTATAATAATCCCTCGTCCTCGCAGATATACAAGGGTATTTGCAGTTCCCAGATCAATACCAATATCTTTTGTAAACATTCTTTGCGCACCCTTCTTTTAGAAGCTCATTTTCGCCACAATCATACTATGTATTTTGCCGCTCTGTCTTCTCGTTGTCTTGTTTCTTCTATTATAACACTTTTTTTTGCGAGATACAATCGTTTTTTCGGGAATTTTCTGTGTGCAAAAATTTCTGTGTTTTTTATAGAAACCCTAGAAGATTTTTCGTAAAACTTACAGCAGGTTATACAAACGTCAAATTCCTCCATTTTTTAGATTAACCTTTTTTTCCAATCATCGATGAAATCTTTGGTGCAATGAAAATTGCAATAATTGTCAAAATTAACTGTGCAATATTAAATTTTGAATCTATTCCAAATGTGACATCTGCAATGTACAAATGAAACTCTCGTGCATCCACGTGTAATGGCAATGTAATATCTAGCCAACTGAGTGCGCTAATATCCGCACATACGTTTCCAAGAACACCGCCAAATAAAAGTGCCGCTAAAATCGTCAGAATATACACAATCACTTTCTTCATGAGGAATCTCCTTTCCTTTTGCTCTATTTATTCTATCTGTCTTTTTTATTTTATACCACTGTTACCAAAACCACTGCTGCCTCGCTGTGTTTCCGTTAAGGTGTCTGTTTCTTCTAATTCTGGAAATAATATTGGTATCGTCACAAGCTGTGCAATTCGCATTCCATCCTCCACCGTAAACGGCTCTGACCCCAAGTGAATCAGTGCCACCTGTAATTCTCCTCGATAGTCGCTGTCTATTAGTCCCACACTGTTTGCAAGGGTAATTCCGTACTTTGCAGAAAGTCCAGACCTTGGAAAAATACACAATGCCACATCTCGTCGATCAGGTGCAACTGAAATTCCTGTAGGAACACGAAAAATTTCCCCTGATTTCAACGTAACCGGTGTCTCTAAGCAAGCGTATAAATCATAGCCCGCACTATCTGGTGTTGCCTGCACGGGCAGCTTTGCCCCCTCACGCAACCGTTTAATAAAAAGCTTCATGAATCTCATTTCCTCCATATGTAAATTCGATTATTCTACACCTCGATAAAAAAGTCCTCTCGTCATAGACGCATTTGTTTTTAGATGCTGCGTATAGGCTCTGAAAATAAAAATCGCATCATCGTTATTGGTACAGTCTAATAAATAATAAGACGTACCGTCAATTTCCTCTATTTTATCCGCCATCCAAATTGGCACATCATTGTACATCGTCACCGTATCGCTATATTTACTGCAATACACTGGAAAACTTCTGCCGGTGCGATCACGTAAATTATGTCGACACTTCACATAACCAACTTCTGCTTGAATTGGACAGTTTCGACAAATCATCACTGGTAAATTTCCATAGGCATAAACGCCTGTAGGCAAACCGATACAGTACCGAATTTGCTTCAAATTCAATTCCGGCGAAAGCATACTATCCACGAGTCCCTCTTGCCGTAAAAATTCCAGTGCAAGGTGATTGGTAACGCCAAGTCCCATACCGCCATGCAAGATCATGTGAAATTGCTTTCCCATCTCAATATGTACCACATTTTCACAGACCAGATGTGTAAATCCAAGAATAGACGCCAGCTCAAGTGTATGATGCAGCTTTCGTTCATCTGTGCAAAATTGCGGCATAGCAAGATAAACACGTTTTCGCAAGGACTCTGGTATCACTGCTGACACTTCTTGAATCGGAATCCAAACCACTGCACAATTTTCCTTCAACAGCAGCGTTTCCGCAATAAACGTCCATCGACGCAGCAAAACATGATAACAAAGCGAATCCTGCTGTTTCGGAACAAACTTCGGCTGTCGGGTCAACGGAAATGGCTGCATTGTATAATGTGGCGTATTCCTTGCAATTCGTGCTGACTCGAGTGTGGCAATCCCATCACGGCGCAATGTGTTTAATTGTGCTGCCGATAACACACCTACACCATCGCAATTCGCATGAAGTGTGCGAAGAGAAAATATTGTTCCGCCTAGTTTTCCAAGTTGTTTGTTTAATTGTGCCACATCTGTCGGATGCTGCTGTGCCACCTGTGGAACTGCACCAATAACGGTGACGTGATTGCCTTCCTCGTCAAATAACGATAACGTTGTTGGTACATCAATACAAACTGTCACTGTCATATCCACGGAAATCAACGGCTGTGGTTTCTGATAAAGATTTTTAAGTGCTGGTAAAACCGCTTTCGCCTGCAGCACATCTTCTTTACGGCGCACACCAAACATATCCCATCGGTTTCCAGTATAATAACCGTCTGTGAAGCCACTGCGGGAAAAGACCGCTTTCAGCGTGTCAAGATCCGGCTCGATATCCTCCAGCGCCTGTTTTAATGCTGTGACGGCTGCCGCTACATATTCCGGTCGCTTACAACGTCCCTCGATTTTTAGCGACGTCACACCGCCTTCCGCCATTTGTGGCGCATAGGGAATCAGACACAAATCCTTGAGTGATAATGCACATACGTCTTTTTTCCCATTCGCTAAAAACGGCAACCGACAAGCCTGTGCGCAGCGACCACGATTGGCACTACGTGAACCAATCACAGCAGAAAGTCTGCACTGTCCGGAAACACTCATACAAAGTGCGCCATGTACAAACTGTTCTATTTCTACATCAGTATCACACATTGTCTTGATTTCTGGGCGTGACAGTTCCCTTGCCACAACCACACGCACTATACCGTGTTCCTTCGCCCATCTTGCTCCCATTGGAGTGTGGATGGTTATTTGCGTCGATGCATGAATGGGTATGTCCGGCGACAACCTCCGAATCAAATGCAATACACCAAGATCTTGCACTAATATGGCATCTACGCCTATAGAAATAACAGTTTGCAAAAACGTAACAAGTTTCTCCAATTCTTGGTCGTGAATCAAGGTGTTCACCGTCAAATAGAACTTTGCGCCATACAAGTGACAAAGTGAAACGGCTTCTTTTAGCTGCTCCATCTCAAAATTCTCCGCCGATTGTCGTGCAGAAAACTAGACTCCGCCAGCATAAACCGCATCTGCTCCGCAGCGCAACGCTGCGAGCAGTGATTCTCTTGCACCGGCAGGGGCTAAAATTTCTGGTCTGTTCATTTGTTATTCTTTTCGTGGAGCGTCTGCTCTAAATGTGCAACTTTCGTACGCAATGCATTTACTTCTTGCAGTGCGGCGTCACGTTCCAGACGTGCCTTACCCGCCTCGTCTACATATTCTTTGGCCTGCTCTCGCAATGCATCTAATTTGGCTTTGGATTTATTCAAATCGTCCAGGGCATTCATCCCTACCATAATTGCAGCCGTAAAAGGAGATGCACTGCTGCTGGCATCTGTGATTCCCGTGATTCGTGTTTCCATCGTACGAGCCAGACTGAAAACATAATTGGAGGATTCCGCTGTCTGTAAAACAAAATCCTTGCCACAAATAATTACTTTTACCTTATTGATATTCGCCATATCGTTACGCCTTCCTTCGAAGTTCAATTGGTTCGATTTTTAAACAGTAGATAAAAATGGTATTTTTATCACGAACGTGTGTAAAATCCCCTCACGTTTTTTCAACTTTATTACGACGTTCCAGTTCTTCTAATATCATTTTATTTACCTTGTTGATATCACCACAGCCCATGGTGATAACCAAATCGCCGGGCTGCACATGATCGCAAACATATTGGCACACTTGCGCAAAGTTTTGATACTTCCGCTCCTCTGTTGTTTCTGGATTCAATTCGTCTTGTGGAAACCAAACGGCACCGGGGATTTTCTCCCCAAGCTGTCTCGTAAAAATATTGTAGGTGTTTTTCTCTCGAGACCCCATGATATCCGTCAAGACAGCAGTATCCGGAATAGAAAGTGCATCGACAAATTCGTCTAACAGCATTGCCGTTCGTGAAAACGTAAACGGCTGGAACACTGCCCATACTCTCCGAAACGGCATTTCCATCGCCGCTTTTAATGTCGCAGTCAGTTCTGTCGGATGATGAGCATAATCGTCCACCAGCGTGATTCCATTTACTTCTCCTTTCTTTTCAAAACGACGTCCAGCACCTCGAAACGTTTCCAGTCCCTTTGCCACATCTGCAAAAGAGGTTCCCACATACATTGCCGCCGCCGCTGCCGCTACAGCGTTCAAAACATTATGCGCACCGGCTACGTGAAGAACAATTTCGCCTAAATTCTTTCCTTGATGCATCAACTGAAAATGCGTCTCCAGACCGGAAACGTGACGAATCTCTGTCGGGTAATAGTCACAATCTGCCGTCATACCAAACGAAATCATTTCCTTTTCGATAATTCCCTCTACCGCCTTACAAGTGTTGACGTCACTCTTGTTGTAGATAATCGCCTTACTGGTTAGTTCGGAAAATTTATGGAAAGATTTGATGATATTTTCCACTGTACCAAAATAATCCAGATGGTCTGCATCGATATTAAGCAGCACAGCAATATCCGGCGACAGCTTTAAAAAAGTGTCCACAAACTCGCAAGCTTCGCAGGTCATAATATCGCTTGTGCCACTTCTGCCACTACCGTGGATACAAGGAAGCTTCCCACCAATAAATGCAGATAAATCTATACCGGCGGTGTAGAGAATTTGCGTTACCATCGAAGTGGTTGTGGTTTTGCCGTGCGTACCAGAAACGCAGATGGCGTTGTCATACCAACTCGTAACGATTCCCAAAAGCTCGCTCCGTTCCAGCACCGGCACGCCGCTTGCCTTTGCCGCAATCAACTCCGGATTATCCGCCATAATCGCCGCCGTATGTACAATCAAATCTGCACCTTCAATATTTTCTGCACGCTGCCCCAGATAAACCGGAATCCCCATATCCCGTACGGCTTGGAGCGTTTCGGTTTCGTTATTGTCCGAACCAGTCAGGTAATATCCCTTTTCGTGTAGAATTTGCGCCAGCGGATACATTCCACTTCCACCGATTCCTATCATGTGGATGTGTTTTTTTTCGTCTAAAGTTGCAATGTTCAAAAAAAATCACCTTTTTCTTATCACAAAATTCAATTATATCGTGTATACTATAAGTATCGTAATAAAAAAGGAGTCGCTTTCGAAAAGTACCCTTTTAATTACGAAAAAAATCAACACACCCTTTGGCAGACAACTTGACGACATCATTTGTCTTCTTCATCTGCCGAAACGGAGGAGGTCATCTTATGGAAATCACGGATATCAAAATCAGACGGATCATCACGGAAGGTCGGCTTCGTGCAATTGTTTCGGTAACAATCGACGATATGCTCGCTGTGCATGACATCAAGGTGGTTCAAGGCGACGAACGACTGTTCGTGGCAATGCCTAGCCGCAAGAATGAAGACGGCGTATTTCGTGACATTGTACATCCTATCTCTTCTGTTGCCAGAAAGCTGTTGGAAGAACAGATTCTGGACACCTACCAGAAGCACCTGATTCTCATGGAAGCAGAGGCAGAAGCTGCCGCTTTCGAATCCGATGACGTCGTAGAATGAACCTGACGCAAATCGGCATAGCCGAAGATGCGCAGAGACAAACCAAAACATCACAGAATGAAATGGATCTCACTTTCTGATTCATTCAAACCACAGAGTCGCTTACACAATAGCGGCTCTTTTTTTATGATACGCTGCTTTGCAAAGCCCATATCTTAAGCAGTGCCGTTTGGGTTTTGGCATCCAAAATTTCCCCACGCAATACCATCTGTACTGCGTCTTTTAAAGGTAATTCCGTGATATCTAAAAACTCGCCATCGTCCAAATTCTGTGCTTGTGGCTTCGACAAATCCTGTGCCAGAAACATATGAATCACTTCCGTGTCATATGCCGGCGTCGGGAACATCTTCCCAAGGCTCTGATAAGTTTCACAGGTGCGTCCTACTTCTTCTTTCAGTTCCCGTAAGCCACACTCCTCAGGACTTTCTCCTGCCTCTAGCTTTCCAGCCGGAATTTCTAGTGTCACCTGCTGCATGGGATAGCGAAACTGCCTTACCATCAAAACCGTATTTTCTCTTGTCAATGGTACTACGCAGACGCCGCCGCTATGATGTACCACGTCACGCTGTACCAGATTTCCGTCCTCCAGCTGTGCGGTATCTTTTGTCACATAAAAGATTTTTCCCTGATAAGTTTTCTCACTTGCTATGGTTTTTTCCTCCAGATGCATAGCTATCACTCCTTTGTTTTTGAACGATTGTCATTTTTCTTCTGTATCTCTGGATTCGTCGCTTGCGCCGCTATTGTCGGTGCTTGCTGATCCACCGCATCATCTTCTCCTGAAATCGTATAATCTACAGTGGAAATCTGCTGTCCTCTCGGAATTTTCCTACACACCTTATGACACACCAATAAATATCCCAGCAGTAAAACCAGTCCCGTCATCGTCAACGCAAAGCCGGCTTTTAATCCAGGCGTCTCATAAGTAAAGACAATTTCATTCTCGCCTGCCTCTATTGGCACTGCCATAAAGCCAATGTCCACTTGTTCGATATCTACCGCTTCACCATTCACCGTAGCAGACCAACCATCCTCATATGGTACACTAAAAAACAACAAATTACTGCTATCAGAAGTGATGGTTGCAGTAAATCCGCTGGAATCGTAAACAAACGTATCACAAGAAGATACAGCACGTTCTTCACATTCCACAAGATAATCCTCCTCGTCCATAATCAAATCAAAATCACTAAGCGGCGACAGCATATCACCATATTTTTCTACCTGTTCATCTGTCAGCACCAATGAACGAATCAGGAGTTTTGCACGATCTTCCTCGTCCTGTACCTCCCATTTATCCTCTGTAATATAGCTGCTAAACGTGAACCCCATCGGTACATAATAGTCATTTTTGTAGCGATTGAAACCGTTCTCCGTGGTTTCATAGGTAAAGCCAGGCAAATCAATTTCCGGTTCCATCCCATCAATCACAGTATAGGTTGCTTTTTCAAAATAATATTCCACAGAGAACAGACTACGCAAGGTATAATAATCTGTGTCTGCACGAGATGCCACATCTCGTGTAATGCCAATACTATCGTAAAATTCCATAATGGAGACTGATACAACACTATGGAAGCAACGCATACTCGGCAAGCCCCACAGCATCGGGTAATTGTCATAATCCTCTGAAATGTCTACACGAAAAAAATTATCCTCCGATACGGAAATCGAAATCTCGTTTTCAGTATCGATCGCTTCATCAATGTAGGTATTGGCTCGATTCATATCGAATGCGCCAAAATACACGACAAACATGGTGCAAGCGATAGACCATACTGTCGTAGTGATTAACGCCCGGCGAAGATAGGTCTTTCGATTGTTTCTCCTGCGGATGAGAAACACTGTGCAAAGAATCCCAGCTACACAAATCACCAATGCACCTAAAAAATATTCTGGATATTCCGCAAAATCAAACCACGTCACTTCGTCACCCGACTTCGTGGGCAATAGCGAAATCACGCCAAATCCAGCCATAAATACGGCACATACGCCGACGCCAAACCGCCAAGAAATTTGCCGATTGTCCAACGCATAGGCAGTCATCATCGCCATAATCAAAATCGGCATATAATACCATCTTGCATAATAAGAGCCATTCAACGCATAGAATAGACTATTGAGTACCGGAATGCAAGCGCAGATACCGCAGATAATAACCAGTCGCTTTGCCCAATGCTTCTGCTTTTGCTGCAAAAAGGCAATCACACCTGCCATAGAGAACATGGGCAAATAACCCCCGATTGACGCCCACTTGCCATAATCCGATGAGAACAAATTCGGTCTTGCCGGAACGTCCGGAATCATAAATAGACTAAACAAAATCCGCCAAATTCTCGTGCGATCGCCATATGCAATCAAATCCATGCCATAAAGATGCTCCGACACACGGGAATTTGCAATAACAGTCAATGCTGACGGCAAAAGCAGTACGCAAGCAATCAGCACACCTATTATAGCCTCTAACAAGATAATGAAAAACTTTTTTCCACTTGCGTAAAAGTCTTTTGAATTGCACCGTACGATAAAATAAAGTACCAGAAATACCACTTGACCCGTAAAGAAAAAGTAGTTAATCATTGCCATCAGTGCTACAGTCAAAGCAAAAATCCCACGTCGGTTGTGATTAACCAGCTCTTCCATAGCAATCAACATCAGTGGAAAGAAAGCCGTGACATCCTGAAAATGATTGAAAAAGATGTTGAATAATTGAAATCCAGAAAATGCATACAGCATACCGCCGATAATGGCAGCATTGGGATTTTTCACAAACCGGCGTATGTAGGCATAAGATGTTAATGCTGCCAGCCCATGCTTGAGGCAAAGCAAAACCGGCATAGAATAAGTCACCCACGCCTGTGGCAATAACGTCGATAACCAGAAGAACGGACTGCCCAAAAGATAGAACGAATAAGAGCCGATAAAATTCGCCCCTAAATCCGTGTACCAGTTCCAACCAAAGCTGCCACTGCGCACGGCGTCGTTCGCCAAGTTATAAAATGGAATTTGTTGAGAGTTATAGTCTCCGTAATAAATAAAATAACCTTGATCTTTTATCATAATCGGAAGCAATACAATCAACAGACTTCCAAATCCCAGTAAAAATACAAATAAATAACGACGGCGTTCCTCTTTCCAGTTCGACAACCGTTCGATGCATCTGGATTTCATAAAAATACTCCTTTTCCAAACGGAAACATTTCCGCTGCTTTACGCATATATTATAATATCGACCAGTGAAGCGATCAAGCATTTGCGCTTCCAGCTTCTTTTCTTCTATTCATCTAGTATTCGTCTATTCGTCTGGCATTTAAAAAAACACCACGTTCGTCATGACACCGGCGTGAGAAACATCTACCACGCCATAAGAAGGCGGATTACCATCTCGTGGACAGGACGCACTTCCTGGGTTCAAAATATAGACACCATTGTAATATACGCTTTGTGAAATATGCGTATGACCGTATAGTGCAATATCACAACCATCCTCACGGGCATATTGTGCCAAAACATCTAATGAAGAGCGGACTTGATAACGATGACCGTGCGTTGCAAAGATACGATGCCCTGCCATTACGTCAATGCATTCCGAAATTGGATGATCTCCCATATCGCAGTTTCCACGGACATAATGAAACCGATTTTCTAATTCCGGTCGATTTTCCAAAAGCAGCCGATATTCTCGTTCTCCATCTCCCAAATGAATGAACATATCTGCATCATTTTGACGTGTCACAATGGTTTCTAAATTGCGATATAGTCCATGTGTATCTGAAATCACAATAATTTTCATGGATATTTTCCTCCAACCCTACTATTTTTTATATCCCAATTATATATATACTTATTATAACACAACTCACCCAACTTTACAACATTTTTTTCGGAAAAACTTGTAGAGGAAAATTTCCGCATCAAAAGAGTAAGGAGTGTTGTTCGATGAACCGTCAAAATCTCGATCCCAATTAGGTCAATGCACTGCTAGATACAGCAGGCAAAAAACTTGGAATTCCGCCGGAAAAGCTAAAAACCGCACTAGAATCTGGAAAATATGACAAAATCCTTGGAAATTTAAATCAAAAAGATTCCGCTGCACTACAAAAAGTCCTACAAAACCCAAAGCTGATGGAAAAGCTCATGCATTCACCACAGGCAAAAGCACTTTATGAGAAGTTAAGCAAGTAGTGGTGAAACCAAATGGAAATGGACAAAATTGGAAATCTCCTCACAGATCCGGAAAGTTTACAGCAGCTGCAAGAACTTGTACAGATGCTGCAACAAGAAACTGTCGAGGAGAATCCTTCATCGAAGACAGCGTCAGAAAATCAAGACGACAGCTCCAGCGATATGGGGTTCGATGTGAATATGCTTCTAAAGGTACAGGAACTGATGGGAGCAATGCAAAACGTCGATACAGATGCACAATTTCTCCTGGCACTGCGTCTACACTTGAAGGAGCCTCGGCAAAAGCGTGTAGACCAAGCGATAAAATTCTTAAAAATCTATGCGATTTTTACAGCGGCTCGAGATAACGGTATGCTAAAAGACTTCTTATAAATTTTTATAGAAGGAGGGAGAAGCGTGGCACAATTTTCAAAGCAAGAACAAAACCAAATAAAATGTGATGCCATACGACGAGCCAAAGAAATGCAGCAACATATCCTTTTGCCATAAGATCAGCCCACTCCTCCTTCTTTCCCACTGCCCCAACGAGAGACATCACATGAAGCATTGCCCAGAGACGATCCGCCGAAGCATCATGCACATTCATCCAAATCAACAAATTCTATACCGTTGCTGGGCGGATCCATTTCGGAAAAGATAAATTAAATATTATCCGGTCTAGATGGAGATACTTGTCTGATTTTAATGCTTCTCCTGATACTTTATCAAGACGGTGATCTAAAAGATTGCGATAAAAAGTTATGGATGGCTCTCGTGTATTTACTTATCTAAGGAGGTATCCCCTGTGACAGAAGGTCAGATATTTTGGCTCGCTTGGTGCATCCTGGGTATCGGTATGCTGGTCTATTATCTCCGCCGACAACACCCCATTCGCTCGCTGTTTGCCGACGTATGCAGCGGCTTCGCAGCACTGCTGCTGGTACACTTTGGCGGAAGCTTATTAGGTCTCCATTTTCCCCTGAACGCACTCCATGTCGTTCAAGCGACAATCCTAGGTATTCCTGGAGTGATACTAATGGTGGTGCTGCATTTCATATTATAATAATCAAAAAACCGGTGTACCCCAAAGATACACCGGTTTTTTAGGGAGTCGTTTTCGTTTATCGTCAAACGACTATATACACAAAATAACTTACTTCAATTCGACAGTTGCGCCAGCAGCTTCCAGTTTTTCTTTCAGTGCTTCTGCGTCTGCCTTAGAAACAGCTTCCTTGATGGTAGCTGGTGCAGATTCTACAACTGCCTTTGCCTCTTTCAGACCCAGACCCAAAGCGTCCTTTGCAGCCTTGATAACAGCCATCTTTGCGTCACCAAAGGAAGCCAAAACTACATCAAATTCGGTCTTTTCTTCTGCAGCCGGTGCAGCACCGCCAGCAGCCGGAGCAGCAGCTACAGCAGCTGTTACGCCAAACTCCTCCTGGATAGCGTCAACCAATTCAGCCAGTTCCAGAACAGACAATGTCTTGATATCTTCAACAAACTTCAATACCTTTTCAGATGCCATGATAATAAACTCCTTTATCAAATATAATTTTGTGGTTGTATTTTTTCAACCAATTCGCCGCCTTGTTATGCAGCAGGTTCTTCTTCCGGTGCATCGCCACCCTCGGACTTGCTATCCACAACAGCCTGTAGTGTGGCAGCCAGCTTTTGGATTGGTCCCTGAAGAGAGCCAACCAACTGTGCGAGCAGTACTTCTTTCGACGGAATCTTCGACAATCTTGCAACGCCGGCAGCGTCATAAGCAACGCCTTCTACATAGCCAGCTTTTAAATTGAAGAAATCATTGTGACCATCAGCAAATTCGCCCAGAATCCGTGCAGGTGCAGTCTGATCATCTGTAGACATTGCAACAGCAGTTGTACCGTGCAAAACCTCGTCAAATGCATCAATGCCCATGTTCTGGAATGCGAACCGAAGCATCGAATTCTTTTCGACAGTATAGGTCACGCCAGCTTCTCTCATGTTCTTCCGCAGCTTCGTATCGTCTTCTACAGAAATACCCTTGTAGTCCACGAGTACGAAAGAAACGCTGCTTTGCAGCTGTTCCGTAAGTGCAGCAACCTTTGCTTTCTTGCCTTCTAAAACCTTTTCGCTTGCCATAAAAATTTCACCTCCGACAGAAATTCATCGTATCAGGAGAAAACGCAATAAAAACGCACAATTCCACAGGAATTATGCGTTGTATTTCATTAATCGAAAATCATTGCACATTCCTCGGCTGGACTTCCATCTGAAAAGCAGACTGCCAGCTGTCTTTAGAATACGATATATGCTATAATACACATAACAAAAAGTATTATAGCATATTATTTTTGATTTGTCAAGAGGTTTTAGAAATTTTTTTATTTTCTGATTTTTTATTGTATAATCACTGCCTGACTATACATCGTCTCAAATCGATCCCGAAAAGTGTCCATATCATATACAATTAAACCTTTCAATGGATCCGCTACTGTTACGGTGTTTGCATCCAGATCATAGCCGCACAGCAATACGCAGTGCTCGTTCACGAGAAAAACCGCATCATCGCCGTCGTCTGTTGTCCAATAATATTTTTCTACAATATTTGCAGTCAAATTGATGCTCACCCATGTCACAACCGGTGTACCATTTGAAACATATCCCAACAACGTTTCAAATGAGGAGCCGGTTAAATCTGACGCAGTCATACTACTGCCTTGTGCAGTCAAATACTTGTTAGCGGTTTTTTCAATTACCGGCGCATAGCATCCCCAAGCGGTCGAATCATAGGGAGAGCCAATAAACGCCTCTCCAAATGTAGCAGTATACGCATCTGCACAAATTAGATAATCATCCGCCATCGTCAGCTTATCCACATCAAAGCCGGCGTAGTTTAGTGCCATCGTCAGCGAAGTAATCTCACAACCGGTTGGCAGTTTCGGATTCTGTAAAACCGGATCTACCTCCAGCAATGCAGAACGAGGCAATTCGGATATGTCTGATACGGTATATTGTGTTGTGGTTGTAGTAGTCGTTTCTGTTGTAATCGTTTCTAAGATGGACGTTGTAGACTCCAGCGTCAATCCCTCTGTTTCTGCCGTGACGGACGTAGTGGTATATGACACCATTATATCAGATACGTTCTCCCCTTGTCCGCCGATGGTATGAATAGCAGAAGAAACCAGTTTTACAATCAAATAAATTAATATAATCAAAAGCAGCAATAAAAGCAAAGCAGCCATTCGCCGCCGCCGCCCCAAAGTTTTTTTGGATATTTTAGACATAAAGCCTCCTTCGTATCCAATTCCCTTACAAGCACTTCAAAAGTCTTTTCGTTTCAGCGTTTTCGTACCACATGAACTCCTTTGTGCTACTATATAATTCTATTTTCCTTTTTTATGTTTATACACTATTTTTCTCTTATACATTTATTATAGCGCACTTTTTTGTGCGTTTCATGAACTTTTTATGGTAATAAGGGAAAATTATCCTGTCAGCGGTAGCTATCTCTCCGTTCACGAGATTCCGATGTATTCTGTGATCTTTGCGACTCTCCGTTTGGATTGCGCAATCGTACCGCAGCGATACTTCTCGTTTGCGTAAGATCACCATCCGTTTTAAGATAATTGTCATCGTCATCAGGGCGTCGATAACTATCATAGGGATCGGAAGAATCCTCTACCATCGGCATCGGTGGTATCGACCGAGCATTCGGCATTTCTTGCAGGACATCGTCTGCATTAATATTTCGCCTTTGTTGCTCTCGATTCGGCGATTTCATTTGTGTCATATTCGGTGTACGTCTTTGTGCATATGCCGAGGTAGTTTGCGGCATCATCTTTCGGCGGAAATCAGATTCGCCTTTCCCCACTATGCGTGTGGAAAGTTGATAAATATCAGTGGATTGAGACTCCAGTGTAGCACATCTCCCAGCCTCCGGACTCGTCTGCGCCAAATCTGCCAGGGAATGCGATACCGGAATGGTACGTACCGCCTTTGAAGCACGTAGAATTTGTCTGCCGGTATCATTAAATGCTAAAATCCGTGCATATGGTGGAAATTTTTGTATATCCTCTGTACGAATATCCAAAAGTAGATGCAGCAAAATTCGCCGCAATCTTGCCATAGGATAGCGTTTTGTCCGGATGTTTTGCAATAGCTCCTCCAAAGAGGCAGAACGCTTCGCTTTATATAAGCGATGCTCCAGCCCTTGTCCGATTTCTGCAATACCGTGCATCTCTTCTGGATCTGTCGTGCGAAGCTTGTACAAAACCAATCGTTCCAGATTTTCCAACGAGCCGATTTGCCCGGCAGTATCCACCTCCCGTAGTGCTTTCCATGCGTAGGGCGGCATCATATGGCGACAAACTCCGCCCTCTGCGAAATATTGCCGAATGTAAGTAGCACTTGCAGTGCTGTCTGTACTGGGTTGCATACTATGGTGTCCAGCCCCACGCCTCAAGATGGTGACAGGTCGCATCTTGCTTTTCAATGCGTCTAATGCATTGATATAGGCAATCGCCAACGTGTTATTCGGCTGTCGCAAAACATCTGCCGTTTCCTGTCCGTAGATCTGCCCTACCATTTGGGAGAGTACTTCCGGATAGGAATAACCGGAGCGAAGGAAATCATCCATAACGTCGGCGTATTCCGTCTTGCAAACTTGACAAGCCTGCGCCGTTTGATGCAGAAGCTGAATATTGCCGCACTCGCTACCAAAAGAAAGCTCCGACACATTTCCAAGAGCAGATAGAATCGACACGCCGCCCATCGCAAAATTTTCCGCAGGTGCCAACGCATAAGGGACTGGCAGTTCTAAAACCAAATCCACACCAGCTTGGACGGCAAGATTCGCACGTACAAACTTATCCATAATTGCGGCATCCCCTCGCTGTACAAAATTGCCGCTCATCACTGCAACAATTCCGTCTGCTCCACTGGCACGGATCTGATCCAAATGATACAAGTGTCCATTATGCAGCGGGTTATATTCGCAAATCAAACCTGTAATTTTCATATTATACCTCCTGGTTTTCAAGTGCCTTTCATCTCTTCATTGAAAAGACCGCCTGTAATTTTTGTCATCAGACTTTCACCTAACAAATATGATTATGGGTTTCAAGAAATTTTTTGCGTAATTTCTTCATAAACCTCTTGCATTTTTCTCAAAAACGTTTATAATATTATATGGGGTTTCATTTCCCCAAATATTACGAACGAATTTTGCAAATTTTTTTGTAATTCATTCTAAAACCGAAAAGGGAGAAAAAACTATGATTATTCTTGTTGTTAACGCCGGAAGCTCATCGCTGAAGTATCAGCTCATCGACATGGAAAACGAATTCGTTATTGCAAAAGGCAATTGCGATCGAATCGGTATCGACGGTCACTTGAGTCACAAAACTTCTAACGGCGTGAAAGTAGAAGAAGATTGTCCATTCCCGACCCATGCAGAGGCGTTTGAACGTTTGGTCAAGGCTCTGACAGAGGGCGAAGGGGCTGTTATTTCCAGCATGGACGAAATTTCTGCTGTCGGACATCGTGTCGTACACGGAGCAGAGCAGTTCACCCGCACCATGCTCGTTACAGACGAAATCATCGAAAAAATCGACGAACTGCGTGAGCTGGCACCAGTACATAACCACGGTCACGCATTGGCACTGTGGGCTTGCCGAAAAATTTTGCCAAACGTCCCGCAAGCTGTCGTATTTGACACGGCTTTCCACCAGACCATTCCACAGAAAGCGTATATGTATGGTTTCCCCTATGAGGACTATGAACAGTACCATGTAAGAAAATACGGCTTTCATGGCACATCCCACCGCTTCGTCACAGCAAAACTGGCAGAAGTGATGGGTAAAGAACTGAAAAATCTAAAAATCGTGTCCTGCCATTTAGGAAATGGTTCTTCTATCACTGCTGTACAAAACGGTAAATCCGTTGACACCACCATGGGGTTCACACCGCTGGACGGTGTTTTAATGGGCACACGCTGTGGTGCAGTCGATCCCTCAGCTGTCACTTATGTTGCAGGAAAGCATGGCTTCAATGTAACAGAAATGGATGCATATATGAATAAGAAATCCGGTCTTTTGGGGATTTCTGGGAAATCCTCCGATTTTCGTGACATCACTGCCGCTTCTGAAGCCGGTGACAAACATGCTACCCTAGCAAAAGATATGTTGGTCTACGACATCAAAAAAGATATCGGCGCATATGCCGCAGTCATGAACGGTCTGGACGCTGTCATCTTTACCGGTGGTATCGGAGAAAATGCACCAAACTGTCGGGAAGAGGTTTGCACCAACTTGGAATATTTAGGAATCAAGCTGGACAAGGCGGCAAACGACTTCAAGGGAGAACTGCGTAAAATTTCTACGCCTGATTCTAAAGTAGAGGTTTGGGTAATCCCCACCAACGAGGAATTACTGATCGCAAGAGATACGCTGGCTCTGATTTCCAAATAAGATGTACATTTTATACACGTACAAATACACATACAAATCAAAAGTCTAAAAGCAGGGATTATTCCTGCTTTTTCTTTATTGCAAAGGAGACTTTCCATGACAGAGCGTGAACTCTTTCAAGAAGCAATCGCTGCACGTAAGCACGCCTATGCGCCTTATTCTGGGTTTTATGTCGGCGCAGCAATCGAAACTACAGAAGGAGTCGTTTGGGGATGCAATATTGAAAATAGTTCTTATTCTATGACGATATGCGCCGAACGAGTGGCAATCTTTCGTGCCGTTGCCGATGGAAAACACCATTTCAAACGAATCGCAATTGCCGGTGGCAAAGACAACTCAAATGCAGAAAATAGTCCCTGTTTTCCCTGTGGTGCTTGCCTATAGGTGTTAGCAGAATTTTGCGTCGGCTCGCTTCCGATTATTCTGGCAGATGGTACGCACACGCTGGAAGAATTCTTACCAAAGACGTTTCATCTTTAAACCTTTTCCCCCGTATCCACAACGGTGATTTGTCCTAGCTGACTTTTCAAGTTGCCGACAACTGCTTGTCGATATTCCATACGTAAAACCGCCTGTTCTTCCAATTCTTCTGCTGAAAGGGACTGTATGCGAGATTTTCGAGACAGTTCGCTAATACGTGCCAATTTTTCCGGTGACATAATGTTTTTCCCTCACCTTCTAATGAAATTTCGGTATTGCTTTCACTACAATCACAAGAAATTGTCATTGCATTTAAATTATATTATAGCACAACACCAAAAAAAAGGCAAGGGGGGATTTTTAATTTTCTAAAAGCTACAGTGTAGATTCTACGAATTTTTTCAAAAAAGGCTTGACAACCGCTCTGCTTTATGTTATAATATCTAATATATTAAGATAAATGCTTTGATGGGAAACAAGAGAACAGGCGTTCTGTGCAGAGAAGCGGCGTTTGGTGCAAGCCGAAGAGAACCTGTTCATGATAGCTCCTCCCTGAGCTGCTTTTCTGAACCTCGCATATAACAAGTAAGAAAAGTCGGTTGCCTGCCGTTATCCAGGAACGCATTTGAAAAAAGAACTTCACTTTTTTCTGATGCTTTGAGTGGACGTAAGATTATCATGTCAAAAAGAGTGGTACCACGGAGAATTTATAAAAGAATCTTCGTCTCTTTTCTGTCACTATAGCGACGGAAAAGAGGCTTTTTTCATGCAATTTCAATTATAATCATAATATAGAAAGGAAGTCGTTTCTTATGAAAAATGTAAACCAATACCACCCTCAATTTTTCCCCGTAGAAAATCCGCCTATGGCATGGACGAAAAAAACGATGATTGAAAAACCACCGGTTTGGTGCAGCGTGGATTTACGTGACGGAAATCAGGCACTGATCACACCGATGAGCCTAGAAGAAAAAATTGAGTTTTTCCAGTATCTTGTCAAAATCGGATTCAAAGAAATCGAAATTGGTTTTCCTGCCGCTTCTGAAACAGAATATCAATTCTGCCGCACATTGATTGAACAGAACATGATTCCAGACGACGTCACCATTCAAGTGCTGACACAAGCACGGGAACATATTATCGCAAAAACATTTGAGGCATTAAAAGGTGCAAAGCATGCCATTGTACATCTTTATAATTCCACCTCTTTGGCACAGCGAGAACAGGTATTCCGTAAAAGCAGAGAAGAAATTGTCGATATTGCTGTAAAAGGTGCAGAACTTTGCAAAGCGTATCGTAAAAAAGCAGAGGAACACTTTCGCTTTGAGTATTCTCCGGAAAGCTTTACCGGAACAGAACCGGAATTTGCACTAGAAATCTGCAACGCCATTTTACAGGTTTGGGAACCATCTGAGTCAAATTCCGTCATTATCAACTTGCCAGTGACAGTTTCTCACTCTATGCCACACATTTATGCAAATCAGGTAGAATATATGAATAACCATCTCCATAAACGGGAAAACGTCATTATTTCTCTCCACCCACACAACGACCGTGGCTGTGCTGTTGCAGACAGCGAATTGGGATTACTCGCAGGTGGCGACCGCATCGAGGGGACATTATTCGGAAATGGCGAACGCACCGGTAATGTGGACATTATCACATTGGCAATGAATATGTATTCCCAAGGCATAGACCCAAAACTGGATTTTTCCAATATGCCAGAAGCAGTAGAGCTTTACGAACGTGTCACGAGAATGCACGTCTACGAACGTTCCCCTTATAGTGGACAACTTGTTTTTGCAGCGTTCAGTGGTTCACATCAGGATGCAATTGCAAAAGGAATGCACTGGAGAGAGGAACACAACTATAAAGACTGGACTGTACCGTATCTGCCCATCAACCCGTCAGATGTAGGACGTGTTTATGAAACAGACGTCATTCGTATTAATAGTCAATCCGGTAAAGGGGGCATTGGCTATTTGATGGAATCAAAATATGGTTTTCATATTCCACCAAAAATGCGTGAATCCTTTGGCTATCTCGTAAAAAACGTTTCTGACCATGCTCATAAGGAATTACTGCCGGAAGAGGTTCGCCAAATTTTTGAGGACGCTTATGTGAATATTGAATCACCGCTGACCTTGCCGGAGGTACACTACACGCAAAAAGGCAAAGGTATCATCGAAGCAACTGTGACAATTCATTATCAAGGTCGAACCGAAACGGTTCACGCAGAGGGCAATGGTCGCTTGGACGCTGTGTCCAATGCACTGAAAAAATTCCTCCAAATGCGCTATAAGCTAATGACTTACAATGAACACGCTTTAGAAGTATGTTCCAACTCACAAGCAGTATCCTATGTCAGCTTGGAAAAGAACGACAAAACGTTCTGGGGCGTAGGCATTCAATCAGATATTATCAATTCTTCCATCTCCGCCTTGACTAGCGCATTAAATCGGCTGTTGGAAGGCAAAGTGTGAACGTTTTTCATTGCACGCAAATAAAAATTGCTTTTGGTTTGCAAAATAACCAAAAGCAATTTTTTATGATAGAGAAATTTTTTACACAATGCGCTTGCAAGTTGCGGAAAAATGTTGTATAATAAAAAGGATACGAGATTAAAGGAGTGGATACACATGATCTTATTGGATGAACTGCGTGTCACGATGACGGATTATCAAAAGGATTTAAAAGAACTCTATGAAGTGCTTGGCATTGAAAAGGCACAAGCACGCTATGATGCACTACAAACACAAGTGGCATCACCCGGCTTTTGGGATGATTTGGAAAATTCCCAAAAGGTATTACAGGAATCAAAAGCTTTGGAAAATCGAATCAATCAATATAAAAAAATGGAAACAGAATTAGATGATATTTTGACTTTGATTGAATTGACACAAGAAGAGGGGGAAACAGAGAGCAACAGCGAACTCAATCAAGAAGCAGATGCATTCGTAAAGAAACTGGAATCGTTAAAGCTGGCGTCGCTGCTCACTAGCGAATACGATGCGTCCAATGCAATTCTTACCTTTCACGCTGGTGCAGGCGGTACAGAGGCACAGGATTGGGCGGAAATGCTCTATCGAATGTACCATCGCTGGGCAGAGCGACACGATTATAAAGTAGAATTGTTGGACTATCTGGACGGCGACGAGGCCGGCTTAAAAAGTGCGTCCATTTTGATTTCCGGCGATAATGCCTATGGCTTTTTAAAATCGGAATCCGGTATACATCGGCTGGTACGCATCTCCCCGTTCGACGCCTCCGGCAGACGACACACCTCTTTCGCTGCGTTAGAAGTTATGCCGGAAATCGACGATTCTATGGAAGTGGATATTCGTCCGGAAGATATTAAAATGGACGTATTCCGTTCCAGCGGTGCAGGCGGACAGCACATCAACAAAACGAGTTCGGCAGTACGATTAACGCACTTACCTACCGGAATTGTGGTATCTTGTCAAACGCAACGGAGTCAATTCCAAAACAAGGATTATGCAATGAAAATGCTGCGAGCAAAGCTCGTGAAAATCAAAGAACGAGAACACTTAGATAAAATTGCTGACATTAAGGGCGTACAAAAAGAAATCGCTTGGGGGGCACAAATTCGCTCTTATGTTTTCATGCCCTACACACTGGCAAAGGATCATCGAACCGGCTTTGAAAACGGCAACATTCAAGCGGTAATGGACGGTGATTTAGATGGCTTTATCAACGCTTATCTAAAGGCACTATCGAGTGGCGAACTGCAAAAATAAAAAAATAAAAGAGTGATATTATGAAATTAGGTATGGTTGGACTACCCAACGTGGGAAAGTCAACGCTGTTTAATGCACTGACAAACGCAGGTGCTGAATCGGCAAACTATCCGTTCTGCACCATTGAAAAAAATGTGGGAATTGTTTCTGTACCGGACAGTCGTTTAGATCGACTGGCGGAAATGTACGAACCGGACAAATTCACACCGGCAACACTGGAATTTGTGGATATTGCGGGACTTGTCAATGGTGCCTCTAAAGGCGAGGGACTTGGAAACCAATTCTTAGGCGATATTCGTGAAGTAGACGCCATTGTCCATGTGGTACGTTGTTTTGAAGATGAAAATATTATTCACGTAGACGGCAGAATCAATCCAGCAGTAGATATTGAAACCATCAATCTAGAGTTGATTTTCTCTGACATGGAAATGGTTTCACGTCGTATCGACCGCACCAAAAAGGCATTAAAAGGCGACAAAAAATTACAGGGTCAAGTAGACTTTTTGGAAAGCCTCTTGGCGCATTTGGAAGATGGAAAGTCAGCAAGAAGCTATGACTTTAACGAAGAGGAGCTGGAATGGCTGCGTGATATGCCGCTGTTATCCGCAAAACCGGTGATTTATGCGGCGAATCTCTCGGAAAATGATTTTCGAAGCAGCTTGAAGTCCAATGTTCACTATCAGATGGTTAAAAAAATTGCCGAAGAGGAGCATTCCGCTGTACTTCCGATTTGTGCCAAAGTAGAGGCAGAAATCGCCGAGCTGGAAGACGAGGACAAGGCAATATTCCTAGAGGATCTGGGATTAGAAGAATCTGGACTAAACCGTATTATCCGTGAGGGATATGTGCTGTTGGGACTGATTTCTTTTTTAACCGCTGGGAAACAAGAAGTCCGTGCGTGGACCATTCAAAAAGGCACTCGTGCCCCACAGGCGGCAGGAAAAATTCATACGGATTTTGAAAAAGGATTCATCCGTGCCGAAGTCGTATCTTACGACGATTTGATACGCTGCGGCTCTATGACAGCCGCCAAAGAAAAAGGTCTTGTGCGATTAGAGGGAAAAGATTATATCATGCAAGACGGCGATATTGTTCTTTTTCGATTCAACGTCTAATCCACAATTCAATTGTTTTATTAACACCGTATAAAAGATGCGTTCGTAGATTTGTACGGTATCAATTATGGCTAATTATGAAGGGAGAAAAATAATATATGGAAAAATCAAACAAAAGCCTTCCGTTTTTTTGAAATAGATTCCATTCCACGTGCTGTCGCTACACTGGCAATCCCATCCATTCTAAGTATGCTGGTAACGGTATTGTACAATATGGTGGACACCGTTTTCGTGGGACAAACCCACGATCCATACCAGATGAACGCCGTATCCATGGCAGCACCGGTTTTCACAATCCTGCTGGTGTGTGGCAACTTATTTGGCGTGGGTGGGTGTGCGTTTATTGCACGCTCTATGGGAGCAAAAGCGAACGAACGAGTTCGCAAAATTAGCAGAATCTGGAACAATATACCCGTGATTATCTATTCTACATCGGAGTCGGCGCAATTCCAACAATCCTCAGTGCTGCCATGAGCAATCTGGCAAAGGGCGAAGGTGCCGCAAAAATTTCTATGACCGGCATGATAATCGGTGCAGTCATCAATATTATCTTAGACCCGATCATGATTTTGGGACTTGACATAGGTGTCAAGGGTGCTGCAATCGCCACTTCTCTGAGTAACTTGATCGCCACGTTATTCTACTTCGGCTATTTGAAATTTAGTAAAACGTCGCTCTCCATTCACCCGAAACATTTTACCGTAAAGGGCGGTATTCTATCCGGCGTTTTGTCCATCGGATTTCCCATGTCCTTGACAAATGTGCTGATGAGTCTGTCAAATATGCTGATCAATCGACTGCTCAATAACATTGATGTTCTCGCCACCGGCGGTATGGGCATCGCCATGAAAGCGAATATGCTCGTGGTGTTCCTACAGCTGGGCATCGGCATTGGAATCCAGCCGCTCGTCGGGTATCACTACGGTGCTAGAAATATCAACAAGATGAACCAGGTGGTACGATTTAGTATGTGCTGTACTCTGGTGATCGATGTTATTATGACAGCAATCTATTATATTTTCACAGAACCCATTGTCAGCATTTTCATGACGGCAGGTTCTACCGGATCCGTGGCTGACGTAGAAGCACAGCAGGCTTACGCCGTACAGATGCTCCGTGCGTTGATGCTCTCTGGTCCGTTCTTAGGCATCATCTTCGTGAATAATAATGCGTTCCAAGGCATGGGCAGAGATGTGGCATCGCTGATTTTATCGGTCAGCCGTCAGGGCGTCGTCTTCCTGCCGATAGTCTTAATTGCCAACGCATTGATTGGATTAGACGGCATTATTTATGCACAACCGATTGCAGACATTTGCTGTGTGGTTCTGGCTCTTGTGATGATGCAGATCATCAAACGCAGCGAGAAGCGAAAATTAAAAAATGCCGTACCGATAAGCGGCACAACATGAGATAGCTTGTAAAATTGTAAAATAGGATAAAAAACAAGGCAGCACCGTGCAAAAACGCATCGTGCTGTCTTGTTTTTAATAAATATTTTATCCATTTTCTTCCGTCGTTATTTCTGCAACTCCATCAAACAGTGCCACAACATATTTTGCTAAATGGTACGGCACAATAAGCATACCTATAAAAGCAGCCACAAAAAGCTTTACAATATAATATATGAGCCATCCCTTCAATGGCATCCAAATAAACATATTAGGTGTGATAAAGTTTATGAACCGCCAACCGAACAAAATACCTACTATTAAATAAATCACTGCACATACTTGAGATATACCTGCAAGTGCAAGAATTAAACCTAGCATTATCATATAGCTAATCACATAAAGCAAAATTCTTCCAATAAGACCCGTAAAAAAGCCTATCACAAATGATAAACCGGGATGGCGATTAAAAACGCCGCCGTTTTATCAATTAATGACGGTGAAGGAGTGCCATTCGAAGATACTTCTTCCTCATCAGGTGATGTATTCACAAAAGATTCCCCTTGTGTTGAAGGTTCTGTTTTGTCAACACGATTTTTAAAATTTAAATGTGATTTCAGTGGAGTGCTTACAGTACCCCCCCCCCGTACTGTATTTACAGTTTCATTTCTTTCCATCTGCATTAATCGTGTCCCACAACTCTTACAAAACGCTGCACCATCAGCATTTTGCGCCCCACATTTACTACAAAACATAAATCAATCAAATCCCTTCAAAAATATTTTGAAACATATATTTTTATTATTATATCACGAATTTTCGACTTTGTCAAGCAAAAAATACAAAAAAAGATAAATTTCTCAAATTTTTTTCAATAAAAAATCAAGCCGCTGTCTCTTTTTCTGTGCTTTTTCACAAAAAAAGCTTGACAACGAGAGGAAAATTGCGTATAATAATAGCAGTATGTATGTTGGAATGTTTTCGATTGTAACATGATAAAAGCGAACGATATGCATGATAGAAAGGAGTTTTTCAGCTATGAAAACAAATCGAAAAAAACGATTGCAGGTCTGACCGCACTCGCTATGCTTAGCGCAGTACAAGTTGGCGTCGTTTCCGCAGAAGATACGACGACGACCGCAATCACAACCACAACGGCAGAAACCGAAGAGATTTCTGTAGATGAGCCGGAATTAGAAGAACCGATGCCGGAAGAAACAGTAGATGCAATGATTGCAAAAACCGTGGATGCCGACGCTCCCGACATTGACACAACGGTAGACACCAACGCAAGCAACAACCTCGTCTCCGCTTCTGTATCGGAAGATGGACTATTCACTTACTCCATCGTCAGCGGTGCTGCACATATCACCGGCTATTTGGGAGATGATCCGGACGTCGTTATTTCGGATGTGATTACGGTCACTTCGGATTCCGGAGATGTGACAGAATACATTGTAAACTATATCGACACCGAATCATTCTATGGCAATACGCTAATCACCTCGATTAGTATACCGGATACTGTCGTAGGGATTGGCGGCAGTGCTTTTACCGGATGTACAAACTTGACAGAAATCAACTTTTCTTGGGGACTGAAATCGATTAACATTGATGCCTTTTGTTCGTGTACATCATTGACGACAGTGGAGCTGCCGGACAGCCTGACAACAATGGGCGACGAAATATTCGCTTATTGCTCTTCTTTGGAGAGTATTACAATTCCCGGATCTGTAACCACAGTTAGTACAAGTGCATTCGCCTATTGTACAAGCCTGACAAACGTGGTATTAGAAGAAGGCGTAACAAATATCGGAGAGAGTGCATTCTACAATTGTTCTGCACTGGAGACAATTAATTTACCGGAATCTAGCTTAGTTCGGATTTTAAGCGATGCTTTCTGCTACAGTGGAATCACTTCTTTTGATATGCCAGACAGCATAACCAGCGTAGCTGCCGGTTCTTTTGGACACTGCTAAAATTTGAAATCGGTTACTTTTTCAACAGGACTCACTACGATTGGAAAGGACACATTCGCATATTGTGGTCTAGAAACATTGGATATTCCAGACAATATCACGAAGATTAACGCCAGTGCGTTCGCCTATTGTACAAGTTTAACTTCCATCAACTTACCGAGTTCGTTAACCACGCTGAGCGACCTTGCATTCTATGGTTGTTCCTCTTTGACGAGTATCGTCATTCCCGATTCCATCACAAAAATTAGTAACAACACGTTTTATCGCTGCACTAGTCTGTCAAGCATAGACTTTGGATTCGATCTTACCTCCATTGGCAGTTCTGCGTTCTACGGCTGTACTTCGCTGGAATCCATTACGTTCCCAGATAGCCTCACCACAATTTCTGACAGTGCTTTTGCCGAATGTTCGAATTTGACAACGCTGGTGCTGTCGGATTCTATCACCTCCATTGGAAAATGGGCGTTTTATAACGACACGAGTCTGACGTCCCTGACGATTGGAAGTGGCTTAACGAAGTTGGATAACTACGTATTCTATCGCTGCTCTGCACTGGAAACGCTAGTAATTCCGGATAATATCCAGACAATTGGGCAGTACACCTTTGCAAGCTATACCGCTCTATCCGATGTTACTCTGTTAGAAACACTCACTTCTATTGGAAAATATGCTTTTGTCACTTGTCCGTCCTTATTAGAAATCACTATTCCTGTAGGAATTTCTATCATTGATGCTTATGCGTTCGGTTACTCCATTTCCGGCGATGTACTGACAAATGACGAAGCCATGACAATTTATGGTTATACCGATTCCTCCGCAGAACGGTATGTAATTGAATATGATGTAAACTTTGTAGCACTAGATGCACCGTCAACGACAACAACAACCGTTGCAACCGATACAACCACCACGACAACAACTACCGCAACTGATATACCAATTGCGATAGGCACCACAGATACCACAGGCGACGGCACAGCTTCACTCTACGGCGATATCAACCTAGCCGGTACTGTTACTTTGTCTGACCTTGTACAGCTGAATAAAGCAGTTTCTGGTTCTATCGAATTGAACGCTACCGCAAAACTGAACGCTGATTGTTATTATGACAACAACATTGATGCAAGCGATTCTTTGGCACTGCTGCAATTTCTCGTACAAACATCCACTGATTTACCGGTGATTCCATCATAAACAAAATCCATCATAACCATCCTAGCGAGGCAGTTTCAAAAAACTGTCTTGCTTTATTGATTTTTGAGTTCACAAAAAATCCATATAAAATATTGAAAATCCACTTGTATTTTTGGCAATCGTGTAGTATACTAAAAAATGAATGCGAGTTTAAAAAACACTCGTTGTTGATACTGTAGAAGGGAAGTAGGTTTGAACATGACAAAAATTACAATCTTTTCCGGATTTTTAGGTGCCGGAAAAACAACCCTAATCAAAAAATTAATCGCAGAAGCATATACCGGCGAAAAGCTCGTGCTGATTGAGAACGAATTTGGCGAAATCGGCGTAGACGGTGGATTCCTGCAGGACGCTGGTGTTGAAATTACAGAGATGAACTCTGGCTGCATCTGTTGCAGCTTAGTTGGTGACTTCGGAAAAGCACTGCTTCAGGTGCTGGAGCAATACCATCCAGATCGAATTCTCATCGAACCATCCGGCGTCGGAAAGCTTAGCGACGTCATTCGTGCAGTACAGAATATCCACGCCCACGATGTGACTTTAGACGGTTTCACGACAGTCGTTGATGCAAAAAAATGCAAAATGTATCAAAAGAATTTTGGCGAATTTTTCAATAACCAAATCACATACGCAAGCTGCTTGATTTTAAGCCATACTGCTGGTTTGGTACAGTCAAAACTAGACGACTGTGTCAAACGCCTTCGTATCTGTAACGCAAAAGCTCCTATCGTCACAACCGATTGGGCAGAGCTTACCGGCGCACAGCTGCTGGACGCAATGCGACAAAACAATACGCTGGACGATGAGCTAAAAGCACTATTGGAAGAGGCAAGGGAACAGGATCACCATCATCACCATGACCACGAACACGATCATGCACATGAACACGAAGAGGGACACCACCACCACGATCGCCACCACGAGGAATGCTGCGGTCACGAACATGAACATGAACATGAACACCACCATCATCATGCCGACGACGTTTTCACCAGCTGGGGAATTGAATCTGCGAAGAAATATACTGCAGAGGAAATCACAGCTGCACTGGAATCTCTATCCAACGAAAAGAAATATGGCGTCGTATTACGTGCCAAGGGTATTGTTCCAGCACAGGATGGCAGTTGGATTTACTTCGACTACGTGCCGGGAACACCTGATGTACGCACCGGTAGTCCGAGTACCACAGGCAGGCTTTGTGTCATTGGTTCGAAGCTACAGGAAGCAGCACTGGCTGACTTGTTCCATGCAGAATAAGGAGGCCGTTTATGCCAACAAATAACGGTGCAAATCAGATCGATGTTCCAGTATACCTGTTTACCGGATTTCTGGAAGGTGGCAAGACAAAGTTTATTCAGGAAACCATGGAAGACAAGCGATTTAACTCTGATGAACAAACGCTGATACTGCTATGTGAAGAGGGCGAAGAAGAGTTGGACTTGTCCACTTATCCCTCAAAAAATGTCACCATACAGACCATTGACGAACCGGAAGAATTAAACCCAGTACATTTGGAACAGCTGCTGAAAGACTGCAGTGCAAAACGTGTGGTGATGGAATATAATGGGATGTGGCAAGTAACACAGCTATTCCAAAGTTTGCCAGACACTTGGGCCGTTTATCAGGAAATGTGTTTTGTGGACGCTACAACATTTTTACAATACAACGCCAATATGCGCAATCTTGTTGTGGACAAACTCAGTTCTTGTGAATTGGTTATATTCAATCGCTTTCAAAAGAGCATGGACAAAATGGAATTCCACAAAATCGTCCGTGGCATTAGTCGACGTACAGATATTGCCTACGAATATGCAGATGGCACTGTGGAATATGACGATATTGAAGACCCATTGCCGTTTGATGTCAATGCACCCGTCATTCAATTGAAAGACAACGACTATGCACTCTGGTATCGGGATATTATGGAAGATCCCAAGAAATATGACGGAAAGGTCGTATCGTTCCGTGGACTCGTTGCGGTCGATCCAAGTTTCCCACCGAAAACTTTTGCAGTCGGAAGACACGTCATGACTTGCTGTGTGGAAGATATTACCTACAGCTGCGTTGTCGCAGAATGGGATAACACTAATGTCCTCCAGACTCGGCAGTGGATTCAAGTTACCGGAAAAATTCAAGTAAAACGTCATAAACTCTACCGTGGAAAAGGTCCTGTTTTTCAAGTGCAAAAAGTTGTAATGACCTCGGCACCCAAACAGGAAGTGGTAACATTCTATTGATTGCATATTAAATAGCGAATAAATCAAAAAGCCTCGAAACACAATGAATTTTGGGTTTCGAGACTTTTTGCAGAAAAAAAGCTCGACATTCCGAGCTTTTTCAAAATATGGGGTGGGAGATGGGATTCGAACCCACGATCTTCGGGACCACAATCCGACGCTTTAACCAGCTAAGCTACACCCACCATATGCGTCCTCACCCCATTCACAAGAAAAGGACGATTGGTGCGCCTTACTGGATTCGAACCAGTGGCTTACTGCTTAGAAGGCAGTTACTCTATCCAGCTGAGTTAAAGGCGCATCTGGAGCGGGTGATGGGAATCGAACCCACGTAACCAGCTTGGAAGGCTGGAATTCTACCATTGAACTACACCCGCATCTGTCATCAATCAACTTTGTTATTATAACATAATTCTCCTTATTTGTCAAGTTTATTTTTCAAAGTTTTTTTCGTCATTTCCTAGTGTGGTATCATTTTTGCTTTCATAAAAAAACAGCACTGTAAAATTTTCTTATCTGCATACTGTGTACAGTGCCGTTTTCGTCAGCCAGTAATTTTATTGTCTTGTTCCGTAATCCGATTGAGCTGCCGGTTCATTTGCCGTGTGCGAGTCCCTACGAGCTTTTCTAAATCATCGTCCACCTGTCGCATATGCTTTTGGGTTCTTTCCAATGCATCGGAAAACGTCTGAAATTCTGTTTTCACTGCGCCCAATACTTCCCATACTTCATTGGAACGCTTTTGAATTGCCAACGTCTGAAATCCCATTTGCAGCGCATTTAAAAAAGCTGCCATGGTAGACGGCCCGGCAATGTTTACCTGTTCCTCTCGCTGTAGAACCTCAATCAAACCGCTATTTGCAATTTCAGCATAAATTCCCTCAAAAGGTAAGAATAAAATACCAAAATTCGTGGTGTAGGGCGGCGAAATATATTTCTCGTGAATATCCTTGGCACAATTACGAATGGTACGATATAATATTTTTCTTGCTTCTTTCACTTTCTCTGAATCACCGGAATCAATCGCATCTTGTAATGCTGCATAAGTATCCCCTGGAAATTTAGAATCAATTGGCAGCAACACACGGCTTTCCGTATCCTACCCAGGCAGCTTCACAGCAAACTCTACGTGATTTCGACTACCGGGAATTGTTGAAATCTCTCGCTCGTATTGTTCTGGTGCCAAAATTTCTTCTAGGATACTCCCCAGCTGTACTTCACCTAGAATTCCACGTGTTTTTACGTTAGACAATACTCTTTTCAGATCGCCGATTCCAGCAGAAACCGTCTGCATTTCGCCCAGGCTTTCATAAACCTTTTCCAACCATTCACTGACTAAGTGGAATGATTTTTGCAAACTGTTATCCAACTTCTCACTAACAGTAGATTGTATAGCAGTAAGCTTTTGCTGATTTTCACTTCCAATTTGCTGTAGCTGCTGCTGCATAGTCTTTCGCATACTTTCCAGTTTTTGTTCATTCCCCATTTCTAACGTCTGTAATCGCCGTTCCAACTGCTTTAGGCTATCCTGCGTGGCAATACGCATACGTTCCTGTCGATCCACCAAAAGCTGTGCCATATCGTCTAATTTTTGCGATTGTGCTGCAGCGGTATTCCGCTGTAATTCCGTCAGCTGCGACCCTAGGTACTGCACATTTCTCTGCACCTGATCCGAAATTTCCTCTCGCAGCTGCCGTTGTGAGACCTGGGTTTGCTGCTCCAAACGTTCCAAAGATTCTGCATGACTATCCTGTGGCTTACGCAGCAATAACACCAAAACAGCACCTAACAGCCCCAAAATCAAGATGCATAATATCATCAATGCCATATTCATTTCATATACACTCCTTAAAAACTCCCCTTATGGGGAGTTTTTTCTCAATCCTGACCACTCTTTTTCCTTGGTTCTTGCCCGTGTCCGATCTGATGTACGCTGCTGTGCTGCATCGTCTGTTCATAGGACACTAGCATTTCACCATCATCATCATCATCGTCCACAATGCTATGATACCCATCATTCTGTTCTTCGTCGGAATCAAGTGTTTTTCCATCGGTAATGCGCAATTCTTCTTTTTCTTCCTTCGTCATTTTCGTGTGCATAATAATCCGCACCGTCAAGAATATTACAACAATAATCACTGCAGCAATTCCCACATACATTACCAACGACGCCCAGTCAATATCCAATGCATGAAAATCTAAGTCTACTTTACAATTCTTTACATAGTCCTTGGCAACGCCGGTGTATCCTGTCAATTCAAAATCCGATACTGCTTTCAGCGACATAGACTTACCCGAATCTGTTTCAATAGTGATCACATCATCGCTATCTTCATCGTCGTCCGCCTCAGTAATACCAAAGGCATAATCGCCAATCGAAGTCACACGCTTTGGCAAGGTGACCGATTTCAGACTATCGCAGCAAAAGAACGCATATTCGCCGATTTCCAAGTCTTCCCCTTCGCTGCCATCCTCATTATCTGCACCTTCGAAAACCAATTCTGTCAGTCCTGTGCAATCTGAAAACGCTGTTGTTTTTATATTCGTAACCGTTTCCGGAATCGTGATACTCGTTAGCCCTGTGCAATAGTCAAACGCCATTTCACCAATATATTGTAGTTTTGCACCGAAATCAATCTGTGTCAAATTACTTGCCGAAAAAAATGAACCTGCATAAATAACAAGCACCTCATCTGGTACAGTAAATGATGTATCTGTCTTCCCCGCTGGATAGAGATACAAAATCGATTGATCTGCACTATAAACCACGTTATCTTCTACGGTATAGTTGGAATTATCCTCATCAATTGTAACTGTTTCCAGATTTTGACAGCCAAGAAAGCTCATCGCACCAATATCTTCCAATGTAGACGGTATATGAAATTCCGTCATACTCATACAGCCGTAGAACATATATGCGCCTAGCTCCGTGATGTTTTCCGGAATCTCCACGCTCTCTAAAGCAATACAATAATAAAACAATTGATCCCCAATCGTTGTCAAAGTATCTGGCAAAGTAATCTCTTCTAACGATGTACAATAACCAAATGCCATTGCACCAAGGCTCGTGGTTTCGTCACCCAGTGTTATGCTGGTCAGCGCAGTACAATCAAAAAAACAGCCATCCGGAATTTCTGTGACGCTATCTGGAACGGTAACGCTCGTGAGTGCAGTACAGCCGTAAAATGCCGCTTCTTCAATCTCCGTCACAGAGGAGGGAATTGTCATACTTTGTAAATTTTCACAATTTGCAAATGCTTCTTCTCCAATAGAAACCACCGTATAACCGTCGATAGATGGCATTATGCTCACGTTCGTCGCCGAAGTGTCACAGCTTGTCACCTCCACATCTGTCTGATCCAAATAGCTATATGTCAGCGTTCCGTCAGTAAACGAAGTACTATCGGAAGTGGAACTATCGTCTGCAAAAGAGACCCCAGATGAGGCAGCACCGACGAAAGAGATTCCAAATAATAGTGCAGCGACGGCAACAATGCCACGACAAACCTTTTGATGATTCATGATTGATAAAACAGTCCTTCCTTTTTACATACAGACGATGAAATTATTTCTTCTTTTTCTTCGCATTCTTTTTTCCGGAATTCTTCTTTTTGTCAGAGCCTTGCTGTCGATTCTGATAGACTGCATTGCGTGTGGTTGGTCGAATTTGATTTCGCTTTTTATAAATCAAAACAATAACGACAATTCCAGCTGCCACCACAACCACAATTCCAATGCCAATGAGGTAATAGACCAGATTACTGCCATCTGCTTCCCATGCTTCTATATATTCTGCCACGGCGTCATTTCCGGCGTTACTTACCACCAACTCATCCATTTTTTCTTCTTCACTGGTTTCAGAGGCTGTATAATAGCCCCATGCCTCGTCGCCGATTTCTGTAATGGTCGAGGGCAGCGATAGCTTTACCAAATTCGCACAGTTATAAAAACACTGTGTGCCAATCGAAGTAACCCCCTCTGGCACCGTGATTTCTGATAATTCTGTACAGGCATAAAAACAGTGATCCCCAAGGGATTGTAAAGTGGAAGGCAAAGAAACAGTCTCCATTGCGACACAGTAAGCAAATACTGCGCCATTTAACGCCGTAACACCCTCAGGAACTTCTGCTGCCGTCAATGCCGTACAATAATAAAAACAATCCTCCCCAATCTTTGTCACTGCATTCAAATCAATCGTTTCCAAAACCGTCGAGCCAATAAAGCTCCAATCAGCAAGTGTCGTGCAATCGTCAGGTACGGTATAATCCGTTGTTTCCTTTGCTTCCGGATAACGAATCAGTGTAGTACCATCACTGGTAAACAGTACACTATCTTGGGAAATATAGGCAGTATTTCCGTCAGCAACCGTAATTGCTGTTAATGCCTGACAGCCATCAAACACATATTCACCCATTTCCGTCACCGTAGAGGGAATAGTAACCTCTGTCAATCCCTCACAAGCCTGAAATGCGTAATCACCAATTGTCTCCAATCCCTCTGACAGCATAAGGTCCGTCATTCTGGTACAGCCGTAAAAGGTTTCGTTTCCAATCGACTTTATGGTATCCGGCAGGTCAAACGATGTAAAATAACTGCATTCGTAAAACAGAGCATCTGAGAGATTCGTCAGTGTCGAAGGAAAATTGATTTGACTAAGCATAGTGCAAGATTCAAATGCACCACTGCCAATTTCGGTTAATCCTTCCGGCAATGACACCTGACATAGCATGGTACACGATCCAAAGGCACTCTCTCCAATCGAAACAACGCCATCTGGTACGACAATATTTGTGACAAACTGACAGTTCATGAATGCTGCATCGCCAATTTCTGTCACCGGCATACCGTCGATTTCAGAAGGAATTTCAGAAACCGTTGCCGCCGTATCACAGGAGGTAATGGTCACACCTCCACTGTCGTTCTCTCGATATGTATACACATCATAAGTAGAGTCGTTAGAGGTGTCGATCGCAATACCACTGTCATCATCTGCCTCAGTAGAATCTGCTGCGATACACGGCATCGTCAAACTGACACCCATCATACACACTGTCAAAAAAGCAGCACCTATTTTTTTCCATTGTTTCATTGTTGATCCCCGCCACTGGTGTTATTTTCATCGGATACTTCTTCCACATCTGGCTTTTGTTTCTGCTTCAATGTATCATCGATTGCTTTTTCTGCCTTTTTCCGTGACTGACGATTCGTCTTATCCTTGTCCGTTTTTCCTTTTCGATTCCCACTGACAATGAGAATAATACCAACAATCAAAACCAGTACAGCGACTCCATCAATGAATATCCACATTCCGTACTTGTCAAGAAAGCTTTCAGAAGAATCCATTCCTGTTTCTGTCGTGTCTGTCGCAACCTCATTTTTGGAACTAATGGTACGGAACGTAAAGTTGTTGCTGTAATCATTCTCATCGTCTGAATCAGTACAATAGGTTTGTGCCTGTGAGCCGGTGACACCGTACACTACAAAACCACTCACCGTTGTATCCATATCCAATTCATAGCCAAAAGCACAGAAACCAATTTCTGATACACTGGAGGGAATGGTTACTTCTGTCAATCCCGTGCCAGCAAAAGCTGCCATCTGAATAGTTGCTAAATTCCCCGCATCCGAGAACGTCACCTCCGTAAGATTTTCACAGCCTGCAAAGCAAGCCGCTTCCATCAATTCCAAAGAATCCGGAAATGTGACTTCTGTTAATCCTGTGCAGTAGGAGAACGCATACTGTCCGATTTCTGTCAAAGATTCCGGCAGATTCAACGTTTCCAAGCTGGAATACGCAAATGCCCAGCTGTCTATATAGAGAAGGGTATCCGGAAAGACGACATCAGTCAAACACGTTTGTGCAAATGCAGAGGGCATAATCTGCATCACGCCATCTGCAATGCTATAGGAAGTATCCGCCTTTGCAGTGGGATAGTAAATCAAATACAATCCGTCCGCAGAATATAATACCCCGTCTTCCGCTTGTAATGCAGTGTTACCGTCCTCTACGACAATTTCCTCCAGTGCCGTACAGCCATAGAAACACGAATCACCAATTTCTTCTACAGTTTCCGGAATCGTTACAGTTTCCAGCTCTGTATGATTCAAAAGCACAGCGTTGCCCAACTTACTGATCGTGATGCCATCTACCGTATCCGGTAAAATCAAATCCGTATCCGACATACCGTTATAGACCGTCAGCGTTGCTGTGCCCGTGTCCTCATCCACGGTATAACCGTAGTCACCAGAAGTGAACACCTCAATGTCTGATTCTTCATCATCAGCAGAGTTTGCGTCCTCGCTTTCATCATCTGTGGAATCATCCACACTACTCTCTTCTTCTGCCGATACATTCGCCCCGAATGCAAAAGCCGCACTCGTCCCCGCCAGCATTACCGTCAGCAGAATTGCAATTGTTTCCTTTTTACGCATAAATATCTCCCTTTGAAAATTTATTCAACCGTCACGGATTTCGCTAAATTTCTCGGCTTATCCACGTCGTTTCCTTTTAAAACAGAAGTATAATAAGCTATCAGTTGTAACGGAACAACTGCAATCATCGGCATAAGCATATCATCAAAATCTGGTAAGCCAAACCGCATATCTACTGCGTCTTTGTCAACCACATCGCTTTTCCGACAAACCAAAATAACCTTTGCACCTCTCGCTTTTACTTCTTTAATATTACTAATGGTCTTTTCCCACAGTGCCTTTTGGGTCGCCACTGCAATGACCGGCATATTCTCCGTAATCAGAGAAATCGTGCCATGCTTTAGTTCTCCTGCCGCATAAGATTCCGAATGGATATAAGAGATTTCCTTCAGTTTCAAAGAGCCTTCCATACTCAGTGCATAATCTAAACCTCTTCCAATATACAATAAGCTGTCCGCCGTAATCAGCGAGGAAGCAATATATTGCGTCTGTTCCTTATGATTCAAAATTTCGGAAATGACATCCGGTGTTTGCTCCAAAAGATGTACGAATGACCGACATTTTGTCTCGTCGATTTTTCCAACAGCTAGTGCCAATTCAAACGCAAACAAGTACATCACTGCAATTTGTACCATATACGCCTTTGTCGAGGCTACGGCAATTTCCGGTCCTGCGTACGTATAGATTAGCATATCGGCTTCTCGTGCAATGGAACTGCCCATAGCGTTCACGATTGCCAGTGTTTTTGCACCCAATTTTTTTGCAAGTCGCATTGCCGCTAGGCTGTCTGCCGTCTCACCGGATTGAGAAATGATAATCACCAAATCGCCCTCTCCTACCAGCGGATCCCGATAGCGAAATTCTGACGCAATATCCACTGTCACCGGTACACAAGCTAGCTTTTCAATCACATATTTACCAACCGTTCCTGCGTGCATAGCAGTTCCGCAAGCGATAATATGAATATGCCGAAATGCCCGAAGCACCTCCAACGTAATGCCGCACTCCTCCAAGTTTGGAAGACCATCCCGAATACGAGGACGGATTGTATTGCGAATTGCTGTGGGTTGTTCGTGAATTTCCTTGAGCATAAAATGGGCATAGCCACCCTTACCGATTGTCTCAACATCCCAATCCGCCGTTTTTAATTCCTTTTGTACCGGCTGACCAAACGCATCATAAATATGTACACCATCTCTGCCCAAAACGGCAATTTCCTCATGCTCCAAAAGATAGTAATTCCGTGTGTACTCGATAATCGCCGGAACATCAGAAGCAATAAAGCTTTCTAATTCGCCAACACCTACGATCAAAGGACTCTCACAGCGTACTGTATACACCTGTTCCGGATGATCTGCAAAGATAATCCCCAACGCATAAGAGCCTTTTAAATCTCTTACTGTTTCAGAGATGGTCTGAATCGGGCTACCATTATAGCGATAGTCCAATAAACGTGCCACAACCTCTGTATCTGTGTCACTATCAAAGGAAACTCCTTTTGTAATCAAAAAGTCCTTGATTTCCTTATAATTTTCTATGATGCCGTTATGAACAATGGTGACTCTTCCACCACTATGGGGATGAGAATTCACATCAGATGGCTCCCCGTGGGTAGCCCACCTCGTATGTCCAATGCCAACCTGCCCTATCGGTGCGCCATCCTGTTTCATACGCTCTTCCAAATCATCCAGTCTGCCTTTCGATTTGGCAACCGTAATCTCACCATTTTGAAAAACAGCGATACCAGCAGAGTCATATCCACGATATTCTAATTTTCGCAGTCCATTCATCAGGACTTCTGTGCAATCTCGTTTCCCAACATATCCAACAATTCCACACATTGTCATTCCTCTCTTTCATATCATTCACTATGTACCGCCAATTTACAATCGATCAACACAATACCCTATTGATTATAACATAATTCTTTTCAAATTGCAACTGATTTTTTCGTGAAAATTGCGTGATTAGGCTTTGATAAGAAAAAAATTATCCCATAATGATTTTTACTTGCCAAATCTTATGCAAATATGTTATAATATCATCATAAAATTAGTTTATTTCACGAAAGGAATGCCAAATATGAAACGTCTCACCATCGGTATTACTGCACACGTTGACTCCGGCAAAACCACCCTTTCCAAGGCACTCCTCTATCACGCTGGTGAAATTCGTCGTCTCGGTCGTGTGGATCACAGAGATGCCTTTCTCGATACCCATGAAATAGAGCGACAGCGTGGCATTACTATTTTTTCGCATCAAGCACAGCTCCATTTTCCCGATGCTGAATTCACTTTACTAGACACACCGGGACATATTGATTTTTCTGCGGAAACAGAACGCACCATGCAAGTCCTAGACTATGCCATTCTTGTAATCAGCGGTACAGACGGTGTCCAAAGTCACACAGAGATGCTCTGGCGATTGCTCAAACGATATCACATTCCCGTTTTTCTCTTCGTAAACAAAATGGACTTTGGCGGCACAGATAAAGCGACTATCTTGTCTGAACTGAAACAGCGGCTCACGGAAAAATGTACCGACTTTACGCACGCAGAAACTGACACATTTTACGAAACAGCTGCGTTGTGTCAAGAGGCTTGGATGGAAGAATATCTGGAAACAGGATCGATTTCTTTGAATCATCTCCAAAAAGGAATTGCAGCCGAAGCACTTGTGCCGGTGTTTTTTGGTTCCGCCCTAAAACTACAGGGGACGGAGATGTTTTTTCATCAGCTCAATCGCTACACCATGGAGAAAAGCTACCCTTCTTTTTTTGGTGCATCCGTTTTTAAAATTGCCACAGATGAAAAGAATAACCGTCTCACCTACTTAAAAATCACCGGTGGCACGCTGCACGTTCGTGATAGTATCACTTATACAGACAATAGTGGCAACACGCATTCTGAAAAAATCAGCCAAGTGCGTGTCTATTCTGGTGCAAAATTTACGACACCGGAATGCATCTACCCCGGAATGGTCTGTGCCGTCACTGGACCAAGCCACACTTATGCCGGACAAGGTCTTGGATTTCAACCTGACAAGACAGACGCCCTACTTGAACCAATTATGCGTTATGGAATTCGATTGCCAGAAGGATGTCAGCCAACAGATGTTTGGGAACAATTGACACAGCTGGAGGAAGAAGACCCCACGCTCCATTTTCAATGGAATACACAGCACCAGCAAATCCAAGTGCAAGTGATAGGTGAAGTGCAATTAGAAATCTTGGAAAAACTAATTGCAGATCGATTTGGTCTGATGGTTCAATTTCATATGGGACAAATTGCCTATCGTGAAACCATTGTTGCACCAGCGGAATGTGTCGGACACTATGAACCACTCCGCCACTATGCAGAGGTACATCTTTTATTAGAACCGCTGCCTTCCGGAAGCGGTTTGCAATTTGCGTCAACCTGTCGAGAAGATGACCTAGATCAAAATTGGCAGCGACTCATCCTGACGCACTTATCCGAAAAGACACACCTTGGCGTCTTAACTGGTTCGCCTATCACGGATATGCGAATTACGCTCTGCGCCGGACGTGCCCATATCAAACACACGGAGGATGGTGATTTTCGTCAAGCAACTTATCGTGCGGTCCGTAACGGACTGCGAAAGGCGGAAAGCGTACTACTGGAGCCTTGATATGCATTCACACTGGAAATCCCAGATACCATCGTAGGAAAGGCAATGACAGATTTGCAGCAAATGGGTGCTGATTGCCAACCTTCTGAAACGCTTGGAACGACTGCTATTCTCCGTGGTAGTGTACCTGCAAGGCGTATCGCCGGATACGCCAAGGAAGTTGCTGCTTATACCAAAGGAAATGGACGCCTTCAGTGCGTGCAAAAAGGCTATGCACCATGTTCAGATCCACAGAGCGTCATTACAGAAATTGGCTATGATTGCGATCGGGATTTAGAAAACACAGCAGATTCCGTATTCTGCGCACACGGCAGCGGGTTCACAGTAAAATGGGATCAGGTAGAAAATTATATGCACCTGCCACTGCAAAAAAGCCGTAAATCAACAGGCACATTCTGCACAGCGACAGCAGCTGCACCGATGGTAAAACTACCTGCAACAAGCTTTTCCGAGGACGAAGAACTGATGCGGATTTTTGAGCGCATCTACGGAAAAATTGGGCGAAATGAACGATATGCACTGCATACACCAAAAGAACAGGATCCCGATGTACAAAAAACCAAATAAACAGCAATAAACGCCGTACCACAGGAGGAATATCTATTGGTCGACGGATACAATTTAATTTTTGCTTGGGATGAACTGAAAGCATTGGCACAAAAGAGTTTAGACACTGCACATGCAAAATTAGAACACATTTTAGAAAACTATAACGGCTATCGACAGTGCCACCTGATTCTCGTATTTGATGCCTATCGTGTGAAAGGACAGCACTGTGAAGTGGAACAGCACGGCAATCTACAGGTGGTATACACCAAAGAAGCAGAAACAGCGGACAGCTATATTGAAAAAACTTCTCACCGGCTGGCAAAAACATATCGTGTTCGGGTCGCCACGTCGGATGGTATGGAACAGTTGATTATTTTAGGTGGTGGCGCACTACGCATTTCTGCGGAGGAATTTCGACAAGAAGTATTACAGACCAGTGCAAAAATTCGTGGCTTTCTCCTCGAAATGGAAATGCACAGTCAAAAGAAAACCATTGAAAAAAAATAAGAAACGACATCGCATACTATATGCGATGTCGTTTCTCTTTTAAGGAACAATTCTAATTAGTTTTTATCAGACGTAGAATCATCTTCTGGAGGTGCCGCTTCTGTGTTGTTTGATTGTGTCTTCTTTCGCCGAGGTTTTTGCTTTTTCAAAACACTATCCTCTAATGCTGTTTCCGATACTTCATCCACGTCAGATTTCTGTTAATTTTCTCGTGACTTTTGTTTCTGCAAAGCACGCTTCTTTGATTCAAATTCTTTCTCCGTCAGCAATCCCTCTTCATAAAGCGATTCCAGCTTACTTAACAGCGTTTCTTCTTCGTTGGTCGAATTGTTCTTCGAACGATTTTGATTGGAGCGGAGCTTTGCACGTTTTTGTTTATTCTTCTCCTCTTGTTCCTTCTGCCGTGCCAATTCAGCAATCATGTACGCATAACGTTTCCGGTCGCTGAACCAAATGAATACCATTACAACGATACCGCCGCAGAGCAATGCGATACCTGCCCACCATCCCGGTGGTGTATAAGTCATCTTTACGGTATGCGTTCCGGCAGTCAAGCGAACGCCGATCATTGCATCTACTACAACAATTTGTCCTACCTCGCCATCGTCATTGGACAGAGAAACTTCACCGTCCTCGTCTTCTTCCTCGATGACCAGATTATCTACCTTCTCACCGTCTACTTCAATGCTCCAGCCCGGTTCATACGGAATCGAAGTCATCATAATCTGTCCTTCTTCCGCCGTAATCGTACCTTCAATCTTGCGATCATTGTACTCTGTAATATCCCACTGATTCTCCTTCAGAATATCAATATCCTGCTGGAACAGGTCATAGTCAAAGCAATAGAACAAGAAATTCTTGACAATCGTAAATTCATCTGTAACCGTCATTCGCAGCGTCAATTTTGTACCTGCTTCATACGTACCAAGTGTTCGGATAACGTAATTGTCCCCTTCAAAATATTCGCCTAGGGAATCAAATCCACCGTACGCCGATGCATCTATATCCGACCATGTAAACGTACCAGTATTTTCTTCGCTCCAAGTCGCTTCTGCTTCTGCCCACTCGTCCGTCGTCCAAGTATTCAAATAGAGGTTCACCTTGTTCTGGAATCCCGTCTTGAAATAGATATAAATCGGCTTTCCAGCCATCTCTTCTGTCACTTCAATATGGAAATCTACCGTCGGGTCGCCATCGCCCGATGCCACATATTTCACCTGTTCGCCATAAGGTTCCGTTGTAACAGAATCGCTAAGCACCGGATCTTCCGCAAGTTCTATTGCAGTGTAGTATTCATCCCAAGTGGAGAAATTACCGCTGCTGTCGAACTCTGTCTGACCTGCCATCGTACTCAGGAAAATGTTCTGACTGTTAAATGGATTATCATTTCCAAGATGGTCAATGTTTAGGACATCATCATCGACCATATAGCCGATGGAAAGTGCATTCGTATTTTCATAAATCGTAATCGTCTTATCCGTGCCATTCTCGTTGGTGTAGTCATAGTAAAGTACCGGCTCATAAGTATCATTCAGCCGTTTGGAATCGCCGCTGTCGCCACGATCCAACACATACTTGATGCCCAACAACGAATCCGCCAACGGCGTGGTACCGTCGTAACGTGTGTAGTAGCTGTGCATACAATAACCCATCGTTTCGATAAAATTGATAATACGGGTATTCATGACAGAACTGGAATGAGAAATACCATTCAATCCAAAAGCAGCATTGTCGTTGACACAGCGGAAAAACGTCTTTTCTGCACGATACAGACTGTCGTCATACTCCTCCAGTGCATCCACTGCAGCACGACCGTTTTGTACATAATTCTGATAGGATTTTCTTGTGGAATATGCCACCTCATCGTCAATATCCTTCATCGAATCCAGTGCATTATACACGGCTTCACCGCCAGTCGCCACCAGCAATACAGATGTCAGGAATATACTAGCACCACGCTTGTTTCGGGTCGCATTGCTGCAGCACATAAAGTAAAGTACAATCAGATAAATTCCTAAAAGTACTGCAGACACCCAAAGTGCGCCAGATGCCATCTGTTCGAACTTCATACCTGCAACAATCGCCACAAGCAATGCCATGCAAATCGCCGAGCCAATCAGATGTTTACCCTTGATTGCACTTCGATTTGTAAAGGTCGATGCCGCCATCGATAAGAAGAGGAACGACAGCAAGAACGAGTAACGGAACGGCAGCCAGTTCGGAGACTGTCCACCGTGCCACCACATATCTACCGGCACGATCATCATACAAGCGAGCATAACCAAGATTAACAGAGTATAGCCAACTTTTTTGCGTGTTTTGATATTCTTGTTCATGTAGAACATTGGCAGCAATGCTACGGTCAACAAGCCGCAATATATTTCCGGTTTTCCTTGTACATTGACGGAATCATACTGTGCCGGCAAAAACTGTGGCAGCATATCTACCAAATCCAGTAGCAGTGTCAAAATCGGATTTGCTTCTGTATCCGTCAACAAGGATTCACTTAAGAGGAACGATTGGAATCGAAAGTGATAATCCGGATCGGAAAAGTCAAATTTACCGAGTTTCAGAGCATTATACACCGGCAACAACATAAACGCCGCACACGCCAGTGCAATCACAGCAGAATAGAGCGCACGTACCAATACTTTACAGATTTCAGGTGCTTTTCTGCCACGCTTGTCCGTTCCAAAGAACAGATAAAACAGGAAATAAAGTACGACAAAAATACAAATCATGTATCCGATATAGAAATTTGCCACACACATTAGTGCCAGCGGAATAATGAGATTCAACCGTCTGCCATCATCTACAAGGTATTCAATGCCCAGCATAATCAACGGCAAAAATACCAAGCCATCTAACCACATCGGATCAATCAGCTGAATCACAGCATATGCCATCATCGCATACATCGTGGAAAAAATGAGAGAATGCAGTGGCTGCACATTCTTGCTCTTTTGTAAGTAATAGCTGAACGTCACGCCGGCTGCACCCAGCTTACACAGCTGCATAATCAGCAGACTGCCCAGCATAAACTTTTCTGGCAGCAATAATACAATCAGCGTAAAGGGACTCGCCAAATAATAGCCAATAACCCCCATAAATCCGCCGGACAGATTTCGTGACCAGCTGTAGAAAATACTGCCATCACCCCAAAATGCGTCACGCAGGGCTTCAAAATAATAGACGTACTGACCATTCAAGTCCAGACACAGCACCGACTCTTCCCCAAAAGGATAGAGTCCAAACAGGGCGTATGCCAGATAAGTTAGAGCAGCCGGGATCGCAAATGCTGCAAAATAAACACGATTGCGCCAGATCCAGTCTCGCAGGAATGTGAGAAATCCTTTCAAACTGATCTGTCGCTTTCCGGCAGCAGCGGTCAAGGCTCCGGTGTTAGTAGTTGCCATGAAATTCCTCCTTCAAAATTTGACATCGATTGGCAATTGTACCGATATCCAGGGTCATAAAAATTCTTTTCGTCTTTCCCCTTGGACGACAAAACACAAACATAGTTATTATAACATATTTTTATGGGTGGTGCAATAGTTTTTCAAAAAAAGATGTGAAATCCTACAAAAAAATTGATCCTTAACCTTTGTCTGCTTCATCCTTTTCGCCATTTCGAATCAATTTCACTGCCGTCCAATCCGCTTTTTCCAATTGCTCTGCCACAGTAAATCCATAAGGCACCACCGTGTCAATCACCTCCTGCGCACGTTCTGAGATGATACCTGACAAAATCAGCGTACCACCCAACTTTAAAAATTGTGGAAACAGCGGTGCCATCGCTTTTAGCACATCTGCAACAATATTGGCAGTGACAACATCATAGCCACTTCCGATTCGTTCCACAAGTGCAGTATCCGTAATGATATCGCCACAGGAAATTTGATATTGCGTCGGAGACAGTGCATTCTTTTCTGCATTTTCCGCCGCAATCCGCACAACATTTTCTTCAATATCCACGGCGTAAACATCCGTCGCACCCAATAGCATACCGCCAATAAATAAGATGCCACTGCCACAACCCAAATCCAAAAGCTTCGTGTCGCTCGTCACCGAGCGTTCCAATAACTCCAAGCATAATCGTGTCGTATGGTGTTGCCCTGTACCGAAGCTGGATGCAGGGTCGATCTCCAAAACAATTCTGCCTTTTGCTTGGTCTGTCACAGATTCCCAGCTCGGCTTAATATACAGCTTTTCGCCTACGGCAAATGGTTTAAAGTATTGTTTCCAATTATTCGCCCAATCCTCTTCTCGTATGCCGGAACAGGACATTTCTAATCTTCCGTAGCGGCTCTCTGTGTCGGACGCTTTCCACTGCGCCAACATATTTCGCAGTGCAGCCAACGTTTCACTCCCTTGGGCATTCTGTGGGAGATAAGCTGTAACGCAGGTCTCACAATTCGCCAGTTCCATCAAGCTGTCTTCTAAATAATCCCATTTTCCATCTTTTTGTTCTAAGAAATCCCGAAAATCATTTGCATCCTGTACCGAACATCCACGAATTCCCAAATCCTGCAGTTTCATACTCAAAGGGTCGATTCCATCTGTCGTTGTGTAAATATCTACCTGTGTCCAATTCATGTGCCGGATTCCTCCATTTCGCTTCGCTTTCTCACATTTTCCTCCTGTATTTGTCGCCCCTCCGCAATGAGATATTGCAAACGTTCCTCGTCATGCTGCTTCAATGCATCTCGATAATCGGTCAGATTCTCAATCAACAAATCCAAATGATAGAGCAAATTATCCCGATTGTCTAAGAACAGTGCAGACCACATAGTCTCATCCATAGTTGCAACACGAGTCATATCTTGAAAACTGCCGCCGGAAAAGGAGAGCGCATCCTCCATGCAAAAATCCTTCACGTATGCACTCGATACGACGTGCGCCAGCTGTGATGTATAAGCAATCATGTTATCGTGCCACATCGGCGTTGCAGTAACAATATTGCCGAATCCCATTTGCTTTGCAAGGTCTTTCACTGTATGCAAAGCGTCCTCATTCGTAACGTCTACAGGCGTAACAATCAGGTTGGCATTTTGAAATAAATTCGATATACTGGCATCATAGCCGGAGCGTTCCCGTCCCGCCATTGGATGCGTCCCCACATAGTGAATTCCCAACTTTTTACAGCGATAAGTCAAATCCCGCACCATTCTGCCTTTCAGTCCACAAGTATCTACCAAAATCGTACCAGCAGAAATTTGGGGCAACGCATCCTTGAGCAAAGAAAGGGCGACACGCTGGTGTAAGCAAAGAATAATCATGTCATATTTGTCATCTGTCATCTCGCCGATACCATTAATCACGCCCTCCACAAGCGCTTGTTTTAGGACGGTTTCCTGCGTATCACAGCCGTAAATTGTATGATTCGAGACTGCACGGATCACCTTACAAATCGAACCGCCAATCAGTCCCATTCCCACAACAAGAATTTTCATTTTATAAAGCTTCCTCCAATTTTTAAGGATATGATTTCATGTTTCCCATATTTCTATAGTATCACAATTTTAACATTCTGTCAAGGGAGAGATAAATGATAAGTCTGCCTCTTCAAACGAAAAAAATACCCTTCAGAGCCTTTTATTTCTGAAGGGCACTATTTTTTAATCGCTTTCATTTTGTATCCGCAATATTTTTCTATGTCACTTCTGTCATTTCAAATTTTTTCGCATAAATTCCTCTATTTTATCAAACGGAATCACATTCATCTTGTCATATAAATCCGTATGTACAGCTTCGGGAATCAAGAAAAGCTCCTTATTGTCTCCAATTAGCTTTTGAAATGCATCTTTGCTGAAATAACAGGAATGGGCTTTTTCACCATGAATCAAGAGGACGGCGTTTCGAATTTCCTGGCTATACTGTAACATCGGCATATTCAAAAACGATTGGCATCCTGTCACATTCCAACCATCGTTGGAATTTAAAGAACGAGAATGGTAGCCACGTGCTGTTTTGTAGTAATCATAATAATCCTTCACAAAAAAAGGTGCATCTTCCGGTAATGGATCAACTACGCCGCCACCCAAGGCATAACTACCGTTTTTATAATCAATGGTACGCTGTGCACAAAGTGCCTTGCGCTTTTCATATCTGGCTGCTTCACTATCCTCTGCATCAAAGTAACCATTGGCATTTACACGTGTCATGTCGTACATAGTAACGGCAATCGTTACTTTAATGCGTGTATCCAATGCTGCAGCATTCAGTGCCATACCACCCCAACCGCAAATACCGATGATTCCAATTTGATTCAGATCGGCATTTTCCTGTACGGACAAAAAATCCACTGCCGCCATAAAATCCTCTGTGTTCACGTCTGGAGAAGCCATATAGCGTGGTTCACCACCGCTTTCTCCGGTATAAGAGGGATCAAAAGCAATTGTCAAGAATCCTCTCTCCGCCATCGTCTGGGCATAAAGACCAGACGACTGTTCCTTTACTGCACCAAATGGTCCGCACACTGCAATTGCTGGAAATTTTCTACACGCACACCTAGGTTCGTAAAGATCAGCCGCCAGCGTAATCCCATAACGATTATGGAACGTCACTTTTCTGTGATTTACTTTTTCACTTTTCGGAAAACCCTTGTCCCATTCCTCCGTTAAGTATAATTTCTCTTCCATGATAATTTCCTCGCTTTTTTTATTTTAAAATTGTGTATTGGCTATCGTCTACAGCCTCCAGCCATTCATTCGAAGTGTTTTCTCCGGGGACTTCAATCGCCAAGTGTGAAAACCAGCTGTCTGGTGCTGCACCGTGCCAGTGCTTTACGCCAGTCGGAATATTGATACAGTCACCTGGATGCATTTCCTGTGGCTCTTTTCCCCACTCCTGATAATAACCGCATCCGGCGACGCAAATCAAAATTTGACCGCCGCCCTTGTCCCCATGGTGTATATGCCAGTTATTGCGGCAACCCGGCTCAAAGGTTACATTAAAAATAGCAACCTGCGACGTAGACACCGAAGCTAGATAGCTCTGACCAATAAAATATTTTGCAAAAGCATCATTTGGCGCACCGATAGGAAATATCATTTCAGCAGCATGAGCAGATTTTGCGTCGGTTACCGCACCGTCATCACGCCAAATTTCTTTCGCCATATGAAAAACTGCCCAACCCTTTGGCCAGCCAACATAAAAAGCTGCATGGGTAATGATCGCCGCAATTTCCTTTTTGGTCACTCCGGCTTTCTTTGCATTTTCCAGGTGAAATTTGAGAGAATTATCGGTAATCCCCGAGGACATCAACGCTACTACTGTGATGATACACCTTGTCTTATGGTCAATATCCGAATTATTCCAATTTTCTCCAAACAGCACATCGTCGTTAAAATGTGCAAATTCCGGTGCAAATCCTCCCAAGGTGTCACGTCCTGCCGTCTGTACAATTTTATCCATAATTTACCTCCCACGGAAATGCCAAAAAGATTTGACACTTCAAATATTTCATGATATACTGATTGTAGCACCTAAACCCGACTTTAGGTCAATACCCAATTTGAAAATTTTTTGTGAACAAGGAGACGATAATCATGACATATACCATTGGACAAGTTTCAGAGATGATTGGATTGCCCATTTCGACGCTGCGCTATTACGATAAAATGGGACTATTCCCCCATATGAAGCGTGTTTCCGGTGTCAGACAGTTCAGTGACACGGAAGTTGACGCTTTACGCATCATAGCGTGCTTAAAAAAATCTGGACTGGAAATAAAGTATATCAAACAATTCATGGACTGGTGTGTACTGGGACGTGACACCTACCCACAGCGAAAAGCACTATTTGAAAAGCAAATTGAAACAGTGGAAACAGAAATCGATCGCATGAACCATGTTCTGACATTATTGAAATATAAACGCTGGTACTACACGCAAGCGATTCTGGATGGCAACGAAGAGCGACTACAGACAATACAGTCGGAGGATATCCCAGAAGAAATCAGAGCGGCTTTTGAAGAACTGCATCCGTCTGTATAAATCGCTGATAGATGCTGCGACAAAAATCCCATCGGAATTTTTCCGATGGGATTTTATCTATGGAATCTCTATAAAAATTTCAATCAATCGGTATAAGGTAACGTCTTCACGATTTGTACAACAAATTTCAAGAGGATGAGTGCATCGTCTGCATCAACATAACCGTCGCTGTTCACATCTGCTCCTGCAACGGCAGCTTCGTTCAGTGTAACCGTTCCGGCAACTACCTTATTCATAAAGATAACGTCGGAAAGCGTGATGGAACCATCTAAGTTAATATCGCCAAAAGTAACATTTTCCGGGTCGATTTCCGTAGTCGTCGTTTCGGTAGTGGTCGTTTCTGACGCTGTCGCTGTCGTGGTAGATTCGTCTGTTGCCGTCGTGGTTTCTTCTGTTGTAATTGTAGTCGTTTCTGTTGTGGTGGTGGTTTCCGTAGTTGCAGTGGTAGTGGTAGTTGTAGACAGCATAAAGGTCGTAAATGTCACGCTCGCCGTATTTCCATTGTCGTCCATTACACGAATGGTTACAGTTCCCTCGCCGGTAATTGTCACCTCGCCATCCTGTGTTACCGTCGCAATCGAAGCATCATTGCTCAGCCAAGCCATTCCGCCGGTATAGTCATCTGCAACTGTATATTCCATTGCAAATGTATTTCCAACATAAAGATTTCCAACATATGGGTCTAGTAGTGTTATTGCACAGTCATTGGATTCTGTGGTTGTGGTGGTAGATTCTTCTGTGATGGTTTCGGTAGTGGTGGTTGTGGTGGCCGTGGTTTCTGTTGTGGTAGTAGTTGTTGTCGTCTCTGTCGTGGTAGTCTCTGCGTTCGGGTCGGATACTTTAATATTGATTGCACCATCAATCAGTTCTATTTCATCCATTATGTCATCTAAAGAAGCGTCGAGATAAGTAAAATATGGTACCGTTACTTCGACAGTCTCTAGATCCTCTTGGCTGGAATATTCATCCATTTTGGAAAATGTATCAATTGACCCAACCACAAAATTCATAAGCTCTAGTGCATCTGATGCATCCACACCGTCACCAGAGCAACAATCTGCAACAACTAACCCTTCATCCGTCAGGAAACACCCACCAGATACGTAGCTATTTAAAATATTGCAGTCTGCCACTGTAATTGCATCATCATCTATCGAAAGATCTCCCATCAGCGTTGTAATGGTAGAACTCTTACAAGAATACGCCGTCGAGCCACCGTCCCGATCTGCCCACGTAATGGGGAAAGCGTAATAATAACCCTCTTCATCGTCATACTGTAATTCTAATCCATATTCTTCTGCCGTTGCGATAACGGTTTCTTCGTCTGCAACATCAAAATAACCACCAATGATTTCTCCGGATAATTCATCACTATAACCATATAAAGAAGTAAGACTCGATGCTGTAGCAAAGCAAACCAATCCACTTTCTTCATAATCATTCGCATTGATAGCATTGTTATAATCATTACCATAAGAACTAGATAAGCTATATACAGAAACAAAACTATCTTCGTCAAGTGCAAGTTCCAAAACTGCCCTCGTTTCCTCTGGAAAATACATTGCCACCGTCATTCCCAAGGTGTTTTCTGTGTTATTCGCAGAAGCTAAGCTTATATCCACACACGAATCCCCACTGGAAACAAAAGGCGTTCCAATTTCTAAAGAAGCAGTTTCTGCGTTCGGGTCGGATACTTTAATGTTGATTGCACCATCAATCAGTTCAATTTCATCCATTATGTCATTCTTAGAGGAGGCATCGAGATAGGCGAAATATGGTACTGTCACTTCGACAGATTCCTCATCCTCTTGACTGGAAAATGTATCGATTGATCCAGTTAGAAATCTTATCAATTCTAGTGCATCTGATGCTTACACACCGTTATCAGAACAGCAATCTGCATTAAGAAGTGCTTGTGAACTTAAATCAAGAGCACCGGCAACATAGTGATTCAGCAAAAAGAAGTCATACATTGTAATCTCATCGTCCAAAGAGACGTCACCCATCAATGTAACGGTGTCACTGGTATAAGAATACACCATCGAACCGCCGTCCCGATCTGCCCACGTAATGGGGAAAGCATAATAATAACCCTCTTCGTCGTCATATTGCAACTCTAATCCGTATTCTTCTGCCGTTGCGATAACGGTTTCTTCGTCTGCAACATTAAAACAACCATCCAGAATATTTCCAGATAAACTTGTAGAAGAACTGCTGGAACCGTTATACAAGGAAAATCGAACGAGTCCACTTTCTTCATACGCATCGGAATTGGGAATATCTGTCATCGTACCATAAAAACTATTTTCGTCCAATGCAAGTTCCAAAACAGCCCTCGTTTCTTCTGGAAAATACATCGCAGCAGTCATTCCCCGAGTATCCGGCGTATTATTCGCAGTGACTAAGCTTATCTCTGTGTAAGAATCCCCACTGGAAACAAAAGTCGTTCCAATTTCTAAAGAGGCAGTTTCTTCGTCACTCGACGAATCTTCTTCCGCCGACGTCAAAATACTCGTCGCTGTACCCCCCCCCCATTTCCAGAAAATGCCATTCCAGAAATGAACATCGCACCGGCAGTCAGTCCCGCCAGCCATTTTTTCATCTGTAACATCATTCGTTACCTCCAATAATAAAAATTTCTCATAAGGATAAAACACACCCTACTGATAAATCAATTATATCACGATTGTTTCAAAATTGCAAGCGATTTTCCAAAATTCCAAAAAAAACTATTGAAAAAATTTTTTTACTATGCTATAATATTAGAAAAAGCATATATTATTCTAAAATTTTCACTTTGAGCAAGGAGGTCTCTCAATGGGCATTATTCGTGCAGCCGCCGGCGCAGTTGGCGGAACCTTGGCTGATTCGTGGTTGGAGTATATCACCGCTGGTGAAATGGGGGCCGAATACCGTTATGACAAAGGGCGTTCAGGTCACTCGCAGCAAACGTGGCAGCAATAAAAAATATACACCCGGTATCATTTCTAACGGTTCTCGGATCGAAGTCGGTCCGAACCAAATGATGCTGCTGGTAGAAAGTGGCAGAATCGTAGACTATACCGCAGAAGAGGGATGCTATGAGGTCTATCTCTCCTCTTCTCCTTCGATGTTCAACGGGGAGTTGGGCGACTCCATTCGGGAAAGCTTTGAGCGTTTCCGCTTTGGCGGACAGCCTGGAAAGTCTCAATACGCTTATTTTATCAATTTACAGGAAATTCGTGGCATTCGCTTCGGTACACGCAATGCCCTCCAATATTTCGACAACTTCTATAATGCGGAACTGTTCATTCGCTGTCATGGGACTTATTCCATTAAAATTGTTGACCCCATGAAATTTTACATGGAGGTCGCTTCCCGCAACGCCTCTCGTCTGGAATTCCAAGACTTAAGCGAACAATTCAACATGGAATTTCTCGGTGCTTTACAATCCGCTATTGGACAAATGTCCGTAGACGGCGTTCGGATTTCAGCACTGCCGTCCAAAAGCATGGAACTTTCAAAGTACATGGCGACGGTTCTGGACGAGGACTGGATGCAAGCACGAGGCGTTGATATCTGTTCCGTGGGAATCGCCAGCATTAGCTATGATGACGAAAGCAAGTCGCTCATCAATATGCGCAATCAGGGGGCTATGATGTTCGATCCCACGATTCGAGAAGGTTATGTACAGGGCGCAGTCGCAAGAGGCTTACAAGATGCCGGTTCCAATACTGCAGGTGCTGGCCAGGCTTATATGGCAATGGGCATGGGAATGCAAAACGCAGGCAATTTCATGGCAACGGCTTCGGCAAACAACAACCAGCAAATGCAGCAGCAAGCCTCTGCACGGCAAAGCAGCTGGACTTGCAGCTGCGGTACAAAAAATACCGGTAACTTCTGCACTAACTGTGGGAACAAAAAAACACAAAATGACAGCGGGAAGTGGACTTGCAGCTGTGGTACAGTCAACACTGGCAATTTCTGTACCAACTGTGGAAATCGGAAATAAATATGAATACAATACAATATAAATGTCCCAACTGTGGGGCAGAATTGACATTTCAACCAGATACGCAAGATTTCGCCTGTCATTTCTGCAACTGTAACTTCTCCGAATCGGAAATTCAAACACGCTACGCTCGAATGGAACAAGAGGCGGAACAGTCCGCAGACCAAAATACCAAAACTGCAGCAGATATCAGCGACTTTGAAGACGGTGCAAAACTCTACCACTGTCCAAACTGTGGCGCACAAATTATCGCTGATGAGGAAACCTCCGCTACATTTTGCTATTATTGCCATTCGCCGGTAATGCTGTCTGGCAGACTCTCCGGAGAATATCGACCGGCATACGTCATTCCCTTTGCGATTTCTCGTGAAAAGGTGACGGAACAATTTCATCAATAGTGTAAAAAACGTTGGTTTCTGCCAAAGGAATTGCGTTCTGAAAAACAACTGGAGAATTTCTCCTGTATTTATATACCTTTTTGGCTGACCAACTACCGTGCGGACGCTGCCATTTCTGGTAACGGCGATCGTGTGCGATCTTGGCGTGAGGGTGACTATCGGGTGACGGAAACCCAACATTTTCGAATCGAACGAGAGGCAGAAATTCCCTTTCGTGGAATTCCAATGGATGGAGCGAAAAAAAATCGACGATTCCCTTATGAACGCCATCGAACCGTTCTCCTATGAGAAAATGAAGTCTTTTCAAATGCACTACTTAAGTGGCTTTTTGGCACAAAAATATGATGAATCTTATGACGAAGTATTCCCTCGCATCCAACAGCGTATCCAACAAAGCTGCATATCATTACTACGTGCTGACGTAAAAGGGTATACAAAGTGTCAAATCACATCCACACAAGTAAATCTTTACGAAGTGCAGCATGACTATGCGCTCTTACCAGTCTGGTTTTTGCACTATGCCTATAAAGGAAAAAACTATGACTTCGCCATCAACGGACAAACAGGAAAACAAGCCGGTACGCCTCCTTTTAGCTGGGGAAGAGCTGCGCTCTTTAGTGGAGCAGTTGCGATGGTTGTCACATTGTTGCTGGCACTTATCTGCTTCTTCGGAGGTGCTGCATGAATCACCTACACATATTCTAGAGAATATTTTTTACGGTTCTCGCTGCTATGACAATCATGCTCTTCCCGTACGCTGCTTTCGCAGCGGAAACAACGCAGGAAGAAGAATCAGAACAATTGGAACAAACTGAAACGGTTTACTTCTACGATGAGAGAACAGTACTCACAGACAATGCTTTTTAGGATACCTTGGATATATTGGAAGATACCGCATCTCAAACAGAAATGTACATTGGCGTATGGCTAGGTAGTCGATACCGTAGCGAATACTCAACAGAAAATCTCTGCGACGACACTTACGATGAGATATTTGGCACAGATATAGACGGTGTGTTTTTGTATTTAGATTGTTCCGACTCCAACGATTTATATGACTACATTTCTACGAGCGGACTCGGACAATTTTATTATAGCAATGATTCCAGCTACGACCGCATTTCCGCAATTTTTGAGGAAATGGATCCCTATCTGATACGTGGACAGGAAGATTTGTCCGGTGCAATTCAAGTGTTCTGTGACAATTTAATCCGCTACAAAGACGCAGGTGCTCCAAGCCATACTATATCTATGATACCGCCACTGGGATGTATTATTATTTAGAAAACAGCGAAATCGTTGCTTTTATGACATTGCCGGCAAATTATCGTCTCCACGATACGCTTACGCTATTGCCCGGCTGTCTCCTGATTGGACTTGTCGTTGGCGTTGTTGTATTGCTGTCACCACGGGGGTTTTATCGCTTTAAACAGGGCAAAAGTGTCAATCAATATTTACAAAACAGCGATATTCGCTTTACACGCCGTGTCGATCAATTCATCGGACAACATATCACTCGTACACGTATCAACAATGGTAGCAATGGTGGTCACGGCGGCGGAAGCCATGGTGGCGATGGTCTCAGTCACGGCGGTCATGGCGGCGGCGGTCATCATCGATGAAAATAAGATACCAATCTTAAGGAGGGTAATCCTATGTCGAAAAAGAAAAAACAGGAGCAAACGTCTAATGCGGACACACAGGAGAAAACAAAAAAGCAGCCCAGCATCTGTGCAGTCTTCGGATCAATTGCACTATGCATCATCACCTTTTTGGTGACAATTATGCTAATTTTCTCTGCTTCGCTGCATCTTATGTTAAAACAGGACGGCATTCCAAAGGCAATCGAAAGATTAGATCTTGCTTCTGCTACATTGTCCTACGAAGGAGAGAACCGAAGTATTGGCAGCCTCATTTATGAATGGTATATGCAGGGTGCGCCTAATCTGACCGAAAGCTATGCAGAATCTGCTGTCGCTACGGACGAATTTAAAAATGTGTTATGTCAATATTTTTATGATCTGGGCGATTACCTCTTGAAAGAAAATAATGCTCTGCCTACGCTGAACGCTGAGGACTTTGCGTACGTATTACAAAACGACTTAGCTGGTACTTTAGAACAAGAAACCGGCGTGATATTTACAGAAGAGGACAGGACTTATTTTCTATGGGCAACTGATGAAGACTTTCCAGAATGGAACGCAGACATGGAATCGCTTGTCGGATCCGGCTTTGGGCGATTCTGCATACGCTTTTTCATTTCCGTCCCGGGACTCATTACATTAGTTGCACTGCTAGTAGTACTGTTTATCCTATGGCTGATTTTTGCCGTAAAAGGACATTGGCGAAAAGGTAGAATGCTGACCGGCTATGGCGCAGCAATTGCTATTCCCGGACTGCTTCTGCTCTGTGGTGGTGGAATTTTCTTGCTGCTCGTAACCGGCATGGACGTCATCGACACCCTGTCTTTTCTCAAACAATCACTGCCACTTCTGGTATTGCCTGTAATTTGGCCATCACTGGCTCTAGCACTCTATGGTCTTATCTTCGGCTCTATCGGAATTTGTTGGAATAAAATTGCAAAAGCAAAACGTGAAAAGGCAGAAGCAAAGGAAGTAGA